>Ga0308419_1000008_pt1 | contig 160559 bp, 145 predicted proteins | sample HotsprSampleMS50_FD_203674 | JGI IMG/M metagenome (GOLD analysis project Ga0308419, IMG submission 203674) | Hot spring phototrophic mat microbial communities from Mushroom Spring, Yellowstone National Park, Wyoming, United States - 20090730_MS50 ... | reverse complement strand
GCGGTCGCCGTGGAGCCCAACGGCTACCTGGAGGACCCCGAGCGGGAGCTGCGGAAGGCCGAGACGGTCCTTGAGGCCGCCATCGCCAATGGGATGTACGTGATCGTGGACTGGCACGACCACAAGGCGCACGAGCACGGCGACCAGGCGGTGGCGTTCTTCCAGCGTGTGGCGCGCAAGTACGGCGGCACTCCCAACCTGATCTACGAGATCTACAACGAGCCGGTGAGGGTGCCTTGGTCGCAGGTGATCAAGCCCTACAGCGAGCGGGTGGTTCGCGCGATCCGTGAGATCGACCCGGACAACCTGATCGTGATCGGCACGCCCACCTGGTCGCAGGACGTCGAGGTGGCGGCAGCCGACCCCATTCAGGGCCGTAACCTCGTGTACTCGCTCCACTTCTACGCCGGAACGCACAAGGCTTGGCTCCGCGACAAGGCCGAGAAGGCGCTCGCGGCCGGCGCGGCGCTGATGGTGACGGAGTGGGGCACCACCCTCGCCTCCGGCGACGGGCCAGTGGACCGCGCGTCCACCGAGGAGTGGCTGGCCTGGATGCGGCGCCACGACCTCAGCTGGTGCAACTGGTCGATCGCCGACAAGCGCGAGAGCTCGGCCATGCTGCGGCCGGGCGCCAACCCGGAGGGAGGCTGGAGGGACGAGGAGCTGACGGAGTCCGGGCGGTATGTGCGGGACCTGATCCGGAACTGGGGGTACTGAGATGCGAATCGAGGCTGCGGACCTGGAGATTCGGGAGGCGGTGTGGGATCAGCCCGGCTGGCCCTGGGAGAACCGCAACACCAACCCGATGGACGCTTACGAGGACAGCGCCTACGAGGAGCCTAAGGCGGCGGTCGGGCGCCGGACCGTTCGGCAGACGTTCGTGCGCATCCGCGCGGAGGGGATCACGGCGCGCTACGGCCCGATCGACTCGTACGCGGCCGCGGTAGCCCAGGATGTGCTTCTGCCGTGGCTGATCGGCCAAGACGCCTCGAGGATCGTCGAGCTGAACGATCGGATGCAGAGGCTGAGCCGCCATGGTCGGAGCGGCGTGTTCATGACTGCGGTGGCTGCCGTGGACCTGTGTCTTTGGCAGCTCAAGGGTCAGGCCGTCGGCGAGCCGCTCTATCGAATGCTCGGAGGGCCTTGCCGCGACACCGTTCCGGCCTATGCGAGCATGCTGGGCTTCTCGATCGAGCCGGAGCGGGCCGCCCAGAGGGCCGCCGAGGCCAAGGCGCAAGGCTATCCGGCGCAGAAGTGGTTCTTCCGGTACGGGCCGGCGCACGGAAACGAGGGGTTCCGCCGGAACATCGAGATGGCCAAGGCCGTGCGGCGCGCCGTCGGAGAGGGCTACCGGCTGATGTTCGACGCGTTCTGCGCTTGGACGGGGCCCTACGCGATCCAGATGTGTCAGGCGCTGGAGGAGGTCTCCCCGTTCTGGGTCGAGGAGCCCCTTCCGCCGGAGGACCTGGCGTCTTGGGAGCGTCTGCGCCGGGCCACGAGGGTGCCTCTGGCCGCCGGGGAGCACCTGCACAGCCGCCGCACGCTGTTGCCGTTCCTGCGCGAGGGGCTGCTGGACGTGCTGCAGTGCGACCCCGAGTGGGCCGGAGGCGTCACCGAGATGCAGGCCATCCTGCACACGGCGGGAGGGTTCGGCGTGCCGGTGTATCCGCACGGGCACACGCTCCTGCCGGCGATCCACCTTGCCGCGGCGCACCCGCCCACCGTTCTGCCGATGGTGGAGCACCTCCTCAACATCCAGCCGGAGCGCTACGCGCTGTTCGCGGAGCCTCCGAAGGACGAGGGGGGCCGCTTCGCCTTGCCGACCAAGCCGGGACTGGGCGTGGAGCTGGTGGACTCCCCCGCAGCCTGAACGGACCTTAGCCGACGTGGCGCGCGGCGCCGAACGCGATGGCCCGCTCCAGCATCCGCCGCCGCTGGCCCCGGTTGTCGCCCTCGACGCCGTGGCCGATGTTCGGCACCACGAACTCCTCGGCGTGCGAGCGGGCCTCCCGCCACGCGGCGGCGGCCAGAGCGGCCTGGCGCGGATGCACGACCGCGTCGGTGCTTCCGTAGACCAGCAGCGCGGGCGGAAGCGGCCCGTCCGAAGCGTGCGTCAGCGGGCTGACCCAGTGGTAGAGGGCCGGATGGGCAGGGAAGCCCCCGGGGCCGAAGATGTTCACCTCCGCGCCAGGGCTCTGACCGTTGTCGTACCACCGCGCGACGAAGTCCAGCGGCCCCCAGAACGAGTAGAGCGCGATCGGGCGCCCCTCGGCGCCCCGGACCAAGGGGCTGCCGACCGCCAGATGGCCCGCCAGCAGGCAGCCTGCGGATTCGCCCGCCACGGCGATCCGCTCTGGGGCGATGCCGTAATCCGACGCGCGGCTGCGAACATGGTTCCAGGCGGAGACGGCGTCGCGGACGATTGCGGGTCCGGTGGGACTGGCTTCCGTCCCCAGGCGGTACGAGGCCGAGAAAGTCGCGACGCCCAGGGCAAGGGCCATGGCCTTGGCGAACGCGCCCATGCCGAACGGATCGCCCATGCAGTAGCCGCCGCCGTGGAAGGCCAGCACCGCCGGCATGGGCCTGGCCACAGGCTCCTCGGGGGTGTAGCGAACGGCGGTCTGCGCGGGGCCGTCCTCGGCGCCGGGGATTTCGATCCCGGTCTGCAGGAGGACGCCGGGGCACGGCTCGTGGCCCTCGCGGTCGAGGATCGCAGACCATTGCTCCTCGGAGATCGGTCGCGGATGCGCACCCATGGACCCATCTTGTCCGATTCGGCCGGGCGCGCGTCCGGCCGGATGGCCGCAGGCTGACGGCGGTCATGGTCTTCCGGCGGCCGCTGGGTCCAAGATCGGGGGATGGCGGCAAAGAGCGACGCGTTGCGGGTGCTCGTTCCGGCGGACCACGGATCGTGGGCGCTGGTGGCCTCCCCGCTGGCGCTCGGCCTTCTGCTGTCGCGCGGCGCCGGACTGGCTTGCGCAGTCGGGGTTGTAGCCGCCTTTTTGGCTCGACAGCCCGCCAGGCTCGCATGGACCGACCTGCGGCGCGGAAGGATCTACCCGAGAACGCGCTGGGCCGTCGGTTGGTCTGCGGCGCTGTTGCCTGCCTCTCTGGTCGGTTGGGCGGCGGCCGCGCCGATCGGCCCGTGGGTTCTCTGGCTTGCGGCAGGCCTGCTCTGCGGGATGCCCCAGCTCGGCGCCGAGTTTCGGGGACAACGGGGCGCGCTCTGGGCCGAGGCGCTCGCCGCGTTCGGGGCTGGTCTCCTCGGCGGCGCGGTGGGACTCGCGGGAGGGGCCGAGCCCGATCGGACGGCTTGGGCGTCGCTGCTGGCCGCGATGGATGGAGCGGCCGCCGTGGCTTGGGTCCACGCCGTGCTGGGCAAGCCGCTCGCCTCGCGGGCGCGCGCGGTCGCCTTGGGCTTGGCGCTGGTCGGCGGGATCGGCGCGGGTGTCGCCGCGAGGATGGGGGCCTTGGGTGGCTGGGCCGTGACCGGTTACGCGCTCGTTCAAGGCCGCATGATCGTCGACCTCGCGGCTCGCGGGCGCGTTTCGAGCCCGATCCGGCTTGGAATCCGGGAGTCGGCGGCCAGGCTTCTTGCCGCGGTTGCGCTGGCACTGGGTTGACGGATCGCCGTCTCCAAGGGACTACAATGCACGCGGGAGACCAGCGTGATTACGGCGTGGTGTTTGGCGATGGCAATGGGTCCAACGTGGGACTGGCAGGCTCTCGTGGAGTCCGGGAGGGCCGAGGGCAATGCGGCGGAGCTCCGAGTGGACGGGTCCAGCCTGAGGGTTCGGTTCTCGGTGGCGGATTGGCCGAACGCGTCCGTGCGCTTCCACCCGCCCGAGGACTGGTCCCAGAGGGGCCGCTTGGTGTTCACGCTGGAGAATCCCGGGCCGAAGGCGGTTCCGTTCTCCATCCGGGTGGACGACGCTCCCGATTCCGATGGCGTGCGCAACTGCACGTACGGCACCGGGTCGGTGGCGGCGAAGTCCAAGACGACGTTCTGGTTCGCTCTCGGCCCCACGCCCATGGACTACGGCATGAGGGCGTTTCCTCCGATCCAAGGCATGGCTGCCCTAGGCAACTCCTCCTTCGCGGGGATCGACTTCCGCAAGGTCTACCGCTGGCAGATCTTCCTCAGCCACCCCTCCGAACCGTGCGAGCTGGTCGTCGGGCCGGTGCGCTTCGAGCCGTGGTCCTCCGAGCTGAAGGGGATCTGCGACCGCTTTGGGCAGTTCGCCAAGGCCGACTGGCCCGGCAAGCTGAAGAGCGAGAGCGAGTTCGCCCGCGATCGGGAGAGGGAGGAGGCCGAACTGGCGCGCTCACCCCAGCCGCCCGAGAGGGACCGCTTCGGCGGCTGGCTCGCGGGCCCGAAGCTCGAGGCGACCGGCCGCTTCCGGACACAGAAGGTGGACGGCAAGTGGTGGCTGGTCGACCCCGACGGCCGGCTGTTCTTCTCGTTCGGGTCGAACTGCGTCGGGATGGAGGAGCAGACGATGATCACCGGCCGCGAGGAGTTCTTCCTCGATCTGCCCAAGGCCGGAGAACCGTACTCGGAGTTCCTCCAGCCTTCCGCCTTCGTGCTCTACGGGCCGACGAAATCCGGCACGGCCTACTCGTTCGCCCCAGCGAACCTCAAGAGGAAGTACGGCGAGCGCTGGGAGGAACGGTCTCAGGAGACGGCGGTGCGGCGGCTGCGCTCCTGGGGAATGAACACGATCGGCAACTGGTCGCACGGCGGAACCTATCGGTTCGGTCTGCCGTTCGTCGCCACGTTCCACATCGAGGGCAACCACGCGCGCCTCGCGACCGGCGTGGACTACTGGGGCAAGATGCACGACGTGTTCGACCCCAAGTTCGCGGAGTCCGTGCGGAACTCGCTGGGCGACCGCGCCAAGTGGGTTGCCGGAAACCCGTTCTGCATCGGTTGGTTCGTCGACAACGAGCTGAGCTGGGGCGGCTACGGCGAGGAGGGAGGGCGGTTCGGCATCGCCTACGGCGCGCTGAACGCCGAGCCTGACCAGCCGGCCAAGCAGGAGTTCCTGCGCCAGCTACGACAGAAGTACGGCGCGATCGAGCGGCTGAACGAGAAGTGGGGTACCGCCTTCGCCTCCTGGGCGGACATGGAGAGGCCGGTCCGCCTGCCGGCAGACTCCGATCCGGCGCGGCGCCGCGAGGACCTGCTCGCGTTCTGCCGGTCGTTCCTGGAGCGCTACTTCCAGACCGTCCGCGACGAGGTCAAGGCCGCAGACCCGAAGGCGATGTACCTCGGACCGAGGTTCGCCTTGCGCACGCCGGACGCGGTCGAGGTCTGCGCCAAGTATGCGGACTGCCTCAGCTTCAACATCTACGCGCCCAGCGTGCGGCCCGAGGAGTGGGCCGACGTCGCCAAGCTGGACAAGCCCATTCTGATCGGCGAGTTCCACATGGGTGCCACCGACCGAGGGATGTTCCACACTGGGCTGGTGGGCGCGCCCGACCAAAAGGCGCGGGCGGAGATGTACCAGGCCTACGTGCGGTCGGTCCTCGACCATCCCAACTTCGTCGGCTGCCACTGGTTCCAGTATCGGGACCAGCCGCTCACCGGGCGGGTGCTCGACGGGGAGTGCTACAACATCGGTCTGGTGAGCGTGGTCGACCGGCCGTACCCCGAGATGGTGGAGGCCACCAAGAGGCTGGGTCGCGAGCTGTATCGGCGCCGATACGGCAGGTAGCGCCTTCCGGGTAACTTTCGGCCCATGCGTGGTCCGATCGCAGGGGCTGGGTTGTTGTGCCTCGCGGCGTGGGCGTGCGCCGCGCCGTTCGAATACGTCGCGGGTGACCTGAGGGTTCAGGTTCTGTCAACCGGCTTGGTGAGGCTGGAGCAGCGCGGCCCGGCCGGCTTCGAGGACAGGCCGACGTTCACGGTGGTCCGCCGCGACTGGCCCGGCGAGGCCGTGGTGGTGCGCCGCATCGGCGACGCGACGGTGCTGATCGCTCCGCGGTTCCGCGTCGCCCTGAAGGGCGGCGGGCTGCGAGGGGCCGAGGTTCAGGACGCCATGGGCAGGCGGCTGTACGCGTGGGACGGCCGGCTCGACGGCAACGTCTGGCTTCCGGCGCCTGCGGAGCTGCAGAAGCGGCGCGCCTGGGCGTTCTGCGACCATCCCCGCCTAGCCCGAGTGCGCGAACGGCTGTTCCCCGTCGTCCCGGGCCAAAGGCCGTTCGACGACTCCAATCCGGCACCGGACGTTTACGTGTTTGTGCCCGGGGCCGAAGGCTACGCGGGCCTCCGTCACGACTTCCTTCGCCTGACCGGGCCGGTGCCGATGCCGCCGCTGTACCTGTTCGGGTTCATCGACAGCCGCTACCACGCCTACAGCGAGCGCACGGCACTGGAGACGATCGACCTGTACCGGCGCAAGGGCTTTCCGCTCGACGTGTTCGTCGTGGACACCGACTGGCGCATCGGGGCCTCCCACGGCTACGCTCCGAACACCGATCTCTTCCCGGACATGGAGCGGTTCATCCGCGAGGCGCATCGGCGCAGAGTGCGGCTGATGTACAACGACCACCCCGAGCCGGTGGACCCCGACGCCCAGGGAGAGAAGGAGCTCCAATATCGCTTCGAAGGGCTGGCCAGCCTGCTCCGCCAAGGGATGGACGTGTGGTGGTACGACCGCAACTGGGGCACGCACCTCGGCACGCCGGCCCAAGGGTTGCCGCTGGAGGTGTGGGGGATGCACCTCTACTCGGAGGCCACTCGCGCCGTTCGGCCGACCCGGCGCCCAGCGATCATGTCGAACGTGTGGGGGATCGACAACGGCTGGTCCCGAGGTTCCACGCACCCCGCGGCGCACCGCTACCCGATCTGGTGGACCGGAGACACCCTGGCCCAGTGGCGCTTCCTGCGCATGGGGGTGGAGAACGGCGTGAACTTCGGCTTGCATGGGCTCCAACCCTACGTGCACGAGGACCTCGGCGGGCACGCCGGCCAACCCTCCCCCGAGCTGTACGTGCGCTACCTGCAGTTCGGCTGCCTGAGCCCGATCACGAGGGTGCACTGCACCAAGGGTCAGGAGCGGTACCCGTGGTCCTTCGGAGCCGAGGCCGAGCGCATCGTGCGTCGCTACGCGCTGCTGCGTTACCGGCTCCTGCCGACGATCTATGCGGCCGCGCACCGGAGCCTCGTGGACGGCACTCCGCTGCTCCGCCGCTGCGACCTGGAGTGGCCGGAGCTGCCGCAGCTGGCCGACCGGACGCAGTACCTGTTCGGAGACGATCTGCTGGTCGCTCCGATCGTGGAGGGTTCGGGCGAAGGCCAACCGGTTCCGGCGAGTCTGTTCCGGACCCCGGAGGGCCAGCCGGGCCTCCGCGGGGAGTACTTCGACAATCCGGACCTGACGGGCTCGCCGAAGCTCGTCCGCACCGACGCCTCCGTCGACTTCGACTTCGGCCTTCGCCCGCCTGCCGAGGGGCTGCCGAGGGAGAACTACTCCGTGCGGTGGACGGGCAAGATCGGTCCGTTCCCGCGCTCCGGCACAGTCCGCTTCCACCTGCTGTCGGACGACGGAGTGCGGCTGTGGATCGGCGGAAAGGCCGTGATCGATCGTTGGGTGCCGCAGGCGAGCGTCTGGAACCGGGGAGAACTGAAGGTGACAGCCGGCCAGACGCTAGACTTCCGGTTGGAGTTCTACAACGGTGCGAACGAGGGCGTGTGCCGCCTGAACTGGTCGTTCTCGGAGGACAGGCCGGAGGTCGCGCGGCGCACGGTCCTGTTGCCTCCCGGGCAGTGGCAGAACCTCTGGACCGGAGCCGTCGAGAGCGGCCCGAAGAAGGTCGCCGTCGAGGCTCCGCTGGACGTCCTTCCGCTCTGGGTTCGGCGCTCGGGCATCGTGCTAACCTGTCCGCAGGTGCTGAACACGCAGGACCTCCATTGGAACAGGATCGTGGTGGACGCCTTCGCCGGCGACGGCTCGGTTCGGCGGGAGCTGTACGAGGACGACGGCCTGTCGCTGGGCTACGAGGAGGGACGTTGCGCCCTGACGCCGGTCCGGCTCGTGCCCGGCAAGGGGCAGATCACGCTGGAGGTCGGCCCCGCGGCCGGTCGCTGGGAAGGGATGCCAACGGAGAGGGAGTGGACCCTGCGGCTACACCTCCCGCCTCGCTCGCGGGCCGTGGCCGCGACATGGAACGGCCGCCCTGTGGCCTTCCGCACGCTGGCACCCGACGGCCGCAGGCCGGAGATACCGTTGTTGGGAAGGGGCTCGAAGCCCGCTCCCCAAGGGACGCCGGTGGCCGAGGCCGTCGTCCGGCTGCCCTCGCGCGAGCGGGGAGTGCTGCGGGTTCGTCTCGCGCCGTCAGCCGATCCAGGCCGCGTCGTTGGCGTAGGCGCGAACAAAGCGGAACGTCAGCCTCACGAGCGGTCCGTGGCCGCCGGAGTCGATCGCTAGAAACCGGCCCCGACCCTCGGCCGAACGGTCGATCTCGTAGCCGACGAGCAGAACGCTGTGCCCGTCGAACACGCCGTCGGCGGGCACCCACCGGACGACGGACGCTCCGGCGTCCAGCCGCTTCGGCCAGCGCGTGCCGAGGAGGACTGGCGTGCCGTGCGCCAGGGCGTCGAGGATCGCGCCGAACTCCCGCCGGGCCAACCCCCGCGAGGGGTCCCACTCCTTGATCCAACCAAGCTCGAGCCCCTCGTCGCGGATCTGCCTCGCTTCCCGGATCGCCTCATCGGAGGGGCGCCAGTCGGGGTTGTAGCGCTCGTGATACGGCGCGGCGTCGTACGGGCAGACGCCGTGGGCGAGGAACCCGGCCCAGAGGTCTGCGAACGTGCCGCCTTCGTCGCGCCGATCGAGTGCGTCGTTCTTGGCCCAATTCAGGAACTCCGGGCTGAGCTGCATCGGACGGTGCCTGCGAACGGCGAGCGCGAACTGCAGGGCGTGCACCATCGCGAACACGGAGCAGGTTGGTCGGGCTCCCTGGGTCATGGCCGCCAGTCCGAGGCCGTTCCACAGGTCCGTGAGGTCCGTTCCGCGTTTCGACGGCTTGGGGCGCGTCGGCGGTTGGGCGAGCTTGAAGGCCACGATGCCGACCGCCGCCACGGAGGTCCAGACGAAGGCGTGGAGCAGCCTCTTGTTGGGCATGCGTCGGGTTTACCCGATGAACGGCCGAGCCAGGCGGAGAATGCGCCTCTGTGGCGTGGGGAGGGCGAGCGCGTCGAGCTGGTCGCGGTCGAACCACTGGCAGCCCTCGATCGGGGCCGGCGCGTCCAGACGCACCAGCCACGCCTCCACCGCGATCTTGTGGTGCGTCACCACGTGCCGGAAGGATCCGAGCCGCTCGGGCCAAGCGCCGGGGATCATGCTTCGCAGCGACGCTTCGGCCTCGTCCCGATCCGCGGTGGCGTCCACGCGGGGGAACTCCCAGAGCCCCTCCCACCACTGCCCCGGCGGGATGCGGCGCAGCGCCAGGCGGCCGTCGGCCACCGGCACCCAGACGACGTGGAGAAGGTGGACCGAGGCGGTGCGGCGCCGGCCGACGGGAAGCTCCCCGACGGTCCAGCTCTGCTTGGCCACGCACCGCTCGGCCAGCGGGCACGAGGCGCAGGCCGGATCGCGCGGGGTGCAGACGGTGGCGCCCAGCTCCATCAGCGCCTGGTTCCACGCCCCGGGATCCTGGGCGAACAGGTTGCGCCTCGCCCAGTCCCACGCTTGGCGCTTCAGCTCCGCCCCGCTCTCGCGGCAACCGGTGAGCCGCGCGAAGGCCCTTTCGACGTTGCCGTCCACCACGGGAACCGGCTCGCCGAACGCGATCGAGGCGATCGCAGCGGCCGTGTAGGCGCCGACGCCCGGCACCGAGCGCCATTCGGCCTCCGTCTGGGGCATTCCGTTCTCCAAGATCCACCGCGCTCCCTCGAGCAGCCTGCGGCACCGGCGGTAGTAGCCGAGTCCCTGCCACAGCGCCAGGGCGTCGTCCTCGCTGGCCCGGGCCAAGGCGAGCACGTTGGGGAACCGCTCCATCCACCGGAGGTAGTGAGGCACCACCGCGTCGACCCGGGTCTGTTGCAGCATCACCTCGCTGACCCAGACGGCGTAGGGATCCTGGGTGCGCCGCCAGGGAAGGTCGCGGGCGTTGCGCCGGTACCAAGCCAGCAACGGCCCGCCGTCGTCGCCGCAGAGCGCGCCGGGCCTCGGGGGACCGGCCCTCAATGGGGGTGGCTCTCCGAGACGTCGAACCCGAGAGCCTCGAGCGCGACCTGCGGGTCGAGGCAATCGGTGAGGGCCCGGCCGATCACGAGATAGTCGGCTCCGTCCTGCAAGGCCGCCTGCGCCGTGCCAACGCGCACCTGGTCGTGCGTCTTGCCGCCCGCAGGCCTGATCCCGGGCGCCACGATGATGCCCTCGTGCCCCAACGCTCTCCGCACGGCGGCGACCTCTTGCGGCGAGCAGACCACGCCGTCCAGCCCGCAGTCCACGGCGAGCCGGGACATGTAGACCAGGTGCTCCTCGATCGTCCTGCGGATGCCGAGGTGGTCGGTGAGCACGTGCTGGTCGAGCGAGGTGAGCACGGAAACGCCGACGAGCAGGGGCGGCACGTCGAACGGCGACTGCTGGGCCTCCTCGACGGCCGCGGACATCATCGCCGGGCCGCCGGAGGTGTGGAGCGTCATCATCCAGACGCCGTACTTGACCGCCTGGCGGACCGCCAGGGCCACGGAGTTGGGGATGTCGTGGAACTTGAGGTCCAGAAAGATGCGGCTCGCGCCCGCGTCCTGGAGCCGCTGGACGACGTCCAGCCCGTGGGGGAGCACGAGAGCGTGGCCGATCTTGAACGCCCCCACGTAGCCGCTCAGCCGCTGGACGATCGTGACGGCCTCCTTCAGGTCGCTCGTGTCGAGAGCGCAGATGACCTTGCGAACCATAGCCCTACCCACCGGCCCGTGCGGGCCCTCGTTCCCCCTTGCTTCCATTGTCCTCCAGATTCCCGGAAATGCGGGGCCGTCGCCCCCATAATTCTGCCGGGTGGCCAAGATGTACCACTTGGGAAGCAGGATCGGCAAGGAATCGTTGGGCATCCCGACGGAGGCCCGATCGCCGTGGGACGGGTCGTTGGTGGGCACCTACGGCCTGGTCGGTTGGCCGGAGATGGACCGCGCCCTCGATCTCGCGGCGTCGGCGTTCCCCTCGGTGCGGGCGACGCCCCGACGGGAGCGGCGCAGGCTGCTGCTGAGGGTGGCGGACTCGGTGCGGGCGCGGCGCGCCGAGCTGGCGGGACTGCTGGTGCGCGAGATCGGCAAGCCGCTGGCCTGGGCCGAGGCGGAGGTCGACCGGTTGGCGCTCACCTTCGAGTTCGCCGCGGACCTGCTTTCCGCTCCCAGCGGCACGGTCCACCCTCTGGATCTGGATCCGCGCGGCGACGGGCACGTCGGCAGGGTGGAGCGGTTTCCGATCGGTCCGTTGCTGGCCATCGTGCCCTACAACTGGCCGTTCAACTTGGCGGCCCACAAGCTGGCGCCGGCTTTCGCCGCGGGCAACCCGGTGATCTTGAAGCCGGCGAGGCAGGCCGCCTTGTCCACGCTGACGTTGGCGGAGCTCGTGCTGGAGGCGGGGCCTGTCGAGGGCGCGCTGCAGGCGGTGGCGTGCCCTCCGGACGTCGCCGAGCGGGCGGCCACCGATCCTCGGGTTGGCATGGTCAGCTTCACCGGATCCCCCGCCGTCGGGTGGCGGCTGAAGGAGCTGGCGGCGCGCAAGCGTGTGTCCCTCGAGCTGGGCGGCGATGCGGCCGCCGTCGTGATGGACGACGCGGACCTGGACTGGGCGGTCCGAAGGATCGTCGCGGGTGGCTACGGCTACGCCGGCCAGGTGTGCATCGCCGTGCAGCGGGTTCTGGCCCCACGCTCCTTGTACGCGGAGCTGCGAGAGCGTCTCGTCGAAGCCACTCGGAGCTGCCCGTTCGGCGACCCGGCCCGTCGGGAGACCGTGTGCGGTCCCCTGATCGACGAGACCTCCGCCCGAAAGGTCGAGGAGTGGATTCAAGAGGCCGTGGATGGGGGCGCGCGCCTCCTCTGCGGTGGCCGCCGCGAGGGCGCGACCGTGGAGCCGACCCTTCTGGAGGGTGTTCCTCCGGGCTGTCGGCTCGCGCAGGAGGAGGTGTTCGGCCCTGTGCTGACCCTGCGGCCGGTGGAGGACGCCGACGAGGCGATCCGGGCCGTGAACGCGTCGCGGTACGGCATCCACGTCGGGGTCTTCACGCGCGACCTCGCCATCGCGGAGAGGTTCTTCCGCGAGGCTGAGGTCGGCGGGGTCGTCGTTGGCGACTACCCGACGCTGCGCTTCGACAACATGCCCTACGGCGGGGTCAAGTAGAGCGGCTTCGGAAGGGAGGGCGTGGCCTACGCCTACGAGGAGATGACCGAGCTCAAGGCGCTCGTGGTCCGGGCTCTGTAAGCCCCTTCCGGGTATACTTCGAACCTGAAGCGGCCCCTCCCTGCCGCTCACGGACGACCCATGCCAGACCACGATCGCCAGGACGAGCCCATTCAAGAACCGACGCCGGAGACCTCCGCAGAGCTGGTGGAAGGCTCCTACAACGCGGATAGCATCCAGGTTCTGGAGGGTCTGGAGGCCGTGCGCCGCCGCCCCGGAATGTACGTGGGCGACAACGGCAAGCGGGGCCTGCACCAGATGTTCAAGGAGGTTTTGGACAACTCGGTCGACGAGGCCCTGGCGGGGTACTGCACCCTGATCCGAACCACCCTCCACGCCGACCAGTCGATGTCCGTGGAGGACAACGGTCGCGGAATCCCGGTGGACATCCACGAGAAGTACGGCGTGTCCGCCCTCGAGATCGTCATGACGAAGCTGCACGCCGGCGGCAAGTTCGGTGGCGGAGGCTACAAGACCTCCGGAGGGTTGCACGGCGTAGGAGTGAGCTGCACCAACGCCCTCTCCGAGTGGTGCGTCGTCGAGGTGAAGCGCGACGGCAAGCTGCACCGCCAGCGCTACGAGCGCGGCGTGCCCGTGACGCCGGTCGAGGTGGTCGGCGAGGCGGAGGGTACGGGAACCTGCACGCTTTGGAAGCCGGACCCGACGGTTCTGACCGAAACGAAGCACGACGTGCACGTGATCAAGAGCCGCCTTCGGGAGCTGGCCTACCTGAACCCGCAGGTCGTGTTCGAGTTCGTCTGCGAGCCGGACCCCGAGCAGTCGGAGACGTTCCACTACAGCCGGGGCATTCCGCAGCTGGTGGAGGACCTCAACGAGGGCAAGGAGACGCTCCACCCGGTCATCTACTTCCGCGCCCGCCGCGACACGACGGAGATCGAGGTTGCGCTCCAATACCACTCGGGCTACAACCAGACCGTGATGGCGTTCTCGAACAACATCCACCAGCCGGATGGGGGAACGCACGTCTCGGGCTTCAGCCAGGCCCTCACGAGGGTGGTGAACTCCTACGCCCGCAAGCAGGGGCTGCTCAAGGAGAAGGACTCGAACTTCACCTCCGAAGACCTGTGGGACGGCTTGACCGCCGTGATCTCGCTGCGGTTGGAGAACCCGAGCTACAACAGCCAGGACAAGGTGAAGCTGGTCACGCCCGAGGTCCAGGGCCTGACGGCCTCGATGGTCGGCGAATCCCTGGGCACCTACCTCGACGAGAATCCTTCGATCGCGCGGCGGATCGTGGAGAAGGCGATGGTCGCCCAGCGCGCGCGGGAGGCCGCCCGCAAGGCGGCGGAGGCCGTGAAGCGGTCGTCGGCGATGGACACGTTCGGCCTGCCGGGCAAGCTCTCCGACTGCGTCAGCAAGGATCCCGCCAAGTGCGAGCTGTTCCTCGTGGAGGGCCAGTCCGCCGGCGGTTCCGCCAAGGGAGCCCGCGACCGCATGACGCAGGCCGTTCTTCCGTTGAGGGGCAAGATTCTGAACGTCGAGCGGGCGCGCATCGACAAGGCGCTGGACAACGGGGAGATCAAGTCGCTGATCGCCGCCCTGGGCGTCGGGATCGACGTGAACGTGGGCCGCAAGGGCGCCGACGACGCGGAGAACGGAGACGGGAATGGGAACGGCAAGGAGACCAACTTCGACCTCTCCAAGCTGCGCTACCACAAGGTCATCATCATGACCGACGCGGACGTGGACGGGGAGCACATCCGCACGCTCCTCCTCACGTTCTTCTTCCGCTACATGAGGCCCTTGGTGGAGGCTGGGCACGTGTACCTCGCCCAGCCGCCGCTCTTCGTGGTCAAGGTGGGCAACAACGAGCGGTACTACGCCGCGGACCAGGCGGAGCTCGAGGAGATTCTCCGCAACATCAAGAAGAAGAACGTGATGGTCACCCGCTTCAAGGGACTGGGCGAGATGAACGCCGAGGACCTGGAGCAGACCACCATGTCGCCCGAGAACCGGCGCCTGGTGCAGGTTCGGCTCGATTCCGAGATCGAGTACGAGGCCGAGATGCTGTTCAGCAAGCTGATGGGCGACAAGGTCGAGCCTCGGCGCGAGTACATCGAGCGCCACGCCAAGCAGGCGCTCGACGTCGACTGGCACTACTGAGCGGAGCCCCCGGTCGGCACCAGGATGACGCGGTCGACGAGGACGGCCTTGACGCCGGGGTTGGGGATCGGCGCGAACCACACGTAGGCCTTCTCGCTGGAGTCGAACTCGGCGACCTTGACCAATCGGTATCCGGCTGGCGAGGCCTTGCCCTCCGCTCCGCCGAGGCCCCTGCGCAACCCTTCGTCGTAGACGCCGCAGGAAAAGGCCGGCGCGTCAACGTCCCGGTCCGCCTCGACCCGAATCTGCAGGTAGGCGGTCCAGCGACCCCTGCGCGCCCGCTCCGGCGCCTTGGAGAGCCTGAACACGGCCGCCCACTCCCGGTGAGTGGCGGGCATCTTGAGCGCCAGGCCGTTGGAGGCCGCAGGGTCGGGCTCGAGCCACACCCAGTCGCCGTCGCGCCACAGGTCGGCGGCGCTCTCCTGCAGGATCACCGCACCACGGACGCCGGCCAGTTCCTGGGGCAAGGCGTTGGCCGCTCCGGGCCTGACCACCGGGTCGGCGGGATCCTCCTGCATCTGTTGGAGGAACTCCTGGGGCGTCACTCCCCACTCGGTGAGGCGCGTCACGGGCTCCCAGCCCCTCGGACCGGGCGACGTGAGGAACCGGACGAACTCCTCCGCGACGGCCCGGCGCGACGTGGGCAGCGGCCACTCGAGGCCCTTGGCCAGGCTCTCCGCCCGGAACGGCACCCAGCGCTTCAGAAACACGTAGCGGACAGGCTGATGGGCGAGCCGCACCCTCCACAGCCGTTCGGCATCCTTGGAGACCGCCCTCTCCGCCTCTTGGAACAGAAGCTCCGCGCGCCTCATCGCTCCATAGCTGAGATCGGGGCGGTCCAGGCCGGCGAAGCAGCCGGCCGCCTTCGCCAGGCCGCTCAGGAGGGTGAGGTAGTCGCGGATCGGCCTCGCCGCGGCGCCGTAGTATCCGCGCAGGAACTCGTCGATCAGCTTGCCGTCATCCTGGTACGGGTTCCACAGCAGGCGGGCGAGGAGCCACGCTCGCAGCTCGCCCATCTCGCCGCCCGAAGTGTTGTAGGCACCCTGCTCGAAGAGTCCCCGGACGCCGTGCCGGTGGAAGAAACGGACGTTCGGCCCTAGGTGGAACCAGTTCGGGTGCGGAGCGAAGTAGTGGCTGAAGTTCGTGACGTAATCCCACACGTACAGCCGCTGGCTCACCTTGCTCCACCCTCGGATGTCGTCGGCGAACGCCTGGTTCGCAGGATCCCCCAGGTTCGCTGGGTCCTCCAGCGGCAGGGCGAAGTTGCACTCGATGCTGCACAGTCGGACGACGACGTTGTCCCCGGGCCTGACGGTCTTTGGCGGCTTCCGCGTGTACTGGTAGGCGAGGGTGTCGATCGAAACTCCGGGAAACTCCTCCCGGATGGCGTCCGCGATGTGGTTCGCCAGCTCCAGCATGGTGCCCGCGTGCGAGCCCTCGCGGTCGTCGATCTCCTTGCAGGCGGGGCACTCGCAGGGGCCGAGGGTGTCGTTCTGGCTCACCGAGGCGATGGTCGCGGCGGGGTTGTTGCGCAGGCGGCGCTTCAGCTCCTCCACCATGCGCGCCCGCACCTCCGGATGCGTGGTGCACAGCTGCTGGTCGTTGCGCCGCTTGCCGTCGATCATGCTGAACCAATCGGGGTGCTTCTCGAACTCGGACGGGGGCACGAGGCTGAAGAACGTGTGGACGAACCCCTCGTAAACCGTCTTGCCTCCGTGCTTGTCCTCTAGCCGCGCGGCGACGGAGTTGGCGAGGTTGCGGGCGGCCCAGTCTCCGTCGAAGGCGCAATGCCAGAACGGCTCGCGATACTCGAAGGCCGGCCGCTCGCACACGGTGAACGGAGCGATTTCGACGGTCGCGCGCTTCGGGACGTCCGTCGCCCAAGGCGCCCACCACCGCACGCCCAGGTTCTCCGAGAGGAACCGGTAGACCGCGTAGAGCGTGCCCCGCGGCCTTCCCCCCGCCAGCACCAGCCGGCCGTTGGAGCACTGGCGCAACAGCTCCTCGGCTCCGAAGCCCTCCAGGCTGGGGGCGCCGGCGGCGCGAGCCATGGGTCCAGGGCCGACGACGATGCACGGCCCGGGCGGCAGCTCGTCGGCATGGCGCACCTCGAACGCCGCGCCCGTGATCTGGCGGAGGTGCGACGCCAGCTCTTCGGCGGCGTGCCTCTCCGGAAGGGTGGCGTCGGAGTGCACGAGGATCGGCGCCAACGCCCGCCCCCCTCGGGCCAGAACCAGGTTGGGCGGAGCGTTGAGAAGCAGGGCGAGCAAAAGAGCGGCGGTCAGCATCGGCGGCGCCTTCGGCGGTCGGTCAGTAGCGGCAGTGCTCCCAGAACAGGTCCAGTGCGTAGCGGTACGTCTCCAGCGTGACGTCCGGGGGAACGGAGTGGTCGGAGTGGAACACGTAGGGGATTCGGTTCTCGCGGACGGCGGTCAGCTTGCCCACGACCTCCCGGCGGACCGCTTCCCGGTCGTTGGTGCTCAGGGCTCGCACGTCGATGTTGCCCATGAAGCCGAGCTTTCCGGCGAACGCCTTGCCCAGCTCGATAACGTTGTTTCCGGCCTTGGCCTCCATCGGCTGCAGGACGTCCACGCCGGCCTCGACGACGAGAGGCACGAGCATCCGCACGTCGCCGCACGAATGCATCATGACCTGGAGGCCGTAGTCCTTCAGGAACCCCACGAACCGCTTGGCGTGGGGCAGCCACAGTTCGCGCATCATGGCCGGTGAGCAGAACGGGCCGTTGCTGTAGCCCAAGTCCTCATAAAGGAAGAACCCGTCCGGCAGGCCCGCTTCGCGGAAGAAGATCTCGTAGTGGCGGATGAAGAAGTCCGTGTGAACTTGGCAGAAGTCGGCGATCCACTCGGGTTGCTCGATCATCGCGGGCAGGAAGTTCGGATCGCCGATCGTGGCGCGCATCAGCTCGAACACGAACAGGTTGGCGTAGCAGGTGTACAGGCCCTCCTCGCGCCGCTGCACGATGGCCCGCTTGGCGGCCTCCATGTCGCCCAGACGATCCGGCTCCGTCGCCAGCAGCGGCTCGCGGTACTTGGCGAACCAGACCTCGGGGGTAGCGCACTCGAACTCGATGTGCTCCGGCGTGCCCGACTTGTGCTTCCAAAACTTGAGGGCGGCGCCGCGGCCGTCTCGCGCCACGCGCCACTCGTCCGTCTCCTCGAGCACGTCCCAGACGCCGCGGAACGGAGTGCTGTCGAACCACCCTCCCACGCCACGGACGTCGTAGGAGAACACCTCCGCGGGGTCGGCGCCCTCGGGGTAGCCCTGTTTGGGCCAGTACTCCGACAGCGTCTCGGGCCAGAAGCTCTCGTTCAGGCCCATGCGTTCGGGAATCTGCTTGTCGAAGATGGCTCGGACGATCTCGCGTGGGGTCACGCGCCTACGTTACCCTGATCAAAAAGTCCAGACGATCTTGGCGGCCAGCCTCGAGCGCCACTCCATCGCGTTCGGGTCCCCGACGATGACGTACCATTCCGTACCCGCGAAGCCGGCGTTGCGGTACGCGAGGTAGGCGTTGGTGTGGCCGTCCTGCCAGACCACTCTGCCCGTGATTCACCTCCTGTCGTCGAGCTCGGAGCCCACCGTGAGGATCGTCTGCTCGGCGGTGCCGCGATAGCTCTGGCGGCTGTAGTTCAGGCCCACGTCGATCTTGCCCGCCAGGCGGCGGTTGAAGCCTCCGGTGATGTACGACGTCTCGGAGCCGTTCCGGTGGCCGAGGTTGCCGAAGAATCCGAAGCGCCGGGTGCGGTCCGACGCGTTCGCCGTGGCCCCCAGACTCACGGTCTGCTCGTACTCGCCCTCGAACTCCTGGACACGCACGCCGAAGTTCAGCGAGAGGTCGCGCCGCGTGGTGACGTTGGCATCCAGAGAGCCGGAGCGCTCGAACGCCCGACCGTCGTAGTGGTCGTAGTGGGTCAGGAAGAGGCTGCCGCTCTGGTTCTTGAACGGTCCGGTCCGCAGGTCGGCGTTGTACTCCGAGAAGAGGTACACCCCTCGGCGGTCGTCGAACGGAACGTAGCCCAGAGCGGGGAAGAACCCAGGCTCCACGAACACGTGGCGCAGCACCGCGAAGAGCTTCGGCGCGCTGTAGGCGAGGCCGAGCGATCCGGCCTGCGCCTTGGACCCGTCGTCGTCGTTCTCGGCCAGCTCGCCATCCACGGTCCAGAGGCCGGTGCCGTATCCCGCCGAGGCCCCGAGGGCGGAGCTGGCGTAGCCGGGCAGGCTGCGCGACGTGCCGTACGCCGAAGCCCAGGACAGCGGCGTGAACTGGTATCCGGCCTTGAACACCGCGTCGGTCTGCTCGTCGCTCCTCTGGGCCACCAGGACTCCGACGTCCGTCTTGTCGCCGAGCTTGCCGAAGAGCTTCGTCCCAAAGTCGAACTCGCCGATGCGCCGCGAGTAGAACATCTGCGCGAACGTGTACGGCGAGGTCAGCCAGAAGTAGCCGCTGCCCTCCTTGAAGAACGGCCGGTTGTCCTCGAGCTTCCGCTCGGTGCGCGTGAACTCGATCCCCGCGACCTGCTGCTCCACGTTCAGAAAGTCGGGCTTGTACGAGCCGACGGCGGTGAGCTGCGGGTTGATGCGGTACCGAACGTCGAACCCGTATCGCAGGTCCGAGTCCCGTTCCGAGAAGTCGGGACTGAGGTAGGCCTGCAGATCGAGCGGCTTGGCGGAGGCTGGAATGGAAACGCCGCGCACGACGGCGCACCGCTCCAGGCGGCCGTCCTGTCCGGTGTTCGGAAATTCGGACATCACGTTCGTGCGCTGCTGGAACCGGCGCACGACCAGCCCAATGTCCCGCTTGCCGGGGGGAGGCAGGTTCAGGATCCGCCACGGGATGCGCATCTCGACGGTCCACCCGCCCTCGTCCTTGGTGACCGCCACGGTCCAGTCTCCCCGCCACTCGCGCTTGTTCGAACGCCCTCCGCTGATCTCCTCGTTCTGCGTTCCCAGCGCGTTGCAGCGGAACCGCGAGAAGGCGGCCCAGTGCTTCTGGAGGAACGGGTCGAGCATCACCACCACGAAGTCCTCGCCGTTGAACTCGGCCCCTCGCTGCCTCTCCCGCGCCACGATGCGGTCTGGGTCGGAGTCGAGGCAACGGAACGCCACGTACACGTTCTCCCGGTCGAATCCGAGCCACACCCGAGTGCGGTCCGCAGGCGGCCGGCCGGTCACCGGGTCGATCAGGTCGGGCAGGGCGAGGGCTGTGTCCCATTCGCCGGGCGCGATCCTGCCGTCCAGCGAAGGCGCAGGCATCTCCCTCGCGTCCAGCAGGGTCTGCGCAGGGACGAGGGCCGACAGCGCGGCGAGGCACAGGAAACAGGCTTTTCGGAACATGGAAGGCGGTCCGGCGGACTATACCAGAACGAGTTCCGCCTCACCAGAGGAACGGAATCAGGCCCCAGTTCCTCTGCGAATACTCTTCGTAGCCGGGGTAGGTTTGGCGGAGCAGGCGCTCCTCGATCCGCACCTTGCCGACCAGAGCTATGCCGAGGGTGACGAGCGCCGGGACCGCCCACGGGTCCAGCAAGGCGGCGCCGGCGCCGAGCGCCAGAAGCCCGAGGTACATCGGGTGCCGGACCCAGCGGTAGGGTCCGTCGGTCTTCAGACCGCGCCGGTTGGGCTTGGGGTCTGGGGAGAGGCTCTGGCCGAGGGCTCGCCACGACCAGAGGAGCCACAGCGCCCACAGGGCGACCCAGGCGTCCATGGCGGTCGGCCAGGGCCAAGCCCCGGCGGCCCTCCAGCCGAGCCATCCCAAGCTCGCCAGCTGGAGAGCCACCAAGCCGAGGCGGACGCGCGCGCTAGCCAATTCGCTTCAGCATCTCCGAGACCAGGCGTTCGAGCTGGGCGTCGCGGCCCTGCTCCCACAGGTCTGCATCGAACGGCACGGGGAAGTCCGGCTTGCGCCCCTGGCCCTCGAGGTTCTCTCCGTCGATGGCGTAGGCCCCGCTGCCGGGCATGCGGATGGAACCGCCATCCCAGAGGCCGTAAGAGCCGGTGCCGATCACCCCGCCGGCGGTCTCCACGCCCACAATGGGACCGAGCTTGAGCCGGCGGAAGCCCTCCGCGAAAATCTCCGCGTTGCTGAACGAGGACTGGTTGATCAGCAGCCCCGTGGGCAGCTCCAGCGCATCCCCGCGGTAGATGTTCTCGCTGACCCGGATGCTTTCCCCGCCGCGGGTGGTGCGGATGAGCCAAGGGGTCTTGATCAGCACGCCGAGGATCAGGTGCGAGGTGCTGCCGCCGCCGTTGAACCGCACGTCGAGCACCATCCCCCTCTTGCCCACGGTCTCGGTGCGGATGGCTCGAAGGAACTCGCGGTAGCTCGGATCGTCCATCCCGCGGATGTGGAAGTAGGCGAGGCGGCCTCCGCTCAAACGGGCCGTCTCCCGCCGCTGGAACTCCACCCAGGCCGCGTAGCGTCTGGCCGAGGCGGCCGCCCAGGACTCCGGCTGGATCACGATCTCGAGGCGCTTGCCGGCCCTCTCCACAGCCAGTCGGACCTTCCGCCCCGCCTTGCCCACGAGCAGCGACGCGAGGGGCTCGGTGCGGCTGGGCCGGCGACCGTCCACTTCCAACAGCACGTCTCCGGGCCGCAGCTCCGAGTCCGGGTGGTCGGCCGGGCTGCCCTGGAAGACCCGCTCCACGCGGTAGACGCCGCGCGCCTCCAGGTCCGCGGGGATGAAGTCGCAACCGAGCCATGCGCCGGTCTCCTGCGACGTCGGTGCGGTTCCCCCCGGGGGCGCCGTGGCCCCGAGATGCGAGGATCCCAGCTCCTGCATCATCTCGTTCATGAGGGCGTAGAAGTCGGCGCGGTCCGTGGCGAAGGGCACGAGGGGCTCGAATCGCCTGCGGATGCCGGCCCAGTCCCTCAGGTTCAGGTCGCCGCGGTAGTAGAAGCGGTCCATGGCCCAGCCGATCTCCTCGAAGAGGGCCCGGAACTCCGCGACCGAGTCGACCGTGGCCTCCGCCGTGAACGACACAGGCTGCGCGGCACCATCGGGGCCGATGGCCGCGACCTTGCCGCCGACGATGCCGTACACCCTCTTGGCGAACGCCTCAAGGCGAGAGGGAACCGCGGTCGCAGCGGGCAGGGGGGTCGGCATTCCGCCCCGCGAAGGCAGAATCGCGAGCTTTCCCTCCGAAACCACCAGGAATCCCCTGCCGTCCGGTTGGGCTAGGGCGCTGGTCACCGAAACCGTGGTGAGGCGACGCAGCCTGGATTCGATCCCGCGCTCGAGGACCCTCACCTTGGGCGACGCCTCCTTCGGCTTGGTCTCGTCGATCTTCTCCAGCGCGTCCTCGGGGAACGATCGCTCGGCCGGGAAGAGGTCGATGGCGAAGAGGTTGGGCTCCTCGTATTCCTGCGCGACGAAGTACACCGCCTGGCCGTCCGGGGTGAATCGGGGTGCCCCCGACACGCCGCGGGCCAGCTTGCCGATCACGATACGGCGGGCGCCGTCCGCGCGCACCATCTCAACGGTCGAGCTGCGCTCGTTCGGGTTCTCGAACACGATCCACTCGGAATCCGGCGACCAGGAGAAGAAGCGGCTTCCTCGCAATCCGTCGTAGAACAGGCCCTCCGCCAAGGTGCGCGGCTCGCCACCCTCGGCGGGGACCACCCGCAGCTCGCGTCCGGCGCGGACGTAGGCCACCAGCTTGCCGTCGGGGCTGGGCGTGGGGAGCGTGCAGTCGAGTTGGTCCTCCACGAAGGCCTTCGGCTCGGGCCGATCCACGTCCAGAGCCATGATCCGTCGCCGACCGGAGTCCATCGCGACGTACAGAACCCTCTTGGGGCCCAGGAAGGCTGGTTGGCCGTCGTAGCCGGCGTTGGCGGTGAGCCGTCTGGCGAGGCCGCCGCCGGCCGGCATCAGCCACAGGTCGCCCCGCACCGAGCCGACGATCCGCTTGGCGTCCGGCGCCACGGCGTAGTCCACTACGCCCTCGGTGAAGGTGGAGCGAACGGACCTGGGTGCCCGCGCATCGTCCGGCACCGTCAGGGGGACGCGGTGGTGCTCCCCCGAGCCGAGGTCCAAGATCCAGATCTCTGAGTCGTACTCGAAGACCGCCTTGCGTCCGTCCAAGCTCGCCTTGGGCCGACGGGGCACGCCTCCCTCGGAGAACCGGGTGAGCTGCCGCGCGCGACCTCCGTCTCCGTCCACGATCCACAGGTTCGGCCAGCCGGATCGGTTGCTCAGGAACAGGATGCGGCCGTCCCTGAGCCAGCTCGCGGTGCTCTCGGCGGACCGCGTCGCGGCGAGGGGCCGGTGGTTTCGCAGAGGCACCCCCGCGTCGGCGACGAACAGGTCGCCCGCCGCGCTGCCGTTCGCGTAAGGGTTGCGCCAAGCGCCTGCGGAGCCCTTGGTGTACACCACCTTGGACCCGTCCGGCGAGACGGAGGGTTGGGTGAACAGCTCCAGAGGGTGCGACGTCAGCCTCGTGGGTTCGCCGCCTTCGATGGGAACACGGAAGAGGCAGCTCGAGCCCCACGCGTTGGTGGAGCCGTAGATCCACCTGCCGTCTGGAGACACGCAAGCGGGGGTCTGCGTGGCGGGGTCCGTTGTGAGCCTGCGGATGTCCGTTCCGTCGGCCGCCATGGAGTAGAGGTCCGGCATCCCGGAGCGGCTCGAGGCGAACACGATGCGGCTGCCGTCGGCCGTCCAGATCGGGGAAGCGTCGTCGGCGGGATGCACAGTGAGCCGCACCGCCTGGCCGCCGGAGCTTGGGGCGACCCAGACGTCCCCCTGCCAGGCGAAGGCGATGCGCGAGCCGTCCGGCGACAGGCTCGGCTCTTGTGCGCGCTTGAGCTCTTGAGGTTGCGCGGAGGCGGCGACGAGGACGGCGGCGACGAGGGACAGCCATCGGGCGACCATGGCCCGGAAGGTTACACGATCAACCGGGCGGCTGTGGGGCCGGCCCGAAGGGCCGGCCCCTGGGTCGCTCAGGCCTGATTCTTCCGAACCCAGTCCACGACCTCGTCGACCTTGCAGAACGCCAAGCCCGTGACCGTGTCGGCGCAACCGTAATACACGGTGATGCGGCCTGTGTCTGCGTCGGCCAGCGCCGCGCACGGGAACGTCACGTTCGGCACGTCGCCGACCTGCTCGTAGGGCATCCACGGGGCGATCAGATAGGGCGCCCCTCGGGCGATCACCTTCCAAGGCTTCTCCAGGTCGAGCAGCGTGGCGCCCCAGGCGTACACGAAGCCGTTGCAGCTGGTCAGGACGCCGTGGTGGAACATCAGCCAGCCCTCGGTGGTTTCGATGGGCACCGGGCCGGGGCCGATCTTGGTGGACTCCCAAGCCTGCTGCGGCCGCATCACCCAGCGGTGCCGGCCCCAGTGGATCATGTCCTCGCTCTGGCTCAGGAAGATCTCGCCGAACGGCGTGTGGCCGTTGTCGCTCGGGCGGTTCAGCATCATGTACCGGCCGTTGATCTTCCTCGGGAACAGCACGCCGTTGCGGTTGAACGGCACATAGGCGTTCTCCAGGAAGTGGAACTCCTGGAAGTCGCGCGTGTAGCCGATGCCGATCGTCGGGCCGTGGAACCCGTTGCACCAGGTGACCCAGTAGCGGTCCTCGATCCAGCAAACGCGGGGGTCGTACAGGTAGTGCGGGTACTCCAGCTCGGGGTCGTCCAGGATCCACTGGATCGGATCCGGGTTGATGCGCCAGCGGTACCCGTCGTCGGAGAAGCCCGCGTTCAGCTGCATGTGCCGGGTGCGGGTGTCGGCGCGGAACACTCCGGCGAACTTGCCCTGATACGGCACCGCGGCGCTGTTGAACACGCTGTTGCTGGTCGGGGTGGCGTTGCGCGGGATGATCGGGTTCCCGCTGTAGCGCCACACGACGTCGCTACACCCTTCCGGCCGATCCTCCCACGGGATGTTCGGCAACGGAGAACCGATGATCTTGGCGGAGCTCATGGCGCCCCGAGTCTACCCATCGTCCGGTTCTCCGGTTGACTCCGCGCTACCCAGTCGCCGCCCGCCCTCGTAGGTAACCTTGGAGCCGCAAGAGAACCATGGCGATGGCACCGGAACGCATCCTCGGCGACGAACTGATGCCGATCTACGAGAAGCTCACGCGGGGCGAGAGGCTCGGCTTCGAAGACGGCATGACCCTGGCCACCACCAGGAACCTGACCGGCGTGGGATGGCTGGCGAACCTGGAGCGGGAGCGCCGGCACGGCGACCGCACCTTCTACGTGCGCAACCAGCACATCAACTACACGAACATCTGCAACAAGTTCTGCAAGTTCTGCAGCTTCTACGCCAAGAAAGGCGGGCCGGAGCCGTACGAGATGAGCCTCGAGCAGGTTCGCGAGCGGCTGATGCGCTACATCCACACGCCCATCACCGAGGTCCACATGGTGGGCGGAATCAACCCGCGCCTGCCGTATTCCTACTACATGGACCTGATCCGGACGGTGAAGGAGGTGCGCCCCGGCGTGCACGTCAAGGCCTTCACCGCCGTGGAGATCGTGGAGATCGCCCGCGTGGGCAAGACCACCGTGGAGGGAGCCTTGCGGGACCTGATCGAGGCCGGCTTGGACTCGCTGCCGGGCGGCGGCATCGAGATTCTCTCGGACCGCGTCCACCGAGAGCTGTTCGGACGGAAGCTGAACGGCGAGGAGTGGAAGGAGGTTGCGCGGGCCGCGGCCAAGCTCGGGCTGCGGCAGTACGCCACGATGCTCTACGGTCACATCGAGACGCCCGAGGAGCGGGTGGACCACCTCATTCAGCTGCGCGAGCTACAGGACGAGACGGGGCACTTCCTCACGATGACCCCGCTCTCCTTCCACCCGGAAGGCACCGAGCTGGAGCAGATCGATCCGCCGACCGCCGACGACGACCTGCGCGCCATCGCCCTCAGCCGGCTGATGCTGGACAACTTCGACCACATCAAGAGCTTCTGGATCATGAACACGGTGCCCGTCACCCAGGCCGCTCTGTGGTACGGGGCCGACGACGCCGACGGGCTGGTGCAGGAGTACGAGATCACCTACGCCGAGGGAGACTTCGGCAACCGGAGCCAGCGGCTCACCTACGAGAACATGGTCGCGATGATCCGCAGCGCGGGGCGCGTGCCCGTCGAGCGCGACTCCCTCTACCACGAGATCGTCCGCCCCGATCCGAAGCGCGTGCCGCTGCCCTTGGCTACCTGAGGCGCCGCGATGGATCCTTGCCCGAACTGCCGGGTTGCCATGGACGATTCGTTCGCGTTCTGCCCGCTGTGCGGGGCGGACCTGCGGCCGGCCGACGAGCGTTGGATCGGGCCGCGGGCCTGCGCGCACCGGGTGGCCGGCGGCGCGTTCTGCCCGGACTGCGGAGGCGACGTGTCGCACCGGCTGGAGTCCTGGCTCAGGCGCCGGGGCCTGGCGCGGGTCTGGGGCGGTTGGGTTTGCGCCGGAGGCTGGATGGGATTCGCCGCGGCGGGAGCCTGGGCGCTGGCTCCCGGAGACCCGGCGCAGATCGTGGAGCGGGCGTGCGCGGCTTTGGCCAGCCTGACCGCGGCCGGCCTGGGTTGGGCCTGGCGCAGGGACTGGTGGCGCTGGTCTCCGCCCCGCTGAATGCCCGGGTCCGCTGAGGTAGCATGCGCCCGATGAAGGGGCTTCGGATCGTCTTCACAGGCAAGGAACAGGCCGGGCTGGAGAGTTTCGACGTGCCGCCGGTCGGACCCGGCGAGGTGCGCATCCGCACCGAGGTCAGCCTGATCAGCATCGGCACCGAGTCCACCTGTTATCTGCGGCGTTTCGCTCCGGGCACGCACTTCGACCGCTGGGTGCAGTACCCGTTCTATCCGGGTTACTCCCTCGTCGGCCGCGTGGAGGAGGCCGGGCCGGGCTGTCCCGCGACGCACGCCCCGGGGGCCCTCGTGGCGACCTCGAAGCCGCACGCCAGCCACGTCGTGTGCAGCTGGGGGGACGCCACCCCGGTCGAGCCGGCGATCCCGGCCGATCTGGCCGCCTGGTTCGCTCTGGCGCAGATCACGTTCAACGGCGTGCGCAAGGCGGGGATCGGCCTGTCGGATCGGGTGGCGCTGGTGGGAGCCGGCCCTGTCGGGCAGATGGTTCTGCGGTGGGTGCTCGCCAGCGGCGCCTGGGAGGTTGCCGTCGTGGACCTCAGCGAGGAAAGGCTGGAGCTCGCTCGGCGCGCGGGCGCGACGCACCTGCTGAGGGTCTCCGCGGCCGACGCCGTCGCGGAGATGGAGCGGGTGTTCTCGGTGGGGACGGCGGCGCAGGCGCCCAAGGGCGTGGCAACCGACCCGGCGCCACCCCAGAGCGCCAGCGATCCCCGGCCGGACGTGGCGATCGACGCGACGGGCTCGGCCGCAGTGTTCGGCCCCATCCTTGCGATGCCGCGAACGGGCGGGAAGGTGCTGCTGATGGGCGACCCGGGCAAGCCGGACGACCAGCACCTGACTCCCGACCTGCTGACGCGCAGCCTGACGGTGGTCGGCGCGCACTTCATGACGCGCTTCCCGGACCGGACGTGGCCGGACATCCACAGGGTCTTCTTCCGGATGGTCCAAGACGGCCGAATCCGGATGGACGGCATGACCACCCGGACCCTGGACCCGAGGGAGCCCCAGGCCGCGTACCGGCTGGCGGTGGACGAGCGGGACCGGGTGATGGGCCTGATCTTCGACTGGTCCGGAGTCCGCGGGGACGATTTTTGAAAAAAGGCCCCGGGGCCCTTGACATCCCCGTCTGGGCCTGCCTATAATATCTCTCGCTTGCCCGCACCGGGCAGGCAGCTCCTTGAAAGCTCAAGAGGGAAAGGAATGCGCCGAGTTCGGTCGGTCGTCGCCAAGGCGGCGGTCCGACAATGTGCGGGACGTTACCCTGCGGGCCTTTGGCCCGGTGGGGCGTCTCGAGTTCAACCGAGAACACAGATCCCTCTGAACGGGACTGGAAACAGTTTCTTCGGAGAGTTTGATCATGGCTCAGGACGAACGCTGGCGGCGTGCCTAAGACATGCAAGTCGAACGGTCCAGGCTTCGGTCTGGATAGTGGCAAACGGCGGAGTAATACATGAGCAACGTGCCCCGAAGACCGGGATAGTCGCTGGAAACGGCGGGTAATACCGGATGTGGCCGACGGGAGACATCTCCCGTCGATCAAAGGGAGCAATCCGCTTCGGGAGCGGCTCATGGCCTATCAGGTAGTTGGCGGGGTAACGGCCCACCAAGCCTACGACGGGTAGCGGGTCTGAGAGGATGATCCGCCCGAGTGGGACTGAGACACGGCCCACACACCTACGGGTGGCAGCAGTCGGGAATCTTGCACAATGGGGGAAACCCTGATGCAGCGACGCCGCGTGGAGGATGAAGGATCTAGGTCTGTAAACTCCTTTTATCGGGAAAGACTTAGGACGGTACCCGATGAATAAGCACCGGCTAACTACGTGCCAGCAGCCGCGGTAAGACGTAGGGTGCGAGCGTTGTCCGGATTCACTGGGCGTAAAGAACGCGTAGGCGGCCTGTTAAGTGTGAAGTGAAATCTCCAGGGCTCAACCCGGAAACTGCTTCGCATACTGGCAGGCTGGAGGAATGCAGAGGTGAGTGGAATTCCTGGTGTAGCGGTGAAATGCGTTGATATCAGGAGGAACACCCGTGGCGAAGGCGGCTCACTGGGCATTTCCTGACGCTGAGGCGTGAAAGCGTGGGGAGCAAACAGGATTAGATACCCTGGTAGTCCACGCCCTAAACGATGGATACTAGATGTGAGAGGTATACACCCCTCTCGTGTCGCAGCTAACGCATTAAGTATCCCGCCTGGGGACTACGGCCGCAAGGTTGAAACTCAAATGAATTGACGGGGACCCGCACAAGCGGTGGAGCATGTGGATTAATTCGATACTAACCGAAGAACCTTACCCAGGTTTGACATGCGGCGGAAATCCCATGAAAGTGGGCCCCTCCGCAAGGAGCCGCCACACACTTGTTGCATGGCTGTCGTCAGCTCGTGCCGTGAGGTGTACGGTTAAGTCCGCCAACGAGCGCAACCCTCGCCTCATGTTGCCAGCGGGTAATGCCGGGAACTCATGAGGGACCGATGGTGTAAGCCAAAGGAAGGTGGGGATGACGTCAAGTCAGCATGGCAGTTACGCCTGGGGCTTCACACATGCTACAATGGGCGAAACAAAGGGCAGCAATGCCGCGAGGCGGAGCAAATCCCAAAAATACGCCCCCAGTTCAGATTGCAGTCTGCAACTCGACTGCATGAAGGCGGAATCGCTAGTAAACGCAGGTCAGCCATACTGCGTTGAATACGTCCCCGGGTCTTGTACACACCGCCCGTCAAGTCACCTGAATCGTCTTCACCCGAAGTCCGTGGCCCAACCGCAAGGAGGGAGCAGCCGAAGGTGAGGGGGGTAAGGGGGACTAAGTCGTAACAAGGTACCCGTACCGGAAGGTGCGGGTGGATCACCTCCTTTAAGGAGACGCACTCGGAATCCGCACCGCGGAATCCGACATCTCCAGGTGTATCTCGGGCATTCCTTCCCCTGAGCTTTCGGGAGCGCCATCCAGCGCTCCCTTTTTGCTTTTGGAGAACCCCCCGGTGCCGATGGGCGCGACCGATCGCTCAGAGCGGCTTCGACGGTCGGCGGCGCTTCGGCTGCGACGGTCGGCCGGCGGACACCAGGTCGTAGGGCTCCGCGGCGGTGATGCGCAGCGAGACGAACGCTCCGGACTGCAGCGTTCGGTCGGTGTAGACGAGGCCGTCGATCTCCGGGGCGTCCCGGAACGATCGTCCGTAGCTCCAACCGGCGTCGGTGCGGCCCTCAACCAGCACCTCCAGATCCCTCCCGACCCATTTGCGGTTGACCTCGTGGGAGATCGTCTGCTGGAGCGCCATCAGCTCGTTGTGGCGGCGTTGCTTCTCCCGGAAGGAGATTTGGTTCGGCAGTTCGGCGGCGGGCGTGCCGGCCTCGCGGCTGAACAGGAAGCAGCCGACCCGGTCCAGTCGGGCGGCTCGCAAGAAGTCGAGCAGGTGGCGGAACTCCTCGTCGGTTTCGCCAGGGTAGCCCACGATGAACGTGGTGCGGATGGCGACCTCCGGCATCGCGGCCCGGATCCTCTCGAACAGGCGCAGGTAGCGCTCGCCGTCCCACGGACGCCGCATGCGGCGGAGCACGTCGGGGTGGCTGTGCTGCAGGGGCATGTCGATGTAGGGCACCGCCTGCTCCACCGTGGCCAGCGTCTCGATCAGCCGATCGTCGACGCGGGTCGGATACAGGTATAGGACGCGCACCCAGCGCACGCCGTCCACCTTCGCAACCTCGCGGATCACATCCGGAAGGCGGAACGTGCCGTACAGGTCGTGCCCGTACTGGGTGGTGTCCTGGGCGATCAGGCAGATCTCCTTCGCGCCGGTCTCGGCGAGACGCCGCGCCTCGTCCAAGATGCGCTCGATCGGCTTGCTAGCGTGCTTGCCGCGGAAGCTGGGGATGGTGCAGAACGCGCACTCGTGGTCGCATCCCTCGCTGAGCTTCAGATAGGCGGTCCAAGCGGGACCGAAGCGCACCCGGGACCGGACCTCGGCCCAGAGGTGGTGGGGGCGGTCCAGGGCGACCGTCGCGCCGCCTCGGGCCATTCCAACGATCTCGCCGAAGCGGGCCATCTGCCCCACGCCGACATAGGCGTCCGCGCCGGGAACGAGCCGTCGGATCTCCTCCCCCATGCGCTGCACGAGGCAACCGGCGACCACCACCTTGCCGGTCCTCCCCTCGGCGCGGTCTCGCAGCGCGGCGCGGATGGCCTCGAGGCTTTCCTTCTTGCTCGCCTCGAGGAAGCCGCAGGTGTTGATGACCGTCACGTCGGAACGCTCGGCCAGGCCGTCCAGGCAGTAGCCCTCTTGGGCCAGCACGCCGGCGATCTCCTCGCTGTCGACCTCGTTCTTGGCGCAACCGAGCGTGATGACGCGCGCAACCGGCTTGTGGGACATCGTCCCGCGATTATGGCGCGGCCGGCTGGGGCTGGGCCGCCGGAAGACCGCCCTCCTCGTCGGGCCGAACCTCGGCGTACCTGGCCCTCTGGTCATCGTCCATGGTGCGCCACGTCAGGAACTGCTTCCGAAGGTCCTCGACGAACCTCTTGTTGAGGTTGATCCAGTTCCCGGGTTCTCCGCCGAGGCGGGTGAGGATCAGCGTCAGCTCGTACACGTCCTCCAGCGCCGTGGGTTCGGACTGGATCTGCACGATCTGGCTGACCCCAAGGTCGTAGGGCGCGATCCAGGCGGTGGTGCGGGTGTACGTTCCCCGGCCGTGCTTCGACTCGAAGTGGCCGAGGGTTGTGCCGGAGGTGACGAACGATCCGATCGTGTACTCCTCGTACGCCCGGAACCAGTCCGCGAGGTAGCGGATGATCGGCTCGGCCTCCCGGCCGCTGATGCTGAACGGAAGGAGGATGCGCCACTCGTCGCCTTCGGGAAGCACGTCGAGCAGGTCGCCCTCCAGCGCCGGCGCAGCGATCTTGCTCGCCTTCCTCGCCGGATAGATGGTGCTGGCCAGGACGACGGCCATCACCAAGGCGGCGGAGAGCACCGCGGACGTCGAGCTGAAGTTCAGGTAGAGACCGGGCAAAGCTCCCGTGGCCACGATGATCTTCGCCGAAATCTGGGCGGCGAAGTATCCGAACACCGCGCCGATCACGCCGTACACCAGCGACTCGGCGAAGAACAGCATCGCGATGTGGTTCGGAGCTAAGCCGATGGCGCTGAAGATGCCGATCTCGCGGGTGCGCTCGTGCACGCTGGCGATCATGGTGTTCAACACGAACACCGAGGCGATCAGCATCTGGAGGATCACCAAACCGATGCCGGTTCCGGAGGAGGCCTGCTGGGCGCTGAACTGCTTGACTTGGAGCTGTCCCCGAGGGCCGGGGGCCGCCGCGTAGACGTTCAGCCGGATGCGGGGCATCAGGTTCTTGAGTGCCTTCTCGGTCACGTCCGGTGCCGGCAGGCTCACCGCGATGTAGCGCGTCTGGGCGCCGAGGCCGATCGCCGTGTCGGCCGGCATGAAGAACACTCGCGACGGGTCGTAGCGGATGAACTTGCGGAAGGCGTCCTGTCCGGTGCGCGACTGCATCTGGAACTGGCTCGAGAGGGAGAAATCCGCGGGCAGCACCTCGTCGCCGTCGAGGTCGACGACCGACCGCAGGATGGCCGGGTCCAGAATGCCGATCACGGTGTAGTCGATGCCGGCGAACTGCACGACCGCCTTTCCGACCTCCTTGGGGCTGATCTTCAGCTCCTCGGCGATCGGCCGCGGCAGGATGACGACCTTCCGATCGCCGTTCCGGAACCAGCGCCCGCCGGGCAGGAGCGCCTCCTGGGGCCGGGTGATCTCGGCCTCGGCGGGATCCATGCCGACGAGCACCCGGGCGTCGAACGTTCGGTCGGCGGCGCGCAGCGTGAGCACGCCGTTGTCGCCCTGGCCGGCGCCGTAGTACCAAGCGCGCCTTGCGACCTTGCCCTTGCCGGAGAACTCGTTCGCGACCTGGTAGTAGGTCGACGTGGGCAGCGGGTTCAATCCGGGATCCCGGAACAGCATGCCGGTGTAGCGTGCCGGAACGTCGCTGGAGACCTCCTTCAGCTTGATCTCGTTCACGATGGAGGTGAAGCTCAGCACGATGAACGTCATCACCACCAGCGTGAGCGTGGTCAGAAACGTGCGCGCCTTGCGGCGCCTCATGTTGCTCACGCCAAGGTTGAAGGCGGCCATCGCGACGCTCATGCGGCGGATGTCGACCTCGTGCACGCCGCTCTGGGCCTTCTTCAGCGCCTTCAGCGAAGACTCGAACTTGCCAAGGATGAAGCCGATCACGATGATGCTCAACGCGCCCATCACGAACGCGATGAAGATCATCGACGGGTTCGTCACGATCTCGAACGCCGGGTGGATGACGTACAGCAGACCGAACGAGGCGAAGAACACGCCGGCGGCCCCCACCAGCTGGGCCGTCAGGCTGCGGCTGCCGAACAGGAGCCTCTCGAGGAAGTAGCTGAACGGGATGATCAGGAACAGGTAAAAGACCACGCCGTTCACGACGTCGTTGGCCGTGCCTTGGATCACCGGATGGGCGCGCAGCGCGTAGCCCCAGGCGGCGCGGGAGTGCTGGTCGACCGCAGGCCACTCTCGCTCGACCAAGGCGGCCTCTGCCTGACTGACTTCGTCGCGCGCCGTGGCTTGGATGTCCTCCACGCCCTTGCTGACGATTCGGTACTTGGAGAACTTGTCCAAGCGGTTCTGGTTGATGGCCAGGATGTCGCGGGCCGTCTGCAGGGCGACGAAGGGGAACACGCCCTCAACGGCGATGGCGTCGCGTCCGGTCGCTCCGATGGTGGAGGCGCCGAAGGCGAGGTATCCCTTGCCCGCGGGGTGCCGAGCGTCCGCGTTCGTCAGGATCAGGCGCACCTCGCCGAGGCCCGTGCCCATCAGCAGCTTGAACCGCTGGCGGGGCATGGTGAACATCACCGCGGTCTCCTCGGACTCCGTGTTGATCCGCATGTCCTTGTCGTCGCGGAAGAAGCCGAAGTTCTCGGGCGGGGCGTCGGTGGCCGCGTCTAGGACCTGGAAGTCGGTCAGCGCCTTGAGGTCCTGGGGATCCACCAGATCGTAGAAATTGGTGGCCACGCACGGGAAGACAACGATCGGCGTGGACTTGAAGCCGGTCTTCAGCTCGAACTTGCGCGGGTAGTCCATGCTCCCGCGCAGGCCGTCGGCCGGGGCCTGGTCGATCTCGCCGTTCGGCGCGATGTGGAAGGCGGCGAGCCTCGTGGGTCTCACCCAGTTCGAGCCCCATCCCTGGTAGTAGCAGGTGGTGGGCGCCACCCCGACGAACCGGAACCGGGCCTGCTCCCCCTCGGTCATCGTGACCATGTCGCCACGCACGCCCATCATCGTCTTGTTCGCGTTGAGGTTCACGGCCAAGGAGCCCGCCACGGGCACGTCCGGAACGAAGCTCTTGAGGGGGTCGTAACGCACCACTCGCCCCTCCACCACGGCGAACCCGCCCTTCAGCGTCATCCGCCTCGGCTTGGCGGGCTCTAGGTCGAGCCGGAAGTCGGTGGTCGCGCCCTTCACCGAGGTGTCGTTGAGCAGGTGGAAGAAGGCGCACGCCAGCGTCTGCGTTTGCCGCAGGATGTTGAGGCGGTTGACGCGGTCCAGCGTGTCCAGCGGCGTGTCCACCAGAGGGCGGCTCTCGTCGATCGTGGCGATCGTGACGGCGTTCGCGGAGGCCATCAGGAACATCTCGCAGTCGAACGCGAACCGGGTGGGGATGTTGTTGCTCCACCAGCGGTTGTCCTGCTGGTTGATCGTGTCGCTGATGGTGTTGCGCGGGTCCGGGGCGCCGAGGATGGGGGCCATGCGCTCCGCGTGCTTGCGGAGGATTCGGGCGAGGCTGGCCACGGCGCTATGGACCTCCCTCCGGTAGTCCACGAAGAACCCGCGACCGAAAACGCCGAGGGCCCGGTTGCCGCTGGCGAGGTCCAGCGTCACGGTGAGGAGCGTCGCCGGGCGGTCGTTGCGGATCCAGTCGTCCACGTACTCGCGGGCGCCCTGCAGAGCTAGAGCGTGGGCGCCGGACGCGATCACGCGCAACGGTCGGCGATGCTCCCGCTGGCGGTAGATGCGAACCACCTCCAGCGCGGCGGCGAGGTTGCCGATCCCCTCGGCGCCGTAGGCCAGCTTCGGGACCACGCACATGGAGTCGACCGGGACGAACAGCTCGATCGCCTCGCCGGCCAGGGAGCGGTCGGTGCCGGGCAGTTCGCCGATCACGTTGGCGGATTCGCGCACCACCCACTTCTGGTCGCACACGAGCCGAGCCGTGCGGCCAGCCATGGCGGCCTCCAGCACCGGCCCCGCGAGCCGCGTCTCCAGGTAGAAGCGGGGAACGTTCAGCGGAACGCTGCTGAAGCGCTGCTCGGCCTCCATCCGCAGCGTCTGGCGGGGGGAGAGGAACACCACGGCCTTGGCGCCGAGCTTGGCGGCGTTGCGCCACCGTCCCGCGGAGTTGAACTCCATCAGAACGATCGAGCCCTTCACCTCGCGCCCGCTGAGGAACTCCAGCGAGCCGTCGCCGCCATACACGACCCTGCCTTGGACGTCGCAGGTGGACGTGCGGACCAGGTTGGGCCACATCGGGAACACCGGCACCTTCCACCCGCCGTCGGAGGCGGTGAGCTGGCCCACGGCGTCGGGGTCGGGCACCGTCACGCGGAACGTCTGCCGGCGGATGCCCCGCAGGCCGAGCTCCCGGAAGCGCCTCTCCGCGTAGGCCAGGGCGTCGGCTTCTCCCTTGCTGCCGGCGAGCCTCGGGCCGAAGGCGGCCACGTCCCGGAAGGTGCGCTCGATCTGGTCCAGATCCACGGAGGCGGCGAGCTCGCGATACGCCTGCGCGACGCGCTCCCCCTGAATCTCGTCCGGGGTCTTCGGGTTGTCCTCCGCGGCTCCGCAGAACGAGGCTCCGGCTAGGAGAAGCAGAAAGGCCGCCAACCGTGCGCGCATAGCCTTTTCCTATTCGACGCGGGGCGCGCGGTTTCCTGCCGGCGCGGCGGTTCGCCTATTCCAGATCCCAGGGATACAGGCCGTCCCGCCGAACGAAGCCGCTCCAGTTGGGTCGCACGTCGCACCCGCTGGCGAGCTCGGCCATGGTTCTCGCGCGGGCGCTGCCATCGACCGCGACGGTCATCGCGCGTCCGGCGTGCCAAGGCCAGGCGCCGCCGTACCAAGGGCCGGAGGAAGTCTCCTGGGGCAACCACCCGGCGACGGGCGTGAAGACCGGCCGTCCGCCCAGCAGGAAGGTGTCCAGCACCTTTGTCCTGCGCACCGCGTAGCGGCAGGGAGGAACCACAACCCAGCTTCCCGACGTCGGGGGCCGCTGGTCCGGCGAGGCGGAGTCGACGAAGAGCAGCATCGAGGAGGGGGACGCCACCATCGAGAGGCTTCTGGGCTGGGGCACCCACGCCTCCCCAAGGGCGACCACGGGCGAGAGATAAAGATAGTTCAGGCCGATGTGCGCCCGGAAGCTCTCCGCGTAGTACCGGGCGGAGACGTCGCCCAGCGACAGGTCGGGGTCGAAGGACGGGCTGGCGTCGCCGGACGACGGGGGAGCGGACGGGCATCGCCATTGCGGCACTGCGAAGCCGTAGGGAAAGAGGCACTGCACCCAGGTGCGGTCGGCCTCCGGGCTTGCGGCTGCGCCCGCGCGATAGGCGACCAGAGGAAACGTGTCGTCCCAGTCGCCGACGTACATCATCGCCGCCAGCTGAGCCTGATGGAACCTGGAGGCGCAGGCGGCCCGCTGCGAGGAGGCCTTCACGCTGGCGAAGACAGGCAGAAGCAACGCGGAGAGCATAGCCACCAAGGCCACGACCACCAACAGCTCGATCAGCGAGAAAGCCCAACGACGCCGCACTTCGGCACCACTGGGATGATACACCGGATTCCGGCCAGCCGGGGGACCGCCGCCCTTCAGGCCGCGGGTGGAACGAGCACCGCGAGCTCGGCCACCGTCCGGAAGCCGAGCCGGCGGTACCAAGGCACCAGCTCGGCGCGGCACTGCAGCACCACCGGCACGCCGGCACGGGAGGCGTCGGTCTGAACCTGGCGCACGATCGACGCACCGAGGCCGCGCCCCCGCATCCACGGCACCACACAGAGGTTGTAGAGGCCCAGCGCGCCGGGCGTGCGGTGCAACATGACGGCCGCCACGCGTCTTCCCCCCTCGAGCACCGAGTACAGCCGGCAGCGCAGGGCTCGCGCCGTGGCCTGTTCGATCGCTCGGCGCCGCTCGGGCTGCTGGCCTTCGAAGAAGATCCCTGCCATGAACGCCGCGACCTCCGCGCGGTCCTGGGGCGTCTCCTCGGGCACGAGGGTGAACGGCTCCTCCGGGTCCAGTAGCCTGGACTCCAGCAGCGACAGCGTCTGGGCGTGCCACAGCTCGTCGGTCGCGAGCCCGACGGGGCCGACCCGGTACACGATCTTGGGAGTCCAGCGCTCGAAGCGCGACACGGCCTCCTCGTACCACGAGGGGGAGTCGGACCACGAGACGACGAAGCTCGTCGAGGGCAGGTCCGCCGGGTTGCGCGCGGCGATGCCCGTCTCCCACCGCCGAACCTCGGTTCCGTCGAGGGCCAGGGCGAGCGCCGCGTACGTCTCCACCACGTTCTCGATGCTCGGATCGGCGGGACTGCTCACAGCACGACGCTCCAGAAGAAGGCCGCGGAGGGTCCCTCCGACCCCAGGGTGAGGCCCGCGCCCAGGGAGGGGCCGGCCTGGTATCCCAGGAACGCCTTGGCGCCGCTCGGCGTGGCTAAGGCGGCCCCGATCCAACCCCGTGCCGATCCGATGCGGAACAGGTCCAGGCCCGCACCCACCTGGAAGCCGTCGGCGGAGTCTCCGAGCAGGCCGAGGCGCACCGTCGGAGCGTAGAAACGGGTGGGGGCGACGAACGTGCGCCCGGCGAACTCCTCGCCGAAGAACGAGGCCACCGCGCGGGCGACGCGCCGCTGGACGAACACGCCGCCGTAGTGACCCGTGTCGAGCCACAGCGTCGTCGCGTTGGGGAGGGCCTCGGCGAGCTTGCGCACGTCCTCCGCCGGGATGACCGTGTCGAAGCGCGCACCGACCAGGAACGCTCTGCCATCGGTCCGCGAGGCCACCCGGCTCAGCGGCTCGACGTCCGCCAGCTCCCGGCGCAGCGCCTCGAGGTCCAGGCCGCGCCTCCTCATGGCCTCGCGGGTTGGGCCGGTCAGCGAGCTGTGCCAGAGGATGTGCGCGAGGTCGCCGCCGCCCAGCACGATGGCCGCGCGCTGGAGCCGCGGGTCCACCGAGTACGCGAGCGACGCGATGACGGCGCCCAGGCTGATGCCCGTGATTCCCAGGCTCGATCGGGCGATCTCGGGCCGGGTCGAGAGGAAGTCCAGCGTGCGGCGCACGTCCAGAACGGACTGCACCACCACGTCGCGGATTCTGGCCGGGTCGTCCGAGAGCGCCATCTCGCCGGACAGCGCGCCGGGCGGGGTTCGCTGGATGTGGTAGGGGAGGGTCAGGAGAACCGCGGCGATCCCACGCCCGTTCAGCTCCTCCGCCAGGAGCCTGGTGGGCCGGAGGTCGTCTGCGCCGAGGTAGTGCAGCACGACCACCGCGGGATACGGGCCCGGTCTATCCTCGGGCAAGAACACGGAGAGGTGGACGGTGTCGTTGTTCGGCACGCCGGAAACGAAGGCGCTGGGGAAAGACGCCCGATACTCGGCGGGGCCCGTGAGCGACTCGACCCGTCTCCACTGCGGGAACGCGACCGGCGGCAGAGGGGCGTCGATCGGTGAAGGGGCCTCTTGAGCCGAAGCCGCCCCACACACCGCAGCGGCGAGGAGAATGAGCATCAGACCGCAGAGAGCTCTCGGTGCCACCCGTCGCGGATTATGCCAGAACCTCAGTCGGTAGAATGGCGGTGCATGATCCCGATCGGCGACGACCAGGTGCTTCGACGTCCGTCCACGGTGGTCTGGACGCTCGTGTTCCTGAACGTCGCGATCTACCTGTGGGACCGCGGAGGCTCGCTGTTCGGTCCTCCGACGCTGTTCTCCGACCTCGGGTGCCGCCCCAACGAGCTGATCGATGCGCTTCGGGGAACCGAGAAGGCGCCGCTGGCGACGCTGTTCACGGCACAGTTCCTGCACGCCAACCTGTGGCACCTGGTCGGCAACATGCTCTACCTCGTGGTGTTCGGCCGAACCATCGAGCAGGCCATTGGGCCCTGGCGCTTCGGGCTGTACTACTTCGCATGGGGCTTCGTCGCTCTCGTCGCCCAGGTGCTCGTCGCTCCGTTCTCCTCGGTGCCCATCGTCGGCGCCTCGGGGGCCATCAGCGGGGTGCTGGGGATGTACCTGCTGCTGTTCCCCACGAACCGCATCCGGGTCGTGGTGTACTTCTGGGAGCTGGAGTTCCAAGCGTTCGTTCTGCTGGGGCTGTTCTTCCTGAAGGACGTGCTGTTCCCGAGCCAGGGCGTTGCGAACTGGGCGCACGTCGGGGGTTTTCTGGCCGGGATGCTGTCCGTGCTGGTGATGGGGGGCCGGGACCGGGTCCTGGCGCGCTATTTCTATGAGAGTCGTATCGCCGCTTGAGTTTCGACGCTGGTGGCTGCTGGCCACCGGCTCCGTCGCGCTGCTTGGCTTGGTGGGCGGGGGCCTCCGCTGGCGCACCGAGGCCAGAAACCGCGCCGTCTCGCTGGCGGTGGAGGAGTCGACGGTCACGCAGATGGCGGCGGCCTCGGGCATGAGCTTCCAGCGCGCCCTGTCGGTCCTGAAGGGCGAGGGCGTGCAGGCCGTCGTGCTGGAGGAGGAGACGATCCAAGGCTGGATCTCCACCAACCGCCTGGGGTTCGGCGAGGACGGAGCGATCGTCTGCTGGCCCGGGGCGGAGGAGCGCATCGTCCGAGCGATCCGAATCCGCTTCCCGCAGAGCCCCGTCAAGGCGGTTCAGCCTGGAGTGATTTCGAACCCGGAGGTGCCTCTGGAGGCGCTCCGCACGGTGAGCCTCGGCTTGGACGCCAAGAAGGCCAAGGCGGTATGGTCCTCCGGCCTGACGGTCGTCTGGCGCGGCTCCAACGCTCCGATGACGGCCGAGTCGGTTCGGGGCACGATCGCGTGGGCCCGGGAGCTGGGAGCCAAGGCGTACCTTCCGATGGGCGACAGGGTTCTCGGCCATCGGTCGCTCTTGGCGGAGACCGCCGACGCCCTGCGGCAGGCTGGCATGGCCTACGTCTCCCCCGAGTTCGCGAAGATCGCGGGCGACGCCGCGCTGGTCGCGAAGGCTCCGGATATCGTCGTGCGGCTGCACACGGCGCAAGGGGCGGAGATCGACAAGATGACCGAGCGCGAGTACCTCGAGCGTTACGCCCGTGCGGCGAGCGAGCGGGGCATCCGGATGTTGCTGGTGCGGCCGATGTCGGACGCCGGTGCGACGCCCATCGACGAGTTCGCCCAGCTCGTGGGCCGGGTGGCCCGGGCGGTCCGAGCCGAGGGCCTCGCTTTGGGGCCCGCCAAGCCGTATGAGGATCCCGCCGGGCCGGCTTGGCTGTTCGCGTTGACCGGCCTCGCAGTCGCCGCCTTGGTTCTGGCCGCCGCGCAGTCCTACGGGCTGGGTGGCGGAGCGTTCTCGGTTGTCGCGGTCGCGCTTGGCCTGGTGGGGCTGGCCTGCTGGGTGCCGGGAGCAAGGCCCCTGCTGGCCTTGGCGGGGGCGATCGCCGCTCCTCTGTTGGCCCTGAGGGCGGCGGAGGCGCTTCTCGGCAGGCGGACTTGGGTGCCTTTCGCGGCAGCCTGCGGAGTCAGCATGGTGGGTGGCCTCGCGGTGGCCGGGCTGCTGAACGGCCTTCCGTACATGGTGCGGGCGGAGCAGTTCCTCGGCGTCAAGGCGGCGCACTTCCTGCCGATCGCGATCGTCGGAGGCTGGACTTTCGCGCGTTGGTGCGACTGGCGCCAAGCCCTCTCTCGGCCGGTGCTCTGGACGCAGGCTCTGTTGGGCGTCTTGCTGCTGGGCGCCATGGCGTTCATGCTGATGCGCACGGGCAACGACAACCCCGGCGCCGTGAGCGGGCTCGAGCTCAGGCTGCGCAGCCTGCTTGACCAGCTTCTGCTGGTGCGGCCCCGGACCAAGGAGGTGTTCATCGGCCACCCAGCGCTCTTCGTCGCCCTGGCGCTCTGGGCGAGGTGGCGGGGGGCAGACGATCGGCCGCCCCGCAACGCCGGCTGGCTGGCGCTGCTGCTCACGGTCGGCATGATCGGCCAGACCAGCGTCGTGAACACCTTCTGCCACATCCATTCCCCTTTCTGGCTGGGCTTGGTGCGAGTGCTCGTCGGCGCCGTGGTCGGGGGCTTGCTGGGCCGGCTGATCTCGGCCTTCCTGCCGACCGCCTCCCGGCCGGCCGCCGATGGCGTGGGAGCGGGCCTTCCTCCCGCCGTCCCGCAGGAGGAGGGCGTTCTCGACGGCTCCGCCTCGGTGGGGGGTTCCGTCGCGGACCCCGAGCAGCCGTTCGGCAGGTCGGAGAACCAGCGCCAACCGGTCGACGGCGTGCGACCTGCGGAGCCGGCCCAGGGTCCGAACGCTCCGGGGGGCGAGGAAGGCCGGAAGGACGAGGGCAACGATGGCTAGACTTCTTCTGGCGGGGTATCTGGGGTGCGGCAACCTGGGTGACGACGCCGTCCTCCTCGGCCTGATCCACGGGTTGCGCCCCTACGGCCACACGTTCACGGTGATGAGCGGCGCTCCCGACGAAACCTACCGCGTGCACGGCCTGCCGAGCGTGCCGAGGAGGGATCGGGCCGCCTTCCGCAGGGCGCTCGCGGAGAGCGACGCGCTGGTCTTCGCCGGCGGGAGCATCTTCCAGGATGCCACCAGCCTCCGAAGCGTGTTCTACTACGCCAGCTTGGTGTCGGAGGCCAAGCGCGCGGGCAAGCGCGTGATGCTGGTCGGCCAGGGAGTGGGTCCTCTGCGCAGGACGCTGGGCAAGCGCTGGGCGGCCGCGGCGTTCGAGAAGGCCGACGCGGTCGTGGTGCGCGACCCGGCATCGGCGCAGACCCTGAAGGCGCTCGGAGTGAACCGCCCGGTGAGACTGGGGGCCGACCCGGCGTTCCTGCTGCCGGAGCCGCAGGGTGCCGAGGGGGAGGCGTTCGGCGTCGGTTCGATGCGCACGGTGGGCCTCGCCCCTCGGCCGCTGCGCGACGACCCGTCGGTCGCAGCGGTGTTCGGAGACCTGGCGCGGGCGCTGTTCGACGCCGGCCTGATGCCCGTGCTGATCGAGATGGACCGCGCCGTGGACGGGCCGTTGCTGGACCAGATCGCCAAGCGCCAGGGCGGCAAGGTGCCGGAATTGAGGAAGGTGGCCTCGCCCGTGCAGGTGCAGCAGAGGATCCGCCGCATGGAGGCCGTCGTGGCGGTACGGCTGCATCCGGGCATCTTGGCGGCGACCGTCGGCGTTCCAGCGGTGATGGTGGACTACGACCCGAAGGTGTCGGCGCTCGCCCGCGCGATCGAGGTGCCTCTGGCCCCGGCGAAGTCCTCGGCCTCGGTGCTGCTGGCCCGGGTTCAAGACCTTCTGAAGGACCGCGAGGCGGCGTGCGCGAGGCTCAAGGCTCGCACCGAGGATTTGAGACGGCTGGCTGTGGCAAACGTCGAGGCGATCCAGCAGGCTTTGAGCTGAGGGGCAAAACGGATCCGCCCGCCGCGCGTGTGAAGGAGAGAAGGGGAAAGTGATGAGCAAGCGTTGGGTTTTGGCTGGGCTGTTGGTTGCGGCCGCCGGCTGCGGAGGGGGCGGCGGGACCGGTTCGAACGCGGGATACGGCGAGGTGGCGGGCGTGGTGTTTGGGCCGGACGGCGGGGTGGTGCGCGGCGCCCGAGTGACGGTGAGCGGCGTCGGCGGGCGCACGGCCACGACGAACTCGGCCGGGCAATACGTGCTGCGCAACGTTCCCGCGGTGGACGCCACCGTCCGCGCCGACATCACGATCGACGGCGTGCGGTACGTCGGGTCGAACTTGGCGAGGGTGTACGACCGCGAGCGCGCCAAGAGCGTGAACATCACGATGGTTCGCTCGTCGCAGACGGCGGCCATTCGGGCCACTGTTCGCGACCGCTACGGATATGTGCTCCAGGGCGCCCGGCTGTTCGCGATCCCGGACAACCAAGACGCCCTCAGTGGCGCGACGGAGGTGACCGACTCGAACGGCGAGTGCCTGTTGCGCGACCTCCAGTCAGGCATCCGCTACCTGGTGGTGGCCAACGGCCGCGGCTTCGAGTCCGATTCCGTGACGGTGAACCTGGTGGCGGGCGAGACCCGGGCTCTCAACTTCGTTCTGAACGACGCCGCCGACGTCGCCCTCGACCCTCCGACCAACGTCGACGCCGTCGCCTGGACCGCCCCTGCCGCTATCTCCCGCTCCCGCGAGAGCGGCCAAGCGTTCCGGGCCTTCAAGGAGTGGCTGGAGGCCAAAGAGGGCAGGCGTGCCCCGGCGAAGACGCGGTCGACGATCCTCGGCAACCCGATCGAGATCGACCTCTACTGGGACCCGATCGTCGACCGGAACCTGTTCGGGTTCGGCATCTATCGCGGGACCAGCGCCTCCGGAAGCCTGACCAGCGCGGAGCTCCTCCGCGACCCGACGGCGTCGTTCTACGCCGACAACGACGAGTACCTGACCGAGGGTCGAACCTACTACTACGAGGTGACGTGTCTGAACGCCACGTACCCCGACGGCCGCCGGTCGGAGAGCGCGCCCAGCGAGCGGGTTTCGGCGAGGACGCTCGGCGACCTCCGGCTGGATCCGCTCAGCATGGGGCCGTTCCCCTTCCGGTGGTTCGCAGCAACCGGGGCGGAGCGTTACAAGGTCTATCTGTACGACCGGTTCCCGGCCATGGCGGTCGATCCCTTGTGGGAGAGCGGCTTCACGTCGGGAACGAGCGTTTCCTACGACGGCCCTCGTCTGGCCTCTGGTCGGCGGTACTACTTCCTCGTGCTCGGCGTGGCGAACGGGACGTCGAGCCGCACGATCAGCGACGTGGGGAGCTTCGTGGCGAACTGATGGCGGCTAGGAGGGCGGTCAGGCGGATCGGATCGGTGCTGGCGTGGGGCGCCGCGGGCGTGCTCGTGGCAGGCTTGGCGGCATGGACGCGCCACCTGCTGAGCCTGGACCCCTTCGCCCGGTTCCGGGCCGTGCCGGGGCCGGCCGAGGCGTCGGTCGCCATCCGCATGGACGACGTGGAGCTGGCGTTCTTCGAGGGGGCCGATCAAGTCGGCGGTGCGAAGGTCGAGCGGCTGGATATCCGCAGGGACCGCCAGGCCACGGACCTGTTCTACCTTCGGGACGGGTTCTACCAAGGGCGGGCCGGCCGGTATCGGTTCGAGGCCACGCGGGCGGCGTACAACAACGTCACCAGCCGCCTCTCGGTGCCCAGCGGGGCCAAGATCCGCGGGGACGACATGGATCTGGTGGTCGCGGCCTTCGAGGCCGACACCCGCTCCGGAAGGCTGCACGTGCCGGGGATCGTTCGGGGCGAGCTGTTCGGCGGGTCGGTCGAGGCCGCGTCTCTGACCTACTCGCCGGAGGATGGGAGCTTCAAGATCGGTCCCGCCACGTGGATCGGCCTCGCGGCCCTTTCGCTCTCGGACGAGCCGAAGCAGCAGAAGAAATCCAAGTGGACCTTCAAGACTTCGGGCGCGACCCGGTCGGCCACCGGCCTGGAGGTCTGGCTGGACGCCGAGGCGACGGACGGCGAGGTGATCGTGAAGGCGCCTCGCATCGAGCGCGACACCAAGACCGACGTGATCACCGCCACCGGCGGCGTGCGCTACTTCAGCAAGAAGGCGAACCTGACCTGCGAGAAGGCCGTCGTGTACCGGAAGGAGAAGCGCGCCGTGCTGACGGGCAAGGTGCAGATGGTCCTGAAGCCGGAGGATCGCCAGGAGCTGAAGGAGGAGGAGATTCCGCCGTTCCAGCCCGAAGTTCCCGAGGAGATTGCGAAGAACCGGCCGCCCGCCCCGCCGGGAGAGGACAAGAAGGCGGACGACGAGGTTCGATCGACCAAGTCGGCGCGCAAATACCCGGTCGTCGTTCTGGCCGACCGGATCGAGTACTGGTACGCCGAAGGCGAGCGCCGCGCCGTGATCGAGGGCAAGCCCCAAGCTCGGCAAGACCTCGCCGCGGGAAGGTGGCGCTACGGATGGTGCGACCGCGCCTACTACGACGGCGAGAAGGAGACGCTGCGGCTGGTCAGCTCGCCTGGCAAAAAGGACACGCGCATCAAGACCTCGCTCGGCGACGACCTCGCCGCGGACTGGTTCGAGTTCTCGACCAGGGAGAACGACGACCAGTGGTCGGCCCAGGGCTTGCAGGGCGACGTGTATGCGGAAGAGGACGAGGTTCCTACGCCGCCCGGTCAGAAGAAGGAGGGCGCCTCCGGGGGCAAGGCGGGAGAGACCAAGCCGCCGCTGACCGGCCCGATCGGCTCCGACCGCCGTTGAGGGACTATACTGGGTCGGAATGGCTCGCATCTTGGTCATCGACGATGAGGAGGACGTCCTCCGCGCCCTGAAGCGCCGGTTCGAGCGCGAGGGCTGGGAAGTCGACCTCGCCGAGTCGGCGGCCCAGGCCGTCGAGAAGATCTCCCAGGCGGAGGTCCCGTACGACGTGGTCGTCACGGACATGAGCATGGAGGACCCGGCGGCCGGCGTCCGGGTGCTGCAAGCCGCCTTCGCCCAGGACCTGTTCGCGCAGGTCATCGTCATGACCGCCTACGGCCAGGTCGCGAACGCCGTGGAGTGCATGAAGCGCGGCGCCTTCGACTACATCGAGAAGAACCGGCCCGGCGCCGACGTGTACGAGGTGCTCGTCGGCAAGATCCACGAGGCTCTCGACGAGCGGAGGCGCGACATCCGCATGGTTTCCAAGTGGGAGCGCACCGCGGAGTTTCAGAGGGCCCGGAAGCAGCGCCGTGGGTCGCCCTCTTGAGCGCCTGAGGGAAGGCACGCTCGGCACCGAGTGGGAGGGCCGCCTCTGGCTCGTGGGCGGAGCCGTCCGGGACCGGTTGCTGGGCAGGCCCGCGCCCAGCGACCTGGACTTGGTGATGGAGCGTTCCGCGCTGGAGTTCGCCGACTGGTGCTGGCGTCACGGTCTGTCCGAGATCCGTCCCGTCACCTACCCTCGGTTCGGCACGGCCATGGTGATGGTCGACGGTGCGACGGTCGAGCTGGTCACCGCCCGCAGCGAGAGCTACCGGGCCGACAGTCGCAAGCCCGAGGTCCGGCCGGCCACCCTGCTGGAGGACGCGCGGAGAAGGGACTTCACCGTCAACGCGCTGTACGAGAACCTGCACGACGGCACGCTGGCGGACCCCTTGGGCGTGGGGCTGCAGGATCTGCGCCGACGCGTCCTGCGTACGCCGATCCCTGCAGAGGACACCTTCGAGGAGGACCCGCTCCGGATGCTGCGCGCCGTGCGCTTCCGGTGGCAGATCGGCTTGGAGCCCGCAGAGGGCCTCTGGAACGCCATCCGAGCCAAGCGCACTCGGCTCGCGATCGTCAGTCGCGAGCGCATCCGGGACGAGCTCACCAAGATGCTGGGCCTCGCCGACGCCGACCGTTGCCTGAACGACCTGCTGGAAACCGGCCTCTTGGAGCCCTTCGCCCCGGAGCTCGCCGCGATGAGGGGCGTCGCGCAGGGGGATTACCATCACTTGGACGTGTGGGACCACACCCTGCTGGCGCTGAGGAACCTGGGTCCCGGCGACCTGGTCGCAAGCCTCGGGGTTCTCCTCCACGACGTGGGAAAGCCGCCGACACGGTCGGTCGACGCGGAGGGCCGAGTCCGGTTCCTCGGCCACGAGGTGGTAGGTGCGGAGATCGCCGAGCGGTGGCTGCGCGAGATGCGCTTTCCGGCGTCCGTGGCGTCCCAAGTGGCCAAGCTGGTCAAGGGCCACATGCGCCTGATGTCGGCGGAGGAGTTCACCGACTCTGCCCTCCGAAGGCTGATGCGGAACTTCGGGCCGCTGCTCCCCCAGCTTTTGGGCGTCGTCGAGGCGGACGCCTCCGCGCTGAGGCCGGGCGTGCGACGGATCGACGTCCCCGCCCTGAGGGAAAGGATCCGGCGGCTGAGCGAGCAGGCCCCGCCCGCCGCGCTGGAGAGTCCCCTGAGCGGAAGGGAGATCATGGAGCTGACGGGTTGGACCGAAGGCCCGCGGGTGGGCAAAGCCAAGGCGTGGCTCCTCGAGCGGGTGCTGGACGGCACGATTCCGCCCCAAGACGCGGAGGCGGCGCGCGCAGCGCTGATGGAGGCCCTGCGGTCGGGCGACTTGCCATAATGCGGGCATGCAGCGCTGGAGACCGATCCTCCCATGGCTCGTGGCTGTCATCCTGACGGCCGCCCTGCTGGTCTATCAGCGGCGCACGGGGCCGACCTACCCCATTTCCGTGTCCACGATGGTCGGAGGGGAGAGGGTCGGTGGGCAGCTGATCCGTTCGCACGAGACGACGGGACCGGCCAAGGTGGCGCTCGCCGCCGGGCCGAGCCTCCGGGGCACGCTCGTCTGGCGCAGGTATCCCACCGAGGAGCCTTGGCAGAGCATCGAGATGCGGCGCGAGAACGATCGGCTCGTTGCAGAGCTGCCGAAGTTCCAGCGGGCCGCCAAGCTGGAGTACCAAGTTCGCCTGCAGGCGCCGAACGGCTCGCAGGAGATTCTTCCGACCGAGGGAACGGCGATCCTCCGGTACAAGGACCCCGTTCCCACGTGGCTCCTCTTGGTCCACATCCTCGCCATCTTTCTCGGCCCGGTTTTCGCGTTCCGGGCGGCCTTGGGTTGGATGATCCGTGAGCCGGACCCTTGGCGCTGGGTTCCATGGGTCGTCGGCTTTCTGACCCTGGGCGGCTTCGTGCTCGGGCCGATGATGCAGAAGTACGCCTTCGACGCATGGTGGACGGGCTGGCCGGTCGGCGAGGACCTTACCGACACGAAGACCCTCGTGGCGTGGCTGTTCTGGATCGGTGCCCTCTGGCTGTCCAAAGCCCGCCCGAAGTTCGTTGTGCCGGCCTTTTGGGTCGCGCTCGCGGTGATGGTGGTGGTGTTCCTGATTCCACACAGCGTGCGGGGGAGCCAGGTGGACTGGTCCAAGGTGCCTGACTCCAACCCGACGGGCCGCTCACTCTAGCGGCGGCGGGGTTCGGCGCACGGCGTCCAGCGGAACGGCCATGTTGAAGGCGCGCCAGCTCTTGGTTACGCGCTTCATGCGTCCGATGGCGACGTCGTTGTTCGTCTTCCAATTGTCCCACTTGGAGTCCAAGGCCAGCCAGTAGTCCGCGCCGACGCCGAGCAGGTAGCGGGCACGCTCCCGATCGTCCGGCTTGCTCGGATCAGCAGGCACCAGTCGGGCTTGGACAGTGACGAACACGCCGGCGAGGTCCTCGGGGTGGATCTCCACCCGTCCTGCCTTCGTCCAGAAGTGGAAGTTGAAGCCCCTCTCAAGCTTGACGGACACGCCGCCCTCGGGTTCTGGTCGGACGTCCGCCGGCTTGTTGGCGTCCTCGGCGAAGTCCTCGCGGTAGGCCGCACCCTCGATCTCGCCGGCGGAGACGAGCGACCACTCGCCGGAGCGCTTGGATAGCAGGTAAGCGCGCAGCCCACGGATCTGCACACGGGTGTTGGCGGCAGGGAGGGTGCCTCTCTCCAGATAGACCTGCCCCCACGGGATGAACGCCCGAAACCGTCCGGGCTGGAGTCCCATGCCGACGCGCGGCCTCGCCGCCCAGTTGTACGAGTCTGGCACGCCGGACAGCTTCGCCTCGTGCGGCAGCGTCATGTCCTCGACGATCGTGCGCGGGCTGTTCAGGGGGCCGGAGGCCATCGGCAGGACGGCGAGCCACGGCAGCATGGCCGAGTCTAGCACGGGTCGAGGGGTATCCTTCCCGTTGCGGCGCGCGCCTGTAGCTCAATGGATAGAGCAACGGCCTTCTAAGCCGTTGGTTGCGGGTTCGAATCCCGCCGGGCGCGCCACTCCTCTGCGGTCAGGGCTCGAAGCGGAACCGCGCCTCCAGGCCCTCGGCGGAGTTCGGCCCGACCCATACGGTGAAGGTTCCCGGCTCCAGGTGCAGGCGCCCCTCGCCGTCCAGGAAGCCGAGGTCGTTTCTCGCCACGTTCAGCTCGACCTGAACTTCCGTGCCCTTGGGCACCGCGACGCGGCGGAACGCCTTGAGCTCCTTCACGGGGCGGCTGATCGAGGCGACGTCGTCCCGCACATAGAGCTGCACGACCTCCTCGCCGTCCCTCGTTCCGGTGTTCGCGACGGTGACCTTGGCCCGGAGGCCGTCCGCGTCCGTCTCGATGCGCAGGTCGCGGTACTCGAACTCCGTGTAGGTCAGGCCGAACCCGAACGGGAACTGGGGGCTGTCGGGCCGGTCGACGTAGCGGTAGCGGAAGTCGGGGACCGGTCGGCCCGTGTTCTTGTGGTTGTAGTAGATCGGCACCTGACCGAGGCACCCGGGGAACGTGACCGGCAGCCGCCCGCCGGGCTCGGCGTCGCCCATCAGCACGTCCACGATGGCCGGCCCGGACTCCAAGCCCGGGTGGAGCGCGAACAGCACGGCGTCGGCGGCCTCGAGCACCGGCTCCAGGGCCAGACTCCGTCCGGCTGCGACGACCGCCACCAGCGGCGTGCCGATCTTGCCCAGATACTGCAGCAGCTCCGTCTGTCCGGGCGGCAGGTCCAGGGTGGTCGTGGAGTTGTCCTCGCCGCTTCGGTGGCGCCACTCGCCGACGACGGCGACCACCACGTCGCAGAGCCTCGCCTGCGCCACGGCCTCGTCCGGGAGGACGGCGTGCCAGACCTCCTTCGGCCCGGGATGGGAGCGCAGGGCCGACAGGATGTCGGTCATGTCCTGCTCTTCGCCGTCCAGGGTCCACGTGCCGAAGAACGTCTCCCGGACCGCGGGGTTGGCCAGCGGCCCGACGAGACCGATCCTCGTGCCGGGCCGGAGCGGGAGCAGGCCGCCCTTGTTCTGCAGCAGCACGATCGCGCGGCGGGCCAGCTCTCGGGCGGCGCTCCGATGCTCGTCGGGAATCTCCACCAACGCGGCGTCCTCAGGCGTGTAGGGGTCGTCGAACAGCCCGCAGTCGGCCTTGAGCCGCAGCACGCGCCGCACGGCGTCGTCCAGCACCGCCATCGGGACCTTGCCGGCTCGCACCAGCTCGGGGAGGTGCCTCCAGTACGCTCCGCCGGCCATGTCGACATCCACGCCCGCGAGGATCGCGAGCTGCGCGGCGTGCGCGAGGTCCTCGGCGACGCCGTGGTTCACCAGCTCGGCGACGGCGTTCCAGTCGCTCACGATCACGCCGTCCCAGCCCCATCGGCGCCGAAGAATGCCGTTGAGAATCTCGCCGTTCGCGGTCGCCGGCTTGCCGTCGAACTCGATGAACGCCGCCATGACGGTGGCCACTCCGGCCTTCGCCGCCGCGCGGAACGGCGGAAGGTAGACGTTCTCCAAAGTCGTCGGCGTGATCTCACCGGTGTTGTAGTCGCGTCCGCCCTCGGCCGTGCCGTAGCCCACGTAGTGCTTGGCGCACGCGGCCATCCCGGCCATCGTGTGCAGGCCCGCCTCCTGGAACCCGCGGACGACGGCCTCGGCCATCACCGAGGCCAGGTGGGGGTCTTCGCCGAAGCCCTCGGCGATCCTTCCCCAGCGCGGGTCCCGGCCGATGTCGAGCATCGGCGTGAACGTCCAGTGGATGCCGTCGGCGCGCGCCTCGCGGGCGGCGATCCCGGCGAGCCTCCGCACCCCCTCCGGCCAGAAGGAGGCCGCTTGGCCCAGCGGGATCGGCCCGACGGTGCGGTGGCCGTGGATCACGTCGCGGGCGAAGAGCAGGGGGATGCCGAGGCGGGAGCGCTCCACCGCCACGCGCTGCAGCTCATTGAGCGCCGCAGCACGGACCCTCGCTTGCCGGTCCGTTCCAGCGTAGGCGCTGTTGGCGCAGATCAGCGAGCCGACCAGACCCCTCTCGACCATGTCGATCGGAACGTCGACCGTGCTGGGCTCTTGGTTGAGTTGCCCGGCCTTCTCCTCCAGGGTCATCTGCGACAGGAGCTCTTCGATGCGGCCGGCGTGGCGATCGTGGGGCAACATACCCCTCCATGATAGACCAGCGGGCCCGGGGCGCGCTCAGTCCCCGCGCAGGTGCTCCAGGATCTGCTCGGCGAGGCGCTGGGTGAGGGTGGGCACTGCGGCCACCTCCTCGACCGTCGCCCGCCGGATCCCCTCGACCGACCCGAACGTGCGCAGCAGCAGGCGCCGGCGGCGCGGTCCGACCCCGGGGATCTCCTCGAGAGCCGAGCCGGTGGCGCGCTTCTCCCGGATCTTGCGGTGGAACGTCAGGGCGAAGCGGTGCGCCTCGTCGCGCAGGCGGCGCAGCACCGTCAGGCCGGGGGAGTTCAGCGGGAGCTCAACGGGCTCGTAGGCGTAGTCCCCATCGGCGAGGCGCGAGGGGACGAACAGCACCTCCATCTTCTTGGCCAGACCGACCATCGGCACCGCGAGGCCGAGCTCGTCGCGCACCTGCAGCGCCGCCGAGAGCTGGCCCTTACCCCCGTCGACGAGGATTAGGTCCGGCAGCGTGGCGAACTCGGGATCGCCCTCGAGGTAGGAGCGCAGCCGGCGAAGGAGCATCTCCCCCATCATCGCGTAGTCGTTCGGACTCTCGGGGTGGAACTTGATGCGGAAGCGGCGGTACTCGGACTTTGCCGGCGCCGCGTCTTGGAACACCACCATGGATCCCACGGGCGCCGTGCCTTGGATGTTGGAGATGTCGTAGCCCTCGATGCGGCGGGGCGGCGTTGCCAAGCCGAGCGCCTCCTGCAGCTCGCCCAGGGCCGAGTCGGCGAACTCCTCCTTCCGCTGGGCCTCCAGGCTGAAGGTCGCGAGCGCCTGCTCCGCGTTCGCCGCGGCAAGGTCCACCAGCTTCATCTTCTCTCCGCCCTGGGGCACCTCGATCGTGACCGCCGCACCCCGCTTCGAGCGGAGCCACTGCTGCACGATCCGCCGCTCCTCGATCTCCACGGGCAACAGGATCTCCCTCGGCACCTCCGGTGCGTCGGCGTAGTACTGCTTGAGGAACTCCTGCACGGCTTCTCCGGGGGGCGCCTCGGCGGCCCCCTCCAGCAGGTACTGCCGCTGTCCGATGAGCTTGCCGCCCCGGATGAAGAGCATCTGGATCGCAGCCCCCCGCTCGTCCTTGACCACGGCGATCACATCCTGGTCCTCGCCGTCCGTCGAGAGAACCTTCTGCTTCTGAAGGACCTCGTCCAATGCCTTCAGCTGGTCGCGGATCTTCGCGGCCCGCTCGAACTCGAGGCGCTCGACCGCCTCCTCCATCTCCGCCTTCAGGGCGTCCGCGAGCTCCTCCTCCTTGCCCGACAGGAACCTCTCGACGCGGCGGATCACCTCGGCGTAAGCGCGCTCGTCGGCCAGGCCGGCGCAAGGGGCGAGGCACTGTCCCAGATGGTGGTACAGGCACGGGCGCTGCACCGCCTTGCCGGTCCAGCTCTTGCCGCACGGGATCAGCGGAAACAGCCGGTGCAGCAGCTGGATCGTCTCGCGGACGGCGAACGCGTTGCTGTAGGGGCCGAAGTAGCGGCCGCCATCCTTCCGGGGTCTCCGCGTGAACACGACGCGCGGGAACCTCTCGTTCGTGATGGCGATGAACGGGTAGCTCTTGTCGTCCCGGAGGCGGACGTTGTACGGCGGCCGGTGGCGCTTGATGAGGTTGCACTCCAGAACGAGCGCCTCGAGCTCGCTGTCGACGACGATCCACTCGACGTCGCGCACCTTGGCAACCATGCGCGCGATCCTAGGCCCGTGCCGGGTGGAAGGCTGGAAGTAGGTCCGCACGCGATTCCGGAGGGAAACCGCCTTGCCCACGTACAGCACCTCGCCGTCCTGCCCTCGGAAGAGGTAGCAGCCGGGCTGCTTGGGCAGCTGTTGGAGCTTGGCGGCCACGGTCTCCGTCGGAGCGTTGCGAGGCATCTGCGACTACGATTCTACTGGGCCCGTCGAGCGGCGTCGGCCCACCGTCCTCCGCTGGATGGCGTTATAGTGAGACACGGATCGGAAGAAGACCCTCTTCGTGGCGGCGTTGGCCGTGTTGGTGGCGGTGGGCCTGCGGAGCGGGTTCGGCGGTCCGGCCCCGCGGCAGGGCGCGAAGGCCCCTGGCTTCTCGGCCAAGGCGTCGGACGGCAAGACTTACTCGTTGGACGAGCTGTTGGGGAAGGGGCCGGTCGTGCTGTACTTCATCAAGGCGGACTGCCCCGTGAACGCGGACGCCGTGCGCCACTACAACCGCATCGCGGAGTCCTACAAGGATGGCAAGGGCACGTTCCTCGGCGTGATCAACGGAGAAGCCTTGGTGTATCGCGATTGGCAGCGCAGGTTCAAGGCTCCGTTCGCCATTCTGTACGACCCCGAGCTCAAGATCATCGGCTCGTACGGCGCGGAGCGCTCGCCCTGGATCGTGGCGCTGGACAAGGACGGCAAGGTGGCTCTGACGCAGAAGGGGTTCTCGGAGAAGGAACTGGCCAAGCTGAACGAGCACGTCGCCCGAGCCTTCGGCAAGCCGGTCGCCAGGATCTCCTTCCGCGGCGCGCCGGACGTGCCGCGCTTTGGGTGACCGTTCTGATCGCCGGTCGCCCGTCGGGCGACCCATTGGAAGTCATGGGGGCTCGGCTACGGCCGAGCCCTCATCGTTGGTTGCCGCCGCGTGGCAGACCGCAGGTCTCAGGGCAGGGCCGAGAGCAGAACACCGTCCAGAACCAAGAGCGCGGTCGCCTGCGCGGCGACGGCGACGCCCGCGCCCCGGAGCCTGTCGTCCGGTCGGCGAGCGAGGGCGACGCCGACGAGCACGCAGAGCACGTTGAACGCCTCGCTGCCGATCAGCATCCCCCGAAGAGCGACGGAATCCTTGGTGGGGTTGCCCGCCGCGAACGCCGCCACGGCGAGGTTGATCAAGCACCAGAGCGCGGTGACGAGCCAGAACGAGCGGACGGCGGGGTCAGGTTGCCGCCTCGCCATGGCGACGACGGCCAGTACCAGCCACGCCGCGCTCCACGCGGTGAGCCTGGCCAAGTGGTCGGCCTGCAACCGGATCAGCTCCATGAACGCATTCTGGAGCATTTGCCGATGAAACCCCGGCCGATTCTCGCACGATGGAGAGATAGGGGAAGACATGGAGCATCCAAACCTCGATTCCGAACTGTTCGCTGCCGTCCTCCAATCTCTTCGAACGGGCTGCGAGACGGAGAAGGCCCGTGTCAAGCTGCTGCTGGAGGAGGACCGCCTCCCCGAGGCCGGGGAGCGGCTGAAGGCGCTCGTCGGGCTGAGGGAGATCCTATCCCGCGCCGAGGCTCTGGCCAACGACTACCGCGCTTGGCACAGGGGGAGCTGGTCCGCGACGGCCAAGGAGGCCGTCGCCGAGGCATCCGCCGTCGCAGGCATCGTTCCTGCCGCCCCAGAGCCGCGTGGTTCGCAAGAGCAACCGCCTGCCGCGGCCGCGGCGGCTCCGGAGAGCGACTCCTCTGCCGCGACGGTCGCGCCGCCCGAGGTCCAGCCGCCCGCGCAGACGGCGAAGACCCCCGCCCTCAAGGAGACCGAGCTGCCTCCCCAGGCCGCCGAGCCGGTTGCACCGAAGGTCCAGCCTGCCGAGGCCGTCTTCCCGCCCGTGGCCCCGGTCCAGCCGGCGCGCAAGACCCTCACGGCCACCGAGCGGAACAAGCGGTCCCAGCTCGAGCGGGAGTTCCGAGACGTCTGCAAGGCTCTGCGCGCGCTGGACGGCAAGGAGACTTGGACTCTGGAGGAGCGAGCCCGCGCCAAGGCATACCTGTGCCTGTTGCGTGCCCTGGAGCTCGAGCTGCGCCCGCTCGGGTTCGACACCTCCTCCGTCCGAGACGAGCTTCACTACTTCGGCGGCGTGATCGGCAGACGCTGCGGCAATGGTTCGTCGAGCCTCGCCACGGAGATCGCGAGCGGAAAGCCCGAGGACTGGAGGGACTACGCCCGAGCGTTCCACTGCCTGGCCGAAGGGGAGCAGGCGGCCGACTGGCTCCGCGAGCATCCCGGCAACAGGGACTACCGCAAGGTCCTGAACGATCTGGCTGCGTGCGGCCACATCGTCTACCGGCTGCACCTGGAGCGGCGCCTACCGTTCGACAAGCAGCAGGAGGCGTTCAAGAAGTTCATCGAGGAGATCGCCGGCGAGGCGCAGATCCAGTGCTGGATGTCTCCCGACAACGGCGGACCGAAGACGGACAAGGTTTTCAAGCTCGCCGAGGGGTTCCCGAAGCGGTTCGAGAGCGAGGTGCTGGGCCCGATGAAGGCGGCGGAGCGCGAGTTCCGGCTGGCCCAGCTGATCGACTTCGCCGCGGCCCCCTACGAGGGCGACGACTTCGTCGACGTGCTCGAGGAGAAGATCCACGCCTGCCTGAACGCCGGCACCCAGCCCTCGAACAAAAAGCTCCGGGAGTGTCTGGTGCCCTTCGCCGCCATGCTGCGCCCCGGCGAGGGACAGCACAAGCGGCTCGTCGAGTACGTGCGGGGCGACGCCACGAACGATGCGCGCAACGACCCTAGGGCGTTGGCGGGACAGGACGCCGAGGTGGAGTCCGTCCCCGACGAGGAGCACGAGCGCCGCGTCGAGGACCTGAAGAGGCTGCTGCGCGGGAAGAGGATGCTGATCGTGGGCGGCTCCAAGGGACAGGCCATGCGGAAGGCACTCATCGAGAAGCTGTTCGAGCTGAGCGAGGTCGAGTGGCCGGACGTGGAGAAGGACGACACTCTGGACGCCTTTTGGCCCAGGCTGGAGAAGGCGGACATCGCCGTGCAGCTGATCAAGTTCTGCCGCCACCACTACGGCGAGGTGCTGAAGGAGGCGAAGGAGAAGGGCAAGATGGTGGCCCGGATCAAGGGCGGGCTCGGCCTCAAGCGCATCGCGCTGGACCTCCACGAGCAGCTGATCGCCAACCACTCGGAGAACGGCGCCTAGCCAGCGGCCGACCCAACGACGAAGCGGGCGGGGCCGTCGGCCCCGCCCGCTCCTGCCTTCGTGAGAGCCGAGGGGCTAGTTCGGCGGCGAGGTGATGGAGAACCCCTGCGCCGTCAGCTCCTGGCCGATGTGCCGCAGCTTCTTCATCGCCCGCAGCTCGATCTGGCGCACGCGCTCGCGCGTCACGTTCAGCTCGGCGCCGACCTCCTCGAGGGTCCTGGCCTTGCCGTCGTCGAGGCCGAAGCGGAGCCGGACGACGTCGCGCTCGCGGCTCGTCAGGCGTCCGAGGATGCTGTCAATCTCCTCCCGCCGGATGAGCGACCACGTGACGTCGCTGGGCGTGGGCATGTTGGTCGACTGGACGAAGTCGCCGATCGAGCTGTTGTCCTTCTCGCCGACGGGCGTCTCCAACGAGAGCGGCTCGACGGCCACGCGCATCATCTCGCGCACGCGGTCCACGCTCAGGTTCACCTCGCGCGAGATCTCCTCCTCGGTGGCCTCGCGCTGGTACTCCTGCTGCAGCCGGCCGGCCGTCTTGACGACCTTGTTGATCAGCTCGGCGACGTAAACCGGGATGCGGATGGTGCGGCCCTGGTTGATGATCGCGCGGGCGATCGCCCGGCGGATCCACCACGTGGCGTAGGTCGAGAACCGGAACCCTTTCGACCAGTCGAACTTCTCGACGGCGCGGATGAGGCCGAGGTTCCCCTCCTGGATGAGGTCGGCCAGCGGGATGCCGCGCGCGTTGTACTTCTTGGCGATGCTGACCACCAGGCGCAGGTTCGACTCGATCAGGTGGCGCTTGGCCTCCACCCCCTCGCGCTCGACGCGCTCGAGAATCTCCGGGGTCAGCTCCTTCGGCTTGCCGTACTGGCCGACGTCCTCGCGCTGGAGCAGCCGCAGAAGTTCGTTGTGCTTGCCCTTCTGGGCGAGCTCTCGCGCCATGACCTTGACCGCGAGGTCGACCTCCTGCTCGGGCGTCAGAAGCGAGGCGCGCCGCGTCTGGCGCATCCACATCTCGAGCTCTTCGGAGTCGTCGTGAACAACCTCCTCCGGGAGCTCGTCCAACTCGTCGTCGGTCTCCAGCTCCAGCAACTCGTCTTCAGCCGGCTCCGCAGCGATGTCGTCCACCAGCCCGCCGACGCCCTCGATGTAGGCGTGCCTTGCGGGGTTCCGAACGGTGATGGCCCGACCGCGCTTAGGTGCGGACAAACCGGGGTCTGAGGGCATGTCTGTCAATACCTCCAACGTCTTCAAAACTCTTCTTGCTCCTACGGGTTTCTACGTCTTCGCGTTGAATCCCTCTTGACAGGAGCAGGTAGTTGGACGGGATACTGGAAAGGTCTGGCGTTCATCGCAGACGCTTTCAGGTTAACACAACTTTCGCGCCCTGCCAAGGGGATTTCCGCAGGCGGCGACGTTGCCACCCGTCTGGGTCGTCTTGCGGCACGCATCGTGCCACAGCCTTAATACAGACGCTTTTTCGCGCCTCGTTCGTTTCACGTTGCGCGGTCTTTCGCAACGTTTCGACCCGCAGCCCCGCTGTTTTGCCGGGTCCCGGGCGTCCCTCCGCGCAGCCTCAGGCGTTCGGATTGGGTCCAAAGAACCATGCTTCGGGCAGGACCGCAGCGGGCCTGCGGCGAACGGAGAGGGGTGGCTCCGAAACTGCCGTTGCGACAGATCCATCTGGACTTCCACACCTCCGAGCACATTCCCGACGTAGCCTTGGAGTTCGATCCCGAGGAGTTCGCCGCCACGCTGGCGGAGGCCGGCGTGCAGAGCATCAACGTGTTCGCAAAGTGTCACCACGGCTGGCTGTACTTCGACAGCGAGCTGCCCTGGAAGCACCCTGGCCTCCGCCGAAACCTGTTGGTCGAGCAGGCGAAGGCGCTGCACGGCCGGGGCATCCGGTGCCCGGTGTACGTCTCGGTGGGCTGGGACGAGCTGCAGGCGCGCCTGCACCCGGATTGGATCGAACTCCACGAGGACGGTCGTCGCGAGGGGGCCGCTCCCCTTCAGCCCGGGTGGAAGAAGCTGGACTTCGCCTCTCCCTATCTCGACGTCGTTGAGCGGCAGGTGCGCGAGGTCTGGCGGGTCCTGGGTGGCGATTGCGACGGGTTCTGGTTCGACATCCTCTACGCCGCGGGCGTGCACGGGCCCTGGTCCCTGCGCCTGTTCGACGAGCTCGGTTGGGACCCCGAGAGCCCCGAGCCTCGGGAGGCCATGCGGCGCAGGCTGGTCGACGATTGTTGTCGGAGGCTTTCGAATCTGGTGCGCTCGCTTTCCCCGGACCTGCTCGTGTTCCACAACTCGGGGCACGTGGGGCCGTCCGTGCGGTCGCGGCTCGACACCGTCACGCACCTCGAGCTGGAGTCGTTGCCCACGGGCGGATGGGGCTATGCCCACTTCCCGATCGTCGCGCGCTACGCCCGCACGCTCGGCAAGCCGATCGTCGGCATGACGGGGAAGTTCTCGGAGTCCTGGGGGCACTTCCAGAGCTACAAGTCGGCGGCCGCGCTGGAGCTGGAGTGCGTGCAGAGCGTGGCGATGGGCGGAGCGTGCAGCGTGGGAGACCAGCTCCACCCCCGAGGCCGCTTGGACGCGGAGACCTATCGCCGGATCGGCGCGGCGTTTCGGGCGGTGGAGGCTCTGGAGCCTTACGCCGACGGCTCAGAACGCGTGGCGGAGGCCGCGGTCCTGCACGCGGAGATGTGGGACTCTGGGTCCAGACTGCCCGAAGCCAACGTTGGCGTACTGCGTGCTTTCACGGAGGGCTCGGTCCAGTTCGACTTCGTGGACGACCAGGCGGATCTCGGCGGCTATCGGCTGGTGGTTCTTCCCGAGGGTTGTCCGCTGCCTGACCGGCTGGCCGAGGCGCTGCAAGGCCACTTGGAGAGGGGCGGATCGGTGCTGCTCGCCGGCGACGCTGCCCGCGGCGTGGACGCCGATTGGTTGCCGGCCGGCCGGCCGGGACCGCTGGAGTTCTCACCGGACTACATCGAGATTCCCGAGGCGATGGGCGGCCCCCTGACGATCGTTGCGTACGATCGCGGCGTGCGGTTGGAGCCGAGGGCCGGCTCGGAAGTGCTGGCTTGGGCCGTTCGGCCGTACTTCGAGCGTAGCTGGCGGCGGTTCTGCAGCCACGCCCACACGCCGCCCGAGGGGACCCGTTATGCACCCGCGGTCGTTCGACTCGGCCGGGTTGCCTGGATGGCGTACCCCATGTTCGGGATGTATGCCCGGCACACGATGCCCGAGTATCGCGAGCTGGTTCTCCGCTGCCTGGACCGGATCTGCCACGACCGGCTGGTGCGGCACGATGGCCCGAGTTCGATCCAGGCGCACCTTCGGCGCCAGGGCGCGCGGTGGCTCCTGCACGTGCTCCATTTCATTCCGGAACGGCGCGGGACGTCCCAAGAGGTTGTGGAGGACCCCCTGCCCATCCATCGGGTCCGGTTCGCGGTGCGGGTTCCCGCCACAAGCGTGGAGTGGATCGGCGAGGGATCCGTCGCTGGCGTCTCCGCCATGGACGGAGTGGTGGAGTTCGAGGTCCGGGAGGCCGTCGGGCGCGGTCTGGCGGTGCTGGTGTAGCTTGGCACTCGGCGAAATCTGGAGTAAAATGACAGCGTTGAGATAAGGCGGAACGGCGACTAGGGCCGGCGGATCCTCGACGAAGGAGCTGCCGGCCTTGTTGTGTGTCCGTCCGCAAAACGGCCGGGGAAGGGAAAGATGCCGACGCTGGTGATCGTGGGCGCCCAATGGGGCGACGAGGCGAAGGGAAAGCTGGTCGACGTGCTGGGTTCGAAGGCGGACCTGGTCGTGCGCTACAGCGGTGGGAACAACGCGGGCCACACGGTGATCGTGGGCGGACGGGAGTTCCGCTTCCACCTGATCCCGGCCGGCATCCTGCATCCGGGCGTGACCGCGGTGCTGGGCAGCGGGATGGTGATCTGTCCCAAGGGCCTTCTGGAGGAGTTCGACCGCACGCAGGCGGCGCAGCCGGAGCTGGGCCGTCTGGCGGTGAGCAAGGCCGCGCACGTGGTGTTTCCGTACCACCGCATCCTCGACGCCCTAGAGGAGCAGGCGAAGGGCGAGAACAAGGTCGGAACGACCTCCCGAGGCATCGGCCCGGCGTATCAGGACAAGGCCAGCCGCATCGGCATCCGCATCGGCGAGTTTGTGAATCCCGACGTGTTCCGCGAGCGCCTTCGCGAGGTCCTGGCCTACAAGAACCGGATGCTCCAGCTGTTCGGCGGCGAGCCGATGGAGTTCGACGCCCTGTACGAGGAGTACTCCGCCTACGCCGAGCGCATCCGGCCGTGGGTGGAGGAGACCGACGTGCTGATCCAGGAGGCGGTAGCCTCGGGCAAGCGGGTGCTCTTCGAGGGCGCGCAGGGCTCGATGCTGGACCTGGACTGCGGCACGTACCCGTTCGTCACGAGCAGCCATCCCGTTGCGGGCGGCGCCTGCCTCGGCACGGGCGTGGGTCCTCGGGCGATCGACGGCGTGATCGGAGTCTGCAAGGCCTACACGACCCGCGTCGGCTCCGGTCCCTTCCCGACGGAGCTGCTGGACGAGACCGGCGAGTGGATTCGAACCCAAGGCCACGAGTACGGAACGACGACCGGCCGTGGGCGGCGCTGCGGGTGGCTGGACTTGGTCGTGCTGCGGCACACCGCCCGGGTGAACTCTCTGTCCGGGCTGGTGGTGACCAGGCTCGACGTGCTCAGCGGCTTGGACACCATCCAGGTGTGCACCTCCTATCGCCTGCACGGGCGTGAGATCGGGTTTGTTCCGTCGAACACGTTCGAGCTGGCCGAGGTGGAGCCGGTGTACCAGACCGTGCCGGGCTGGACGGAGGATCTCAGGCCTTGCCGCCGGTGGGTGGACCTGCCCGCGGCGGCCCGCTCGTACCTCGAGGCCATGGAGAGCTTCACGGGCGTGCCGATCGCCGCCGTGAGCGTCGGGCCGGACCGCGAGGAGACGATCGTGGTGCGCCCCGAGCTGCTCTGGGGTGGCTAGCTCGGCAGCAGGCCGAGCTCAGCCAGTCTTCGCCGCAACGGGTCCACGGAGTCCGCCCGAGCGACAGGGTGCGCCTGCCAGCCGAAGGTCCGGGCGGCCTCCACGTTGGTTGGCGAGTCGTCGAAGAACACGAATCGCCCGCCGGGAAACTCCCGCTCGACGGCGGCGTAGGCGGCTGGGTCGGGCTTTCTCGCCCCGATCTCGTGCGAGCCGAACCTCCGATCCAGCGCGCGAACGGACGGGTACGGGCTGTCCGCCCCCAGCAGGGCCCAGTGTAGAGCGTTCGTGTTGCTGAGGCACACGCTCGGCACGCCCGCCGCGGTCAGGTCGCGAACCAAGGCCTCCGCACCCTGGATCTCTTCGCCGAGAATCCCCTGGTGCGCGCGGCGCGCCTGATCCGGGGTCACTCCCAGAAACTCGGCCAAGGCCGCCAGGTACTCCTCGTCCGACAAGGCGCCGACCTCGTGGTCATGAAAACCGGGGCAAGCGTCCAGGGGCACGCCGACGAGCCCTTCGGCTTCCTGGATCAGGCCGGCTTGGCGCATCGCCGAACCCCAGTCCAAGTTCACGCGAACCAGCACTCCTCCTAGGTCGAACACGACGACCCACCGAAACCCGCATTCCTTCCGAGTTGCCACTTGGTCGAGGCTCCGAGGATACCCGTGGGGCCTTGGACGGCCCTCTCGGGGGAATCCACGGAATGGCCGCTGTGCTCCGCCATGCGAGGGCTTTGGCGCTTTTTGCGCTCGTCGCGTCGGCGAGCGCGGCGCCTTGGCTTCCGGACGTGGACCGTCAGCTGGACGCCGCACGGCGCGAGGCCGACGCCGGCCGTCCTGAGATCGCGCGCGCCTACGCGCAGACCGTCGCTCCGAGCGAGCTGACCGTCGCCTGGGCGGAGGAAGCTCCCATCCGCGATCCGCGGCTGCTCCGTGCCGTGCGCGGGGCGGTGGATCGGTGGAACCGCGCGCTGGCGGGGACCGTCCGGCTCGTGTGGACGGACGACCGACCCGCGGCGCAGGTGCGGATCTTCGCGGCCGAGCGGCTCCAGGAAGGGGGCCGCTCCTTCGCGGGCTTCTCGCGCTGGACCAGGACCGTGGCGCGGCAAAGCCAGGAGCCAGCTGGCCGTCTTTCGGTGGAAGTGCAACTGGCTAGGCTCGGTCCGGGCGGCAGAGAGCTCAGCGAAGACGAAAGCCTGCATGCGGCGCTCCACGAGCTGGGCCACGCGCTGGGGCTGAGCGACTCCACCGACCCAGGGTCGGTGATGTCTCCGCTCGGCCTCGGTTCCCCGCGGACGGCTCCCTCGGAGGACGACGTCCGGGCGGTGCGCGCGCTGCACGCCGAAGTTCGCCGGCTGCTCGCCCCATAGCGCCCCGGTCGGCTCGGGGCCGGCAGGTATAACCCCGCTATGCCCCTCTTGGACGCCCTCGCGGAGGGACGTCTCGTCGGCGACGGCGCCAACGGCACGTGGCTCTCCCGGCTCGGATTCCGCGAACAGCCCTGCGACCTCGCCAACCTGAGGGCTCCCGACCTGGTGGCCGAGACGCACCGCGCCTACGTGCAGGCCGGTGCGGACGTGATCGAGACCAACACCTTCGGAGCGAACCCGTTCCGGCTGAGCGGGCATCCGGAGGACTACCGCGAGGTGTGCCGCGCGGGCGGAAAGCTGGCCGTCGAGGCCGCCCAAGGGCGCTTCGTGCTGGGTTCGATCGGGCCCGCTGGGAAGCCGATCGAGCCGATCGGCTCGATCCCGCGCGACGAGTACGCGGAGTGCGTGCGGGAGCAGGCCAGGGCTCTGGCCGAGGCCGGAGTCCACGGCATCCTTCTGGAGACGTTTCTGGACCTGGAGGAGCTCGAGGTGGCGATCCGCGCGGTTCGCGAAGCGTGCGACCTCCCGATCGTCGCGCTCAAGGGGTTCATCGAGGACGAGGAGACCATCTCGGAGGGTCTCCCGGTGCGGGTCGCGGTCGAGCTGGAGCGGCAGGGCGTGGCCTCGGTGGGTGCCAACTGCATCGTCGGACCGCAGAGGATGCTCGACTTGGTGCGCATGCTCTCGGAGGGCACCAGTCTTCCGGTGACCGCCTATCCCACGCCGGGCCTGCCGCAGCTGGTGCGCGGGGTCGTTTCCTATGACGCGACGCCCGAGTACTTCGCCCGCGCCGCCTATCGGCTGCTGGAAGAGGGGGCGCACCTGGTCGGCGGATGCTGCGGCACCACTCCGGATCACATCCGGGAGCTCCGGGCCCTCTGGGAGAGCCGGCCGCTGCGGTCGCACCGCCACGGCGGGGTGGCGCTTCGCAGCCGCGAAACGACCGAGCTGCCGCAGGCCCAGCCCAGCGAGCTCAGCGAGAAGCTTGGGCGGAGGTTCTTGGTGGCCGTCGAGCTGGACCTTCCCCGCGGTCTGAACCTCGACCGCCTGCTGGACGGCGCGAGGCGCCTGAAGATCGCCGGCGTCGACGTGGTCAACATCTCGGACGGGGCGCGAGCCCGGCTCCGCATGACGCCCTCCGCGGCGTGCGCGACGATCCAGAGCCGCGTCGGCATCGAGGCGATGATGCACTTCAGCTGCCGGGACCGCAACCTGCTGGCCATCCAGGCGGACATCCTCGGGGCGCACACGCTGGGCATCCGCAACGTGCTGGCCATCACGGGCGACCCCGCGAACATCGGCGACTACCCGAGCGCGACCAGCGTGTTCGACGTGGACTCGATCGGCATGGTCCGCATCCTCAGGAGGTTCAACGAGGGGATCGACCTCGCCGGCAACCCCGTCGGGATGCGGTGCGCGTTCACGATCGGGGTGGCGTTCAACCCTCTGCCGATGGATCGGGATCTGGAGCGGGACCGACTGCGCCGCAAGGCCGACGCCGGCGCGAACGTCGTCTACACCCAGCCGGTGTTCGACGAGCGCGCGATCGATGAGGCGCTGGACGCCTGCCGCTCGGTCGGCCTGCCGTGCCTGGTGGGCGTGCTGCCGCTCCGCAGCCAGAGGCACTGCGAGTTCATGCACAACGAGGTGCCGGGCATCGAGATTCCGGAACGCCTCCGGAGGCGGATGGCCGAGGCCCCTACCGAGGAGGACGCCCAAAAGATCGGAATGGAGGAGGCGATGCTGCTGGTCGAGCGGATCCGCTCGTGCGCCCAAGGCCTGTACCTGATGCCCCCCGTTCGGCAACGCCGGCGCGGCGATCCCTCTGGTGGAGGTTGCGAGGGGAAGTGTCTGAGGGCGGACTTTCGCGACGATCCTTCCTGAAGGGCGCCGCCGCAGGCATGCTGGGTGGCGTCGCCACCGTCGGGTTCGGTCGTCAGGTGGCCGACGACCTGAAGGTGGAGCGCGTCACGCTCAAGCTGCTGGGGTGGCCGTTGCCCGCCTACCGCGTGGCGCTGCTCGCGGACTTCCACGCCGTCGACGAGGCCAGGGTGCAACGGGCCTGCGCCGCAGTTCGGCTCGCAGCCGAGACCAAGCCGGACTTGGTAGTGATCGCGGGGGACTTCACCTCCCGAGCCACCCCGTGGGCCTTGGAGCTGCTGAGGCGCAGTCTGGAAGACCTGCCTCGTGGGGTGCCCTGCGTCGGCGTGTTGGGCAACCACGACTACGCTTCGGGGGACCCGCGAGCCGTCGCGGAGACGGTAGCCTCCGCCGGCGTGCGCCTGCTGCGGAACGAGGTGACCGAGATCGGGCCGGTGGCGGTCGCGGGCGTCGACGACATGCTGTACGGCTACAGCGACTGGGCGTGCGCGGCGGCGTACTGCGGGAGCCTGCCCCTGCTGGCCGTGGTCCACGAGCCGGATGCGGTCGTCGGCGCGCCGACGAACGTCGCCCTACAGCTCAGCGGCCACAGCCACGGCGGCCAGATTTGCCTGCCCTTCGGCTATCCGCTGAGGCTGCCGCCGGGCGCGCGGCGGTTTTGGCGAGGCTTCCACCCTGAGGCGACCAGGCCCCTCTACGTCACGCGTGGGGTCGGAACGACCGGGCTGGACCTTCGGCTCTGGTGCCCGCCGGAGGTGTCGATCCTGACGCTGATCGCAGAGTGAAGCGGGCAGGACCGGTAACAGCCCCGCCCGTTTCTGGCTATGGGTCCTTTCAGTGGCCCCGTGCGCCGATGCTCTGCTGCTCCTCGGCGGAGAAGCCCTTCTGCTTCAGGCTCTCGTCCAAGGTGGCCGGCTTCATCGGCGTGCCCTCTTGGTCCGGGTGCTGACCGCAACCCGACGCCAAAGCGGCCAGGGCCACGATGGCCAGAACTAGTCGCTCGACCACGTCTTCCCCCAGAAGCGGAAGAGGTTGCGCTGATCCATCAGGGCGCAGTACTCGGCGACGGTCGAGGCCTCGGTCTTCGAGGAGTCGAGGCGGCTGTAGCCGATGAACTTCTCCCGCCCGAACTTGGCGGCGTGGCCGTCCGCGTAGGCTCCGACCATCTTCGCGTTCGGGTAGTCGCGGCGCGCGTCCCAGATCAGCTGATCCCAGCTCCAGCCGGTGGCGTACTCGTCGATGTAGGGCCAGGAGGCGTTGCGGGCGAAGAACCGCATCCAAGAGTAGTTGAGGTTCGCGTAGCGGGTCGGGGCGATCGCTAGCCGCTCGGCCGGGCTCTCGATCGCGGTGAGGCTGCGCACGCCGTTGGCTTGGCCCCAGTTGATCGACTCGCACGTGCCGCCCCAGCTGCGGGAGTAGCCGTCGGTGTTCAGGCTGAACGTCGTGACCCACTGCCACTTGTACACGTAGCCGGGATAGAACGGATCGGCGAAGTCGTCCCCGCCCGGATCCTTCTTGAGGGGATCGAAGAAGATCTGCCGGTTCTTCACGTAGGGGAACACGTCGCCGACCCACGTGTCGGTGTGCTGGTAGCTGGTGCCGTACTCGTAGACCGCCATGTCGTCGTAGTCCGTCGAGTACATCGGCAGGGCCAGGGCCAGCTGCTTGATCTGGCTGGTCGCCGTGGAGACCTTGGCGGACGCCTTGGCCTGGGCGAACACGGGGAAAAGAATTGCCGCAAGGATCGCGATGATGGCGATCACCACGAGCAGTTCGATGAGCGTGAAGGCTCGAAGCCGCATGTTGCACCTCCGAGCCCAGAATCCCACCCGCGGTTGAAGAGCAGATTAACGGTCGGTCAGCAACTGGTTAAGCCCTGGGAGGATCTCAGCGAAGTCGGCGACGAGGTAGTTGCGACCTTCGCTGTTCATCACTGCGAGCAGCCCGCGCGGGAAGCCAGGCAGGGCGCGCGAGGTGCAGTCCAGGCCGTCGGTATCGTCCGCCCCCAGCCGCAGGCGCGCCAGCAGGGCGTGCGGGCTTCGGCGATCGTACACCAGCACCTCGCTTCCGCCCTTGATCTGGTTGCTGGAGAGCAGGTAGCCGCGGCCTTGGCCCAGATCGTAGACCGCCAGCCCCTCCCGGTCTCCTTGGTAGAACCGGTGGCCGAACTCGGCAAGCTGCTCGCCAAAGCGGGCCGAATCCGGATCCGCCACGATCTTTCGGATCGCGTAGTCCTCGTCCGCGTAGTAAACCACGCCCGCCGAGTCGTCGACCACGACGGCCTCGATCTCTCCGTCCCCGCTGAAGCGGCCGACCCGGCCGACGGGCACGCAGTCGACCTTGCCGTCGCGAGGCTGGAGCCGGTACACGCCCAGGTATCCCTCTGTCGGCCCCTCCTTGGGCGAGACGAAGGCGAAGATCGCCCCGTCGCGCGGGCGCCGGAAGAGGCTGATGCCCATGGGCGCGCCACGCTCGCCCTGTTCGCCGACGAAGACGTCGGTTCTGTCGCTCACGTCGCGGAGCGTCCGCGACTTTGGGTCGATGGCGAAGATCCGCAACCGCCGCTGCAGCCGCTCGGTGGCCACGGCGATGTCGACCGAGCGCCCGCTCAGGCGCAGGCCGTACTCGACGTCCACGTTGTTCGGTCGGTCGATTCCGAGAAGCTTCTGGCGCACTCGGCCGTTCAGGTCGTACACGTACAGGCCGCCGGTGGGAGCGGCGGTCTTGTCGTTGCCGATGAGCAGGCTGAGGCCGGGATTGGTCGGGTGGATCCACACGGCGACGTCGTCGGCGTCCTTCTCCACGGGTTCCAAGCGCATGCGGACGGGGATGTCCAGACTGGGAGCCTGGACCAGAGCGAGTGCACAGACGAGGGAGGTCAGCATCTTTCTTCGGGGATGGGTCGTTCGGACAAGATGCCGGGGCCGCGCGACTCGCGCGCGACCCCAAGCCGGAGGTTGGTGGACTGAGAAGGCGTCACTCGTCGAAGATCGGGGTCCAGCCCTTCACCCGGACGTCGTCGCCGCCGGGCGTCGTGGGCGGGAACACGAGCAGCGGATTGCCGTTGGTGTCCACGCTGCACTCGCCGTTGGGCCCCCAGATGGTCTTGCGCCACTTGGCGTGGCCGTCCAGATAGGCGATCGTGGTGCCGCCGTTGTGGCCGCCGAGAGTCGGGTCGGCGTTGGCCGGGTCCGGATAGATGCCGGTGCAGTCCTTGGTGCGGCTGTACAGCTCGTCCAGCTCGTCGCCCTCGATCTCCGAGTCGGTCGCCTCGAGGAGGAGGAACGACTCAGCCGGAGCCTGCCAGGCCGAGAGGTTCGCGCCGCCGGGAAAGTCGCCGATATGCTCGTTGTAGGCGTAGGTTGTCCAATACTGGATGCTTCGGCAGCGGCCTCCGCTGAAGTTGGCGCACGTCAGGCCCCAGGACTGCGCCGGCTGGGGCCAGATGCAGGCCGCGCGGGCGCTGGCGAGCTCCTGCGGGTTGTTCTTCGGCGCGTTCGGGTTCCAGTAGAAGGCGTCGGCCGACTTCGTTTTGTCCTGCGGCTGCTGCTTGATGTACGGCTGGAACAGCCACGGCCAGTAGTAGTTGCCCCAGCGGTCGATCCGACCAATGGACATCGTAGGATCGGACGGGCAGTGCCGGATGAGCGGGTCGGCGGGCAGCATGTCGTCGTAGTCGCTCGCGTACATCATCGCGGCTAGACCGAGCTGCTTGAGGTTGGAAAGGTTCTGGGCCTGCTTGGCCGCGGCCTTGGCCTGGGCGAAGACCGGGAACAGAATCGCGGCTAGGATGGCGATGATGGCGATCACCACCAAGAGTTCGATGAGCGTGAAGGCGGAGCGTCGCATGGTTTCCTCCGCGACCATTGTCGCTCCCCATTGTTAAGCCGGCGTTAATGGGCCTTCGCCGTGCCGGACCGCCCAGAGGAAGGAGCCTTCGCGCCGAGAGCGAACTCTACCCCATCAGGAGCGACGAACAAGGCCATGAGAATCGAATCCGGACAGACCGTTCTCTTCCAAGGCGACAGCATCACCGACTGCGGGCGGGACCGCCACGACCCCGCCAGCCTCGGCTCGGGCTATGCGATGATGGCGGCCGGATGGGTCGGAGCCCTGTATCCCGACCGCGAGATCCGCTTCCTCAACAAGGGCGTCAGCGGAGACCGCGTCCGAAACTTGGAGGCGCGCTGGGAGCGGGACACCATCGAGCTGCGGCCCGACTGGCTGACGGTGCTGATCGGCATCAACGACACCTGGCGCCGCTACGACTCCAACTCACCGACCTCCCGGGCGGAATTCGAGACCGCGTACCGTCGGATCCTGCAGCGGGCCGTCGACGCGAACATCCCGAACATCGTGCTGATGGAGCCGTTCGTTCTGCCTTATCCGGACGACCGGTGCGCCTGGCGGGAGGACCTGGACCCGAAGATCGACGCCGTCCGCTGTCTGGCCAGGGAGTTCGGTGCCACTCTGGTGCCGCTGGACGGTCTGTTCGCGTCGGTCGCGGCGGTCCGGGACCCGGCCTTCTGGTCGGCGGACGGCGTGCATCCCTCCCCGGCCGGCCACGCGCTGATCGCCCAGGCTTGGCTGAAGGCCGTGGGCGCGATCTAGACCTCCGGCAGGAACGCGGCGTCGCCGCGGCGAAGGGAGAGGCATGGTGTCTCTTCTCGCTCTCGGGCTCTTCGCCACGGTGCAGGCAAGCGACCAGGGCTTCGTGCTGAAGGCCGGCGGGGACTGGGTGCCCCTGCCCATGCCGCTGGACGTTGCCCGCGGTTCGGCGCTGGATTGGGCGCCCCGGCGACCGGAGCCCTGCGGAGCCAGGGGCTGGCTGACCGTCAACAGCCAGGGCAAGTTCGCGTTCGAGAAGACCCCGGACCGCGAGGAGCGGTTCTACGGCGCGAACCTGTGCTTCTCCGCCATGTTCCTGGAGAAGACGGAGGCGCAGAGGCTGGCCCGCCGGCTGGCAGCCATGGGCTACAACACGGTCCGGTTGCACCACTACGACGGCGAGCTCACGAACGACGTCGACCCCGAGGACAGCACCAAGATCTCGCCGGAGAAGCTCGACCGTCTGGACTACCTCGTCAGCCAGCTCAAGCGCCAGGGGCTGTACGTCGCCATCGACCTGTACACGATCCGCCGGATCCGCCCCGGCGAGGTGCTGAGCGGCGAGACGCCGATGGACGAGTACAAGGCCTTGTTGCTCGTCTCGGAGAAGGCTAGGGAGAACTGGTTCCGGTTCGCCAGCAACCTGCTGAAGCACAAAAACCCCTACACCGGCTTGGCGTGGAAGGACGACCCCACGATCGCCTGGATCTGCGTCGTCAACGAGAACAACTTCGGCAGCGCGGCGCGGAGCCTCTCGCCGGAGGCCAAGCGGTTGTTCGACGAGGCGTACCGGGCCGACGGCAACTCCGGCGAGTGGCAGTGGGGCACGCAGGAGGGAGCCCTCTGGGCGGCTCGCAAGCACGTGGAGGCCTACCGCTGGATGCGCGACCGGCTGCGGTCCATCGGCGTGAAGGCGCTGCTGACCGACAACAACGGCTGGTACAACCAGCAAGCCCTCCTCTTGAACCGCCGCCAGCTGGACTTTGTGGACGACCACTTCTACTGGGACCACCCGCGGTTTCTGGGCGACAGCTGGGGTCTGCCCTCGCAGGGCTGGCAGGTCGGCCGAAGCGCGATCCCGGAGGAGGGCGGGGGCCTGCGGACCATGGGCCTCAGCCGGTACGCCGGCAAGCCGTTCGTCTGCACGGAGCTGAACTTCACGGCGCCGAACGCCCATCGGATCGAGGGGGGCCTGCTCGGCGGGGCGATCGCAGCCCGGCAGGCTTGGGACGGCGTCTGGCGCTTCGCGTGGTCGCACAACGCCGAGAACGTGCGCAGGCCCCAGCCGATCAACTACTTCGACGTGCAGGCCGATCCGCTGCAGCAGGCCAGCGAGAGGGCTTTGGTGGCGCTCTTCCTCAAGAGGCACCTTCCGCCTGCGCCGGCGGAGGCGGTGGTCCGGCTCGACCCGGTCGAGCACGCGCACTGGGTCTATGCTTCGCCTGTCGTGGAGCAGGTGTTTACCCGGCGATACTCCACCTCGGCGGACTCCGGCCTGGAGGGCGACGTGCCGCCCAGCGGAACGCCGGCACCCGTATCGGTCGATCGGGCCAAGGGCACCCTGACCGTCGCGTCGCCCCAGACGTGCGGGGTGGTTGGCCCGCAGGGCAACCGGCTGTCGGCCGGGCCTCTGGAGGCGGAGCTGCGGGAGGCGTTCGCAGCCCTGTGGGCCTCGTCGCTGACCGGCAAGCCTCTGGCCGAGACGGACCGTGCGCTGCTGGTCTATGCCACGGACGTGCAGAACACCGAGATGCGCTACCGGGCCGCCGACAGGCTGGTCCTCGAGGCGTGGGGCAAGGTTCCTCACTTGGCCCGCAGGGGCTCGGCCCTCGTTCGGCTGGCGGTTCGTGAGCCGCAGAAGCTCGAGGTCTACCGCCTGGATATGGCGGGCCGTCGGCAGGCCAAGGTGCCCGTGCGCGTCACGGGTGGCCGCCTGGAGTTCGAGGTGCGGATTTCCGAGGACTCGCCGACGTTCTACTACGAACTGCTCCGGCGCTAGCGGCCCGTGGGTCTCAGCATCCTGTCGGTCTCCTCGAGGCGCAGGCGGACGCACAGGATGTACGGCTCTTCGCCATCGTCCCAGTGCCCGTACGTCACCGCCACGAGGGTGCCGTCTGGCAGCACTTCGAGGCCCGGGTAGCCGCAATCCCAGCTGTTGCGGTTGTCCTTCAGGCGCACGCGGTACTGGCCGGGCCTTCCTTGCGCGAGGTCGCTGTAGCGTCCGACCCACAGCATCCAGTCGCCCTTGGTCGGGCCCTCGGCCATGTCGCGGAAGGTGACGACGAGGCGGCCGTCCTTCGCGTATCGGGCCGTGTGCCGGTCGCCGGTCAGGGTTTTGGGCAGCTGCCTCGGCTCGGACCAGGTTTTGGCCTCGTCGTCGCTGAACATCACGTGGCTGTTCTGGCGCCGGGAGTTCTCGCGCAGAAGAAGCGCGATCTGCCTGCCGTCAGGCGAGCGCACCGCGCCGGGCTCGCACAGGTGGATGTCCGATCCGGACCAGATGGCGCAGGGTTCGGTCCAAGTCAGGCCCCCGTCGGCCGATTCCGTCTGGTAAAGCGTGAAGACCCCGGTGGCGCGGCCCTCGTTGCGGAAGAACCGGCCGTCGTCGTGGAACCACGCCGCGTACCGTCCGTCCTTCAGCCGCTCCACGGAGCCCATCACGACGATGCCGCCCCAGTCCCCGACGGGTGCGAGCGGCGTCCAGGTTCGACCGTCGTCTTCGCTGTGGGCCAGCCGCGCGGGGTACAGGCCGGACCAGAGGATGAGCCGCTTGCGTCCGGTCGTCGGGTCGATCGTCCGGTGGATGGTGGGCGTTTCCAGCGAGGTCTTCCAGTTCTAGGGAACGGGGAGCCGAGAGGACCAGGTCTTGCCTCCGTCGCGGCTCCTTTTGAGGACGATCGGGCCGCGCCCGTGGCCCATCGGGTAGGCGGCCAGGATGGTCCGACCGTCCTCCGGCAGCACCGTGGAGACGTGTCCAAGGTATTGGCCCGGTTGCCGGTCCACCACGATCTGGCGGTGCGCGTCTCGGTCCAGGTCGAGGAGAGGAATCTCGTTCGGATCGCTGTGGAGCGCGCAAAGCAGAAAAGGAAGCATATCGGATGGCGGGATACCCCATGGATTCGAAGGCCGTCCCCTGGCCGATGGGCCCAGAGCGCGGCACTCCCATCCCCGGCAGACGGTATGCAGCAGTAGGATGATGTGGACTTGGCTGATATCGGCCTCGGTCTTGGCCTCGCTGGCGTCCTCCGGGGCGCTGGGCGGCAGGCCGATGCGGCAAGCTCCCGAGGAGCCTCGAGTGATGACGGAAGAGAACTGGCGGGCCAAGCTCACCCCCGAGCAATACGCGGTCCTTCGGGAGAAGGCCACGGAGCGCCCCTACTCGGGCAAGTATTGGAACTTCAAGGGGAAGGGCGACTACCACTGCGCCGGGTGCGGGCAGCTGTTGTTCCGCTCGACGACGAAGTTCGACAGCGGCTGCGGCTGGCCTAGCTTCTATGAGGCCGCCGAGCCGGGCGCGATCGAGTACCGGGAGGACCGCTCCTACGGGATGATCCGCACCGAGGTCGTGTGCAGCCGCTGCAAGGGGCATCTGGGGCACGTGTTCGACGACGGACCTCCACCGACGGGCAAGCGGTATTGCATCAACTCCGTGGCGATGGAGTTCCGCCCGATCCCAACTGCCCGCTAGGCGGCTACGGCCAGGAAGAATCGCCCCTCGCCGGCGGCGGAGGACAGCTTATTGATCCGAACCGGCGTCTCGCCGCCGTTCTTCTGGACCAGGCGGGCCTCGGCAGGCCAGCCGGAGAGCGATCTCGGCTCCGGAGTCACGCTGCCCCGCTCCCAATCGTTGGCGAGCGAGTTGGCGAAAAGCACCCGGCCACCCGCATCGACCAAGGCCGCGGGAAGAGGGACGGCGTCCACCGAGAACAGCGCGCCGTGCTGCGCATCCGCCCGATGGCAGAGGGTGACGAGCAGCGGCTGGGACCGCTCGGACGACCGATAGAGGGTGCGAATGAGGACGACCGGAGCCCACGATCCGTCTGGCGCAAGAGCGGGAAACACGATGCTGGCTCTCTCCGATCCCTCCTGCGCGAACTCCGCACGGTAGCGTCCGACGTGATCGGCGTGCACCCGCTCCTCGGGGAAGCCCTGCGGTCCGATGGCGCAGACCTCGAGTCCCTGCGGGGTGTGCTCGTAGAGCCGCTCGCCCGTGAGGGGGTCCTCGACGGCGATCGCGAAGGCTCCGATCTCCGACAGCATCGCCAGCACCGAGCTGGTGTCGGTCAGCCGCCTCAGCGCCTCCGACTCGGCCGAAGCGTCCACGACGGCCCAAAGGAACCCGGTGATCGGCTCGTCGGCCCGAGCTTGGATCGGTCGGGCGGAGACCAGCGTCCTCACCGGCTGACCCTCGCGACGGACGATTGCGGCCGGCGCCACGAAGCCGTCCCGCTCTCGCTGCAGGCACTCCCGCGTGAGGGACTGGAGGAGCGCGGCGTCGCTCGGTTGGAACAGCCCCATCCACGGCTGGCGGATCAGGGTGGAACGTGGAACCCCGGCCAGGTCCGCAAGCTTGTCGTTGGCGTCGACGATCGTGCCGTCGAGATCCGTCGTTGCCAGCCCGATCAAGGGCAGCTCGAAGTAGCTCCGGAATCTCCTCTCGTTCGCGCGGAGGATTGCGGCCGCCTGCTCCAGCTCCCGCCTCCTCTGGGCGTGCTCCAACGCCGCGCGGACGCTCGGACCGAGCATGGCGAGCTGGTCCTTTTGGACGTAGTCGTCCGCGCCCTGCTTCATCAGGTCCACGGCGGTCTGCAGCTCGATCTGGCCAGACAGGATGATGAGCGGGATGTCGGGCCGGACCTCCCTCACCAGCCGAAGCGCCGACGGCGCGTCGAAGCCGGGCATCTGGTGGTCGGAGGTGACGAGGTCCCACTCGCCGAGTTGGAGGGCGCTGCGGATCTCCTCGGGCCGCGTCGTCTGGAGGTACTCCACGTAGAAGCCCTCGCGCCGCAGCTCGCGCACGATCAAGCGCGCGTCATCCTCGTTGTCTTCGATGAGGAGCACGCGAAGAAGCGCGCCGTTGCTCTCTCCGTGGTTCATGCAACCGCCCGCCGGTCAGACCCTTGTACGATTTTGCGTCCGGAGCCGCCGGAACCGGAGGGTTGGATTTGCTGGATTTCCGGCAACGAACCGTGCAAGGGGTGTCTATCACAACGTCTCCAGAACAGTTGCTGAACTTCCGATCGTAGAGAGTGCGGAAGAGGCATCCTATGGTCCATCGCAGCGTACGCGGGGCGCTGTTGGTCGACCTGCTGGTCGCCTTGGGCGTCATGCTGCTCGCGACCCTGGGGTTCCTGTCGCTGTTCCCAGTGGCGCATCGCGCGCAGTTTCTTTCCTCGGAGCGGTCGGTCGCGGCGAAGATCGCGAGCAGGATGATCGAGCACCTGCAGATGCTTCCGCGCAGGGACGTCAACTACGCCTCGCTGCGCCAGCTGAACCTGATCAACGAAACGCCGACGACCAGTCCGTTCTCGTTCACCCGCCTGCCGTTGGACGACGGTGCGCAGTACAGTCCGGCGACCGCCTTGCCGCAGGGTTCGGGCACTCTGACCGTCGAGCCGCTGGACCACGGCGCGGTGATGGCGGTGATCGAGATTCGTTGGACCTCGAGGTCGGGTCGCGAGGCGGTCTACAAAACGGGAACGGTGCTCGGGAGGTTCCGATGAGACGGCGCGCCTTCTTCCTGACGGAGCTTCTGGTCTCGGTGGCCCTGCTCGGCCTCGTGGTGGGCGGAGCCTCGGCGCTGAGCATCGCCGGCCTCCGGCGCTACGCCAACACTCAAGCGGACGTGGACGCCACGCAGGAGGCCACGCTGGGTGCGCAAACCGTGGTCGAGGCCGTCCGTCAGGCCGTCTCCGTGCAGATTCAGGACGGCGGGTTCCGGCTCTCTTACGAGTTGCCGGCGTTCGCACCCTCGATCGACCCAACCACCGGCGAGCGGGAGCTCGCAGACCCCCTACGCTCGGACGGCGTCGCCCGCTCGTTCTCTGTGACCGGTGACAGACTCATCGACGGCACGACGGGCCGGGTGGTGGCCCGGGGTCTGACGACCGTTGATCCCGACCCTGACTCCACGCAGTACGGGCAGACCGTCGCCCCGTTCCAGCTCACCACGATCGGGTCGCGGCGCGCGATCACCGTCAACCTGATCGGCAGGGTCGACACACCCGGCGGGCCCCGCTACGCCCGCTTCAAGACGACGTTCATCGTGAGGAACGTGCAATGAGCAGTCGGCGAGGCTTCGTTTCCTGGATGGTGCTCGGCATCCTGTTCGTGCTGCTCACGCTCGGGCTCGGCTTGGCCGCGACGACCACGAACACGCTGACCCGAGCGGTGCGCGAGACTCGCTACCAGCACGCGTTCGACGTGGCGCAGGCGGGCCTCGAGTACGCGGTTTCGCAGGCCTACGACGCGGCCGAGGCCAACCATGGCGACTTCGTGTCGGCCGACCTTGATCTGACCAACACGCTGGAGCCACTCGGCCTGGAGCCCGGCGACGAAGTCGAGGCGACGGTGCGCCCCGGCCCGGCAGGCTTCGTGGCCTGGATCACCTGCACGGCCACCGTGCGGGGCTTCACCCGCAGCCTCCGCACCTCGGTGGCCACCAAGGACGTCTCGGTCTGGAACAACGCGATCTTCGCGGGGACCGGCGCCGCCGGACGCGCCGTCAACGGCAACGTGGACATCCGGGGCAGCGTGCACATCCTGGGTGACGGAGAGTACTACTCGGACCTGAACGGCAATGGCCGCTGGGACGCCGCCGAAGCCTTCACCGACAGCAACCGCAACGGGGTTTGGGACCCTGGTGAGCCGTTCGTTGACGCGAACGGAGACGGAATCTGGAACTCGGCCGAGCCGTACAATGACACCAACGCGAACGGCATGTACGATCCGCCCCTCACGACCACGGAGCTCAGCACCACGCTCGGAGGAACGGCCTACATCGGCAACAACTACAGCGGCATGCCGTCCGACCTCCGTGCGCTGGTTCCCAACCCGCCCGTCGTGAGTGGCGTGCAGACGCTGGGCTCGGAGGTGCGCGTCAAGCACGGCCGCGTCAGCATCAGCGGCAGCGCCACGATCGGCACCAACGCGATCGTCGACGGCGGGCTGAGCAAGAACACGGTGGACGGAGTGTACGTGAACGACGGGTTCACCGGGAACAAGGGGGCCTCGGCGGTGTACAGCGACAACGGCGCGTCGAACGCCTACGACCTAGGCCACCTGGACATGGGGTTCCCAGTGGTCTCCGGCATCGGCGCGGAGCCCTACACCGACACGGGCGGCACCGTTTGGAACACGCAGGAGGAGTTCCTCGAGGCTCGCTCGCTCCCTGTTCCACTCACGACGATCAAGAGCACGACGGCGGCCTTCTCCTACGGGCCCGACGCTTACGGGAACCGCATCAGCTTCACCCCGGCAACCAAAACGTCCCCTGCCGTCCTGGAGGTCTACGGGATCATCCGTTTCGCCGGGGACCTGCAGCTGGGGGAGAGCAAGAGCACGATCCTCTACCGGGGTAGCGGCACGCTCTACTCCCGGCGGGACATCAACGTATCGTGCAACCTCCTTCCGGTGGCAGGGCAGGTTTTCCCGACCACGGCGCGCCTAGGACTGCTGGCGATGCGGAACATGGGCCTGGCCACCGGGTCCGGCGACGCCCAGCTGAAGATGGCGGCCGCCTTCTACGCGCAGGGCCGGATCACCTCGGCCAAGCAGAACCAGATCGCAGGCACGTTCGTCGCGAACTTCTTCGACATGGGCACGAACGTGCCGAACATCTACCAGGTGCCCGAGCTGAGACGGAACCTGCCGCCGGGCATGCCAGGGGACAAGCCCTACGTGACGCTCCGGATCCGAACCTGGAGGGAGAGGACGCCGTCGGGACCCGCGGCGCTCAGTACTCCGACACTGTGATCGGCAGACTCGCGCGCACGCCGAGTAGCTCCGCCTCGATCGATCCCTGGCCCGGGCGGGTCGCTACGAACCGCTGGCCCTCGAGCACGGATCCGATGCCGCCTGAAACCCAGAGGTTCGGCTGAAGGCCTTCGACCCGCTCGCCGAGTGCCTCCACCTTGATCGAAACGGTCCGCCCGACGAGGATCGGCTTGTCGTTCGGCAGCGAGATCCGCAGGCCCGTGCAGGTCGCTCCGCTCTGCTTCGGGTGCAGGCGGGCGAGGAACACGAGCTTCCGCTCCGCCCCGAGCACGAGCGGCATGTCGACCTTGTTCCCTTGGGAGTCCTCGGCCGAGAGCACCGCCGGGCCGTCGCTCAGCGTTGGGGCGAACACCGTCCCGTCGGAGGCGACGGTGAGGGTGCCTGACCAGCCGCTGGAGTCCGTCGCCGAGACCACCGACGGCAGCACGCTCTTCAGCTTGCCGATGGGGATGTTGCCCTCGCCCTTGGAGCCGATGGCCCCGGACGCGTTCTGGCCGCCGCAACCGGCCACGAGGGCGCAAGCCAGCAAACCGATGCCGAAAAGAAGCCTGTTCATCGTTCTGCGGGGCGCCGCATGCGTTCCGGTGCGCCCAGTCCCTTGTACCACGTTTCGTCGTCGAGCGGTTCCACGGTGGAGCGGCAACCGTCGCTCCAGACCACCGTCTGGTTGGCTACCGCCCGCCTGCGTTCGCGAAGGAGGCTCGCCGCCTCCTCGTCCCCCAGGAATTCCAAGTGCCGGAGCAGAAGGACCTCCAGACTCGAGGAGCCGCACGCCCGCGCCGAGCGCGCGCCCTCCCGCCACGCCGTGGCCGCGCCCGCTTGGTTGCCGATCGCCCATCGGCGCAGACCCTCGGCCAGACCCGTCCAAGCTTCGCACTCCCCGAACAGGCCGGAGCGGCAGACCTCGCTCGAGGCGGCGAGCAGGCCCGCGGCGTCGGCCGGCCTCCCCGCCCCGCAGGCTCCTGCTGCGGCCAGCGCCAGCAGCACTGCCCGCCACGCCGGATAGCGGTTCACCTCGCAGAAGGCGGCCCCTTGGACGGCGTGCGTGTACGCACCCGCCCAGTCACCGCGCCGCAGGGCGGCCTGGGCCAGCACCAGCAGGCTGAGGGCTTTGGAGCGGGGCAGGCTGCGCTGGGTGGCCTCCGCGAGCGCCTGAGCAGCGGCGAGCGCGGCCTCCTCCAGGCGCCCGGTTTCCATCGCGAGCATGGCCCGCACGCAGGAGCACCAGAGGCCGCGGGCCTCCTCTCCAAGGGCATCGGCGATGTCCGACGCCCTCATCAGAGCAACCGAGGCCTCCGAGAGGCGGCCGCGGGCGCACAGCACGAGGGCGCGGGCCGCACCCAGCTCGAGAGACTGGTCCATCAGCCCGAGGCCGTGGCACATCTCCAAGGCCTCCTCGGTCGCGGGATCCGCTTCCAGGTAGTCACCCTTGGTCAGAAGCAGGTTGGCCTCGTTGGCCTTGATGTAGGCGACGGCCTCGCGGCTCTCCGAATGCGCGCCGAGGGCCTGCCGCAACAGGCGGAGCGCCTCGTCGAACCGTCCCTCCCGTTCGGCCAGCGCCGCCAATGCCACCGAGGCCCGCCAACGCTGGTCGGCCTCCCCAACCTTAAGGGCGGTCTCGAAGCACCGTCTGGCCTCCTCCAGCTCCCCGAGGTTCGTGAGGCAGAAGCCGAGCGACTGCAGGCTGGCGGCCCAGCCCCGAAAGTCGCCCGCCTGCTCGAAGGCCGCGGAGGCTTCGCGGAGCCGCTGCGTGGCCGGCACGTACCGACCCTGTTGCAGGAGGGCGTTGCCAGCTTGGAACGCCAAGCGCGCCAGCCGTTCCGGGTCCCGCTCCAGCCCGGACGCGAGTGCCTTGGAGGCCACGTCAACCGCGCGGTCCGGGTCCGGCGGAGAAAGGAGCGCCTCGACCAGCGACAGGGAGTCTCCCTCGAGCACCGGCACGTCGCCGATGTCGAAGTACTCCAGTCCGACGCCGGTGACTCGGGCGATCGCCTCCAGCCGCTCGGCGGAGGCCAGCAGCGTGCCGGCGGCGTAGGCGTACACGGTGGGGCGCGACACACCAATGGCGTCGCCGAGCTGCCTGAGACTCATCCCGGCTTGGCTGGCGGCGGCGCGGATCCGCCTGCCGACTTCGACGGCGCCCGCTCTCTTCACCATCGGTTCACTTTTCTATGAGGACGAACCCTGGGACTGTTTCGTCTCGCAAGCGACCTAGGGTTTGGCTCCGAACGCGGGATCCTTGGCCACTTGGGGCGCGAACCTCCGGACCAGGCGGCCCACGTTCCACCACTCGGCGGCTCCCTCTGGCTTGGCGGCGGAGTCCGGAGCCGTCAGGGCGGCGAGGAACTGCTCGGGGCCGCCGCCCCAGGTGGTGAAGAGGTGCCCGAGCATCTTGGGCGTGGCTTTCCTTCTCGAGTCCTCGAGGAACGCCGCGGTGGCCGCCTCGCTGCGCCAGCCGGCCGGCCACACGCGGAAGCCCTTCTGCTGGAGGATTTCCAGCGAGGGGTAGCTGGGCCGCTCCTCGTAGTGCCAGTCGCAGACCACGATGTCCTTGAGGATTCGATCGATGGCCGTGTGGGTACCGTTGGTGGAGGCCTCCCACTCGCCGTAGCCGGTCGCCCGGCCGTCCAGCAGGCGGTCGCCCCACATCAGCATCGTCGCCCGCCTTGACTTCAGATGCGCATTCAGGCGCTTCACGGCGTTGGCGAACAGCTCGCCGGGATCCTTGCCCCTGCAGAGCGGGCACGACTCGTGGCCGATGAGGAACACCTCGTCCATCCCGACGTGGAACGCGTCGGCTTGGAAGGCGTCCAGCAGCTCGTCGATCAGGCGGAACACGATCTGGTAGGACTTCGGGTTCGAGGTGCACCAGCTCCGGCAGTAGATGCCCTTGTTGTCGGGGAACTGCCCGGGGGTCTCGTCGATGTCTGGGAACGCCTTGAGGAGGCCGTAGGTGGTTTCCGCCCAGCTCTGGTGGCCCACGCAGTTCAGCTGAGGGATCACCCGCACGCCTTGCGCCCGGCAGAAGGTCGCCAGCTCGCGGGCCTCCTTCTTGCCGACCCCGCGGGCGAACGGCTTCAGCTCGGGAACGGACTGGTAGGCGAAGCTGTCGCTCGTGAACTCGAGGATGAGCGCGTTCACGCCCAGCGGCTTGAGGCCCTTGGCCACCAGGTCCTTGATCTGCAGAAAGGCCGCCGGGTCCGACGGCGCGAACATGTGGAAGCCCACCCACGGTCGCGGCGGGTCGGCGGGCAACACCGAAGAGGAGCCCAGAACGAGGAGCGCAGGCAGCATCGGCTTCACCTCCGTCGGCGATCCTACCCGAGGGTGGGTAGGCTTCCATCGTGGACAGCTTCGGGCGGCTGGCGCCCTACTACGACGAGCTGATGTCGGTCGTGCCCTACAGGATGTGGGTCGGCTACTTCCTGCTGCTGCTCAGTCAGCTGGACGTCCGGCCCCGGAGCATCCTCGACGTCTGCTGCGGCACCGGCACGATGTGCGAGATGCTGCACCAGGAGGGGTTCGAGATGACGGGGATCGACCTTTCGCCGCACATGATCGAGGTCGCCCGCCAGAAGGCCGCCCGGAAGGGCTATCCGATCCGCTACGAGACGATGGACGCCTGCACGTTCGAGCTGGGGCGCACGTTCGGTGCGGCGCTGTCGTTCTTCGACAGCCTGAACAACATCCTCGATCCCGCGCACTTCCTTCAGGCGCTGCGGCGCGTGCACGCCCATCTGGAGCCGGGAGGGGCGTTCGTGTTCGACCTCAACACGGCGTACGCGTTCGAACAGAGGCTGTTCGACCAGAGGAACCTGCGGCCGTCCGCCCGGCTGCGCTACGACTGGGTCGGCGACTACGATCCCCAGACGCGCGTCATCACCGTGCACATGACGTTCTGGAAGGACGGCGAGGAGTTCCGCGAGGTGCACCGGCAGCGGGCCTACATGGACGACGAGGTGCGCTCCATGCTCGAGGAGGCGGGGTTCGTGGACGTGCGCGGCTACACCAGCTACACGCTCGATCCGATCCGCCGCAAGAGCGACCGCGTGCACTACGCGGCCGTGAAGCCCTCCTAGGAGCGGTCGGCCTGGCGCACCGGTCCCCGGATCAGGACCACCCGGCACGTCAGCCGGTGGAGCAGCGTCTTCATCACCTGCAGAGCGCGGTCGGTGTGCTCGGGCTTGCACGGCAGCGGGACGAACACCCATTCGGCCCCGGTCCGCTCCGCGACGGCGGCGATGCCCGCGGCGAGGTCGCGCGCCTTCTCCATATGGATGGTCGCGTTCAGCTTGCGCGACTTCAGAGCGGACTTCGCGGCTTCGAGCGTGCCGTGGGCGGCCTCCTCCCTCTCTGGCAGGGGGGCCTGCAGGGGGAGGTCCCTGGGCACCTCGATCACGGTCACCAGGTGCGGGGTGTGGTCATGCTCCTGGACCTCGTCCGCGAAGAACTCCACGGCGGCCTCGTCGCATTCGGTGCCGTAGAGGGCCAGAAGCGACACGCCCAGCCGGACGCCAGAGCGCAGGGACGCGGCGCGCTCCTCGGGAGCCAGGTCCATCGACCGCCTGGCCTCCTCGATCGTTGCGGCGATCGGCAGCTGGCTGCGGACCTCGGGCACCGTGCGCAGCACCTCCAGCATCTGCTTGGGCACCTCCGCCACGATGAACCTGGATCCGTGCTTCTGGATGTAGTTCAGGGCGTCCCGGAAGGTCTCCGCGCCCTCGGGCGTGCACTCCGTGATGCGGCTGCAATCCAGGATGACCCCGCGCGGGTACTTCTTCAGCGTCAGGGAGATCGCCGTGTGGATCGTGTCCCAGAAGTTGGAGCGGAGCTCGCCGGAGAGGCGGATGACGTCCTCGTAGCTCTCGACGATCATGACAGGAAGTACCTCACGTTGGTGATGACGACATTGCGCCGGCTGCCTAGCGCCAGCTTCAGCAACGCGGCGACGTTGCTATGGAGGATCCCTTGGTACCACTTGGGCGGCACCCCCTGCGGCACGATGACGGTGATCATCGCCTCCGGGTCGTCCTCGATCGCCTGGTCGATGTACTCCAGCACCGGTTCGATCAGGGAGCGGTAGGGTGACTCGAGGATCACGAGCGGCATGTTCACCCGCAGCCGGTTCCACTCGCGCTTGATCGACTCGGCGCTCTCCGGGTCGAGCGTGACGTGAAGCGCGCGGCAGTCGTTCGTCAGGCTTTGGCTGTAGGCGATGGCCTTGAGCGTTCCCTTGTGCAGCCGGGGGACCAGCAGAAGCGCCGTGGTTCGGACCGGCTCGATCCGGTCCTCCGGCGAAACCTCGAACTCCCTCTGGAGGAAGTCGTAATACTTGCGGATCTTGGCGAACAGGAAGAGGAGGGCGCCGATGGCCACGGTGACCATCCACGCACCCTCCTCGAACTTCGTGATGAGCAGGATGATCGCGACCACGAAGGTGACCACCGCTCCGAAGCCGCTGATGAACATCCGATGGTCGTGGACGCCCTCGCGCAGCCATTTGGCGGTCATGCCCGCTTGGCTGAGCGTGAACGAGATGAACACTCCGAGCGCGTACAGCGGGATCAGCGAGTGCGTGTCCGCGTGGTACAGAACGAGGAGCAGGATGGCGACCAGAGCGAGCAGGATGATGCCGTTCTGGAACACCAGCCGGTCGCCTACGTTCATCAACTGCCGAGGAAGATACTTGTCCCGCGCGATGAAGCTGGACAGGCGTGGAAAGTCCGCGAACGCGGTGTTCGCCGCAAGGAACAGGATCAGCGCCGTCGCGGCTTGCAGCAGGTAGAAGAACCAGCTTCCCTGCCCGAAGAGCTTGGCACCCATCTGCGCCAGGACGGTTTGGTATCCGGCTTGGGCGGTGCTCATCGGCACGATGCCGTAGTAGCTGGCGATCCAGCTGATGCCGACGAACATCGTGAGCATCAGCGCGATCATCGTGAACAGCGTCTGGCCGGCGTTCTTCGCCTCCGGCGGGCGGAAGGCCTGCACTCCGTCGGCGATGGCTTCCGTTCCCGTGAGGGCCGTGCAGGAGGCCGCGAACGCCCGCAGCACGAGCATGGGGCCGATCACCCACAGGTGGTCGGGCTGGGTCGGAAGAACGGCGGGCGGCGCGTGGGGCGGCTCGCTGAAGCTCCGGATGACCGCGGCGACGATCACGACCAGGACGGAGACGACGAAGGTGTAGGTCGGGATCGCGAACACGATGCCGCTCTCCCTCGCGCCCCGGAGGTTGACCATGCCGATCAGCGCGACGGCGCCGACGGCGATCAGAACCTTGTAAGGCTGGAGCTGAGGGATCGCCGAGTAGATCGCGGCGGTGCCCGACGAGATCGAGACTGCGACGGTGAGCACGTAGTCGATGAGCAGCGCGGCGCCTGCGACCCGTCCCGGCCACGATCCCAGGTTCTCGGAGGAGACCAGATAGGTGCCACCGCCCTTGGGGTATGCGTGGATCGTCTGGTAGTAGCTGAAGCCGACGATCAGCATCAGCGCGCCCAGCGCGTACGTGACGGGCATCAGCAGGTAGAGCGCTGCCGCACCGGCCAAGGCCAGGACCAAGAGCACCTCCTCGGTGGCGTAGGCGACCGAGGACAGTGCGTCGGAGGCGAACACGGGCAACCCGAAGATCTTCGGCAGCCTCTCGTGGTGGGCGTGCTTGGTGGCGATGGGCGGACCGACCAGGATCCGGCGGAGTTTGGAGATCAGCGTCATGGAGGCTTTCCGAACCCAGCGTGCATTATGGCATCGGCCGGTTCAGGATGGGCCGAGGAGTTTCGAGGCGAACAGGCCCGCCTCGCGGCGCACCGCTCCGGCGAGCTCCAGCTCCGTCAGCTCCGCCAGCAGGTCGGCGGTGGCGAGGCCGGTGCGCTCGGCGATCAGCTCCGCCGGAAGGGGCTTCTCCCGCAGGGCCTCCAGGATGCGGCGCTGCGTCTCGGAGAAGTCGGATCCGTCGCTCGGCTGGAGATCCAGCGGAGGCGAGGCGCCGATCGCCTCGAGAACCTGGTCCGGGTGGTCGGTGAGGCCCGCGCCGTCCCGGATGAGGGCGTGGGAACCCCTGAAGCTGGGTTGCGTGATGGGTCCGGGCACGACGAACACGTCGCGCCCCAGCTCCGCGGCGGCGTTCGCCGTCAGGATCGCTCCGCTTCCGCCGGGCGCCTCGATCACGACGACGGCGCTGGACAGGGCGGCGATGAGATGGTTGCGGATCGGGAACCGATAGGCGAGGGCCTTCGTTCCGACTGCGAACTGGCTCACCAGCAGGCCCGAGCGGCGGATGCGGTCGAACAGCCCCCGGTGCGCGGCCGGATAGGCGACGTCCACCCCGGTTCCGAGCACCGCGACCGTCGCGCCTCCCGCGTCCAGCGCTCCCTCGTGCGCCGCGGCGTCGATGCCGAGCGCGCCGCCGCTCACCACGGTGACGCCCGCTTTGGCGAACGACTCGGCGAACTTGATGGCGCAGGCCTTGCCGTAGGCCGAGGCGTTGCGGGTGCCCACGATCGCGATCTTCGGGGCCTCCAGGCACCGCTCGTCCCCCCAGACGAAGAGGGCTGGCGGTCCGTGGTCCGCGGAGGCCAACGGTTGGGGGAAGCGGTCCTGCTCCAGCAGGCGGACGCCGCGCTCCAGCGCCCGGGCCAGGGCGGCGAAGTCGGCTCTCTCGGCGGCCTGCCGCTCGGAGGGCGAGAGCGCCTGCAACAGACGCTCCTCGGTGAAAGGACCGTCGCCGAGGTCCTCGAAGAGACCCCGGCGACGCTGGGGAGGCAACTCTGCGGCGAGCAGCCTCTGCCAGAAGCGCTCGTCCATGGCGCGGGCTACAGTCCCATCGCAGGGCCGCCGCCCTTGCCTCCGCCGGGACCGCCCATCGGGCCGCCCGCCGGGTTGCGGGTGTTGCCGGTCGGCCGAGCCAGCGGCTTGAGGGTGTTGTCGATGAACAGCGTGTAGCTCTGCTTCACCTGGTTGCCGAACCAGTCGGAGGCGATCAGGGTGATCGTCCGCCGCCCGTTGTTCAGAGGCTTGTTCTTGCCCGTGGACGAGATCTTCACGGTGACGAAGCCCTCGCGGTCGTAGGTGTGCTCGTACGCGACGCCGTCGACCAGCACCTGCACCGACTTCTGGTTGACCCAGGTGCCCTCGTCCTCGATCCGGAAGATCAGGTCGAGCGGCGGCTGGCCGGACACCTCGGCGCCCGGGTCGGGCCAAACCATGCGCACCGTCGGCGGGGTGAGGTCGACGCCCGTCTGGCCGTCGAAGGCCAGCAGGCTGCCGTCCCGCGCCAGAAGGAGCAACGTGCCGCCGGCCACCACCGGCGCGCTGGCTGCCATCACGGCAACCGGGCCCTCGGTCGTTCCAGCGGCTCCTCCGCGGGCGCCTCCCACTCCCGGCATCCCGCCGCCTCGGTTGCCGCCGGGGCCGACGCCCCCTCCGTAGCCTCCGCCCAGACCGGGGATTCCGCCGGGACCGCCCATCCCAGGCATTCCGCCGGGGCCACCCATCGGGTTCTCGCTGCGCCGGACCAGCGGCTGGACGACGAAGCTCCACTTGACGTCGCCGGTCTTGGGGTCCACGAGGTTGATGGCTCCGTCCGCCGTCGGCACCGAAACGAGCTGGCCCACGACGGTCGGCGCGGCCATGGGCGTGGCGTTCAGCGCAACGCCCTTCGGGTTCAGCGGACGACCGGTGGCCGTCTCGAAGGCGAACAGCGTGCCCTCGCGGGTCACCACCGCGACCATGTCGGCGGACACGCCGGCGGTGAAGGTCAGATAGGAGCCGACGTTCTTCTGCCACTTGGGGTTGCCCGTCACCGCGTTCAGCACGGACAGCCACTGGCCGTTCAGAACGAACACCGAGTCGCCGTACACGGCCGGGGTCACGTCGGTGGTCAGCACTCCGAAGCGGCGCTCCCACTGGGTGCGCTGGTTGGTCACGCTCTTGGCGATGAGCTTGTTGTCGCCGGTTTGGATCAGGATGTTCGAGCCGTGGCTGGCCATGCCGCCGACGATCCCCGCGAAGATCCTCTGCGGATTCTCCCAAACGTTCTTGCCGGTGGCGGCCTCGAGCGCCATCACGCTGTTGTCGCTCATCGCGAACGCGACGAACTTGCCGGCCACTCCGACCGGGTCTCCGATGATCCCCACCGGAGCGATGTAGAGCCACTTCATCTCGCCCGTGGCCGGGTCGATTCCGTAGACCTGCTTGTTGGTGGCGGCGGCGACGAGCACGCCGTCGACGAGGATCGGCGTCGTGCGGAAGTTGCCGTCGATGGGGTCCGCCACGGGGAACCGCCAAACCTGGTTCCCCGACTCCCGGTCCACGGCGTACACCCGTCCGCCCACCGCGACGAACACCCGTTCGCCGTCGACCGTGGGCTTGCCCAGCGGCGCCACCTGCGTGGACTGGGCCCAGCGCCAAGCCAGAGGCAACGGTCCATTGATCTGGGCGGCGCCGACGGCCGCCAGACCGACCGCGACCAACGCGAATGCGACTCTCCGCAGCTTCAACATCGCCTTCATCCACTCCTTGGGCGCCGACGGGCGATCCGCCAGCGTCGGGTCCATTCTAGCCTCCGGGCAACCCGCGTGTCTAGGAACCCGTCAATCCATCGGACGCTCGCGCGCCGATCCTCGTAACGCCGAGTCCGGATACACTGCCGAAGACAGGAGATGCCACCGATGCGTTCGCAGGCGTTGCCGATCCTCTGCTACCACAAGTGCGGTCCGGCCGACCGCGAGGGCCGGCGGCTCAACGTGGAGCCCCGAAGGCTGGCGGCGCACGCTCGCTTCTTCCTTCGCCGCGGCGCGGAGTTCGTCACCGCCGGGCAGCTCGCCGAGCGCTGGCCCGACCGCGGCGTGTGCCTCACGTTCGACGACGGGTACGCCTCGACCATCCAGAACGGCTTCGGCGCGCTCGAGGGGCTTGGCGTCCGCGCGAGCGTGTACGTCGTGACGGAGCTGGTCGGGTCGTCGGCGGACTGGGAGGGCGGCGACGGCGCGCCTCTGGCGGGCTGGGACGAGCTTCTGGATGCCCATCGCCGGGGTTTCGAGGTAGGTTGCCACACGGCGACCCACGCCCGGATGGACGGACTGGACCCCGAGGCGCAGCGCAGGGAGGTGCTGGGCGCGCTGGAGGCCCTGCGCGGGCGGGGCATCGAGGCGCGCTCGTTCTGCCATCCCTACGGACGCTACGACTCCGCGACGCTGGAGATCCTCCAGGGCGCAGGCGTGCCGATCGGGCTGGCGCAGGGCAAGCGTCCGGCCCTGCCGACCGACCCCCGGCTGGAGCTTCCCAGGATCGTCCTGGCCTACAGCGACGGCGTCGCGATGCTCCTCTACAAGATGGTGCTGAGGCCGCGGCTGCGTCAGGCTTCCGGCGCGGCGAAACGTCCCACCAAGGCCGTCGCGGCGGCAACCGCCGGAGAGCAGAGGTGGGTCCTGGATCTGGGGCCCTGCCTGCCCTCGTAGGGGCGGTTGGAGGTGGACGCGCTGCGTTGAGACGGTCGCAGGATGTCGCCGTTCATGCCCAGGCACATGGAGCAGCCCGAGCCGTGCCACTCGAAGCCCGCCTCCCGGAAGACGGCGTCCAACCCCTCGCTCTCGGCCAGCCGCCGAACCCTCGTGCTCCCCGGAACCACCAGCGCCCGGACCCCCGGCGCGACCCTGTGGCCGCGGACGACGGCCGCCGCCTCGCGCAGGTCCTCCAGACGCCCGTTCGTGCACGATCCGATGAAGACCACGTCCACGGGCACGTCGCACAGCCGCTGGCCGGGCTCCAGACCCATGTAGCGGAGGGCCTTGGCTTCGGCCTCGGTGGTCGGCTGGGGAATCGGCTCGTCCAGCCCGACGGCCATCGCGGGGGTGGTCCCCCAGGTCGCAAGCGGGCGGAGACCTTGGACGTCGATTTCGACCTCCCGGTCGAAGGTGGCGCCATCGTCCGTTCGAAGGTTCGCGCAGAGCCGCTCCAGCTCGCGGAACGCCTCGCCCTTGGGCGCGAACGGCCGATCGTTCTCCGCCACGTACGCGAGCGTTTTGTCGTCCGGCGCGATCATGCCGGCGCGCGCGCCCATTTCGATGCTCATGTTGCAGACGGTCATGCGCCCCGCCATGCCCAGCGCCTCGATCGCGGGGCCCGCGTACTCCACCACGTAGCCGGTTCCGCCTCCCGCGCCGAGCGTGCGGATCACCTTCAGAATCAGGTCCTTGGGGCCGGCGCTGGGAGAGGGCTCCCCGCGCAGCGTGATGCGCATCGACCGGGGCTTGCGGGGCACGCGGAGCGTCTGCGTGGCCAGCACGTGCTCCACCTCGGTGGTGCCGATGCCGAACGCCAGTGCGCCGAACGCTCCTTGCGTGGCCGTGTGGCTGTCGCCGCACACGATCGTCCTGCCGGGGAGCGTGATGCCTAGCTCCGGCCCCATCACGTGGACGATGCCCTGCCACTCGTGGCCGATGCCGAACAGCCGGATGCCGAACTCGCGGCAGTTGCGCTCCAGTGCCTCCAGCTGCTGGGCGCTCAGCGACTTGGGATCGGGCGGCAGCCCGTCGGTCCTCACGTTGTGGTCCGTCGTGGCGAACGTCAGATCGGGTCGGCGCACGCGACGGCCCGCGGCGCGGAGCCCGTCGAAGGCCTGCGGCGACGTGACCTCGTGCACCAAGTGGCGGTCGATGTACAGCAGGAAGCCGCCTCCCGGCAGCTCGGTCACCACGTGCGCATCCCACACCTTGTCGAACAGCGTCCCCGGCATCGGGGCGATTTTACAGCGTTTGCCCGGGGCGCGTCCGGAGGCTAAACTCAGGACCCGCTCGCGCCGCCTCGCGCGAACAGGGAAGGAGAGGATCTATGAGCCAAGCAAACAAGCCGCTCGCCGCCACCCCGCCGATGGGTTGGAACAGCTGGAACACCTTCGGGGAGAAGGTCGACGCCAAGGTCGTGTGCGAAACCGCCGACGCCATCGTCCGCACGGGCATGAAGGACCTGGGCTACGAATACGTGGTCATCGACGACTGCTGGAGCGACAAGCGCGGGAGGGACTCGATCGGGGACCTCGTGCCGGACCCGGAGAGGTTCCCGGACGGCATCCGGGCGGTGGCCGAGCACGTGCACTCGCTCGGGCTGAAGTTCGGCATCTACTCGGATGCCGCGCACCTGACGTGCGCCAAGTGGCCCGGCAGCTACGAGCACGAGGAGCAGGACGCCGCGCTGTTCGCCTCTTGGGGCGTGGACTTCCTGAAGTACGACTACTGCCACGCGCCGTCCGACCAAGCCTCGGCGATCGACCGCTACGCGCGGATGGGCCAAGCCCTGCGCGATTGCGGCCGGGAGATCCTGTTCTCGCTGTGCGAGTGGGGCGGGCGCGCCCCTTGGCTCTGGGGCCGGAGGGTGGGGGGCCAGATGTGGCGCTGCACCGGCGACGTCGTGGACGCGTGGTACGAGACCGACCTCACCTGGGGCGGCCTGACGATCAACGCCGCCATCGACCACGCGGCCTACATCTCGGACTACACGGGCCCCGGCGGCTGGAACGACTTCGACATGCTGGTCGTGGGCATCCGGGGCAGAGGGCACACGGGCAAGGGCAACTGCACCGACACCGACTACCGGACGCAGATGTCCATGTGGTGCCTGTTCGCCTCGCCGCTGATGGCCGGCTACGACCTAAGGACAATGGATGCTGCCACGGCGGAGACGATGATGAACCCCGAGGTGCTGGCCGTCAACCAAGATCCGCTCGGCAAGGCCGCGAAGCGCGTGGCCCGCAGAGGCCCCTTGGAGGTGTGGCAGAGGCCGCTGTCCGACGGGTCGTTCGCAGCCGGGCTGCTGAACCGCGGAGAGGAAGCCGCGGAGATCGAGCTGCGGTGGCATCACTTGGGTGTGCTGGACGCCACGCCGGCTCTGATCCGCGACCTGTGGAAGCGCGAGGACGTCGGCGAGTTCCGAGAGAAGGCCTCCGCGACGGTCCAGCCCCACGAGACCGTGCTTTGGAGGGTCACGCTCCGACCTTGACGCGGTAGCTCTCGTTCTGGGGGGCCGGGCGGTCCCCCTGGGCGCCGTACAGCCCGTCGATCCATTTCTGGATCGAGTTTAGTTCCGAGAGCACGATCCGGCCGTCCGCGCCGACGATCGCGTAGGCCAGCGACTCGAACGCTTCGGCGACTTCGCGCGCGAGAGACGTGCCCTCCCGCGCGTCGAACTCCGCCGCGGCGCGCACGATGCTCGCGGAGCCGTCGGGGATTTCATCGGCCAGGGCTTCGGACAGGGAGGCCTCGAGGAACCCGTCGTAGGTGCGGTCCAGGCGGATGAGCGAGGCGATCAGCTCGTGCTCGTAGGGATCCAGGTTGCCGTCGGCCCTGCCCAAGCGCACGGCCAGGCGAGCCACCGTGCGGGCGAGCGCGCGGCAGATCTCGTCCCGATCCCGCCAGCCACCTTGGTTGCTGAGGGTTCGGCAGGCCTCCACGAGCCTCGCGTAGCTGCGCAGGGCGATCGTCTCCGGGCCCGCTCGCAGGTTTTCCATCTTGCTAGATAGAACGCAAAATCGGGCCCGCCGAGTTGCGGGTCCTAGGTCGAATCCTGCGGGGAGGGCAGCCGCTCTGGGGCCGTCTGGCGCCACTCGATGGAGAAGACGTCGGCCAGAGCCTCCAGGTAGGTCGGCAGGACGTCCTTCGGCGAGAGCGCCCGGCCCGTTTCCACCGCCACGGAGGTGACGCCGTAGTCGCGGATGCCGCACGGAACGATCAGTCGGAACGGACTGAGATCGTTGTCGCAGTTCAGCGCGATGCCGTGGTACGAGACCCACTTCCGGACCTTGACGCCGATGGCGGCGATCTTGCGGTCCCCGACCCAGACGCCGGTGTGCGGGGGGAACCTCCGCGCCCCCACGCCGAGGGAGTAGAGCGTCCGGATCAGCGCTTCCTCGAGCGAACGCAACCAGGCGTGCAGGTCGCGGCCGACCAGGTCGAGGGGAAAGATCGGATAGGCCACCAGCTGTCCCGGCCCGTGGTAGGTCACGTCGCCGCCGCGGTCCGTCCGGCAGACCTCGATGCCGAGCTCGCGGTACCGGTCCGGGGTGAGGAGCAGGTTCTCCTCGTGGAAGGACGCGCCCAGCGTGAGCACGGGGGGATGCTCGACGACGAGCAGGGTGGGCGGCCTCTCCCCTCGGGCAACCTGCGTGGCGACCGACTGTTGGAGCCGGAAGCAGGGCTCGTAGGACATCGTGCCGAGGTCGCACCACTCGGCCGGCGTCATGCGTCCTCCGTGGGGTTGAGCACCACGAGCACCCGATGGCCGTCCACCGGCTCCTTCAGCTCGGCCATCCGCTCGTCGCCCAGGTCCGTTGCGACGGCCTCGGTGACCGCGATGCCTCCAACGGGAGCGACCTCCTCGACGTGCGCCGCGATGTCGATCACCTCGGCGAATTGCACCTCGCTCAGCTCCCCGACGACGCTGCCCTGGTGCAGGCCGATGCGGAGCCGGAAGGGTGAGGCCAGCCGGTTGACCCTGCGGTTGAACTCCCCGATGCGCGTCTGGATGCGCTTGGCCGCGGCCAAAGCCTGGGCCGCGCTCGGGAAGCCGGCCACTGCTCCGTCGCCCGCCGTCGAATGGATCGTGCCTCCGAACGACTCGCAGCACTCCCGCACGAGGCTCTGGTACTCGCGGAAGCAGTACTCCACCACGTAGGGGTCCGCGTTGGCCTTCATCGCGGAGCTCTTGGCTACGTCGACCACCAGGATGCACACGTTGGCGCGGGAGGGGGAAAGCAGGCGCTGCACCTCGATCAGCTCGGCGAGCAGGGCTCCGGGGTCGTTGCGGCGCAGGAGGCTCTCCCGGCGCGCCCGCTCCTCCACGGCCGCTCCGAGGCTCCCCATGGCCGCGATGGCCAGCGACGCCAGCAGCTGGGCGGCCTTCTCCGGATAGAGGTTCGCGAGAAGGCGCGGCACGCCAAACTCCGTGACCGGGAGGGCCTCCGGCAGGAGGTAGCAGGCCGAGAACAGCGCGCACGCCAGGAACGCCCTCCAGAACCTGCCGGCCAAGAACGCCAGGGCGACCTGGGCGAGGAACCAGCCCGCCAGAAACACCAGGGCGACGACGATGGCGATCACCTCGGCTTCCGTCACGCCGCGGACGTTGCCCGCCGCCGTGCGCAGCCCCGATGCCGAAGCCACGTAGCCCAACCCGAGCAAAAGCCCCGACGTGGCGGAGAACAGCCATAGCCTGCGCCGCAGGGCTTCCACCCAGGGTTGCTCCAAGAGCGGCCTTGGGCCGGAGGCCGCCTCGGATCCGAGGCGGAGCCGCTCCTCGATCTCGAACAGCCGCTCGAGCAGTTGCTGCCGGCTGAGCCGCTCCTTGCGACGGTCGGCGCGGCGGATGGAGGCGTAGGCCCCGAGGATCGACACCACCGACCCCAGCAGGCCGTACAGCGCCGCCAACAGGAGCAGTCCGATCGAGAGCAGCACCAGCTCGGGCACCATGTTGCGGTCCGGGTTCGGTCCCGAGTGCTGGCGGTACCAGATCGCGGTGATGGAGAACGTCGAGAGCACCACCCAGTTGACCAGCGCTCCGAACAGCGCCTGGCGGACCATCGCGTGCCTGGCGAAGCAGGCCATCTGGGCTGCGAGCACCGCCAGGAACAGCGCCACCAGCCCGCCGCCCTGCAGCCTCAGGACGGCGTTGCGGCCCGCCGTCGCCAGCTGCTCCGGGTTTTCGGAGACCCAGCCTGCGGCGAGGGCCAGGCCGGTGGTCGCTCCCACGAAGAAGCCGGGACGGCTCGTCGCGCGGATCCACCCTCGCCGCAGGATTCTGGGCCAGGGGCCCGCAGAAGCGCCTGCAGAACGCCAGCCAGAAGAGCGTCCAGCGCCTCTCCTCGGGCGGAACGGACGCCGTCGCGGAGGACACGGCGCGGACCGTCTCCAGCGCGCTTCGGACGCGGTCGACGGGCAGCCCGAACCGCTCGGCCAGCCTCTCGGGCGGCGAGTGCATCGCCTCCGGGTGCTGCCGAAGGTGCTCGGCGAGTCTGAGGAAACCGGCCGGCTCCGAGCCGGCTGCTTGCGTCATGTCGGGACCCTGACCATGATACATCCCGCCGAGCCGGGCGGATGCTCCATAATCCGATTGGGGAGCCGGCCGGGTGGCGGCGCCCGGCGATTTCGCGCCGGGTGAGGAAAGTCCGGACTTCGCAGGGCACGGCGCCCTGGGCAACCAGGGGCGGGGCGACCCGACGGAAAGTGCCACAGAAACCAAACCGCCCCGGCTCGTTCGGGGTAAGGGTGAAACAGTGGGGTAAGAGCCCACTCCGGTCCGCCGCAAGGCGGGTCCGGGGGCAAACCCCGCCGGAAGCAAGGCCGAATAGGGAGGCGACGACGCTGCCCGCCGAGCCTCCGGGTTGGCCGCTCAGACAGATCGCCACACAAAGACAGAATCCGGCTTACAGGCCGACTCCCCAGCAGAAGGCCCGCGCTCCCATGTGGGAGCGCGGGCCGCACATGCTCCGGCGGAACGACTACTCGGAAGCTTCCGCGGTCTTCGGCTTGCGCGGAGCGCGCTTGGGCTTGGCGGCCTCTTCGCCTTCCGCCTTGGGCTTCGCCGCCGGCGCCTTGCGCGGCTTGGACGCCGCGGCCGTCTCGGCGGGCTTGGTCGGCTTGGCGGCCTTCGGCTTCGCGGCCTTCTGGCCCCGGAGCTCCCTCAGAATCTCCTTGATGCGCTGCTCCTTGCGATGGCGGCGCTGTCGCAGTTCCTTGTTTCGAATTCGCATGGGAAAACCTGATCATCCGCCCTCGGGCGGGTTTTGCAGACTATACCTCAGGCTCCGCCCAGTGGCCGATGCTCCGAAGGTCCTCCTCGGTGGGAACGGCGACGCCGATGCGCCGCACCACGGCGGCCGACGTCTGCACCGCCAGGCGGAAGGCCTCGGGCCGCAGCCCCTCGGCGGCGATGGCCAGCGCCAGAGTGGCGATCACCGTGTCGCCGGCGCCCGCCGTGTCGTACACCTCGACCTTCGGGGCGGGAAAGGCCATGGTTGAACCGCCCAAGCATGCGACCATGCCGGATTCGCCGAGGGTGACGACCACCGCGGCCCCGACGCGCTCGGCCAGCGCCCGGGCGGCGTTCGGCGCCTCGTCGTCGGTGAGCGCGGACGTCCGACCGAGGGCCTCCGCCGCTTCGGCGCGGTTGAGGCTGACCAGCGTGAACCCGGCGTACTGATCCAGGCTTCGGGGCTTGGGGTTGGCGACGGCGGGCAGCCCCCTGGAGCGGGCGGCAGCCAGGGCGGCTTCGCAGACGGCCCGGGTCACCGCTCCCTTGCGGTAGTCGCTCACCAGGACGGCGTCGGCGTGGCGGGAGGCCTCTTCGACGGCCCGGGCGAGGGCCTCCTCGACGGAGGCACCGATCGGGCGGTCGTCCTCGGCGTCGATGCGGAGCACCTGGTGCGCGTGGTCGGCCAGCACGCGGGTCTTCCTGGTCGTCGGCCGGCTCCCATCCGTGCACAGGTGCAGGGCGCCGAGCCCGGCTCCCTCGAGGCACGCGCGGAGCTCCCTGCCGCCGTCGTCGTCGCCGACGAGGCCCACCAGGCTCGCCCGGCCTCCCAGGGCCGCGACGTTCCTCGCGACATTGGCCGCGCCGCCGGGCATTCGCCGCACCAGCCGCTGGCGCACGACCATGACCGGGGCCTCGGGGCTGATGCGCGTGGCGCTCCCCACGATGTACTCGTCCAGCATCAGGTCGCCCACCACCAGCACGGCCTTGCCGCGCATCGACCGAAGCAGCTCGCCGAGGGTCACGGTTTCCCACCTCCCACCGACCGGCGGGCGGCCCAGACCCAGAGGCCCACGCCGAGCAGAACCACCGCGAGCGCGACGACGTGCGCCTGGGTCAGCGGCAGGCCGGGGATGGTGGTCGACGTGGTGCCCGCCCTCCAGAACTCGTAGATGAACCTGGCCGTGCCGTGCACCACGAAAAACAGGGCCGCGGATCGGCCCGGCAAGCGGCCCCGGCGCTCGAACGCGAACAGGATCGGCAGGCCGGCGAGGTTCATCAGCGCGTCGTAGATTTGCGCCGGGTGGTAAAGCCCCTGCTCGCCGTGCACGTGGATCGCCCACGGCAGATCGCAGTGCCCGCCGTAGCAGCACCCGTTCAGCAGGCAGCCCACGCGGCCGATCGCGTGCGCCACGAGCACCGCGGGGGCGGCCAGGTCCATGAAGTCGAGCAGTTTCACCCGCGCCCGCTTGGCGCAGACCGCAATGGCGAGGAATCCAAAGAGCAGGCCGCCGAAGCTCGTGAGCCCGGCGAACCGCAGCGAGAACAGCTCGTCCCGGTGCCGCAGATAGTAGGGCAGCTCCTGGAGGATGAATACGACCCGCGCCCCGAGCACGCCGAAGAGCAACCCCCACGTGGCGGCGTTGGAGACGAACTCCTTGGAGATGCCGAACGCCTCGGCCCGGCGGTTCGCGATCCGTACGGCGACCAGGACCGCCAGCAGGATCATCACGCCGTAGCTGTAGATCGGGAAGCCGGAGATCTCGAAGAGGACGGGCCGCATGACTCGGGTCGGAGTGTACCTTTCGGGTTGCGGAGCCGCCGAGCGGGTAAAAGTCAGAGCGTGACCGACCCCCAGATCGCGGCGGAGATTCTGAACCAGGCCCTGCCCTACATCCAGAAGTATCACGGGCACACGTTCGTGGTGAAGTACGGCGGAAGCGCCATGTCCGACCCGGAGACCATCCGGGGCGTGATCCGCAACGTGCTCCTCATGCGGCTGGTGGGCATCAGCGTGGTTCTCGTGCACGGAGGCGGCAAGGAGATCGATCGGTGGCTCGCGCGCCTGGGCATCGAGAAGAGGACCGTGCAGGGCCTGCGCGTCACCGACGAAGCCACGATGGAGGTGGTCGAGATGGCTCTGGCCGGTCGCGCCAACAAGCTGCTGGTGTCCGAGATCCAGCAGGCGGGGGGCCGGGCCGTCGGTCTGAGCGGGCGCGACGGCGGGCTGCTGGTGGGCGAGCCGGTCAGTTCCGAGCTGGGCCGCGTCGGGCGGATCCGCAGCGTGGACCCCGACGTGCTGACGATGGCCTTGGATCGGGGCTACGTGCCCGTCGTGTGCTCGGTGGCCTCCGACGAGCAGGGCGGTGCCCTGAACGTGAACGCCGACACCGCGGCGGCGGCGATCGCCGGCGCGCTGAAGGCCACCAAGCTGATCCTGATGACCGACACGGAAGGCGTTCTGGAGGACAAGGACGACCCCTCCACGCTCATCAGCCGCCTCAGCCGCAGCGAGGCCATGGAGATGATCGCCACCGGCAAGGCGGACAAGGGGATGATCCCGAAGCTCAAGGCCTGCCTGCACGCGCTCGAGGCCGGGGTGGGCCGCGTGCACCTCATCAACGGCGGCGTGCCCAACGCTCTGCTGGTCGAGGTGTTCACCGACGCCGGCATCGGCACGATGGTCGGATGACCCATCGGGAACCGGCTTCCCCGGAGCGCACGTAGATACGTTCCGAGTCCGGGACGCCGGACGCGCCGAGGTTTCCGTGGCCACCAACCTCCAACAGATCGAAAACGCGAAGCTCGCCGAGCGGGGTCGGGCGATCGGGCTGGACTTCATCGACCTCGAGTCGTTCCGCCCGGACCCGGCGATCATGTCTCTCGCCCCTGGGGATTTCGCCCTGCGGTGCCAGGTGCTGCCGATCCGGGAGGAGCACGGGACGCTGCTCGTCGCCATCGGCTCGCTGGACAACCTTCAGGCCGTGGACGACCTCGGCGTGCTGCTCGGCCGATCGGTGCGGCCGGTGCTCGCCGACCCCTCCCTGATCCGATCGCACATCGAGGAGCACTTCCTCGAGCAGATTCTGAGCGGCCTGTCGGGGGACGACCAGTCGTCGGTGACCGACATCGATGAGTCCACGGACCTCGCCGACCTGCAGAAGATGGCCGGCGAGACGGCCGTCGTGCAGATGGTCAACCTGATCTTCGCCCAGGCCGTCCGCGACGGGGCCAGCGACATCCACATCGAGCCCTACGAGCGCGAGGTCAAGGTCCGCTACCGCATCGACGGCATGCTACAGGAGCTGATCCGGCCGCCCAAGCGGATGCAGGCCGCGCTCATCTCCCGCATCAAGATCCTCGGCGAGATGAACATCGCCGAGCGCAGGCTGCCTCAGGACGGCCGCATCAAGATCACGATCGCCGGAAGGCCCATCGACGTGCGCGTGTCGATCGTGCCGACCGTGTTCGGCGAGCGCTGCGTGATGCGCATCCTGGACAAGACCACGGCGCTTCTGGGCCTCGAGGAGCTGGGGATGTCTCCGGACCTTCTCCAGCGGTTCCGCAAGGTGATCTCGATCCCGCACGGCATCATCCTGGTGACGGGTCCCACGGGAAGCGGCAAGTCCACGACGCTGTACGCGGTCCTGCAGGAGATCTGGTCGCCGACGACCAACATCCTTACGATCGAGGATCCCGTCGAGTACCAGGTGCCCGGCATCGGCCAGATCCAGGTTCGGCCGAGCATCGGTCTGACGTTCGCCAACGGCCTGAGGAACATCGTTCGCCAGGACCCGGATGTGGTGATGGTGGGCGAGATCCGCGACCAGGAGACGGCGGAGATCGCGATCCACGCCGCCCTGACGGGCCACCTGGTCTTCAGCACCCTGCACACCAACGACGCTCCGGGAGCCGTCACCCGCTTGTTGGACATGGGGGTGGAGCCGTACCTGGTGGCCAGCTCGCTGGTCGGGGTGCTCGCGCAGCGGCTGGTGCGCCGCGTGTGCGAGAACTGCGCCCGGCCGGACCGCCCAGCCTCCGAGCTGCTCCGGGCGATCGGCATCGGGCCGGAGGACGAGCATTCGGCCAACTTCCGGCGCGGCGAGGGCTGCGAGAAGTGCCAAGGCTCCGGCTTCAAGGGGCGGATCGGCGTGTTCGAGATGTTCCTCGTGGACGAGGAGATCCGGCGCATGACGGTCGACCGGAAGTCGTCGACGGTCATGAAGCAGTACGCCGTCGAGAGGCAGGGCATGCGCACGCTGCTGGGGGACGGCAAGAACCTGGTTCTGCAGGGCCGCACGACGCCGGAGGAGGTCCTGCGCGTGTGCCAGAGGGAGGCGTTCTAGGTGCCTTCGGCGTTCGCCTACACCGCGGTCGAGCCTTCGGGCAGGAAGACGTCGGGCGTGATCGAGGCCCAGGACCGGGACGCCGCCGTCGCAAGGCTGGCGGCCGAGGGTCGGTTCGTCGTCGACATCCGCGAACAGAAGGCGGCAGCGCCGACGAAGCATCTTTCTGGAGGACGGGTCACGCGGTCCGACCTGGCCCTGTTCACGCGGCGGATGGCGGACCTTGCGGCCGCAGGCCTGCCGCTCGACCGGGTGCTGCAGGTCGTGGCCGAGCAGTCCGAGAGCCCGAAGCTGGCGGAGGTGGCCCTGGACGCGCTGGAGCAGGTGCGCGGGGGGGCCTCGGTGTCCGAGGCGCTCGCCCGGCACCCCAAGTTCTTCCCAGAGGTCTACACGCAGACGCTCTTGGCCGGGGAGACCAGCGGCCAGTTCCCGGAGGTCGCGTCGCGCCTCGCGGACTTCCAGGAGCGCGAGGCCACGCGGAGGAGCCAGATCGCCTCGGCGCTGGTGTATCCCACGGTGCTGCTGCTCACGGCCGTTTTCGTCGTCGTGTTCCTGCTGGTGTTCGTGGTTCCGCGCCTGAGCGGCGTGTTCCGGGACCTCGGCGACGAGCTCCCCGCCACGACCAGGATTCTGCTCTCGACGACCGGCTTCCTGACGACCAACTGGCTTGTGATCGTCGGCGCGATGGTCGGCGCGATCGTGCTGTACAACGGTTGGTCGAGCACCGAGGCCGGCGCCGTAGCGCGCGACACCATCCTGCTGAGGCTGCCGCTGGTCGGCAAGGTGGTCCAGAAGGCGGTGGTCAGCCGATACGCCCGCGTGCTTGGAACGCTCGTGTACGGCGGCGTGCCGATCCTGCAGAGCCTGCGCCTGGCGGGCATGGCTTCCGGCAACCGCCTGTTCCGTCGGTACAGCGAGAAGGTCGAGGCCGACGTGCGCGAGGGACGCTCCATCGCCGACGCGATGCGCGACACCGGGGTGTTCCCGCCGGTGCTCACGCACATGGTGGCGATCGGAGAGGAGACCGGCGACCTTCCCAAGATGCTCGGTCGCGTGGCGGACAGCCTGGACTTCGAGGTCGACAACGCCCTGCGCCGTCTCACGTCGCTCGTGGAGCCCGCGATCGTCCTGACCATGGGAGGGTTCGTCGGCTTCGTCGTGCTGTCGGTTCTGCTGCCGATCTACCAGGCGCAGAACCTCGTGAAATGAGGGAATCCCGAGGGGGAAACGGACCGTGATGAACAACCTGACGAACCGCACCCGAACGAGACGGGCGTTCACGCTCATCGAGCTGCTCGTCGTGATCCTGATCCTGGCGATCCTGGCGTCGCTGATCGTGCCGAGGGTCGTCGGCAGAACGAGCGACGCCAAGCGCGCGAAGGCGGCGAGCGACCTCAGGACGCTGTCGGACCTCCTCCAGCAGTACCGGCTGGACACCGACACCTACCCGACGACCGAGGAGGGTCTCCAGGCGCTGCGGGTGCAGCCGCCGGGGGTCAACAACTGGCGGGGGCCGTACACGACCAAGGAGATTCCGCTTGACCCGTGGGGCAACGAGTACGTGTACGAGTACCCCGGGCCGAACGGCGAGGACTCCTACCTCCTGATGTCGTACGGCGCCGACGGTGCTCCGGGCGGGGAGGGCGATGCCGCGGACATTGTCGAAGGCTCGGAATAGACGCGGGATGACGTTCATCGAGCTGGGGGCGCTGATCGCTCTCCTGGCTCTGTTCGCCGCGACGGTCTCTCCGGCGTTCGTGCGCCTGGCCGAGAACCAGAAGGCCTACCGCTTCCGCAGCGAGGCTCTGGCGATCTGCGCGCAGGCCCGTGAGAAGGCCCTGGAGACCGGCGCGGACGTCACGGTTTACTTCCGGGACGGCGAGGGCCCGCTGGTCGCCACAACGGAGGCCGAAGGAGACGATTCGGTTCTCGCGTCGGTCGCCGTGCCGGAGAGCGTCGTTCCGGAAAGCGCCGGAACATGGACCGCGGTGTTCCACCCGGACGGCACGGCGGAGGCCGAGCCGCTGGAGGTGACCGACGGCGGTGGGACGCGATACCTGGTGGTGCGGGGCGACGGACGGGTCGGGTGGTTCGACGAGCCTCCGGAGGAGCAGGAGACGCGGTGGAGGGCCGGTGACTACGAGCAGAGGACGTAGAAGGGTCGGTTTCTCGCTGATCGAGGCCCTGCTGGCCGTGATCCTGCTGGGGCTGGGCATCGCGGCCGCGGTGGGTTCCGCCGGAGCCGCGGCGGAGGCCCGCTCGAAGGTCCGCGAGCGGGAGCTGCTGACTCGGCTCGCGGCTTCGATCGCCGACGACCTGCGGGCCAGCGGCGACGACGCGAACAACGGCCTCTCGGGCGACTTCTCCGATACCGGCTACCCCGACATCGTTTGGAGCCTGGAGACGACGCCCACCGGCATCACCAACCTCGACTCGGTGTGGGTCACCGTGGAGAACCGCGCGACCGGCCTGCAGCAGAAGCTCCAGTACCTGGTCTACCGCAGGCCCGAGCAGACGGGGGTGGCCGCGCCGTGAGGGCGAGGGGCGTCACGCTGCTGGAGCTGCTGGTCGCCTCGGCGATCGCGCTGATGGTGTTCACGGCCGGGTCCGCGGCCTTCGTGGCGGCGGTGGGCACCCAGCGCCGCCTTGCCGACGAGGAGGAGCGGTGGATGCGCCGCATCCGATTCGAGGACTCGGTGCGCTCGCTGTTGCGGTCCGCCTATCTGGCGGAAGGCGTTGACCGGACGGACAGCTACTTCCTGGCCTACGCGGGGGCGAACGCCGCCGATGGGACGGTGGCCGACACCGTGACGTTCACGGCCCTCGGGCTGAGGGTCCCGTTCCGCGCCGCCACCAGCGCGGACGACTTCGAGACCCGCAACGAGCAGATCGGACCGGTGGGGGGTCTCCGGGAGGTGTCGATCAGCACGACGCCGGTCAACCCTCCGGGAAACGAGCAGGGAGCGTTCCTTCGCGAGCAGACCCCCGCGGACGGTCTTCCGGACGAGGGGGGCTACGAGAGGGTGCTCTGGGACGAGGTCGAGTCGCTCCAGTTCGAGATGTGGGACGGCACAGAGTGGCGCACCGACTGGGACACGACGGCCGACGACCAGCTTGGCCTGCCGCTGGAGGTCCGGGTGACCTACACGCTGCGTGACGACCCGGACGTCAGCCGCTCGTTCACGGTCCGACTCCGGAGCGCGGAGGCGCTGCAGGCGCGGATCGAGGCCCAGAACCAGGCCCAGCAGGGAGGGGTCCAGCTGTGAGGCTCCGGGGTGGCGCGATGGTTCCGGCGCTCGCGCTGCTCAGCGCGATTGTGGCCGTGCTGGCCTCGATCGCCGCGATGCAACGGGCAGCTGTGGAGGCCGCCACCAACCGCGTGCAGACCGAGCGCGCACGGATGGCTGCCGAATCGGGCCTCGAGCGCGCTCTGGCGGCGCTGGAGAGCGTGCAGATGGGCCTCGTCCGGAGCGACGACGAATGGGCCGCCTTCGGCCGCGGGGAGGAGAACTACCTTCTGGACGGCGGGTCGTTCCGCGTGGAGATCGTGGACGCCTGCTCGCGCATCGACGTCAACACGGTGGACCAGGCCCAGCTGGAGAACCTGAACCTGACGAGCGAGCAGATCGACTCGCTGCTCGACTGGCGCGAGCCGGAGCTCGTTCCCAGGCCCGAGGGTGGCAAGGACGAGTTCTACAACAACCTTTCGGAGCCGTACAACACGAAGCTCAAGGCGTTCGACAGCGTCGACGAGCTTCTGCTGGTCAAGGGCTGGGACGGTCCGACTCTGTATGAGCCAGTCGGGGCGTCGCAGGCGACCCGCCCGGTCTTCGGTTCCGGTCGCGAGGAGCTTCCGCTGAGCGAGATGCTGACCACGGACGCCTTCTGCCGGAACCTCGCGCCGGACGGCGAAGCCAAGCTGAACGCCAACACGGCCGATGCGAACCAGATGATCCAGCGGGGCGTTCCCACCCAGGTGGCCCAGGCGATCGTGCAGCGCCGCACCCAGCAGGGCACGTTCGCCTCCATGTCGCAGCTGCTGGCGGTGCCGGGCGTCAACCTGAGCAACGCGGGAACCATCTTGGACGTTCTGACCGTAACCGGTGATGCGGAGATCCGGGGGAAGATCAACCTGAACACCGCCAGCCAGGCGGTTTTGGAAACGATTCCCGACCTCGGCTCGGACGTGGCGCAGTCGATCGCCAACCAAGGAGGCTTCTCGTCGTACAGCGAGGTGGCCTCGATCTCGGGGGTCGACCTGAGGGTTCTAGGGATCCTCGCGGACCGGACTACGCTGGGCTCGAGCTCGTTCCTGGTCCGGGTGGTCGGAACCGCGGGCAGGGCGAGCGTCGCCCTGGAGGCGGTCGTCCGGAACCGCGCCGGAAGGTGGGTGGTGGAGAAGGTTTCGCAGCCTCCGTTCGGCGACATGGCCGCGCGGTGGGGATGGGTCGAGGAGACGTCGAACGAGGTGGACTTGAGGAGCGAACAATGAGTCGGGGCGGTTCGGCGAGGCCGGCGTCGGTGGCGGAGTGGTCGGCCGGCGGCCTGCGGAAGATCGACGGGAGGGTGGCGACGGCCGGCTCAGCGGGGCTCGCCTCGCCGATGCTGGTGGCGCTCTCGCGCCGATCGGTGTTCGTTCGCGCCGTGCGCGTGCCGAACGTGTCGGAAGAGCTGGTGCGGCAGGCCCTGCAGTTTCAAGTCGGTCAGCTGTTCCCCGTTCCGGCCACGGAGCTAGCCTGGGACTTCGTGCTCGGCACCCATCACGACGCCGAGGGCCGAGCGGCCTCGCTCTTCGCCGTGCCCAATTCCGTGCTGCAGCAACTGACCGAGGATCTGCAGGGCAGGGGCCTGAAGCCGTACGCCATCGTGCCCGTCGCGGTCGGATCGATGGTTTTGGCTCGGCGCATGGGCCTGGAGACCTGCGCCGTCGTCGAGCGGCTTCCGGACGGCTATGGCATCGACTTGATCCACGAGGGCGTCGTCCGGGTGAGCCGCAACGTCGGGGACGATGCCGACCTCGCCGCCGAGGTCTCTTTGGCGATGGCCGCGGCCAGCGTGCCCGCAGGGCCGGTGGTCGGCGCCGGCGGTCTGGAGGGGCCCGGAATCGACCGTACCTGCGAGGCCGGCGTGCTGGAGGCGCTCGCCTCCCCCGAGGGTCTGGAGCTGGACATCCACCTGGAGCACCCGGAGCGGGCTGCCGAGCGGGCTCGGCGGAGGACGCGGACGCGGGTCCGGCAGGCCGCTCTCCTCGCCGCAGCCACCGTGGTGCTCTGGGTGGCGATCGGACTGGATCTGTCGGACCGGGCGGCCGCGAGGCGGCAGGCTGAGGCGCGGTGGAACGCTCGGCTGGCGAAGCTGCGCAAGGAGCGGTCGCTTCTGGAGAGCCGCTACGCCGAGGCCCAGAGGCTGCAGAACGCCCTCGCTCGAGCTTTCGAGCCGGGCCAGAAGGTGTCGGACGTCGCGCTCGTGGTGGCCGAGGCCATCCCTCCGTCCGCGTGGCTGACCGGCTTCAGCGTGGAGCGGGGCCGTCCGGCGAGCCTCCGTGGATCGGCCCTGGACAACGAGACCGTCGGCCGTCTGGTGCAGACGCTGGCCGGGAACGGCCGCTTCCGCGACGTGAAGCTGCTGTTCGCGAACAAGATCGACGTGGAGGACACGCCGGTCGTGCAGTTCTCGGTCGGCGCGCACGTGGTGGGCAACGTGCCGCTGCTGTCGGCCGAGAAGACCACGCGCAGGGGGGCCTCGAGATGAACGCGAGGATGTCGCCCGACAGCTGGGCGGTCTTGGTCAAGTGGGTGTGCGCCGCCGCGCTTCTGGTCGGTCTCGTCTATCTGTGGTGGCCCAAGGGAGACGCCTCGCTCGTCGACGCCGACGCCAAGCGCAGGCAGGAGCGCCAGCTCGAGAAGCAGATCGAGCTCACGAAGCGGTCGCTCTCCGATCTCGAGGCGAAGATCAACCGTCGCGTGTACGCCTTGGCGCCGGACCAGGTGGGCCCCAAGGCTCTGGCGACGGTCGAGCAGAGCGCGAAGCGCTGCGGTCTGGCGCTGTCGTCCTTCCGGCCCCAGAAGGCGGTGCAGTCGGAGGGCCTGGAGCAGCTCGGCTTCGCGGCGAACGTCAGCGGGCCGTTCCCGGACGTGATCCGCTTCATCCGGTTGCTGGAGGCCGACGGATCGAGGCTGGCGGTGGTGTCGGCTCAGTTCAACGCGGGCGACCAGGGAGTCGGGGACGTGTCGGCGACGGTCGGAGTGGTGGCCTTCGCGCAGGCGCCAAAGACCAAGGTTGCGGAGGCGCGGCTTGCCGCAGGGAGGGTTGACCGTGGCGGTCAGTAGGAGACTCGTGTGGTCCTTGGTTGGGCTCGCGACGTTGGCGAGCGTGGCCTACCTGATGCAGGAACCGGAAACTCCGAAGGCATCGCGGCGCACGGCGCGGGCCAGCGCGGCCAAGGGCTCGGAGGGCTTCACCCAAGAGGACTACGACGCCAGATTTCCGCAGGTGCCGATGAAGCTGCGGAACCCGTTCGTGCCTCTGGTTGCCTCGAAGCGGGGCAAGGGCGGCCCGTTGGTCGGCGGCATCCCGCCGGCGCTCGCGGGCGGCGACCCCAATTGGATGTACAAGGGCATGGCCGAAATCGACTCCGTGCCGATGGCGCTGGTGGAGAACCAGAAGACGGGCGAGGGGGTGTTCCTCCGCCATGGGGAGTTGTGGAACGGCGCGAGGGTGGTTGCGATCACCCCGGAGGCGCTCACCCTCGCGGGTCCGGACGGCCTGCAGCGGACGGTCGACGTGGCGAGCGAGGAGCAGCCGACGCCTCCGATGGTCGCAGCGGGAGCGACTTCGGAGCTGCGGCCGGTGACTTTGGACCCATCGTTGCGGGGCCCGATCGGGTCGGGACTGGGCCTTCAGCCTGAAGCGCCGGCACCGAGCCAGCCCGGGCGCGGGCGCAGGAACCGAGAGACTCGTTCGGACGGTATGGGAGGACAGGGGGCGAACAGTGGCGCACCGATTTTCTAGCAGACTGGCAGCGTGCTTGGTGGCTCTCGCCGTGGTGGGGGCGGCACCGGCGCAGTTCGACTTCGGCAACTCGTTCGCGAGCACGCCGCCGTGGGAGCAGTTCAAGCTCGATCCGAAGAAGACCCTCAAGCTCGAGTTTCGGGGCGCCAGCATCGACATGGTCGTGGCGCTCCTCAGCAAGGCTTCGGGCATCACGATCGTGAAAGATCCCGGGCTGAGCGGCCAGCTGACGGTCAGCACGCCCAAGGCGGTTCCGCTCACGGAGGCCTTCTCGATCGTCAACAGCGCCCTGGGCCTGAAGAACGCCGAGATCGTGAAGGAGGGCAACCACCTGGTGGTCCGGCAGCGCCCGCAGCGCGGAGGCCGGGGCGGCGGCGGACAGGACGCCGGAGGCATGCCCCAGGGGTTCGACTTCAGCCGGATGGCCGACATGTTCCGCCAGCCGGAGCTGGAGCTCAAGGTGTATCCGATCAAGTACGCGAACGCCGCCCAGGTCGCGCGCGTGGTGAACGACGTGTTCGCGATGCAGGCCGGCAACCAGCAGAACCCGTTCCAGATGTTCCTGCAGATGGGCCAGCAGGTTCAGCAGGGTCAGCAGGGCGGCCCGTTCGGCCGTGGGAGGTTCGGCGGCGGGTTCCCCGGATTCGGCGGCGGCGGGCAACAGCGAGGTGGCACGGTGCGCGCCTCGTCGGACGACTACAGCAACTCGGTGATCGTGAACGCGACTAGCCGCGAGCACGAGCAGGTGGCGGAGATCATCAAGCAGATCGACCAGCCCGCCGAGGCACCGATGCGCTCTCAGGTGTTCAAGCTGCAGTACGCGAACGCCCAGGACATCGCGCCGGTCGTGCAGAACGTGCTGATCAGCAACGCCCCGAAGGGTCGCGGAGGCTCGGGCAACCAGCAGGTGCCGTTCGAGCAGCGCTTCGGAGCGTTCATGAGATTCGGCGGCAACGCCCAGGCCGCCTTCGGGTCGGTGGTCGCTGAGACTCGCACCAACTCGGTGGTCGTCACCGCCACTGACGAGAATCTGAAGCTGGTCGAGCTGCTCGTCAAGGAGCTGGACCAGCCCGTGGAGTACGCCGAGACGACGTTCGTGTTTCCGTTGCTCAACGCCCGCGCGGACCAGATCTCCACGATCCTGAACCAGACGTTCGGCGGCCGCACGACGGGCACTGGCAACTTCGGCCAGAGGGCCAACACCGGGACCACGCGGAACCAGGCGACCAACCGCCGCACGAACAACACGGGAGGCGCCGGTGGGCTCGGCGGCGGGACGGGGCGCTCGCCGCAGTCGAACAGCGAGGACCCGAACTACCTGGAGCTGGCCTTGCAGGATCCCGAGAGCGACGGAGGAGAGCTGCAGACCCAGATCGGATTCCAAGGCTTCGGGGGCCAGTTCGGTCAGAGGGCCGGCGCCCAGACGCGCCAGCAGGGTCAGGGAACCGCGCGGGACGAGGAGGGACGCCTGATCAACGTCCGGGATCTCACGGGCCAGGTGACGGTGATCCCCGATCCCAACACGAACAGCCTCATCGTGGTCACCAACCCGGACAACGTGGACCTGCTGAAGCGGATTCTCGAGCAGCTGGACCGCATCCCCGAGCAGGTGATGATCGAGACGATCATCGTGGAAGCCTCGCTCGATTCCGCGGACAAGCTCGGCGTGGAATGGACGTTCACCGAGCGCAACGCGTTCGGCTCGGCGGGGCAGACCGCCGTGGGCCAGCAGCGCTTCGGCCTGCAGAACGCCAACCCGCCGCTGGAGGGCCTTCGCTACACGATGACCGGAGGCAACCTCGAGGCGTTCCTGAACATGTTGAAGACCGACCAGCGGTTCGAGGTGCTCTCCACGCCGCGCATCTTCACGTCTAACAACTCGACGGCGGAGATCAACATCAGCCAGAGCGTCCCGTACGTGCTGAGCTCGCGCGTGGACACGAACGGCAACATCTCGTACAACTACGCCTTCCAGGACGTCGGCATCATCCTGAACGTGACCCCGCGGATCACCGCCGACGGTTACGTCACGATGGACATCGTGCAGACCGCGAACGACCTGCAGGGGTTCACCAGCTTCAACGCGCCGATCGTGAACCAGAGGCAGGCGAACACGACGGTCGCCGTCAAGGATGGCGAGACGGTGATCCTCGGCGGCATCATCCGCAGCACGGTCACCGCGACGACCAAGAAGATTCCGCTTCTCGGCGACATCCCGTTCCTCGGGAACCTGTTCCGGTCCACCGACCGTAGCAAGCAGAAGACCGAGCTCCTGGTGTTCCTCACCCCGCGGGTGGTGCGGAACCCGGAGGACGCCAAGAAGCTCCAGGAGCAGCAGCGTAGCGGGTTCAGTGAATCCACTCGCAAGGCTCTCGACAAGATCGTGGGACCCGTGCCCGGAGCGGGCAACGGGACCAACGGACAAGGCAACAGAAGCCAATCGAACGACTCCAACAAGGGGGGAACGAAACAATGAACCAGACACTCCGAACGCTCTTCGCGAGCGCCCTGTGCATCGTCGCTGCCGTGTCGATGGCCCAAGGCCCGGGTGGGCCCGGAGGCCCCGGCGGACCCGGAGGAATGCGCCGCGGCGGCATGATGGGCGGCATGGGCATGAGCATGGGCACCGGGTTCATGCTGATGCGCCAGGACGTCCAGAACGACCTCAAGCTCACCGCCGACCAGAAGGCCAAGATCGAGGCGATCAGCCAGAAGTACCGCGAGCAGATGCGCAGCCGCATGGGCGGCCCGGGCGGCGGTCAAGGAATGGGTCAGGGCGACTGGCAGGCCCGCATGGAGGAGATGCGCAAGATGTTGGAGGCCCAGGACAAGGAGGTCAACCAGGTCCTGACGCCCCAGCAGCAAAAGCGGATGAAGGAGATCCGGCTCCAGCTCATGGGGCCTGCGGCGCTCCTGGACCAGGAGGTCCAGAAGGAGCTCGGCCTGAGCAGCCAGCAGGTCTCCAAGATCGAGGACCTTCAGCGCAAGGCCAGTGAGGCCAACATGTCGCTCCTCCAGAAGATGCGCGACGGCAGCGTCACGCGCGAGCAGGTTCAGCAGGCGATGCAGAACAACCAGAAAGCTCTGGAGGCGGAGACCATGAAGGTTCTCACCCCGGAGCAGCAGAGCAAGCTGAAGGCGATGCGCGGCGCCGAGTTCAAGCGGCAGGATTCCCCCGGCTTCGGCTTCGGCTTCGGCGGGGGCGGACGGCAGCGCGGCGGCGGACCGGGAGGCCCGGGCCGCAACTGAAGCGCCGAACCAGGAAACCCCAAGGGCCGTCCCCGCGGAAGCGGGGACGGCCCTTCCCCTTTTTGGAGCGGGACGGGAACGCAGCGGCCCAGCCGGCGTCCTTGTGTTCGGAGGCCTATGGCACACTCGCTGGGGACAACGATGGCAGCTGGAGAAACCGTGCTGGACGCCGACGGCTACGACGTGGAGCGCGCCCGCGACGGCGACCCTTCGGCGTTCGACCGGCTGTCCTCCCGTCACTTCGCCCGCGTGTACCGGTTCGCCTACCGGATGTCCGGCGACGCGGAACTCGCGGAGGACGCCGCGCAGGGGGCCTTCGTCCGAAGCTACAGAGCCTTGGGAGGCATCCGCGACGGCCAGAGCTTCGTCAAGTACCTCTACCGCGCCGCGCTGAACCTGCTGAAGGACGAGGCGCGCCGCCGGTCGCGCAAGCCTGAGGCGACCATGGACGGCCCGGAGCGCGCCGAGGGCGGTTCGGCCGGGCCGGAAGGCTCGTTGGCCGTGCGGGAGCGGGACGCGGCACTGCACCGAGCCGTCCTCGCGCTCCCGGAGGAGTTTCGGACGGTGCTCGTGCTGCACCACTTCGAGGAGATGGACGTGGAGGAGATCGGCCGAGTGCTGGGAATCCCGGAGGGCACTGTGAAGTCGAGGCTCGGCCGGGCGCGGGCGCGTCTGAGGGAGCAGCTGCGGGAGTGGCTCGTTGGGTGAAGGAACCATGAAGCGCGATTGCCGTTGGGTGAACGATCGGTTGGCGGGTTTCCGCGAAGGCTGGCTCGAAGCGCCCGAGAGGGCCGAGGTCGAGGCCCATCTTTCGGCCTGCGAGGCCTGTAGGCGCGAGCTGGAGGCGGACGCCCTGCTCTCGGCCGCGCTCGCCGAGAGGCCGCCCGTGGAGGTGCCAGACGTCAGCTGGTCGGACGTGCGCCGCAGGGCCGGGCTGGCTGATCGGAGGCCGATCCTCGGACGCCTCGCCTGGGCGGTGCCCGCCGCCTTGGCGGCGGCTATGGTGGGGGTTTGGCTGTCCACCCCGCGCACTCCGGCTCCCACCGGCACGACGGTGGCCGCGGCGGACGACGCGCCGCGCCTGAACGACGCGTTTCTGCTGTCGTCCTCGATGGACGCCGCGGGTGATCCGCACCGCGTGCTGCTCGCTCTCGGGGAGTCCGTGCAATGAAGCGTTCAGCCGGCCTACAGGCCCTTCTCTGGCTTGCGTGCGCGGGCTGGGGTCTGCCCTCCCAGGAACAGCTTCTACGTTGGGTCGTGCTCGGCCCGGACAAGCCCTACCACGCCGTCCAAAGGGTCGCCCTCAGCACCGGCGGGCGGGAGGTGGAGTCCGAGGTCGAGGTCTGGTTCGGCGGAGAGGGACGGGTCCGAAGGTCGTACAGCCTCGGCGTCGGGAAACTGGTCGTGCTGCAGTTGGGTGGCGAGAGTTGGCAGACCACCGACGGGTCCCGGTGGTTTCGGCTGGCGGAGGGGGGCCTCGACGGTCGCGAGGCACTCCGCCGCGCCTCGGCCAACTACACGGTGGCGAGCTTTCGGTCGGGCACGCTCCTCGGCAGACGCGCTGTCGGCTTCCAGGTTCGCTCGAAGAACGAGGGCAACCCGTGGCGGGAGCTCTGGCTCGAGGCCGACAGCGGCTGGCCGCTGAGCGAAAGCGTCCACGCTCCGGATGGCCGCGTTCGTTCGCGCGTGCGCACCGTGCTCGTGGAGCCCTGGAAGCCCGTTGCGGCGATGCTCGCCAAGCCCGTTCGGAGCGAGCCGATGGCGTCCAGCGGTCCGGCGGCGTTCGAGCCGGTCTCGGGCCGAGAGGAGGCGGAGAGGCTGTCGGGGCAATCGGTGCCCGCGCCGGGCTACGTTCCGCCAGGTTATTCGGTGGTGCGGTATGGGGTGGTTCGCTCGCAGGCCGGGCGGCTCCAGCCGGCGGTCCGATACAGCGACGGCCTCTCCAGCTTCACCATCTTCCGCAGGTTTGGTGGGGCGGGCAACGGGTTTGGGCCGGGTGGGCGCTTCCAGCGGGGGCGGGGGGCAGGCGGTCCCGGCGGAGCGAGCCTGCGGAGCGACGAGCAGCGGGCGGTGGTCCAGCACCGGGCGCCGAGCGGTTCGTACCTGCTGCTGGGCGACCTCGCCGAGAGCGAGCTGCGTCGCGTGGCGGAGAGCCTGCCGTGAAGCGCTCTTCGCCGACGATCCATAATCCGGTGTCTTGAAACTCGGATACCTCGTAGGCGGTTTGGGCGCCGCCAGCGTGGCGACGCTCCTGTACGGCATGCTCATCGAGGCGGAGCGGCTGACGCTGGAGCGCCCAGTCCTGCGCCTGCCGCGCTGGCCCGCCGAGCTTGCGGGCTTCCGGATCGGGCTGATCGCGGACTGCCACCTGCGCGACCGGTACACCGTCCGCCTGACCCGGCGCGCGGTGGACGCCGTCGTGGCCGAGCGGCCGGACGTGGTGGTGCTGGCGGGAGACCTGATCGCCTACTGGCGGCCCGACGTTCCGTGGCTCATCGGGGAGGCCTTCGAAGGCTTGGCGCCGATCGCTCAGGACGTCGTGGCGATCGCCGGCAACCACGAGTACTGGGGCGCGGGTGGGCCGGACCTGATGAGGCCGATCCTGGAGACCCTCGGGTTCCGGTTCCTCGTCAACGAGGTATGGCGGCACAAGGGGGTCGCCTGGGTCGGGATCGACTCGGCGAACGCCGGCAGGCCCGACCCGGACGGCACCTTGGGACGGCTCGAGCCGGGGGAGCCATCGGTCGTCCTATGGCACGAGCCGGACTGCGCCGATCTGCTTCCGCAGGGTCCGGCGCTGATGCTGAGCGGCCACAGCCACGGCGGACAGTTCACCTTTCCGTGGGGCTGGACGCCGATGCACACCAAGAACGGCGAGAAGTACGTGCGGGGCTTCCATCCCGAGGCTCCGACCCCGGTGTACGTGAGCCGGGGGCTCGGCACGACGGGCTATCCGTCGCGGCTCGGCTGCAGCCCCGAGGCCACCGTTCTGACGCTGCAGCCCGCCTGAGCGTCCCCGGCTCGGACCGATTCGCGACGGTACAATCCCAAGCGGCAACCGGGCTCCATGGACCAATCCCACATCCGCAACTTCTGCATCATCGCTCACATCGACCACGGCAAGTCGACGCTCGCCGACCGGTTGATCGAGCGCTGCGGCGCGGTGCGCGGTCAGGCCAAGGAGCAGATGCTGGACACCATGGACCTGGAGCGCGAGCGCGGCATCACGATCAAGATGACCGCCGTCCGCCTGCGCTACACGGCCAAGGACGGGCAGACCTACGACCTGAACCTGATCGACACGCCGGGCCACGTGGACTTCACCTACGAGGTGAGCCGCAGCCTGGCGGCCTGTGAGGGCGCGCTCCTGGTGGTCGACGCCACGCAAGGGGTCGAGGCCCAGACCATCGCCAACGCCGCTATGGCGATGAACCAGAACCTGGAGATCGTGCCGGTCATCAACAAGATCGACCTGCCGCACGCCGACGTGGAGCGAGCCAAGGAGGAAATCGAGCACGCCGTCGCGATCGACGCCTCGGACGCGATTCTGGCGTCCGCCAAGACCGGCGAGGGCATCGACGAGATTCTCGAGGCCATCGTGCACCGCATCCCGCCGCCGTCCGGCCGCCCCGAGGGCCCGCTGCGCGCGCTGATCTTCGACTCCCACTTCGACAGCTACCAAGGTGCCGTCGCCTACGTGCGGGTGGTGGACGGATCGATCCGTCCGAAGGACCGCATCCGGATGATGTCCAGCGGCGCGGAGTTCGACGTGGATTCCGTGGGGATCTTCCGGCCCCAGCTGGAGGTAGGCCAGACGCTGGAGACCGGCCAAGTCGGCTTCGTCACGGCCGGGATGAAGAACATCGGCGACGCGCGCGTGGGCGACACCATCACCTCCGCCGACCGCCCCGCCGACACGCCGTTGCCGGGCTATCGCAAGGCCAAGCCGATGGTGTTCTGCGGGATGTACCCCGCGGACGGCGAGCAGTACGAGGACCTGCGCGACGCCCTGGAGAAGCTGAAGCTGAACGACGCTGCGCTGGACTTCGAGCCGGAGACGTCGGTCGCGTTGGGCTTCGGCTTCCGGTGCGGGTTCCTCGGGCTGCTGCACATGGACATCGCCCGCGAGAGGCTGGAGCGCGAGTTCGGGCTGGACCTGATCCTCACCTCGCCCAGCGTCGACTACACCGTGCATCTGACGGACGGGAGCGTGCTCCACATCAGCAACCCGAGCGCCATGCCGGACCCCGTGCGCATCGCGTTCATCGAGGAGCCGGCGGTCCACGCCACGGTGATGGTGCCCACGGAGTTCGTCGGCGCGGTGATGACGCTGTGCCAGGAGCGCCGAGGGGTCTACCTGCGGTCCGAGTACCCGTCCCAGAGCCGCGTGATCCTGCACTACACCCTGCCGCTCGCGGAGATCCTGCTGGACTTCTTCGACAAGCTCAAGAGCGGCACCAAGGGCTACGCCAGCTTCGACTACGAACTGACGGACAGCATCCGCAGCGACCTGGTGAAGGTGGACCTCCTTCTGAACGGAGATCCGGTGGACGCCCTCTCGTTCATCGTGAACCGGCAGTTCGCCTACCAGCGGGGTCGGGCGATGGTGGAGCAGCTGCGAAAGGTCGTGCCGCGCCAGCAGTACGAGGTGCGGATCCAGGCCGCGATCGGCAGCAAGGTGATCGCCGCCGAGACCGTGAAGCCCTACCGCAAGAACGTTCTGGCCAAGTGCTACGGCGGGGACGTGACCCGCAAGCGCAAGCTCCTGGAGAAGCAGAAGGCGGGCAAGAAGCGGATGAAGCAGATCGGCTCCGTCGAGCTTCCGCAGGAGGCGTTCCTCAGCGTCTTGAAAGTGGCCGAGTGAGCGCGACTGGGTCTGCGACCAGAGGGTAACGTGCGCCCGTGATCGTGTCGAACCCGCCCGGACCCTATCGCCCATCTTGGGACAGCCTGGAGAACTACGTCGTCCCCGAGTGGTATCTGGATGCCAAGTTCGGGATCTTCATCCACTGGGGCGTGTACAGCGTGCCCGCCTTCGGCAACGAGTGGTACCCGCGCCACATGTACGTGCGCGGAACCGCCGAGTTCGAGCACCACATCCGCACGTACGGCCCGCAGGACCGTTTTGGATACAAGGACTTCATCCCGATGTTCCGGGCGGAGCGGTTCGATGCCGACGAGTGGGCGGACCTGTTCCTGGAGGCCGGAGCGAAGTACGTCGTGCCCGTCGCCGAGCACCACGACGGCTTCGCCATGTACGCCAGCCGCCTCACCCGATGGAACGCCGCGCAGATGGGGCCCTGCCGAGACGTGGTGGGCGAGCTGGCCCAAGCGGTGCGCGAGCGCGGCATGGTGCTGGGGGTTTCCTCGCACCGCGCCGAGCACTGGTGGTTCATGAACGGCGGCCGCGAGTTCCCCTCGGACGTGCAGGACCCGGCTTTCCAGGATTTCTACGGGCCGGCCCATCCCGGCGGATTCGACTTCGGCCAGAACCAGCCGGACGAGCCGTTTCTGGAGGACTGGCTGCGCCGTTGCGCCGAGCTGGTCGACGCCTACCGGCCGCAGCTCTTCTGGTTCGACTGGTGGATCGAGCAGCCCGCCTTCGCGCCCTATCTCCGCCGTTTCGCCAGCTACTACTACAACCGCGCGGGGGCGTGGGGCCAGGGCGTGGCGGTCAACTACAAGAACGAGGCGTTTCCCGAGAAGGCCGCGGTGTTCGACGTGGAGCGCGGCCAGCTCGCCGACATCCGACCGCGGTTCTGGCAGACCGACACCGCCACGGCCAAGAACTCGTGGGGCTACGTAGAGGGGCTGGACTACAAGAGCCCGACGGACCTGATCCACGACCTGGTCGACATCGTCAGCAAGAACGGCGCGCTGTTGCTGAACGTGGGGCCCAAGGCCGACGGAACGATCCCCGACGGGGACGTGGAGATCCTGAGGGAGATCGGCGCGTGGCTGCGGGTGAACGGCGAGGCGATCTACGGCACCCGCCCTTGGAAGGTCTTCGGAGAGGGACCGACGCGCGTGGTGGAGGGAGCGTTCCAAGACACCGCCCGCTCGCCGTTCACGGCCGAGGACATCCGCTTCACCGCGAAGGGGGACGTGCTCTACGCCGTGGTGCTTGCCGTTCCGGGTCCGAAGGTCTCCATCCGCTCGCTGGCCCAGGGGATGCAGCTGGAGCCCCGTCCGGTCGAGAGGGTCGGACTGCTGGGCGGTCCCGACTCCGTCCCGTTCCAGCAGACTCGGGAGGGTCTCGTCGTCAGCCTGCCGGAGGGGCCGTGCCGGCACGCGGCGACGCTCCGGATCGAGTTCCGAGGGTAGCCGCCCGGATCCTTGTGCGATAATCGGCCATGGTCCGAAGGCTTCTCTCGGCACTGTTCGGTCTGGCCGTCGCCGCGCTGGCTCCCGCCGGGGCGAAGAACGTGATCCTGATGATCGCGGACGGCAGCGGCTTCAACTCGTACGACGCTGCCCGGATGTACTCGAAGACGAAGCCCGTCTACGACGGACCCGAGTGGATCCGCCTGGCCTGCTCCACGCATCCGCTGAACCTCTCGTCCAAGCCGACGAGCAGCGGCAAGCAGGTGCGGAGCATCGTGTACGACCCCGCCAAGGCTTGGAGCCTGACCGAGGGCTACGCGTGGCTCAAGTCCGGCGCGACGGATTCGGCGGCGGCCGCCACCGCTCTCGCGACGGGGGTCAAGACGTACAACAACTCGATCGGCATGTCCGACTTCGGCAAGCCGCTGACGAATCTGCACCAGCTCGCCAAGGCGTCGGGGCGCTCGACGGGCGTGGTCACCACCGTCCCTTGGAGCCACGCCACCCCCGCGGGCATGGTCGCCCACAACATCAGCCGCAACAACTACGCGGAGATCGCCAACGAGATGGTCTTCCGCTCGGGAATGGACGTGATCCTGGGCGGCGGGCACCCTTGGTACGACGCGAAGGCCGAGCGGAAGAAGGTTCCGACGCCGGACTACGTGGGCGGACTCGAGACGTTCCGGCTGCTGTCCGAGCAGAAGACCCCCTTCCGGTACCTCGAGAGCCTCGAGGAGTTCGAGAAGCTGGCGAACGGAACGCTGGACCTGATGGGGAAGGCCAGGGTGCTGGGCACGGCCCGCGTGGGCGAGACCCTGCAGCAGGGCAGGCCCGGCAAGGGCAAAGTCAAGACGCGGCCTCCCTTCGCGGATCCGCTGAACAAGGGTGTGCCGAACTTGGCCACGATGGCGCGCGGCGCCCTGCGGGTGTTGGCGCGCAACCCCAAGGGGTTCTTCCTGATGATCGAGGGCGGGGCCGTCGATTGGGCGAACCACGCCAACCAGATGGGCCGCATGATCGAGGAGCAGCTCGACTTCAACGACGCCGTCGCGACGGTCGTGCGATGGATCGAGCGCAACGGAGGCTGGAGCAAGAACCTGCTGATCGTGACGGCGGACCACGAGACGGGCCTGCTGTGGGGACCCAACTCGCGCACGAAGCCGTTCGACCCGCTCGTCGACAACGGGCCGGGGAGGATGCCGGGGATGGCCTACAACTACACCAGCCACACGCGGTCGCTGGTTCCGCTGTTCGCCAGGGGCGCCGGCGCCGCGAAGCTGCTGGAGTTCGCCAAGCGGACCGATCCGGTGCGCGGGCCGTACGTGGACAACACCGACGTTTTCCGCCTGATCGTCCACGCGGCGGAGCTCTGATGGACGCCGGCCCGGGCCCGTCCGGGGATTCGCTGCGCACCGAGGACCTGCGGGCTTGCACGCTGCGGGAGATCCGCCGCGACCTGTCCCGGTCGTTCGAGGACTACTGCGTCCCGCTGCGGATCGGCGACCGGACCGTGGACCGGTTGCTGACGCAGGATGGGGCATCGTTGCTGCTCAGTCGGCGACTGCTGGAGGGGGACCGCTTCGCCGGCCTGGCGCTCGTGGCGCGCCGCGGCCGATCCTGCCGGTTCCTGGCCATGGGCATCGTGCCGGAACTCCGCGGCAGGGGGCTCGGGCGGTGGTTCATGCGTCGGCTGATCGCCGAGGCTCGCGAACGCGGCGAGCGGAGCATCTGGCTCGAGGCCTTCGAGTGCAACGAGAAGGCGGTGCGACTCCACGAGAGCCTGGGTTTCCGCAAGGTTCGGAGGCTGGTCGGGTGGCGGGCCGAGGAGGTTCTTGGCGCCGAGGGGCGCGCCGAGGAGATCGACCCCGCGGAAGCGGCTCGCCGCATCGGCCGAACGGCGGTGCCGGATGCCCCCTGGATGGTCTCGGGCGAGGCCCTGTGCCATCTGGGGGCCGAGTGCCGGGCCTTCGCCCTCGGCAACGCTGCCGCCATCGTTCAATTCGCCGGGCAGGCCGTGCAGATCCACGGACTTCCTCTCTCGCCGAGCCCGACCACGCTCCAGCAGCTGGCCGAGGTGATCCGGCACGCTGCGCATGCGCTGCCCAAGGCGCCCTGGGTTGCCCCGCCCTGCTTCCCGGAGGAGATCCTGGGGCAGACGATGGTGCAGCTTGGGTTTGCGCCTGATCCGCACGCTCAGGTTCAGTACCTGCTGACGCTTTCGGAGGAGGGATGATTCTCGACCGCTTGAACCGATGGGCGAGCTATGGCCTCGACGCGAGGCTGGAGGCCGCCTTCCGCTGGCTGGAGGGGCGGAGCTGGCCCGACACCGTCGCCGGGCGCCACGAGATCGACGGGGACAGGGTGTTCGCCGTCGTGTCGGAGTACGCCACGAAGGCGCAAGGCCCGCTCGAATACCACCGGCGCTACGCGGACGTGCAGTTCGTGGCGATGGGCTCGGAGGAGCTCGAGTGGTCTCCGGAGGCCGTGCCTGGCGACGACCCCGGCTTCGACCCAAGGCGGGACATCGGCTTTGTGGAGGGCCGGGGCCTGCGCCTGCCCCTTGCTGCGGGATGGTTCGCGGTTCTGTTGCCGGGCGAGCTCCACGCTCCGGGCTTGGATCCGAGAACGGGCACCTCCGCCGTGCTGAAGGCGGTGGTCAAGGTTCTGCTGGAGGATTAACGGCCCGTCAGTCGACCCAGTCCGCGACGAACACGTTCGTCTCGCCGCGCACCTTGCCGTTGCGGTTGCTCGCGAAGACGAGCCGCTTGCCATCGCGGGTGAACATCGGGAACCCGTCGAACTCGGGGGAGCGGGTGATGCGCTTCAGGCCCGTGCCGTCCACGTTGATCAGGAACAGATCGAACTCCCTGCCCCTCGGGTCACCGTAGTTCGAGCAGAAGATGATCCGCTTGCCGTCGGGGTGCAGGAACGGTGCGAAGCTGGCGGCTCCGAGGCGGGTCACCTGGCGCTTGTTCCGGCCGTCGGCGTCCATGATCCAGATCTCCAGCTTGCTCGGACGGACGAGGTTGCGCTTGAACAGCTCCTTGTAGTCCCGTCTCTCGGCCTCGCTTTCGATCTCGTCGCGGCGGTAAACGATCTTCTTTCCGTCCCAGGAGACGAACGGCCCGCCATCGTAGCCGTACTCGTGCGTGAGCCGCTGGATGTTGGTCCCGTCGAGGTTCGAGCGGTAGATCTCGAGGTCTCCGTCGAAGCCGCCGGTGAAGGTGATGAAGTCGCCGTTCGGGCTGACGGTGGCCTCCGCGACGTACCCGCGCTTCTTGATCAGCGGGCGGAGGTTTCCTCCGTCCGGATCGGCTCGATAGAGAGCGAAGAGGGGGTTGACGACCCACACGTAGCCTTGGCTCATGTCGGCGGGAGGCTGGGGCCCCGGGTCGCGCTCGTGCGTGCTGCTGAAGAGGATTCCGGAGCCGTCGGGCAGGAAGTAGCTGCAGGTGCAGCGGCCCAGTCCCGTGCTGACGAGCCGCTTGCCGGAGCCGTCGGCGTTCATGATGAAGATCTGCTCGTCCGGGAAGCCGGGCAGCTTGGCCTGGTAGATCAGCTGGGTGCCGTCCACGTTCCAGTAGGCTTCCGCGTTCTCCCCTCCGAACGTGAGCTGGCGGACGTTCCGCAGGTGGCTCTCGCCAGGCACGGGATCGACGGGCTGGGAATCCGGTTGGGCCAGAGCGGCGGCGATCAACCAAGCGACCATGCCGCAAGGATACCACCAAGCCCATCGGGTGCGATAGGACGATCCCAGTTCTGGTATCCTGTTGGGTGAGCGCGCCCTCGTAGCTCAGCGGATAGAGCGCCTCCGTCCTAAGGAGGGCGTCGGGGGTTCGAGTCCCTCCGAGGGCGCCAGTCTCACCCGCCATAATGGGATCGATGTCCCCCCACGCAATGCCGGAGGTGCAGTCGCCCTACGCGGGCAAGCGCCTCTCGGTCGCAACCCATCTCGCGCTGGCCGCCTACTGGTTTGGCTCCAATCTGCTTTGGGGAGCGTTGCTCGTCGTTCTCCTGCCCAAGCAGATCGAGGACATGGAGCCGACCCGACGCGGCGAATACCTCGGCCTGGCGTTCAGCCTGGCGGCGATCGTCGCCCTGGTGGTGCCGCTGATCGCCGGCGGCGTGAGCGACCGCTGCGCGAGCCGATGGGGCAGGCGGCGGCCGTTCATCCTCTGGGGCACGCTCACCACGCTGGCCGGCCTGTGGGGGATGTTGCACTTCGCCCGGCTGCTGACCTTCTGGCCGTTCCTCGGTGCCTACTGCGTGGTGCAGCTGGGGAACAACGTCGCGACGGCCGCGTACAGCGGCATGATTCCCGACCTGGTTCCCGGGGACCAGAGGGGCACCGCGAGCGGCTACATGGCGTTCCTGTCGCAGGTCGGCACGCTGACGGGGGCGCTCCTCTCCGGGCCGATAGCGCAGGCGGGCCGCCTGGAGGTCGCCTACCTGCTGGTGGGTTGCGGCCTCACGCTCGCGATGTTCGCCACGGTGCTGGGGGTCCGCGAGATTCCTTTGCCGTACAAGCCTCCGAAGGTGACCGCGCTGCAGCATCTGCGGTCGCTGTGGATTGATCCCCGCAAGCACCCGGACTTCGCCTGGGTTTGGCTCACTCGCGCGTTGGTGATGACCGGGTTCTACGCCGTGCAGCCGTTCGTCCAGTACTACCTGCGCGACGTCATCGGGGTGACCACCCCGGCGACCACCGCCAGCGAGATGCTGGCGTTGATCCTGGTCGGGGCCACGGTGAGCTCCTTCGCGGGTGGCGCGCTCTCCGATCGCATCGGTCGCAAGAAGGTCGTGTATCTGGCGAACGGGATGATCGCCGCGATGGCCTTGTTGCTGCCGTTCTGCCGGACGCTGGAGCAGGCTTTGGTCGTAGGGGTCGTCTTCGGGCTTGGGTACGGGGCCTACATCAGCGTCGACTGGGCGCTGGGGACCGATGTGCTGCCGAGCCGGAAGGACGCGGGGAAGGACATGGCCGTGTGGCACGTCTCGATGGTGCTCCCCCAAACGATCTCGCCCGCGGCTGCCGGGCTTCTGCTTGGGGCGTACGGAACGTCGCCGAACCTGGCGGCGGCGACGTCGATGGCCTTGGACCTGGTCGCTCGCGCCTTGGGATGGTTGCGCTGGATCGATCCCGGCTTCGGAGCGATCGTGCAGTATCCTCCGGAAGCCTACGCGGTGGTGTTCGCCGTCGCGGCGTTCTGTCTGGGGCTGGGAGCGGTGCTGCTCCGCAACGTGAGGGGCGCGCGCTGACGGGCGCTCATGCCCTTTGGACTCGATAGCGCGCCGCTTGCTCCACGAAGGCGACGAACAGCCCGTCGCTGGTCGGGGAGCCGAGGGTCCGCTCCGGGTGCCACTGGATTCCCAGACGGAACGGGTGCCGCTGGGACTCGATGGCCTCGATCGTGCCGTCCTCGTGCCGCGCCGCCACGAGGAACCCCTCCGCCACGCTGCGGATCGCCTGGTGGTGGTAGCTGCGCCCTTCGGCCGAGTCGCCCAAGATGCGGTGCAGCAGCGTCCCGGCGACGACCTCGTACGTTTGGAGCGTTCCTCCGCTGTGCTCGCCGTGGCCCACGACGTCCGGAACGTGCTGGTGCAGCGTGCCCCCGCCCACCACATTCAGCAGCTGGCACCCGTAGCAGATCCCCAGGATCGGCAACCCGTCCGGGGCCTGACGGACGTAGGCGCAGTCGGACTCGAAGCGCGCCGGGTCGATGAGCGAGGTTTTCTCGTGGCGCCTCTCGCCCCACAGGTGCGGGTCGATGTCGTCGCCGCCCGGAACCAACAGCCCGTCCACCAGCGGCAGGACGTCGGCGGGATCGGCGTTCGGAGGCAGCAGGATCGGTGCCGCGCCCGCGCGCTCCACGGCCTCCGCGTAGTTCCAGTCGAGCCGGATGGTCCCCGTGCGCGTGCCTTCGGTCTTTCGTTCGGACGAAGTGGTGATGCCGATGATCGGTTTCATGGGATAGGGATGAGGGTTTCGATGGACGCCAGGTTGGCCTTGACCTCGTTCGCGAACGCGGCGGCGCCGACGCCGTTCATCAGGCGGTGGTCGAACGCGAAGGTGAGGTGGACGACCTTTGCGAGGACGGGGCCGGCCTCCGAGTCGACCCAGCCCCAGTACGGCTCGCCAAGCAGGAGCGTGCCCACGGCCGGCGGCACCACGACCGGGAACCCGTCCCGAACGCCCTGGGACTGGAGGTTCGTGAGGGACAGCGTGACGGCGTCGCTGGCCTGGTCGACGCCCTGCCGGGCCTGCACGATCGCCGTTCGAACGGCCTCGGCGAACGGGCGCCACTCGAGCTGGTCGGCCTCGGGCACGGCTGCGAGCACCAGCTCGTCCCCTTCGCGCGCGACCGCGATGCCCAACGTGGCGGTGCGGTGGGTTCGGAGGGTCGAGTCGCCCACCAGCTGCGTGCGCAGAGCCGGGTGGTTCCGGACGGCCCTGGCTACGGCGAAGGCGAAAACCGTGAACGCTGAGGGCTGGAAATCGCCTCCGGCGGCGGCCATGCGAGCCTTCAGCCTCTCGACGGGCCCCCACGGCGCCACCACGGTGAGCGCGCTCGGCACGGCGAGCTGATGAGCCCGCGAAAGGCGGCTCATCAGAACGCGCTGTCTCTGGGGCATGGGCCGATCCTCGTAGACGGATCCGGCGGCCGAGCGGGAGGACAGAAAGGCGTCCACGTCGGCCTCGGTGAGGCGTTCGCCCGCACTGCGGATGGAACGGATCTCCGCGTCCGTGAGACCCTTGGACCTCGCGTAGGCCACGGTTCGGGGCGAAGCGTCCGCGTTGCGCAGGGGGCCGGCGGCCGGCGCGGTGGCAGCTTCAGGCTGCCGGGGGGCGGCCGCGTGCGGCTGCGACTGGGGAGCAGGCTGGGCGGGCTCGGACGTGGATGCCTCATCGGTCTCGATGCGCGCGATCTCCGCACCGATGGGCAGGACGTCGTCGGGACGGGCCGTCCACTCGACCAGCACGCCCGAGAATGGAGACTCGACGTCCAGTACCGCCTTGTCGGTCTCCATCTGGTAGATCGGCTCGTCGCGGACGACGCGGTCGCCGGGCTGCTTGAGGAAGGCTACGACCCGCGCCTCTTGGAGGCCTTCGCCCATCTGGGGGATGCGGACGGACACGACTGCCATGGGTCGGGTCAGTTTACTTGGCGTGAGATGCCGAACCCACGGACCTCCCGAAGCGAGGCCGCCCCAAGGACCACACGCGGTGGCCCATGGGGCGACACCCAACATGATAGGACGGTTTTGGGCGTTCTGGAGGGGAAATTCCGCCGGTATTTCTGCCGGTTTCCCCGTGGCCCCGCGGCGGCCTCAGGCCCGGGCGTAGCGGCGCATCAGGTTGGGCCACGAACCGTCCTCGATCGCTCGCCGGATCTCCTCCATCAGCCGGGCGTAGAAGGCCAGGTTGTGCAGGCTGGCGATCCTCGCGCCCAGCTCCTCGCCGGCCTTGAAGAGGTGCCGGACGTAGGCCGCGGAGTAACGGCGGGTCTGGGGAAAGACGCTTTCCGGATCGAAGGGGCCGTCGTGGCGCTCCCATTTGGCGTTCAGGGCGTTCACGCGGCCCTGCAAGGTGTACAGGCAGTGGTGGCGGGCCATGCGCGTGGGCAGCACGCAGTCGAAGAGGTCCACGCCGCACGACACCGCGTGCAGGATGTCCTGGGGATGGCCGACGCCCATCAGGTAGCGCGCTTTGTCCGGCGGCAGGAGCGGAGCTGTGTGCGCGACTACGGGCCTTTGGAGCTCGGTCGGCTCGCCGACGCTGACGCCCCCGATGGCGAAGCCCTCGAACGGCAGCGAGGCGATCTGCCTTACCGAGCGCTCCCGCAGGTCCAGATGCACCCCGCCCTGCACGATGCCGAAGACGGCCTGGCCCTGCGCGCGCGCCTCCAAGCTGCGCTCGGCCCAGCGCCAGGTGCGCTCGACCGCCTCCTCCGCGAGGTTGCGCGGGCACGGGTACGGCGCGCAGTGGTCCAGGACCATGCTAACGTCAACCCCTAGGTCGGCCTGGATCTGGACGGCCCGCTCGGGGGTCAGCTCCACCAGCGAGCCGTCCAGGTGGGAGCGGAAGGCCACCCCGTGGTCGTCCATCCGGGCCATCTTGGAGAGCGACATGACTTGGAATCCGCCGGAGTCGGTGAGGATGGCTCCGTTCCAGGACGTGAATCGGTGCAGGCCGCCCAGCTCGCGGACCAGAGCGCTGCCGGGCCGGAGCGCCAGGTGGTAGGTGTTCGAAAGGACCAGCTGGAAGCCTAGCCCCTCGAGGTCCTCGAAGCCGACCAGCCGCACCGCTCCCCTCGTTCCGACCGGCATGAACGCCGGCGTCTCGACGGTCCCATGCGGGGTGTTGAGCCGGCCGCGCCTTGCGCCGGTGTGGGGGCAGACGGCCAGAAGCTCGAACCTCACGGGGGGAGTCACGGGGTTCATTATGGGCGCGAGCGGCGCCATTCGGGCTTGTCGGCCAGCCGCAGGGCGATGCCGGAGGCCACGAAGGCGAGCGAGAGCCCTGCGCCGACGGCCAAGGCGGCGAGAGGATGCCGGCCGGCCCAGGGCGTGCTGCACCAGAGGTGCGCCCCCCAGGCGAGGCCTGCTCCGGCCAGCAGCAGCGGCAGGCAACGCCGCAGGTGCTCGGCCAGGGGGAAGCCCGGCGCGACCGTGCGCCGAAGGTAGACGAGGAACGCTCCGAACTGGGCCAGGTTGATCGCCGCGTTCATCCACGCCACTCCCTGGATTCCGTAGGCGCGGGCGACCGGGACCGTGAGGGCCAGCGTCGCGACGGCGTTGAACAGCGAGAACGGCACGGCCAGATGCATCCTCCCCTGGGCCACGAACGCCTTCACCATGAGGTTGTAGTAGTAGTTCAGGGCGAAGTAGAAACCGATCGCCAGGACGATCGCCGCACCCTCCCGAGGAGCCTGGTCCCCCAGCCAGAGCTTCAGGAACGGACCGCCGAAGCCGGAGGGCACGAGGATCAGCGCGGAGGCCAGGAGCATCGACTGAAGGCCGTATCGGTGGAGCTTTTCGGCGAAGCCCCGGGGCCCGGCGGCGTTCTGGCGGGTGAGTTCCGGCACCACCGTGGCCAGAGCCGGCGAGAGGAGCCGGTTGAGAGTCTCCGGCAGTCTGTAAGGGATCGTATAGTCGGCGATGGAAGCCGACCCGAGCCCTGCGGCGGGAAGGAGCATGCGGTCCGCGCTGCCGGCCACCGCCAGAACGATCGCCTGGGGCCATCCCCGCAGCGAGATCGCCCAGATCTCCGAGGCGGCCGAGCGATCGAACCTCGGGCGCAGCCGGAATCGCGGAAAGCTCCGGCGCAGCGTCAGCGCGTTCAGGGCGAACCCGGTCATCGAGCCGATCAGCCCTCGGGCCACCACGGCGATCGGCGTGCGCACGAAGCAGGCGAGCGCCAATGCGACTGTCGCGCCGGCGAGCGGCTCGAGCGACTGGCGGATGGCGACGCTGCGGAACATCTCCCGTGCGGAGAGCACGGCCACCAGCGCGCCGTTGACGAGAGCCAGCGCGTAGGCGCACGCATAGAGCGCGAACATCCAGACGAGGGTGGGCCTGTCGACGCCGTCGAGCCGAAGGATCAGCCCCAGCCCCAAGAACGCCAGCGCCGAAGCCGCGGCGAACGACAGCGCCATCGCGAGCTGGGTCTGCTGGACCCTCATCGCGCCCTCCTCGTCGCCGGCGGCGAAGCGCTCGGTGAGCAGCTTCTGGGCCGCGTTGTACAGGCCGGGGGTCGCCACGCCCACGTAGACGGCCACCACGGCGACGTAGAGGTAGACGCCGTACGCAGGCTTGCCGATCCAGCGCAGCAGCAGCGGCACCGACACGAACTGGATCGCCGTCGCCACGGCGTTCGCCGCGATGAGATAGGCGGAGTTGGCGACCTTCGACAAACCGAGGCGATTATGCGGGATGCGCCGGCAACGGGCCGGGCTACTGCGGCTACAGATCGCTCTCGAGGATCAGGTGGGCGGTCGCGGGGTTGGTGGCCAAGGGCACGTTGGAGATGTTGCAGGCGCGCACGAGCGTCTTGATGTCGGGGTCGTGGGGATGGACGTCCAGCTCCTCCACGAAGAAGAACACCGCCGCGACCTCCCCTTCGATGACCCGGCAGGCGATCTGAACGTCGCCGCCATCCGGCCCGTGCCTCAGGCACTCGACTTGCAGACCCAGCCGCTCCATGAGCAGGCGTCCCGTGGAGGCGGTCGCGACCAGCGGGAACCGCTCGAGGAAAGCGCGGTGTTCGGTCGCGAAGCGCACCATCTCCTCCTTCTTGCCGTCGTGCGCGATGAGAGCCAGCCAGCGGTGCGGCACCCTTGGATTCTACCGCGCGATCTTTCCGCTGGGACTTTCGGGTACCCTTCTGCAACGGTGTTTGGTAAAGGAGCCGTCGCCGTGACAGAGTCGGAATCCTCGCTTGGTGAAGGCGACCCGAACCTCGGCCCGAAGCCGGGTTCCTCCCGGAGGGGGCGATGAGGGATCTGCTGATTCCGACGCTCGTTCTTTTCCCAATGGCGGCCGCCGGCGCGGCGCTCGTGCTGAGGGCCCGCGCTTGGCGTCGCGCGATCGTGGGCCTGGTGGCCTTGGTGTTGGTCGGCTCCGCCGCGTTGCTGGCCTCCAACGGCCTTCTGCGCTACTCGCCGGGGCCTCTCACCCGCTTCGACTGGAACCGCTTGGTCGTTCTGGCGGACGGCGTTCTCCTCGTCTGGTTCCTGGCGTTGGCGTGGACGAGGCGGCACCTCGGCGCGCTGGCCCTGGCTCTGGCGCAGGCGGCGGGCTACGTCGTGCTAGAGGTTCGGTTCGGCGAACGGCTCCGCGTGCAGAGCAACTTCGCCGTGGACTGGCTCGCGATCGCCATGGTCCTGTTGGTGTCGGTCCTCGGTTCCGCCATCGCCCTGTACGCCTTGGAGTACATGGACGAGCACGAGAGGCACCATGGGGTGTCGCCGAGCCGGCAGCCCAGGTTCTTCGCGCTGATCCTTCTGTTCCTCGGGGCGATGAACGGGCTGGTCCTGTCCAACAACCTGGCTTGGACCTACCTGTTCTGGGAGATCACGACGCTCTGCTGCGTGCTGCTGATCGGGCACGACGGCACGCCCGAGGCGGTGGCGAGCTCGAACCGCGCGCTGTGGATGAACCTGGTCGGAGGGTGCGCCTTCCTGGGGGCGATGCTGATGCTGGCGAGCGCCCAGCCGGTCGGCGAGCCGATGTCGGTCTCGGAGCTGGTGCGCGGACCGACGCCCTACCTCGCGCCGGTGGCGCTGCTCTGTCTGGCCGGGTTCACGAAGGCCGCCCAGATGCCGTTCCAAGGCTGGTTGCTGGGCGCCATGGTCGCCCCGACGCCCGTCTCGGCGCTGCTGCACAGCTCCACGATGGTGAAGGCCGGCGTCTACCTGGTGATCCGCCTCGCGCCGGCGATGCAGGATACGGGTCTCAGCAACGTGGTGGCGCTCGTCGGCGCGTTCACGTTCGTCGCCACCGCGATGCTGGCGATCAGCCAGCGCAACGCCAAGCGGGTGCTGGCCTACTCCACGATCTCGAACCTCGGGCTGATCATCGCCTGCGCGGGGCTGAACACGGCGATGGCGATCTCGGCCGCGGTGATGCTGCTGCTGTTCCACGCCGTCAGCAAGGCGCTCCTGTTCCTCGCGGCGGGTGCCATCGAGCAGCGGCTGGGCACCCGCGAGATCGAGCGGATGGAGAGCCTGGTGCTCCGGATGCCGTTCACCACGATGCTCACGGTGCTGGGCGTGCTCACGATGCTCCTTCCTCCGTTCGGCGTGCTGGTGAGCAAGTGGGCCGCGCTGGAGAGCGCCGCGAGGGAGCCCGTGGCGATGGTGCTGTTCGTGATGGGCAGCGCCTTCACCGTGGTGTTCTGGGTGCGCTGGGTGGGCCGCCTGGTGGCCGTGGAGCCCGGGCAGGAGCCCGAGCTCAAGGAGTCGATTCCCCCGCTGTTCCTTTGGCCGATGGTCGGGATCGCGTTTCTGGCGGTGGCGCTGAGCCTGCTCGTCACCCAGGTGATGCTGCGGTTTGTCGCGCCGGTGGTGGCCAGCTATATGGAGCTCGGCTCGCAGGGCTTCCAAGCGACCGTCTCGGACCTGGAGAGCCGGGTGGGTTCCTTCCCGATCCTCGGGCTCACGCTCTCGCTGATGATCGCGCTGGCCCTCGCGCTGCTGCTCGCGTCCAGCCGCAGGAGGCAGGCCGTGCCGTACCTCTGCGGAGAACCGCCGATGGAAGGGCCAACCCTCGCCGCGAGGGCCGGAGGCGACGAGCCCGCGCCGATCCGCGTCTCCGGCACGTACCTCGACCGGTACTTCTCGGAGGAGCGCCACAGCCTGTGGATGACGGCCGCGGCGAGCCTTCTGCTCGTGGCCATGCTGGGGGTGGCTTCGCTGTGAGCGCTTTGGACACCGCTGTGCGCCTCTTGCTCGCGGTGGTCGTCGCTCCGTGGGTCGGGATGTTGCTCGTGGGTCTGGACCGCAAGCTTTCCGCGAGGCTGCAGGGAAGGGTCGGCCCTCCACTCACCCAGCCGTTCTACGACCTAGTGAAGCTGCTCGCCAAGCAGGGCGACACCACGAGCCGCTTCCAGACCGCCTGCCTCGCGCTGTTCCTGGCTTCGAACGTGGTCAGCCTGGCGCTGGTCCTGATGGGCGGCGACCTGTTGGTCATGCTCTTCGTGCTGGCGTTCGGCGCGGTCGCGTACATCGTGGGCGGCTTCAGCGCCAAGTCGCCGTACAGCCAGCTCGGCACCCAGAGAGAGCTCCTGCAGCTGCTCACCTACGAGCCGCTGCTGGTGTTTCTGGCGGTGGGGATCTATCTGCGGACGGGCAGCTTCCTCGCGTCGGCCGCCTTCAGCCACGCTGAGCCGCTGCTGCCGGAGATGCCGGTGTTCGTTCTCACGCTGATCGCGGTGTTCGGCATCAAGCTCCGCAAGTCGCCGTTCGACATCGCATCGTCGCCGCACCATGGGCACCAAGAGGTCGTGCGCGGGCCGCTCAGCGAGGTCGCGGGTCCGTCGCTCGCGCTGGTGGAGCTGGCGCACTGGTACGAGGCGGTGCTGCTCGTCGCCCTGGCCTCGCTGTTGTGGGCCTCGCCGATTTGGGCGGGCGCGCTGGTGGGACTGGGCTGCCTGCTCGCGAGCATCGTGGTGGACAATGTTGCCGCCAGGCTCACCTGGTCGTGGATGCTGCGCTTCGGGTGGCTCGTGGCGGTGCCGGCTTCGATCCTGAACCTGATCTATCTCTACGCGACCCGCGGAGGCGGTGGATGAACCTGATTCAGAAAGCACGCATGAAGTCCCCCTGGATCCTGCACTTCAACGCGGGGAGCTGCAACGGCTGCGACATCGAGATCCTCTCGTGCCTCACGCCCGTGTACGACATCGAGCGTTTCGGCGCGGTGAACGTCGGCAATCCCAAGCACGCCGACGTGCTGCTCGTGACCGGGCCCGTCAACCGCCGCAACGAGAGGGTGCTGCGCAACCTGTACGAGCAGATGCTGGACCCCAAGATCGTGGTCGCGGTCGGCACCTGCGCCAGCAGCGGAGGCGTGTTCCACAACTGCTACAACTGCCTCGGAGGCGTGGACAAGGTGATCCCCGTGGACGTGTACGTGCCGGGTTGCGCGGCCAAGCCGGAGACGATCATCGAAGGGGTGATCCTCGGTCTGGAGAAGCTGGCCAAGATGCCGGCCAAGCCGCGCCCGGTGCGACAGGAAGCCAAGGCGGAATCGGCGGAGGCGGAGCGGTGAGCGAGCTCGCGGAAGTGCAAGGGATCGAGCGCATCGAGGACGCGCCCCTCGAGGGGCTCCTCGAGGCCGTGCGGGCCTACCGTGATCGGAACGCCCGCTTCATCACAGCGTCCTGCCTGGACCGCGGGGAGCGGTTCGAGATTCTATACCTCTTCGACGAGTCGCTGAAGACGGTCGCCGTGCGGACGTTCCTGCCCAAGGGCCAGAAGCTGCCGTCGATCACCGTCGTCTATCTCTGCGGCTTCCTGGTGGAGAACGAGCTGCAGGACCTCTTCGGCATCGAGGTTGATGGGTTGGACATCGACTACCGAGGCAAGTTCCTCGTGACCAACACGTTCGAGACGCCGCCGCTGCTCAAGCAGACGGCCTGTGAGCTGCAGGGCAACGAGGAGGTCCCGTCGTGAGCGAAGCCACCAACGTCCCGTTCGGTCCCCAGCATCCGGTGCTGCCGGAGCCGATCCAGCTGCGCATCTCCCTCGAGGACGAGAACGTGCTGCAGGCGCTGCCAGCGCTGGGGTACGTGCACCGCGGCATCGAGAAGGCCGGAGAGCTGAACGACTTTCAGCAAAACGTGTTTCTGGTGGAGCGGGTGTGCGGCATCTGCAGCTCGATCCACGCCCTGGCGTATTGCCTCGCGGTCGAGTCGGCCATGGGGCTGGAGGTGCCGAAGCGCGCCGACTACCTTCGGGTGGTTTGGATGGAGCTGCACCGCATCCACAGCCACCTGCTGTACCTGGGGTTGCTGGCGGAGGCGTTCGGCTTCGAGTCGGTGTTCATGGAGTTCTGGAGGATCCGCGAGCGGGTCATGGACCTGCTGGAGATGACGGCGGGCAACCGCGTGATCATCTCCGTGTGCACCATCGGCGGCGTGCGGAGGGACATCGACGCCGAGCAGGCCAAGACCATCCGCGAGGAGCTCCCCAAGGTGCGGGAGGAAGCCAAGCGGCTCGTGGACACGCTCCTGGGCGACTACACGGTGAAGCGGCGGACGGTCGGCAAGGGGGTGATTCCAGCCCAGGCGGCCTTGGAGCTCGGCGCCGTCGGCCCCACCCTGCGGGGATCGGGGGTTGCCCAGGACATGAGGATGGCCGGATACGCGGCCTACTCCGAGCTGCAGTTCCGGCCCGTGACGTTCGCCGATGGCGACACCTATGCTCGGACCGCTGTGCGCGCCCACGAGGTGTTCCAGTCGATGGACCTCGTGCTGGCGGCGTTGGAAAACCTGCCGGAGGGCGAGCTGGCGGTCAAGTTCAAGGGCCGGCCGGAGGGCGCCGCCTTGGCGCGCGTGGAGGCGCCGCGGGGCGAGCTGATCTATATGGTGGTGGGCAACGGCACCAAGAACTTGGAGCGGATGCGCGTGCGCGTGCCGACCTACGCCAACATCCCCGCGCTGCTGAGCGTGCTGCCGGGGTGCGAGTTCGCCGACGTGCCCGTCGTGACGCTGTCGATCGACCCGTGCATCAGCTGCACGGAGAGGTGAGGGAACCATGGCCAGGATGCTGCGCTCCGTTTTGCGAAACGCCCTGTCGAAGCCGGCGACCCGGCCTTTCCCCGAGGCCCCGCGGGCCGAGTTCGAAAAGGCGCGGGGACTGATCGCCTTCGACTGCACGGACTGCCGCTTCTGCGGCGCGTGCGCCCTGAAGTGCCCGACGGGGGCGATCCGCGTGGTCCGCGGGGAGCGTCGGATCTACTTCGAGCCGTTCAAGTGCATCGTTTGCGGCGCCTGTCTGGAGGCTTGCCGCTTCGGCTCGGTGCGGATGGGACCGGAGCGGCGGAAGCCGGTCTACGAGAAGCCGGTGGAGGTCTACGCCAAGCCGGAGGACGAAGAGCCGCCTACGCCGCCAGACCGTGGCGCGTGAAGCGGGCCGACGCCACGCGCGAGGCGATCTTTCGGAAGTCTTGCGCCGCAGGGCTGCTCGGCGCGAGCTCCAGCAGCGGCGTGCGCTTCCGAACGGCGACGGTCACCCTCGGGTCGTTGCGGATGCTCCCGTGGTAGTCGACCCCGCGGTTGAGGAACGCCTTGGTGATGGCTTGGATGGTGTGGTGCAGCGTCTCGCCCTCCTTCTCGTCGGAGACGAGGTTCGGGACGACCGCGATGCTGGCCATCGGCTCCTTGCGCAGGAACGTCTTGATCGCCGCGTAGGCGTCGGTGACGCTGGTCGGGTCCGGCGTGGTCACGACCAGGGTCTCCTGGGCCCGTTGCACGAACGTCTGGACACGATTGTCGAGACCTGCGGCGGTGTCGAACACCACGAAGTCGGTGTCCGAGGCCAGCTCCTCGATCTGTTCGAAGAACAGCGCGAGCTTCTTGGGCCCGGCGGTCATCAGGGTGCGGATCGCGGAGCCGCCGCAGGCCACCCGCAAGCCCTTCGGACCTGGGACCAAGACGTCCCGAAGGGACGCCTCCTCGGCCACCACGTGCTGGAGGGTTCGCTCGGCCTTGAGGTTCATCGCGACGTCGACGTTGGCGAGCTGGAGGTCGGCGTCGAAGAGCACGACGCGCTGGCCCATCTCCGCCAGTGCCAGAGAGAGGTTGATCGCGGCGGTCGTCTTGCCGGTGCCGCCCTTGCCGCTGGTGATGGCGATGGTCCTCATGCGATCCTCAGCTCAACCAGTCCCACTGGCGCCGGCTGGTGTTCCTCGAGAAGCTCCAGGAGCGCCGCGCGGTCGCGCTGCTCGTCCAAGGACCGCTTGCGCGAGGCCTTCCTTTTGGGCGCCTGCTGGGAGACGCAGCGTGCGGGCAAGCCGTAGAAGCGCTCGATCGCGCGCCGCAGGGCCGTCGGCGGAGCGATGGCCAGTCGGACGGGCTTGCCGATCGCCTGCGCCAGCGCGTCCGTTCCGCCGATGTCGAGCGGGTCCGCCGTCACGCCGAAGAACTCCTGCTCCGTCAGGCTCACCGGCAGGAACAGGTGGCTCAGGGCGAACACGACGGGCACCAGGCGTAGCGCCTCAGGGCTCGGCTGGAGCGACCTCACGTCTGCGACGGTCAGATCGAACTGCTCGGCCAAGCATCGGGCGACGTCGTCCTCGGTGACCCACCCCTTCGCCACCAGAACGTCTCCGAGCCGCTTGCGCGTCCGTTGCTGAAGCTCCAAGGCCTCCGCCAGCTGCTCAGTGGAGACCAGCCCCTGCGCGAGCATCCAATCGCCGATTCTCTGATAGGTCGCCACAGTGCTCTCCGTCCCTGTTATCGGTGCCGGCGTAGTGCTTCCTCAGTGAGGTTTTGGGACTCTTGGGAGTACGAAGGGCGATGGGGACCGGCGGGTCGATCCGTCAAATCCAGCAAGGAAAAGGAGGGGGACCCGTCCGGAAGAGCAGGACCGGGTCCCCGAAGCGAGGGGCGGAAGGATCAGCGGAACACGGCGGGAAGCTCCATCATCGTGACGCCGCTTCTGGAGTACCGAGAGAACCGGATCTGTTTGGTGTCGCCCCAATTGACGCCCTTCATCGCCTGGGCGAGGTCCTCCGCGTTGCGGATCGGCTTGCCGTCGAACGACTGGATCACGGAGCCGGGCTTGATGCCGATCCTGGCGGCGACGGAGCCGGGCTTCACGTCCGTCACGACGGCTCCCTGCACCTTGTCCGGTATGCCGTAGCGGGCTCGCACCTCCGCGCTCGGATCCACCAGGCTCACTCCCAGCTCGGCTTGGCCGGTGCGCAGGGGCGGAACGTCCGGGCCGGGAGCCTCAGCGTTCGGGCCCTCGTCGCCGAACGGGTTGCCGAACGGCCGCAACAGATCCTCGGGCAGACGATCCAGCATCCTAGGCAGACGCGGGGGCCGGCTCGGGGCGTTGGGCGTGAGGGAGGCCACCTGCTCCTGAGGCACGGAACCCAGCGTCGCGGTCACCGTGACCCGCTGGCTCCCGCGCAGCGCCTCGATCTGCACCTTTGAGCCGGGGCCGTACCGGAGCATGGCGTTCCGCACGTCCTGCTGGTTGGCGACAGGCATGGATTCGATGCGCAGGATCACGTCGTCCTTGCGGAGGCCAGCCTTGGCGGCCGGGCCGTCCGGCGGGAGTTCGGCCACCACCGCACCGCCGCTGATGCCCTTATCCTTGAGCTGATACGGCTTGAGGTTCTCTGGCACCAACCCGAGGTAGCCGCGAACGATCTCGCCCTTCTCGATCAGCGTGTCCGCCACCAGCCGCACGATGTTGCTGGGGATCGCGAAGCCCACCCCGGCGTTGGCGCCCGTTCGGCTGTAGATGGCCGAGTTGATGCCGATCACCTCGCCGTTGATGTTGAGGAGCGGCCCACCCGAGTTGCCCTGGTTCAGCGGGGCGTCGGTCTGGATCAGGTCGGAGTACACGCGGTAGTCGCCGAGCCTCGGGTCGCCGACCTGGCTGGTGCGGGCGAGCGCACTGATGTGCCCGATCGTCACGGAGTTCTCCAACCCGAACGGCGAGCCGATCGCGATGGCGAACTGGCCTGGCCGCACCGAGCGGCTGTCGCCGAAGCGCGCCGCCTTGAGGTCTTTGGCGTCGATCTTGACGAGGGCGATGTCGAGCGTGCGGTCGCCCGTGCGGACGACCTTGCCGGGGAACTCCCGGCCGTCGCTCAACACCACGGTGACCTTGTCGAAGCCGTTGACCACGTGGTCGTTCGTGACGATCCACCCGTCGGATAGGTACACCACGCCGGAGCCGACGCCCGACACCCCGCCGAAGTCGAACATGCCATCGGGCGAGGCCTTGGACTCGGTGCGGATGTGCACGACGCTCGGTTCCAAGTGGGTGACGAGGTCCGCGAACGTCTGGTCCAACTGCCGGAGGGCGTCCAGCCCGTTGGTCGCGACGCCGGCGATCGGAGTGGCGTAGGCGGGCGGCGGGCCGATGCGTAGCGGCTCTATCCGCGGGGGCCTCGTGACCAGGTAGCTGGCCGCCGCGCCCAGTGCCAATCCCGAGACCAGCGTGGCGACGGCGGCGTGACTCGAAACCGATTTCCAGATGCTCATGGCTCTTGGTTGCTCCTCTTGTTGCCTCTACAGGCGATGCGCGGGAGCGCGCAGTCTCAACCTGTAGAACGTGCGGGACGGCGAGACGGGTTCCTCGGCGGTGGGCCTCAGCCCCGTACGAACGCATCCAGCAGCGCGTCGGACACGCCCTTGGGCACGTCGCCGACCAGCGTGAGGCGCACTCCTTCGGCCTCACGGAAGAACGGCATCTCGTAGGGCCAGCCCTTGCGGCCCGGCGCCGGACGCCACTGGTAGACGGTCACCGTGGTCAGGCCGTCCACCAGTCGGGTGGCGACGAAGCGGCGGTCCTTCGGGCCCACCAGCTGCAGCTCCTTGACGATGAACCCGAAGGGAAGCTCCTTGGGCACGATCGGGATGAAGCCCGCGTCCCGCCGGGCGTCCGAAGGCCTCGCCAGACGCTTGGGTGAGTCCATGCGCACGGTCTGCACGTCCGCAGGCAGCTCGCGGAGGGACTTGATGTCCAGCCGGGGCGAGAAGTTGACCTCCAACGTGTCGAGCGGAGTCTTGCGGACGCCGTCCGGCTGAACGACGATCAGGCGGAGCAGGTACGCGGTCTCCCGATCGAGGAAGTGGTCGCGGATCGGCATCTCCCTTGACCTGGGGATGGCCACGACCCGCAGAGTACGCCGGCCGGCGATCGTCGGGCCGGGTCGAAGCCGCAGCTCGTAGTTCTGGCATGCCAGGGCCACTTGGTAGCTCGGCAGGTCCTGATGGCGCCTCGGCGAATCCTGCACGAAGATGCGCTTGGCCATCGGGAGATAGCTCCACCAAGTTTGGCCGTCGTCGACTGTGACCGACCCGGCTGCCATCGGCGGCTCGAGGACCGTATGCCGCGTCACGCCCTGGCGCGACTGCTCGATGCGGACCTTGGCCTCGACCTCCCTTGGGCCGAAGCGAGTGAGGACCACGGCCGAAACGTCGATCGCCCGCGCCGAGGACAGGGACCGGAGAAGCCACTCCTTGGCCTCCAATCCGTCGGGAGCGGGCCTGCCGTGCCAGCCTTGGAAGCCCGCCGACAGGGCGGCCAGGCACGCCGAGGACAGGAGGGCGAGCCGCCTACCGGCGACCATAGCCCGCCGCCAGAACCACGGGACCCGGGCCGAACGGGTCGGAAGCGGCCACATACGCCTGATCGCGATCCACTTCGAAGCTCGCCGGAACCGGAGGCAAGGTTTTGGAGGCCACGGCCGGTTCGTCCGCGCGGAGGTTCAGCAGAGCCAGCGTCGCGCATGCCGCGACGGCCGCTGCGGCCGCCGGAAGCCACAGCCGGATGGGCCGGGAGGCCTCCTTCTCCCTCCGCACCGCGGCGAGGAGTCTCTCCTCCAAGCCCTCGGGGGGCTCGACGTCCGGCAGCTGGCCCATGGCGAGCTTCAGGCCGCGGAGCGCGCGCCACTCCTGTGCGCATCGGGGGCAACGGAGAAGGTGCTCCCGAACCAAGAGAGCCTCGCGCCCCGGGAGTTCGCCGTCCACAAGGGCGGACAGTTTCGCCTGCGCGTTCCTACAGTTCATCGACCATCCTCGCCACGAAATCCGGGAACTTCTCCAACAAGTATCGGCGCAGCTGCTTGCGTCCGCGATGGATGCGCGAGCGCACGGTGCCGACCGAAGTGCCCATCGTTTGGGCGATCTCCTCGTACTCCATGCCCTCGATGTCCGCCAGGACCACGGCCGTGCGGAACTCCGGGCGGACCGCCGCCAGGCCCTCCTGGAGCGGGTCGCTGACCGACTCCTCCACCATCGCGCGGTCTGGCAGGGAGTTCCAGTCGGCGACCTCCGGGACGTGCCCTCCGGCCTCCGAGGGCTGGTCGAGGCTCGTCGTGCGGAGCCTCCCCCGGCGGCGGATGCGGTCCACGTTCGCGTTGCAGAGGATCTTGGCGAGCCACTTGCCGAACGGAAGCTCGGGGTCGTACTGGTGGAAAAAGCGGTAGGCGCGGATCGCCGCGTCCTGAAGCAGGTCCTCGGCGTCCGCGGCGTTGCCGGTTAGGCGATAGGCCAAGGCGTACGCCTGGCGGTACGACTCCCTCAGGAGCCGTTCGAAGTGCTCCCTGTCCAGCGTTCTGGCCACATTCCCGTCCCGCGCGATCGCAAACGCCATTCGTCCGTGTCCTCTCCAGCTAGGTACGCCCCGCGGCTCACCCCGAGTTCCCGACCGAACCCAGGCCTGCCGTTCGGCGGCGCCGGCTCAGCACGGAAGCCATGAGACTGTCGAAGGCCAGTCCCGCCTGCACGTTGCCCAGCACCCTCCTGTGGGCTTCGGCGAACGCCTCCACGGTCTGCGGGTCGAATTCCTCCAGTCTGCGGGACGCCTCCGCCACCATGCGCAACACCTCGGCCCTGGCCTGCCGCGGGTTGAGCCCTTCGGCCTTCTGAAGCCTCTCCGCGAACTCCTGCAGCTCGTCCGATGCGACCAGGGCTTCGGAGGGGTCGCGCGAGGGGAGGCGGCCCGCCCATTCCGCGAGCTGGGCGAACAGCTCCTCGTTGGATGCCCTCCTCTCCGGCTGGGCGAAAGGACCGAAGAGTGCGTCGACGGCATCGCCGGCGGGCCTTCGGGCCTCGCAGGCGACGCCCACGCACCGGCTCACGACGGTGGGGAGCACCCAGCCGATCTCGCGCGTGGTGAGGATGAGGCGCTGGCTGGGCTGAGGCTCCTCGAGCACCTTCAGCAGCGCGTTGGCCGCGTCGGGCGTCATGCGCTCGGCCTGTTCGATCACAGCGACCTTGCACGGGGACACGAGCGGGCTGAGCCGAAAGAAGTCGCGCAGCGAAACGGGGTACGCCTCGTCCGGTGGGGTGGTCGGGCAGATGGCCGCCAGACGGATGAGCCCGCCGGCGCCCTTCGGCTCGAGCAGCAGGAAGTCCGGGTTGCCTCCAGAGGCCAGCGTGCGGCAGGCTGGGCACGAGCCGCAGGGCCGCTCGGTGCCGGTGCAGAGCCAAGCCCCGGCGAGCCAGCGGGCCAGAGTGGTCTTGCCGGTGGCTGGTCCGCCGTAGATCAGCACCGACTGCGCGGTGGATCGTCCGGACGCCAAGGCGCGCACCGCGCGAACCGCGCGATCGAGGCCCGCCAGCCGATCCAAGTCAGTAGCGCTCAAAGCGGGCGACATCCAGGACGAACACCACGGCCCCTCCCACGGGCACCTTGACGGGGCTGGGGATGAACGCTCCCGGCGGCGCGGCCTCGATGGGGGTGACGTTGACCAGCTGCTCCCTCGTCTTGCAGTTCTGCGAGATGAGCTTGAGCACCGCCGGCAGTTCGTCCTCCTCGACGCCAATTAGGAACGTCGTGTTCCCCTCGCGCAGAAAGCCGCCCGTCGAGCCGATGATCGTGAACTTGAACCCCGCCCGGACCAGCTCGTCGACGATCTTGCCCTTGTCGCGGTTGTGGACGATGCAGATGAGCAGCTTCACCACACCGCATTATAACGCGGGGAGGTCGGCCGGACCAAAGGGTGGGCGTCAGCCTGCTCGGTCCAAAGAGACGGCCCCTCCGCCCGAGGCGGTGTAGGCGGCGGCGGCCCTGCGGCCCTGCAGCCGCGATCGGAGCGAGCCCGTCACCGCGGCCTTCGATTCCTCAAGGAACGCCAGGATGCGCCCCTCGGCCTCTCGGCATCTCTCGAGCAACGGACCGTCGGCCTCCGAGAGATCCCCTGGGGAGAGGCGGTCCAGCACTCTGGCACGCTGGACCAGGATCGAGTCGGCCTCGTTCCAGCTCTCCCTCCTGAGGGAGTCCTCGAGGGCCAGGGTGAGCATCAGCAGGTGCTGGCAAGGGCTCGGCATGGCGCTCAGGCGGCCTTCTGCAGCGGCTGGGCGGGCGCGGCGGCCTTCTGCTGGCGCTCGATCTGAGCCCACCCGTCCCGAAGCTCGCTGATGACCTTGATGGACCGGTCGATCGGTTCCGGCTGGTCCTCGACGTTGGCGGCGACGAGCTCGTTCAGGACGTACCCGTAGAGGGCGAACAGGTTCTTGGCGATCTCCCCGCCGCGCTCCATGTCGAGCGTGCTCATCAGTTCGACGATGATGCGCTGCGCCTTCTGCAGGCACTGGTTCTGGCGCGGGAGGTCGCCGTGGGCCATGGCGTGCTTGCCCTCCTCCATGAACCGGAGCGCGCCGTCGTACAGCATGATGATCAGCTGGACGGGCGAGGCGCCGTTCACATTGTGCTTCTGGTACTCCTGCGTGATCCGACCGTATGCCAACTGGATCAACCCCCAGCAGGATTGTCGGCTTTCTGAGGCCGTTCTCCAGAGGGGATCGCGAACGTCGACGCTAGGGCCTCTCGGACTTCGGCAGGGAGACGGCGGCCACCAGCACGGCGACGGCCAGGGCGAGCAGCGGGACGGCCCACTGGAACGAGTCGGGGTACTCGGGCTGGGGCAGGTCGCGCGAGCCGCGCGCGGCGAGGAACTGCTGGAGCCGGAGGTGGAGGAACACGGCGAACGCCATCGTGCCCCCCACGAACCCGCAGGCGCCGGGCAGTCCCGAGCGGCGCGCCGCGAAGACTCCCAGCGCACAGGCGGGCAGAAGGCCGAAGCCGAGGGCCGTCGCCAGGGTCTGCAGGCGGTAGCCTTCGTAGAACACGAGATGCGGCCAGAGGGCCAGAAAGTAGGTGAGGAGGGATGCCGCGACGAAGCCCGCGCAACCGGCGATCATGTGCGAGTCCATGTCGGGAGGCCGGCCGCCGGGGCGGCCCAGCTTCTCGTCGGTGTGGAGCGGTTCGAACGGCATTCCCTGAGCTAGCATAGCCCATCCGCCGGCCGGCGGCGTCCCGGCAGGCTTGAAAACGGAGCGAAACGGAGGTATCCTTTCTGCTTCGTGCGGCGCGCCGCGCCGCGTTTCCGAAAGTCTGGCCACGGGCGAAGTGCGCCGCCGGCGCAAACCGACCCGGGAACGGCGGGAGAACGAATGGCTAAAGAGTGTCTGATCGTCAAGCAGAAGCGCAAACCGAAGTTCAAGGTTCGCGCGTACAACCGGTGCACGATGTGCGGCCGGCCCCGCGGCTACTTCCGATTCTTCGGACTCTGCCGCATCTGTCTGCGTGAGATGGCCCACAAGGGTCTTCTCCCCGGCGTCAAGAAGTCGAGCTGGTAGCCCGACGGAGGTCCATCCATGCATAGCGATCCCATCGCGGACCTGCTGACGCGCATCCGCAACGGCGCCATGGCCGACAAGGACGCCGTCCAGGTTCCCCACAGCAAGCTGAAAGAGCAGATTTGCCGCATCCTCCAGGAGGAGGGCTACATCGCAGGCTACGAGGTCACCACGGAGAGCAGGTTCCCCACGCTGAATGTGAGGCTGCGCTACGTGGGGCGCCGCCGACCCGTGATCCGCCAGATCCGGCGCGTGAGCAAGCCGGGGCTGCGCATCTACAAGGGCGCGGACGACCTGAAGCCTCTGAAGAGCGGTCTGGCGACGCGCATCGTGTCGACCAGCCAGGGATTGATGACCGACCGCGAGGCCCGCAAGCGCCGGATCGGCGGCGAGGTCCTCTGCGAGGTCTGGTGAGGAGGAGTCCATGTCGAGAATCGGACAGAAACCGATCCAACTGCCTGCCGGCGTGAGCGTCACGGTCGGCGAGGGCAACCTCGTCACGGTGAAGGGCCCGAAGGGCGAGCTCAGCGTGCAGGTGTCGCCGAAGCTCACCGTGAGCGTGGACGGCAACGTGGTGACCGTGACGCGCCCCGACAACGACCGCGTGAACCGGAGCCAGCACGGCCTGGCCCGCACCCTGATCGCGAACTGCGTGCAGGGCGTGTCGGCGGGGCACAGCAAGTCGCTGGACATCATCGGCGTCGGCTACCGCGCCACCGTCGAGGGCAACGCGCTGGTCCTGAACATGGGCTACTCGCACCCCGTGCGGATCGACCCGGTGCCTGGCATCTCGTTCGAGGTCCGCAGCGAGGACCGCAACCGTCTGCAGCGGGTCGTCGTGAGCGGCATCGACAAGGCGCTGGTGGGGCAGGTCGCAGCCGACATCCGCAAGGTCCGCAAGCCGGAGCCGTACAAGGGCAAGGGCATCCGCTACACCGGCGAGGTGGTGCGTCAGAAGGCCGGCAAGAGGGCGGCCAAGAAGTGAGGAGGAACTGAGCTATGGCGACGAAAACCCGCAGGGAGAGCCGCATCATGCGGCACGTTCGGATCCGGAAGCACCTTTCCGGCACGCCGGAGCGGCCGCGCTTGGCCGTGTTCCGTAGCCTCAAGCACATCTCCGCCCAGATCATCGACGACACCACGGGCCGGACGCTCTGCAGCGCCAGCAGCATGGAGAAGGAGCTCGGCGCGACGGGCAACAAGGAGGGTGCGAAGAAGGTCGGGCAGGAGCTGGGGCGCCGCGCCGCGGAGCTCGGCCTGAAGAAGGTCGTCTTCGACCGCGGCGGCTTCCGCTACCACGGCCGTGTGGCGAGCCTCGCCGAGGGAGCCCGCGAGGCGGGACTGGAGTTCTGACATGAGAATGATGAGCCGAATCAGCGGGCGTCGGCAGGCCAACCCGAACATCGAGGGGCCGCAGCTCGACGTGCGCGTGGTGCATACCAACAAGGTGTTCAAGACCCACAAGGGCGGCAAAACGGCCTCTTGGTCGATCTTGGTCGTGGTGGGCGACAACAAGGGCCGCGTGGGCATGGGCCTGGGCAAGGCCCGCGGCATCCCGGATGCGATCCGCAAGGCCGAGGAGGCCGCGCGGAAGTCGATGATCGACGTGCCGCTCGTGGGCAGCACGATCCCGCACGAGGCAGAGGGCGTCTGGGGCACCTCTCGGGTGCTGCTGCGCCCGGCCAGCCCCGGCACGGGCGTCAAGGCCGGCGGCGCGGCGCGCGCCTGCCTGGAGTGCGCCGGCGTGAACAACGTGCTGGCCAAGATCTTGGGCAGCCGGAACGCCGTGAACGTCGCCTACGCCACCTTCGAGGCCTTCCGGTCGCTCGTGGTGCCGGAGGAGCTGGCGCAGGAGCGCGGCCTGGACGTCAAGGAGCTGGTGCCGTGGCTCGAGAAGGTTCGCAAGGAGGAGGCCGATGTTGCGTATTAAGCTCGTTCGCAGCCCCATCGGGAACACGAAACGCAACCGCGCCGTGGTGCAGGCCCTCGGCCTGAGGAAGCTCCACCAGGTGGTGGAGAAGGAGGACACGCCCGGCGTGCGCGGGATGATCCAGAAGGTGCGGCACATGGTGGAGGTCGAGGAGGTCGCCGACGCGGCCCCGAAGGCCACGCCGAAGAAGACCAAGAAGTCCCAGGAGGATTCGAATGAACCTGAATGAACTGCGCCCGGCTTCCGGCAGCACCCGCCCGAAGAGGCGCGTGGGCCGGGGAATCGGTAGCGGCATGGGCAAGACCGCCACGCGTGGGACCAAGGGCCAGAAGGCCCGCCGCCAGATCCACCCGAACTTCGAGGGTGGCCAGACGCCCATCCAGAGGCGGCTGCCCGTCAAGAAGGGCTTCCGGAACATCAACCACAAGGAGTACGCGATCGTCAATCTGGACGACCTCGAGGCTCTGTTCCAGGATGGCGACGAGGTCACGCCGGAGAAGCTCGTCCAGACGGGAATCATCGGCAAGACGAAGGACGGGGTGAAGGTCCTCGCGTTCGGCGAGCTCAAGAAGCGGCTGATCGTGAAGGCCCACAAGTTCAGCAAGGCTGCCAAGGCGGCGATCGAAGGCGCCAAGGGAGAGGCGTTGGTCCTCTAATCGGGGCGCGCAAGGAGAACCGATCATGTTTGGCGGCGGCGGCGACATCGGTGGCAAGGGGCTCAAGCTCCCGTTGACGGAGACCCTCCGCCTTGCCTGGGCGGAGCCGGACCTGCGGGCGAAGATCCTCTTCGTTCTCGCGATGTTCGGCGTGTTCTCGTTCGGGGTCCATATCCCGGTGCCGATTCCGGGCGTCAAGCCGGAGGAGGTGTTCGAGAGCCTGAAGGGGATTCCGTTCTTCCAGCTGCTCGATGTGTTCGGCGGCGGCGCGATCCGCAGGCTGTCGGTGCTGGCCCTGGGCCTGAACCCCTACATCACGTCGTCGATCATCATGCAGATCCTCCAGACGGCGATCCCGCAGTGGAAGAAGGACCTGCAGGAGGGCGGCGAGTACGCCAGGCGGGAGCACAACCGCCGCACGCGGCTTCTGACGCTGATCCTGTGCTTCTTCCAAGGCTGGGGCCTGCTGTCGATGATGGGCAGCGTGCTTCCGATCACCCTTGGCGCGAGGATCATGGTCTGCATCTTCTGGACGGCCGGAGCCATGTTCATGCTCTGGCTGGGCGAGCAGATCACTGAGCGGGGCATCGGCAACGGCGTGTCGCTGATGATCTTCGCCGGCATCATCATCTCGCTGCCGAACCAGGTGCACCAGATTTGGCTCCGCATCGAGGAGGGCACCATGGTCTGGTACCAGGCGGTGCTGCTCGCGCTGATCTTCCTGGCCACCACCTGGTTCATCGTCCTGTTCACGACGGCCCAGCGGCGCATCCCGATCCAGCACATGAGGCGGATGATCGGGACGAAGTCCCTCGGCGGACAGACCAGCTACCTGCCGCTGTCGGTCAACATGGCCGGCGTGATCCCGATCATCTTCGCCGTGTCGCTGATCTACATGCCCGGCCAGTTCGCGAGCATGTTCCGACCCGAGACGCCGATCCACAACATCCTTTCGGGAATCCAAGAGTATCTCAATCCGGGAAGCCCGAGCGTCAAGGGTCTGATCGGCTGCCTGATGTACACGGTGCTGATCTTCTTCTTCACGTACTTCTACACGGCGGTGCAGTACAACGTCGAGGACATCGCCAACAACCTGAAGCGGGCCGGGTCGTTCATCCCCGGCGTGCGCCCGGGCAAGCAGACCAAGGAGTTCCTCGACGGCGTGATCTCCAGGATCACCTTCGTCGGCGCGGCGTTTCTGTCGATCGTGGCTCTGATGCAGTACATCGGCCCGATGATTGTCGAGTTCCTGAGCCCGGCGACCACCACGGCCCAAGGCATCTACCTGGTGAGCGGAACGTCGCTGCTCATCGTGGTCAGCGTCGCTCTGGAGACGATGCGGCAGATCGAGGCGAACCTGCTGATGCGCAACTACGGCGGCTGATCGGCGGCTGGCGCTTGGACGGCCCCTCGGGTCTGCGGGTCCGAGGGGCCTCTGCTTTGCTCAGCCCTGCTTGGCGCCCTCGAGGAGGGAGCGGATCGCGTCCCACAGAGGGGGCGAAACGTCCCGCGGGATGGCCTCGAGGATCAGGTAGCTCTGACGCACGTACCGAGCGAGCTTCTCGCCGGTTCTGGTGGCGAGCGCAGCCTCCAGGTTGGACAGGCGGTCGGCGAGCTTGATGCGTTGGGCGCGGGGGGACATCCGCCGGATGTCGTCCAGCAGCATCCGACTCCTCACCTCCCAGAGCTGCTCGGGCGTGAGGCCCGCGGCCTCCCCCTGCGTGGGCTCGGTTCGGGTCAGCTCGCGCACCAGGCCTTCGACCTCGGCACCGAAGCGCTTGGCGATCTTCGCCGGAGCGACCCCGCACTCCTCGACGACGTCGTGCAGCAACGCGGCGCACAGGTCGGTCGCGTCCTCCACGCGGCCCAGGTATCTCAGCTTGCAGGCCACGTCCACCGGGTGCGTGAGATAGGGCAGCGGCGCCAGACCGTCGCGGTCTTGGCCCCGGTGCAGCTTCTCCGCCCACTTGATCGCCTTGTGGAGGACCACCAGACTCTCGTCCATAGTCCGATGTTAGCCGATGCCATACTGAGCCATGTCCCGAATCCTGGCCGCGGCCGACATCGGAAGCAACACGGCCCACCTGTTGGTCGCCAGCTCCGACGGCCTCGGCTTGGAGAGGCTGGTCAACCGGAACGACTGGATCGCGCTGGGCGAGGTGGTGGCGCGGCACGGCGTGGTTCCGCCGACCCACGCGACCCGGCTCGTAACCACCCTCAAGGCCTTTCGCACCGCTGCAGGCAAGGCCCTCGCCGAGGGCATCTACGTTTTCGCCACCGAGGCGATGCGCTCGGCCAGGAACCATACGGAGGTCCTCAAGCGGATCCGGGAGGCGACCAAGCTGAGGGTGGACCTCATTCCTCCGGAAAGGGAGGCGTGGCTGAGCCTCCGGGGGGTCTCCTTGGACACGCCGCGCAACGACGCCGCCCTGCTGTTCGAGGTGGGCGGCGGAAGCGTGCAGGTGGCGCTCTGCAAGAACGGCGAGCTGGTCCAGGACGTCTCGCTGCCGATCGGGACCGGTCGGCTCATCGCGCTGGCGGGGATGCGCAATCCGTGCCCTCCCGACATCCAGGAGCACGCCCGAAGGCTGATCGATGCGGCGATGGAGCGCCTGGACGGCTTTCCCTCCGCGCCGCTCGCGGTGGCGAGCGGCGGCGTGGGTCGCGGCCTCTGGCGGGCTCTGCACCCGGACGGCGAGCGGAAGCTGGTGGCCGAGGAGATCGACTTCATCGCTTGGTCCGTCGCTCGGCTGACCCCCGAGCTGATCTCGGCGCGGTACGGCGTCCGGTTGAAGCGGGCGGAGACGATGCTCGCCGGGGCTCTCGTCTTCCAAGCGCTCCTTCGGCGATTCGGCCTGCGCGAGATTCTCGTCAGCGAGTTCGGCGTTCGCGAGGGGGCGATTCTGGAGATGGCCGAGGGCCGTATCAAACCCACCGCGCTTTGACGAGCCATGGTTGCCGAAGGACCCCTGCACGAGCCGTCGCAGCGCTACCTCAACCGTGAGCTGAGCTGGCTGCGGTTCAACGAGCGCGTGCTGGAGGAGGCGCGCAACCCCCAGAACCCGCTGCTGGAGCGGCTCAAGTTCTTGGCGATCTTCGAGTCGAACTTGGACGAGTTCTTCATGGTCCGCGTGTCCGGCTTCATCGAGCAGGACGAATCGGGGGTCGGCGAGCTGACGCCCGACGGACTCTCACCGTCCGAGCAGATTTCCCTGATCCTGATGCACGCCTTGCCGATGCGCCAGCGCGCCTCGCTGATCTTCGAGAAGGAGCTGCAGCCCGAGCTGCGGAAGGCTGGCGTGACGATTCGGTCCTGGGCGGAGCTTGGGCCGAAGTCGAAGGCGAAGTTGGAGGAACTGTTCGACCGCCAAGTGTTTCCGTTGCTGACGCCGCTCCTCGTCAACCCGGCGATGTCCGTTCCCTTCATCTCGGGCCGCAGCCTCAACCTGGCCGTGGAGCTCCGGCCCCACGACGGCTCGGCGAACCTCGCGAGGGTCAAGGTTCCTAGCGGAACCGATCGGTTCGTTCGCGTGCCGGGCAAGAAGTTCGACTTCGTGCCGTTGGAGGAGCTGATCGCCCGACATCTGCACCGGCTGTTTCCAGGGGTCGAGGTCGTTGGGGCGTACCCGTTCCGGGTGTTGCGGGACGCGGACATCGAGATCCGAGAGCTCGACGCGCCGGACCTCATCGCCAGCATCCAGGAATCGCTGCATCGCCGGAGGTTCGGCGATCCGGTTCTCCTGCAGATCGCCGAGAACGCGCCCATCCACGTGGTGCGGCGTCTGCTAGAGCTGCTGGATCTGGATCCGCAGTACGTTTTCCCGCTCTCGGGCCTCTTGGGCATGGAGGGCCTCTGGCAGCTCGCCGGTCTGGACCGTCCGGGCCTCCGGTTTCCTCCCCACGTGCCCTATCTGCCCGAGAAGCTCGCCTACCACCAGGGCCTGTTCGAGACGGTCCGCAAGCGCGACCTGCTCGTCCACCACCCCTTCGACAGCTTCCGGTGCGTCGAGGCGTTCGTGGCGAGCGCCGCCAAGGATCCCCAGGTCGTTGGGATCAAGCAGACGCTGTATCGGGTCGGCAACGAATCGCCGATCGTGCGCTCGCTCGCCGACGCCGCGATGGCCGACAAGCAGGTCACCACGATGGTGGAGCTGAAGGCGCGGTTCGACGAGAGCAACAACCTTGTTTGGGCGAAGGCTCTGGAGCGCGCCGGAGTGCACGTGACCTACGGCTTCCCCGAGATGAAGACGCACTGCAAGCTCTGCCTCGTGGTTCGGAAGGAGAGCGGGGGGATGCGGAGCTATGTCCACATCGGCACGGGGAACTACAACCCGGCGACGGCCCGCCAGTACACGGACCTGGGCCTCTTCACGTGCGATCCGGAGATCACCCAGGACGTGGCCGAGCTGTTCAACCATCTCACTGGCTGCAGCAAGGCGGGCCCGTTCCGCAGGCTGCTGGTGGCCCCGCACAACCTCCGCGACGGCATCCTGGAGCGCATCCACAGGGAGGCCGATCTGGCGCGGCGCACCGGCCAGGGGCGCATCCTGCTGAAGGTGAACGCGCTCGTGGACCCGGAGGCGATCGACGCGCTCTACGAGGCCAGCCAAGCCGGCGTGAAGGTGGACCTGGTCGTGCGAGGGGCCTGCTGCCTGCGGCCTGGCGTGCCGGGGCTCAGCGAGAACATCCGCGTCCTCTCGATCATCGGCAGGTTCCTGGAGCACAGCCGCGTCTACGCGTTCCACAACGGCGGGGAGCCGGATGTGTGGATCGGCAGCGCGGACCTCATGCGGCGCAACCTGGACCGGCGCATCGAGGTGATGGTTCCGATCCGGGACTCGCGGCTGGTTCGGCACCTGATCGAGGGGGTCCTGGAGCCCTGCTTCCGCGACAACCTGCGCTCGTGGGAACTGAAGCCCGACGGCACCTATGTGCGCCGCAAGCCGAAGGCGGGTGAGAAGCCGATGGACGTTCAGCGCTGGTGGATGGCGCACCCGTCAACGAAGCAGCTCGGGTTCGCCTGACGGAACCCGTATCGGCGCTCCTGGCCGAAGGTATACTGGGTGAAAGGAGGGTTCCTGTGATGTTGAATGCCTGGCCATGGTTGGCCGTCGTGCTGGCTGCAGTCGCCTGCGGCCTTCGGGATCGGCGAAAGGAGGATGCGGAGGGCGCCGGCGGGTTCGACTGGGTGTGCTTCGCGCCTTTCGTTCTTGCGCTGGGGCTCGCGGCCATGCCCTGGCCATGGAAGGAGGGTCCCCTGTTCGCGCGGGGCATGGTCACGGGAGCCTTTGTTGGCGGCCTTGCGGCGTGGCTGATGCCTGGGCCGGTGGGGACTGCCGGTCGGCTCGCTGCGGTCTTGGGTCTGGCCGTGGCGGGGGCTGCGCCCGCGCACTTGCTGGACGTGAGCCAGCTTCCGCAGGCGGCCCACCTTCAGCTGGGGGTGGTGGCAGGCGCCGGCTTGGCGGCGATCTTCGCCCAGCGTCGCTCGCGGACGGTCGGCGGATCGGGTGCCGTCGCGTTGGCGACCGTGGGCGTTCTGGCGGCGGACGCATTGGGCCGCTTCCGCCTGGACAAGATGCTGGATGCGGAGGCCGGCGCATCCGCCAGCATGACCCTGCCGTCGGTTGGAATCGTGCTCGGCATCGCTTGGACGGCGGCCGCGCTCGTGGGCGGCGTGGCGGGCCGGTGGTCCGGGGAGAGGGTCGCCTGGTCGGTGTCGGCCGTCCTGGGCTGGATGCTTGGCGCCGTGGCCCTGAGCAGGTACCTCGGCTTGGGCAGCCTCGTTGGCGTCTACACGCTCGCCGTGGTCGTCGGCCTGTTGGCGGTGTGGCTCACGGTCGGCTCTGAAGAGAGGGCCTCGTGGCCGGCCCTTCTGGGCGTGGTGCTGACCTTGGGCTTGGCTGGCGCGGCGTTCTCCATGGGGCGTGGCCTCGGCATGGCGGTTGCTGCGGCCGCGTGCTCGGCGGTGCTCGTGGCCCTTCCGCGGACGGTGCCGATCCTCGGCCCGTTGGTCGCGCTGGTGCTGATCCGTGTGCTCCGAGAGCAGACCGAATCGCTTCGTGCGATCGACGTGCTGCACAACCAAACCGCCATGGGCTTGGTCCTCGGCGCCGCGTTGGTGCTTCTGGCGCGGGAGGCGCCCTTCCAGGGCTCCGCGTCCGGCCGTCGCCTCGCTACGGGCGTAGGGTGGTGGCTGGTGGCTGGGGCGACCGTGGCTCTCGCCGGGTTCGTGTTCGGTCCGAGAGCGACGCTCGCGTTGCTGCTGGGGGCGGGGTTCGGACTTTGTGTGCCGGGTGCGGCTGGCGATGCGGGCCAGAGAGCCGCCGGGACCGCCGTGGCGCTGATGGCCTTCTCCGCGGCGGGCATGGGCTGGGTAGTCAGGGTGTTCGAGGAATCCTCGAGAGACCAGCGGGTTTCGGGCCTCGTGGCTAGCTTGGTTGCCTTGGCCATCGGCGCGGCGGCGATCGCCCTCGGGGCCTGGGTGCGGGAGAGGGAGACTGGCGAGGTGCAGCGATGAGGCCCTGGGGGCGGCTGCTCGGCGTTGCGCTGGCCGTCGCGGCGGCGGTCTGGCTGCTGGCGGTAGGGATCACGAGGGAGGTTCCGCGCGGCTCGGTTCGCGGCAGGATCCTGATGAAGGAGAACGGTCGGCCCTTGCCCAAGGCCACGCTCTGGTTCTCCAGGGTGGACGCCCTCGCGGGAGACGAGGGCGCGACAGACGGCGCCAAGGCGAGGACCGACTCCGAAGGCAGGTTCGAGGTGAGGGGCCTCGCGGTCGGGGAGTACGAGGTCTACGTGACGGCCCGGGCGCACCAGTTGCCGGACAAGCTCCGCGTCCTGGTGACCGAGGGCAAGGCCACGGAGGTCGCGTGGCAGGCGGAACCCGTCGAGAGCTTCCTGCAGGTCTATCGCAGCCAGCTCGTAGTCGTGCCTGGAGAGAGCGCTGCGTTCGAGGTGCACGGCTTTGCCAATGCCGCCGGCTTGGACCTCGCCGTCTACGAGCTGAACGTGGACGAGGTGGCCAAGCGGGGCGGCCTGCAGGATGCCCTGAGCCCGCTGGCCCGCCGGGGGTTCGACTCGGTTTCGCCCTCGGACGCTTCGCTGGCGCGCTTGGTCCGTCGCGAGTGGCAGCAGATCCAGAACCGCGACGCCGAGGGCGTGTTCATCGAGATGGTTCGGCTGGCGGGCCTGCCGGAGGGCCTGTACTACGTGGAGCTTCGCGCGGGGGACGCGCGCTTGGCGACTTTCAGCAGTGTGAGCCGCTTGGCGATGATCGCCAAGAACGACGGGCGGCGCATTGAGGTGCTGGCCACGGACATCGTCAGCGGAAAGCCGGTGGAGGGCGTGGAGCTGGGCGTCAGCGTCAAGAACGGCCAGCGGGCGGAGGTGTCGCGCCAGGGCAGCACCGACGCGTCGGGACGGGCGACCCTTGAGGGCGTTTTCGGCCCGTCACCCGTGGTGTTCGGCCAGAAAGGGCGGTCCGCGGCGTTCGTCGGGAACCTTTGGAACTACGAGGAATCCGCCGGCACGCTGCGGGTGCACTGGCAGACGGACCGACCGATCTACAGGCCGGGAGACCGGATCTTCTTCAAGGCCTTCGTCCGCAGGCGGCAGGGCGCGTCGCTCGTGCCGCCGGCCAACCTGCCGGTCCAGGTCGAGTGGCAGAGCGAAGACGGGGACGTTTTGGAGCGCCTGACCCTTTCCACCGACGAGATGGGCACGTTCTCCGGATCGGTCGCGACGCTGCCCGAGTCGGCCCCGGGCTATTACCGGCTGCACGCCTCCATCGGAGGTCAGAGGGCGGAAGCCTACATCCAGGTGGCGGCCTACCGAAAGCCGGAGATCGAGGTTGCCGTCCAGCCCCAGTCCGCCAGCGTGGTCTTCGGCGGGACCGCGCGCGTCGGCGTGGTCGCTCGGTACTATTTCGGCGCTCCCGTCGCCGGAGCCAAGGTCACGCTGACGGTGTTCCGCGAGCCGGTTTGGCCCGTGGATCCGGCGTTCGCCGACTCGGACTCCGACTGGCAGGGCGGCTCGGGCGGCGAGTACGTGATGGACTTGGAGGGCGTCACCGACGCGGCGGGCCGATGTTGGTTCGACGTCCCGACCGTCGGCGCGGGGGATTCCGCCGCGACGCCCGACACCGACTTTGTGTTCCGCCTAACCGCCGCCGTGAGACCGTCCGACCTGAGCTATGTGACGGGCGAGGGACGGTTCCGCGCGGTCCGGGGCGACATCGACCTGCGGTGCGTGCCCGCGCGGCAGGTCGGCTCGGTCGGGACGGCGTTCCCGGTGGACGTGGTCGCTCTTGACCACGACGGCGCCGCCAAGGAGGGCGTTCGGGTGGTCGCGCGCCTGGACAAGGTGCTCTGGATCGGCAAGAGGGAGCGGCTGCAAACGCTGGAGACCCTCGAGGGGCGGACCGACTCCACCGGCCGGACTACCCTCGAGTTCCGACCGAGGTTCGGCGGGATGATGCGCCTGACGGCCGAGACTGCCGATTCCGGTGGTCGGAGGGTGTCGGCGCGTGCGGAGCTGTGGGTCGAGGGCGGTGAACCGATCGACGTCCCGGTGGCGCCGTCGCTCGCCGTGATGGTCGACAAGAGGGAGTATACCGACCATGATACGGCGCGGGTGCTGATCCGAACCAGCCGACCCGGCGGCACGGCTCTGGTCGCGCTGGAGTCGGACCGCATCTACCGCGCATGGACGGTCGACTTGGACCAGCCGGTTACGGCGATCGACGTTCCCCTCAGCCCGGAGCTCAAGCCCAACGCCTTCCTGTCCGTGGCTTATGTTCGGGAGAAGACGTTCGCCGAGGCCAGCCGCGTGCTTCGCATCAGCAAGGAGGACGAGAGGCTGGAGGTCCGCGTGACGCCCAAGAACCGCGTCTACCAGCCAGGCGAGGTGGCCGAGTTCGAAGTGCGGACTCTAGCGGCCGGCAAGCCCGTCCCGGCGGACGCTTGCTTCGCGCTGGTCGACGAGGCGATCTACGCCATCCGGGAAGATGATTCGAACATCTTGGAGAGCTTCTATCCGAACCGCTACAACAGAGTCGTGACGGGCCACTCCTTCCCGGAGCTCTACCTGGACGGAGGCGACAAAGGCCCGGCCGGCATCCAGGTGCGGCGCGATTTCCGCGACACCGCCTACTGGCAGGCGAACCTGCGCACGGGCGCCGACGGCCGGGCCAAGGTGTCCGTTCGGTTGCCGGACAACCTGACGCAGTGGCGGGCGACCGTGGTCGGCGCCACCGCCGACACCAAGGCCGGCAAGGGCATCGCCAAGATTCGCGTCCGCAAGCCGCTCATGGTGCGGCTTTCCGCGCCGAGATCGATGGTCGAGGGCGACCGGCTTCCCTTGATCGGAACCGTGACCAACGAGACGGGACAAGACCAGTCCGTTCGGGTTTCGCTGTACTCGCAGGGGATTGATTTCCAAGGGCGGTCTTCGCTCGCAGTTCGTGTTCCGGCGGGCGGCGAGCAGGCCATCCGGTGGGAACTGACGGCGACGCGGCCGGGCCAGGCCACGCTGACCGCGAAGGCCTGGATCGAGGGCGGGCCGAACGACGGCATGGAGGCGAGGACCACGGTTCTCGCCGCCGGGCGGCTGGCTCCGGGGCGGGCCGCTGGCCAGGCAGACGGGGTTTCGGTGCTCCGCTTCCAGTGGGAAGACGCCTCGCCGACCGGCTGGGCTCGTGTGACCATCACGCCCGATGCCCGTTGGGCGCTCGTGCAGGCGCTGGACGAGCTGATCGACTACCCCTATGGGTGCGTGGAGCAGACGCTCAGTCGGTTCGTGCCGGCTGTGGTGGCCGGCCGCCTCGCCGAGTCCGGCAGGGTCCCCGCCTTTCGGCGGCAGGGCGAGATTCCCCGGATGGTGGCGGCCGGGTTCGCCAGGTTGTCAGCCATGCAGAGCCCACAAGGAGGGTGGGGCTGGTGGACTGGAGACCGACCCGAGCCGACCATGACCGCCATGGCGCTGGAGGGATTGGCGTGGGCGGGCCAAGCCGGCTACGAGCCGCCCAAGGGGATGGTCGCAAGGGCTCTGGAGGCCGCGAGGCAGCTCCTTTCCGGCAACGCCTACTGGCTGGAGAAGGACGAGAAGATCCGGCCCGAAGAGGCAGCCTATCTGGCCCGAGCGGTGCTGATGCACGCTCCGACGGACCCTGCCGCCCTCGCCGCCGTCCAGCGACTGGACCCTTCGAAGCTGTCCCCGACCGGACTGAGCCACGCGGCCCTCGCGTGCCACTGCGCCGGGCTTCGGCAGCCACGGGATCGGTTCCTTCAGGCCCTCAAGCGGGAGGCGCGCGGCGGCGACGTGCGGTTCTGGACCCAGGACGATTCGTTTGGAGTGGAGCCGACCGCGAGGGCGCTCTTGGCGATCGCACAGGCCGATCCGACCGATCCGTGGATCGCCCCGATCTCCCGCTACCTGATGCTCCAGCGCCGAGGGACCGGGTGGATGAGCACCAGGGACACCGCGGCAGCCGTTCTGGCGTTGGCCGACACGCTGAGCGGCCCCGTTCCGGATCTGGCGGGCAGGCGGGTGACCGTGCGGATCAACGGCGCAGAGGCGGGACGGCTCAGCCTTGGCGAGCTCGCCAGGGGCGCCGGTTCGTTGCGGTTCGAGCTCCCGAGGACGAGCCTGAAGCGGGGGCCGAACGAGCTCCAGGTCGAGTCGGAAGCGCCCGTGTTCTGGAGTCTGGAGACGCTCCAGAGCGTGCGTTCCAACCTCGCCGGGCCGATCCCCGGCAAGGGGTTGCATGCCTCTCGGGAGTACAGCCTCGTGCGCCTAGAGACGACTTCCGAGGGTTACCGTCGGGCCCTGCCGGACCGTGGGGCGCGCACGACGTTCACGCGCGGCGACACGGTGCTCTGCCGCATCACGCTGCAGGCGACCCGGGGTGCCCGATTCGTCGTGGTGGAGGATCCCCTCCCCGCCGGGTGGACCGTCCTGCATTCCAACGACGAGACTCCCACGGTCCAGCTGGGCGATCTGTGGCCCCAGATGGAGGTTCGCGACGATCGGGTGGCGTTCTTCCTGATGGACGTGCCCAAGGGCAAGCACACGATCTCGTACCTCCTGCGGCCTGAGCTCGACGGCGTGTCCCACGCGTTGCCGACCTCGGCCTATGGCATGTATGACCCCGACGACCGGGCCGGTGGGCCGATGCACCGGCTGGAGGTGCGCGCGCGATGACCCGTGGCGCGCTCGTCCTCGCTGCGTGCGTCCTGGCGGGGTTCCTCGCCTTGGCCTTGGGTCGGCCCGGCGAGGCGTTGCTGGGCTCGTACGCGACCTCGCTGGAGGGACGGACGAGGAACCAGAGACACAACGCGGAGCTGGCGGTGCGTCGACTGACGGGAGCGGTGGTGGACCCCGGCTCCGTGCTCTCGTTCAACCGCCGCGTCGGGAGCCTATCGATGGACCGCGGCTTCCGCAAGGCTCCCGTCAGCTACAACGGCCAGCTCATCGACAGCTGGGGCGGCGGGGTGTGCCAGGTCAGCACCACGCTGTACAACGCGGCGCTGCTCGCTGGGCTGGACGTCGTGGAGCGTTCCCGCCATCGGTTCGCGCCGGGCTACGTGCCCGTGGGATTGGACGCCGCGGTGGCGTTCGACGGAATCGATCTGAAGCTGCGCAACCCGCACCCGTTCCCGGTGCGGGTCGACGCCTCCATCTTCTCCGGCCGCTTGGTCGTGAGGATCTATGGGGCGGGGCCGCTCGAGGACGCTCCGCGCATCGAGCGCGAGGTGCTGTCGGCGGCCCGACCGAGGGAGTTCCACGTCGGAAACCCGGGGGCTCCGCGCAGGGTCCGGAACACCGGCAAGGTGGGCGCCGAGGTGGCGGTGTATCGCGTGTGGCGCGGCCAGCGGGAGTTGGTGTCGGTGGACACCTATCCGGTGATGCATCGCATCGTGGAGGGAGACTGAGGTGCACGCGGTCGTTCTGGAGGAGGGCTCGTCCTGCATGGGCGGAGACGAGCGCGAGGTGGACTCGACGCACGAGACCCACGATGCGGCCGTGGCGAGGTGCCGCGAGCTGGTGGACGAGAGCCTGGAGCGGCTGGCCGCCAAGGCACGCACGGCCGAGGAGCTGCTGCGGACCTATTTGGCGGTGGGTCCGGAGCCGTTCATCGATCCCGCCGGCGACCCTCCGTTCGTCGCGCGGCGCTACGCCGAAGAGCGCTGTCGGCGAATGTTCGCAGACGCTCGGCAAACGGAATGAGGGGCAGGGCGGCGAGGAACAGCCAAGGAAGGGCCGCTCGGACCGGACTCGCCTCGGCTCGGCCTGGGATGGCGAGCTCCACGCGCAGCGCCGTCGTCTGCCCGAAGGGAGCGCGCGCAAGGATGCGCCCCCGGCCGTCGATCGCCATGCTGTAGCCGAGCGATGCGGCGCGAACCGTGGGGAGTCCCGTCTCCACGGCCCTCCAGACGGCGCTTGCCGCGAGCTGGTCCGGCGCCGCGGTGCCGACGTACCAGTCGTCGATGGCCATGACGGCGAGCATCTGCGCGCCGGCGCGGGCGTGGCGGTCCGCGAGATCCCAGAAAAGGCCCTCGAAGCAGAGCAGCGGGCCCACGCGCACTCCGGCGATCTCAACCTGGCTCAGTCGCACGCCGGCGGTGAGGTCTCCCGTCGGCAGCTGGAAGCGATCGAGGAAGGGGATCCAGTTGCGGCCGGGCACGAACTCGCCGAACACCACGAGCCGCGTCTTGTCGGCGATGGACCACTCTCCGTCGTAGGCGAAGGCCGACTGGTAGGTGGGACCGGATCCCCTCTGTCCGCCGAACAGCACGGGCGGGAGGTCCGGGCGGGCGAACTCCACGCTTGGCTCTCCCAGGGTGGGCACCCGCGCGATGCCCTCGGGCAGCACGACGAACCTCGAGCGGTGGAGCGTGGCCCGCGCTAGGATCTCCGCGATGGCCCCGCGGAGGCGCGACTGGGTGCCGGAGTCGACGAAGGCCAGGTCGACGCCGGGCTGTCCGATCGTGACGGCCGTGGTGCGACCCTCGGGGACCGTGCCGAACCGGACCCACGAGGCCAGCAGCAGAACCAGCCAGACCATGGCCCCTCCGCGGACGCGCTGCAGGCTCGGCTCGGCGAGCAGCTCCGCGGCCAGCACGTTCGCCAGAAGCACCCACGCGCCGACCAGAATGATGGTGCCGAGGAACGCGTGCTGGATCAGAACCGGATAGGGCCACAGCGGGAAGGCCGCCAGCCCCCAAGGAAACGCCAGCACCGGGATGTAGCTCCGGAACACCTCCACCCCCGCCCAGGCGATGGGCGCCAGCCAGGGCAGACGCTGCCGGTACGCCGTCGCCATGAGCCACCCCGCCAGCCCGAAGTAGAACTGCCCCGCCAGTGCGGCGAGAAGCAGGGGAACGATCGCCAGGGCGGTGCTGCCGGTCCAGTTCCGCACCAGGACGGGCAGCCAAGCCATCTGGCCAAGGAGGAACACGAACCCGAAGGAGAGGCCCGAGCGGAAGCCCAGCCGCCCGTCCCCCTCGCGCAGGCGGAGGAGCCAAGGCACCCAGGCGACGAACACCAACAGCCCGAGGTTGAATGGCGGGAAGGCCGCCAGACACAGCAGGGCGCTGAGCACCGCCGGGCCGTGTCTAGCTATGAACGCCTTCGACATCGCCGCTCAAGACCGGCCCATTCAGGTGGGAGACGTCGTTGTGCTTGACGAGCACCAAGGATCCGTCGTCTCGCCGGCGGATCTCGCTCACCCCGGTGTTGCTGAAGCGGAACGCCCTAGCCATGTGCGGCTCCATGCCCAGCAGGCCGGCGAGAAGCAGAGTCGCCGTGCCGCCGTGCGTCACGATGACCGTGCGTCCTTCGGACCTCCGCTGCTCGGCCACAACGGGCTGAAGGCGCACCCAGACGTCCATCAGGGACTCACCGTTCGGAGGCCGGGCCTCGAAGAACGTGGTGCCCTCGCGCTCGGCGATGCGCTCCAGAGCCTCCACAAGCTCTTCGTGGAGGCGTCCTTCGTAGTCGCCCATGGAGCGCTCGCGGAGGCGCGGATCGGTCTCGATCTTGATTCCGTGCGGGAGGGCGATCGGCCGAGCCGTTTCGACGCAACGCTGAAGGTCGCTGGAGAGGACGCGATCCAAGTGCTCGCCTTCGAAGCGGGCTCCCAGTGCCTTGGCTTGCGCCCGGCCCACGTCGTCCAAGGGGATGTCCTTGTGGCCGCCCGCGAGGAACGCCGCGTTCCATGCGGTCTGGCCGTGCCGAACGACGTAGAGGCGCATCTCTGCCTCACTATACCTGCCAGGGCTTGAGCTCCCCCAGCTCGACCCCCTTCGCGCCGAGACGGAGCCCACCGAGCTTCACGACGGGGGCCGAGACGGGCGGCACGGCGTCCGTCCACAGGCGCAGGACACCCGATGCAAAGTCGATGGACTGCAGAACCCCCAAGGCGAAGTCGTCGCCGTTCAGCCGCGAGAGGCCGCACAACAGGCCTTCGAACTGGTCTGGCGAGACGACCTGAGCCCGGGAGCACTCGAAGACGGACGTCGCACGGAGGATCGCGTCTTGGTCCGGCCCCTCCTTGCAGACCAGGTACAGCGTGGGACCGCACCTCTCCGCCCACAGCGCGTGGACGCCACAGCCTTCGACCTCGGACAAAGGCAGGCGGATGCCGGAACCGATCCTCGCGCCGAGGAGCACCGTGTCCGCCAACGGAATCTCGCGAAGCTCGGACTGGTCCAGCAGCGCGTACCAGTGGGCCCTCCGCTGGGCCTGCACCACGACGGGCGGGAAGCCTCGGTTCGGTTCGGTCGCCTCCGGCCCGACGGTCCAGCCGCTCTCCGAGAGCGCGTCGGAATCCGCGCACAGGATGCGCGCGGGGCGCACGAGGCGGTCGACCAGCAGGGCGGTCTCCCTGGCCAGCGGCGAGCGCCGCCACGGAAAGAGCCGCACGAATCCGTCGTCGCCCATCTCCGGCAGGAGCTCGGCCGCGGCGGCCAGCAGGCTGTGGGGAGCGCGCAGGGGGTCCAGAGCGCCATAGAAACGCCAGAGCCACCCGCGGTCGGTGCGCAGCGCGACCCGCGCGAGCAAGCCTGTGTCTGGGTCTCCGGGGTCCAGGCAGAGCCAAGGCCGATCCGGGTGTGCCTTGCGCAGATCGCGCCAGGTGTGGTCGGGGCCGCCGATCAGCAGCGTGTGGGGCATGGGCGCCTCACAGCGGGGCTTCCTTGGTGGCTTGGAGCACCTCGCGGAACTTCTCGTGGTTCGCGTCGCCCAGCCACTCGTACACGATCGACTCCGTGTGGGCCGTCTGGCATCCGCCGGACAGGGCGCGCTGGAGGCCCGCCTGCTTGCGCGCGGCGTTCCGCGATCCGGTGGCGTCCTCGGCCACCGTCACGTCGAACCCTTGGGCACGGAGGTCCAGCGCGGTCTGCAGCACGCAGATGTGCGCCTCAACTCCCGCCAGCACCACCTGCTTGCGCCACGTGCCACGCAGGGCGTCCATGAAGTCCAGGCTGCGGGTGCAACTGAAGGAGGCTTTGGCGAACAGGGAGCCGTCGGCCAGGAGCTCCGCGATCGGCGCGGCCGTCGGCCCGAGCTTGGACGGAATCTGCTCCGTCGCCAGCACAGGCACCCCGAGGAGGCGCGCGCAGCGGGCCAGGTAGCGGGCGCGGGCCAGGACGGCGTCGCCATCCTCGATGGCCGCCATCATGTTCTGCTGCAGGTCGACGAGCACCAGCACCGAGTCCGCGGGGTCATGGAGGAAAGCCGCCATGCCGGAATTATGGAACGACCGTCCGCCCGGTGTGGCGAGCCGAGTAAAATGGCGGGGTCCGGGAAACGGTCGACGCCCCGGAACGATCCGCTCAGGGAGGAAACCATAGGATGACTACGAAGCTCTATGCGGCGGCCGCGCTGGCGGCGCTCGGCACGATGGCGTTCGCGCAGGACGGTCTGGACGTGACCCCGACGAACTTGGCGGTGAGGTTCGGCGGCTTTCTGCCGATCGACGACGAGCTCAACGACTTTGCGGAAGGCTTCGCGGGCGTTGGGATCGACGTGTACTTCACGCAGCAGTACATCGCGAACTCGAAGACGTACCTGTCGATCGACTGGCTCGGCAAGTCGGGAACCGGCTCGAAGGGGAACTTCTTCCCGATCTGCCTGAACCAGAAGTTCTTCCTCGGCAAGACTGAGGAGGGCCAGCCGGGCAGCTACTTCTTCGTGGGCGTGGGCGCGACGGTGTTCGACTTTTACACGACGAACACGCAGTTCGGTGCTCGGGCCGGTCTGGGTCTCAACCTGGGGCCGCACCTCTTCGCCGAGGGCACTCTGTTCTGGAGCGACACCTCGACGGGCGGCATCGACGGAACGGGCGTCGGCCTGTACCTCGGGTACCGCTGGTAGCCGCGAGGCGAAGGAACGAGGCGGGGCCGCGCCATCCGGCGCGGCCCCGCCCTGCTTCGGGCCGAGGGCTCAGCGCCTGACCGACCGCCGCCGGGCCGCGAACAGCAGCGCGGCCCCGGCGAGACCCATGGTGAACGGCTCGGGAACAGGCACGCCCTGCGGCTGCACCAACCCGCCCGAGAGCTGCAGGGAAGGCTCCGAAAGGCTCGTGCCGTACTGCGCCCAAACCGTCGTGGGCAGAGCGGGCAATTCGGCCGAGCCTGTCGAGAAGACGAACTTCACGCTGCTGGAGATCAGCGGGTTGCCAACCACCGGAGCGTTCGCATCGGTCGGCCACGAGGCGAGGCTCGGCAGGATGCCGTACTCCAGCCCGCCGACGCCGACCGGACCCGCCAGGTTCTGGCCGGTGTCGAAGCGGTCGGACGGTCCGAACAGCCCGAGCCCCGAAGCCGATACGCCGTAGACCCCATTCGATGACTGGTAAGCGAGGCCCGATCGAAAGGCCCACTCGCCGCCGACGTTGCCCGGGTGGCCAGACACGACCGAGCCGGAGTGCCACACGACGGAGACGTCGAGGGACGCCGAGACGGGCGAGAGAGGGGCCGGTGCCGGGAGCGTCCAGAACAGCCCCGTCAGGATATCGGCCGGTTTGAGCCCGCTGGCGTCGGACGTCGTATTCGTCAGAACGACGTCCAGGAACCAGGCCCCTCCGGATTGACGGGTCTGAAAGAGCGTCTGGGCCGAGATGGAGTTGCCGGTGTCGGGCGAGATCGAGCCGCCGGTGTACAAGGCGGTCCAAGCGTGGGCGCCGGCGGCGAGGTTCGCCAGGGCCACCGTGGGGACGAATCGAGAGAGGTTCTTCTTGGTCATGGTTCGAGGACGCTCCTGGGAATGTCACCGCGGTGACTCCCGACCTTCGTCGACGATCCGTTCCTCAAGGTTCCGGCCATCCGTCCTGCTTGGCGGGCAGGATGCCGTACTGCAGGCCGTCCGGATCGGCCGGTCCGGAGAGGTTCTGAGCGGTGTCGAAGCGATCGCCGGGGCCGAAGAGCCCAAGGCCGGAGCTGGAGGCGCCGTGAAGGCCACTGAACGAGCCGACGGTCAGGCCCGTCTTGTAGGCCCACTCCCCGCCGACGTTCGACGTGTGGCCGCTGACGACCGAACCGCCGTTCCAGACCGTGGCGCCGCTCGGCAGCGTCGCGGAGAGAGGCGTGAGCGACACAGGAGAGGAGAACGAGAAGAACACGCCCGTCAAGACGTCAGCGCGTGTGAGCCCGCTGATGTCCGTCGAGGAGTTGGTGAGCAGAACGTCCAGGAACCAGCTCGAGCCGACCTGGCGGGTCTGGAACAGGGCCGAAGCGGCCAGCGTGTTGCCCGACGGCGCCGGGGAGCCGCCGACGAACAGCGCCGACCAGGGGTGGGCGGAGGCCGCGACGAGCGCCGTGCCGGCGAACGCCGCGACGAAACGAACAGAGATGCGGTTTGCGATCATACTTGACCTTCCTTTTCCGATAGACCATGAGATAAGAATGCTATCTTCCATCCCATTGTACGCCACTTTCGACTGGGTTCGTCTGGCATCTCTAGGACAAGGGCCGCGCCTTGGTTCGACACAGCCTCCCGAAAGCAGAAAGCCCCCGGCTTCGGCCGGGGGCGAAGGTCCCAGCAGGCGCAGAGACCTACGGGAAGATGCCGCGGATGCGGGTGGCGTCGGCGACCCTCTGCACGCCGATGATGTAGGCGGCGGTGCGCATGTCGGTCTTGTGGCGCTGCATCACCTGGTGCACGGCCGCGTAGGAGTTGCGCATGATCTTGGTGAGCCGAACGTTGACCTCGTTCTCTTCCCAGAAGAAGTTCTGAAGGTCCTGCACCCACTCGAAGTAGCTGACCACGACCCCGCCGGCGTTGGCCAGGATGTCGGGGATGATCAGGACGCCCTTGTCGCCCAGGATCTGGTCGGCCTCGGGGGTCGTCGGTCCGTTCGCTCCCTCCACGATCAGCTTGGTCCGCAGGCGGTCGGCGTTCTCGGCGGTGATCTGGGCGGAGAGGGCGGCCGGGATCAACACCTCGCACTCCAGCTGTAGCAGCTCCTCGTTGGTGATGCGCTCGCACTCCTTGTACTCGGCGAGCCGCTTGCCCTTGGCGATGTGGTTCTGGATGATGTCGCGGATCGGAAGGCCCTTCGGGTTGTAGCAGCCGCCGTCCACGTCGCTGATGCCGATCACGGTGGCGCCACCCTCCTCGGCGAGCATCGCGGCCACCGAGCCGACGTTGCCGAACCCTTGGACGACGACCCTGGCCCCCTGAAGGTTCATGCCGATCTGCTTGGCGGCCTCCTCCATCGCGACGACCGCGCCCCGTCCGGTGGCCTCCACGCGGCCCTCGGAGCCGCCGAGCGCCAGAGGCTTGCCGGTGACCACGCCGGGCGTGGTGTATCCCGCGGCCATGGAGTAGGTGTCCATGATCCAGGCCATCACCTCGGGGTCCGTTCCAACGTCGGGGGCGGGGATGTCGCTGCGCTCGCCGACCAGGATGTTGATCTCCGTCGCGAAGCGCCTCGTGAGCTTTTCGAGCTCGCGCCGGGAGAGGAGCTTCTTGTTCACCCGCACCGAACCCTTTGCACCTCCGTACGGGATGTTGACCACCGCGCACTTCCACGTCATCCACATCGCCAACGCGGTCGTCTCGTCGAGGTCGACCTCCGGATGGTAGCGGATGCCGCCCTTGGACGGGCCGCGGGTGATGTTGTGTTGCACGCGGAAGCCGGTGAAGACCTGCACGGAACCGTCGTCCATCACGACGGGGAAGTTGACGATGAGCTGTCGCTTCGGCTGGGCGAGCACGGCATGGAGCCCGTCGTCCAGATCAAGGTACTTGGCGGCGACGGCGAGCTGCTGCCGCGCCATGGCGAGAACGTTCGTATGTTTGCTCATGATGCGTTTCCTGGATTCTTCCGATGGCGCAGCCTCAGGGCCTCGCCGGCTTGAAGAATCGATTCAGTAGCGCATACAAGGGGATCGCGAGAACACCGTTGTACGTCGCTGTGCCGATTGTATCCCCAAGCGAGGGAAAGACCGCTTTGGCCGGGGGCAGAAAAAGCTCGAGGATGCTGGCGATGGCGGTGCAGGCGAACACCACGCCGACGGCGGTCGGCAGGCCGGGTCCGATCCACTCCCTCGAGCGGGCCGCCAGGTATCCCGCGATGGTCCTGCTGAAGGCGACGTAGCCCAGGCTGGTCCCCGCCATGCAGCCCTGGAGGAAGCCGCCGAGGAACCCGAGGACCGCGCCCCCCTTGCTCGTTTCGAACAACGCCAGCGTGCAGGCGACGAGCAGGGGGTAGTCCGCCTCGGCGCCGAGCACCGCGAGGCGGTGCGCCTGGCCCTGCAGCGCGGCCGAGAAGCCGAGCAGCAGCGCCGCAACGACGATGCCGCCCCAACCGGTCAAACCGCCCCGCTCCCTCATTGCAGCACCCACACCTCGCGGACCGTCCCCAAGTTCGCCAGGGGGAACACCTGCGACCGCCGAGAGCCGAACTCGCGGCTCTCCTCCAGCTGGAAGATCCGACCGATCGGGATGCCCCGCGGGATGCGCTCGGAGTACCCCGAGGTCACAACCAGGTCGTTGTTGGCCACGGGCACGTTGAAGTCCAGGAACTCCAGGATCAGCTTGGTGGGCGACTCGCCGCGGAGCAGGCCGGCGGCGGGAGGGTTGCGCAGCGCCATGGCTCCGATGCGCAGCGACGGCGAAGACACCATCTCCACCGTGCAGGAGTTCGGGCCGACGTCGCGCACCACGCCGACGAGGGCGTTGCCGTCCACCACGGGCATGCCCTGCCGCACGCCGCGGCTTTGACCCACCGAGAGCACCAATCGGTTTTCGGAGGGGAACGACGCCACCACGTCGGCGGCGACGCGGCTTCGGCCCGGCAGGGCCGGCAGCCGCATCAGCTTGCGCAGAGAGTCCACCTCGCCCGCGAGCTCGGCCAGCCGTTCGTCGTACAGGGCGGCCGCGGCGCGGAGGCGCGCGTTCTCGGCGCGCAGCCGGCGCACCTCGGTTGCCGAGACGAACGAGAAGAGGTAGGCGTCGCGGGCATCAAGCGCGTTAGCGACGG
>Ga0308419_1000006_pt1 | contig 163022 bp, 164 predicted proteins | sample HotsprSampleMS50_FD_203674 | JGI IMG/M metagenome (GOLD analysis project Ga0308419, IMG submission 203674) | Hot spring phototrophic mat microbial communities from Mushroom Spring, Yellowstone National Park, Wyoming, United States - 20090730_MS50 ... | reverse complement strand
TACGCCACGCTGTTCGCCGACTGCCGCGCGGTCTTGGACTACCTCGCGGTCCACTACGAGCGGCTGGAGAGCGAGACGCGGAAGTTCGCGGCGGCCCTCTACGGCTGCAGCCTCCCTCCTGCTGCGTTGGACGCCGTCGCGTCGCAGCTTTCGGTGCTCAAGTCGACCACCTGTCTGCGCTTGGAGGACGGCACCTTCTACGCCTGGGAGGGATGCTCGCCGCAGTCGGGGTGCTGCGAGGGCACCTGCACCCACGTGTGGAACTACGCGCAGGCCCTCGCCTACCTCTTCCCGAGCTTGGAGAGGAGCGTGCGCGAGGCCGACTACCGCATCAACCTGCATTCGGACGGCCATATGACGTTCCGTATGCCCCTGCCGCTTGGCGTGCTGCCACGGGCGGACTTCCACGCCGCAGGCGACGGGCAGCTCGGTGGAGTCCTAAAGGTCTATCGGGAGTGGAGGATCAGCGGCGACACCGAATGGCTGCGCAGGCTCTGGCCGAGCGTCCGGCTGGCGCTGGAGTACGCCTGGAAGGCTTGGGACAGGGACCGGGATGGCCTGCCGGAACGCCCGCAGCACAACACCTACGACATCGAGTTTTACGGCCCCAACACGCTGGTGGGCAGCTTCTACCTGGCGGCTCTGCGGGCCGGCGAGGAGATGGCCAGGACGCTAGGGGAGGAGGAAGCCGCGCGAGAATACCGGAGGATCTTCGAAGCGGGACGCCGCGCCACGGAGGAGCGCCTGTTCAACGGTGAGTTCTATGTCCAAGAGGTCTGGGTGGAAGGCGTCGATCCGCAGGAGAAGCCGTGGTCTGGGGCCGGCCTGAATCCCGAGCACCCCTCCTATCCGAAGTACCAATACGGCATCGGGTGTCTCGCGGACCAGCTGATCGGCCAGTGGTACGCCCGCATGCTGGGCCTCGGAGACCTTTACGACCCGGACCACATCTGCCGGGCGTTGCAGTCGATCTTCCGCTACAACTTTCGAGAGGGCTTCTTCGATCACGCCAACGTGCAGCGCATCTACGCGACCAACGACGAGAAGGGGCTGGTGCTGTGTACTTGGCCCCACGGCGGCCGACCGGCGCTGCCGTTCCCCTACTCCGACGAGGTCTGGCCGGGCTTCGAGTACCAGGTCGCCTCGCACATGGTCTACGAGGGGCTCCTCGACGAAGCGGAGCAGATCGTCGCCGGAACGCGAGGCCGCTTCGATGGCTCGCGACGCAGTCCATGGAACGAGTTCGAGTGCGGCAACCACTATGCGCGGTCGCTGGCCAGCTTCGCGTTGCTGTTGGCGTACTCCGGATTCCAATGCCACATGGCCGAGGGGCGGATTGAGTTCTCACCGCGGTTGCAGGGCGACGTGCGGTTCCTGCTGTCCGTGGACTCCGGCTGGGGGGTGTACGAGCGTGCGGGCAGCTCCGCACGGTTGACGGTGCTGGGTGGCGGCCTTCGGCTGGGCTCCTTTGGCCATGGCCTGGGCGGGCCGGCGAAGGAGGTTCTGTTGGGCGGAAAGCCGATCGAGTTTCGAGCCGAGGACCGCCTGGTGTGCTTCGATAGCCCCGTGGAGATCGCGGCTGGCGAAACCCTCGAGGTGAAGGCCTGAGCCGACGGGTTCGAGGCTAGCCGCGCAGCTCGCTGGCGATCGCGTCGGCGAAGCCCGATGTGCTGGCGTCTCCGCCGAGGTCGCCCGTTTTGATGCCCCTGGCGAGGGTCGCCTCGAGCGCGCCCTCGATCGCAGCCTTCTTGTCCATTTCTCCGAGGTAGCCCAGCATCATGGTCGCGCTGAGCAACAGCGCCGTGGGGTTGGCCTTGTTCAAGCCGGCGAGCGGAGGCGCGGAGCCGTGAACGGCCTCGAAGATCGCGCACTTCGTGCCGATGTTCGCCCCCGGCGCAACCCCCAGACCGCCCACCATGCCGGCGCACAGGTCCGAGAGGATGTCGCCGTACAGGTTCTCGGTCACAAGGACGTCGTACTCCCGCCAGCGGGTGACCAGGTGCATGCACTGGGCGTCCACGATCATGTCGTTCGCCTCGATCTCCGGGTACTCCTCGGCGATCCGCTGGAATGTGCGGAGGAACAGTCCGTCCGAGATCTTCATGATGTTCGCCTTGTGCACGGCGGTCACCTTGCGACGGCCGTTCGCTCGCGCGTAGTCGAAGGCGGCCCTGCAGATCCGCTCGCAGCCGGTTTGCGAGATGATCTTGAGCGTGTACGCGACGGTCGGGGTGGCCATGTACTCCACCTGGCCGTACAGGTCCTCCGTGTTCTCGCGGAAGATCACCAGGTCGGTATCGGGGAAGAGGGTTGGAATGCCCTTCAGGCTCCGAATGGGGCGCACGCAGGCGTACAGGTCCAGCCTCTTGCGCAGGGTGACGTTCGGGCTGACGCTGCCCTTGCCGATGGGCGTGGTCATGGGCGCCTTCAGACCGACCCCGACCTCGGCGAGAGCCGCGAGGGTCTCCTCGGGGACGAGCGGGCGGCCTTGCTCTACGCAAGCCAGCCCAGCCTCCAGCTCCACCCAATCGAGGTCCACGCGTGCCGCGGCGAAGACGCAGAGGACAGCATCCACGATCTCTGGCCCGATGCCGTCCCCGCGGATCAGACAAACCTTTCGTCCCACTCTACTCTCCCGTCGTTTTCAGTAGGGCTGGCTGAACAGATCCACGCCATCCTTCCGATACAGCTTCTGGCTCTTGGTCCACACCCAGCCCGCGGCCGTCAGCTCTGCGAGCAGCTCGTCGACCTGGCGATCCTCGACCCGCTCCTCGCTTAGGAACCGAACGCGCGGCCAGTCGATGAGGTCGATGTCCGGCGCGGGGGGAGGGTAGACGCGGGTGCCACGGTTGGAGATCAGCTCCAGGCGGAAGGGACCGATCTGCGTGGGAAGCTCCGGCGTTTCCGGCGTCCACAGGAACACGTCCACACCGCACAGGATCATCCGCACCATCCCTCCTCGAGCATATCCGAGGCATTGTATCCGAACCCGCCGGGAGCGAATTGGGTCACTGATCGGCCGTCGGCCGAGCCAAAGGTATCATGCGGGCCGGTCTCGCAGTCCCATGGACGAATTCGAAGACGCCTTCACCGCCTCGCTGGAGCATCCCCAGATCGACATCACCTTCGACTCCGCAGGGAGGATGGCCGGCCTGTGGCTGCACGCCGAGGAACCGAATGCGACGGGACAGGAGCTCGACCTGCTTTGTCCCAACGTGCAGTTCGGCGAGGAGCATGCGCGGGACTACTCGCCAGGAACCATCCTGATCGGCGTTCGGTCCGGGCCGGACGAGCCTTGGATTCTCAGCCGCAACCGAGGGCTGGAGAACTGCGACGAGTCCATCGGCGGCGCGGAGGTTCAGATGAGCTACGACATGGGGCTGCTGCCCTGGATCAGCGCTGAGGGCGTGTTCCGATCGGTGGTGGGGCCGCGGGGCTGCGTTCAGTGGGAGGTCACGCTGACCAACACGAGCTCCAGGCCCGTGGAGATCGGCGAGCTGGCCTTCCCGATGGCCTTCAACAACGTGTACTGGGCGCCGGCGAGGGATGGGGCGAGCCTCCGCGAGCTTTGGAACTCCCGTTGCTTCATCCACAAGGCGGTGTGCGGGGCTGCCAGCTACCTCTATGTGACGGGTATGGATCCGGTCGGCCCGGGACTGTTGGTGCACCCCGCCGGCGACACCGAGTGGGAGTTCTACTCGTCCGTGGCCGGCTCCCTGAACACGGCCTATCGTTGGGGCGGCATTCCCGTCGTGTTCGTCCACAGCAAGGCTGCCTTGGAGCGGGAGGGCTGGCCGACCTGGTTCAACCGGCACACGTCCGTGGTGATGGAGCCTGACGAGAGCCGCACGTACCGCACGGAGTTTCGGTTGGCGCACCGCGATCGCTTCGACGGCACGGCCGAGGCCCTGATTGCAGCGGGTCGGCCGACCATGCGCCTGTTCCCGAGCGCCGTGTCGCCGCACGACGTGGGCGTCGGCATCGAGATCGCCGGTTGCCAGCCGAAGCGCTTCTTCTACGACGTTCCGGTGGAGGAGGAGACGGACGCGGACGAGGAGGGCGGCTTCTGCTTCGTGCGGTCGGAGAGGCCGGGTCCGGTGCGGGTCGCGTTCGAGGACGACCGGGGGAGGGTCAGCTATGCCCACGTGCTCCTCGTCGAGCCGATCGAGCGGCTGATCGATCGCCGTGCGGAATGGATCGTCGCCAACCAGGTTCACGAGGAGCCCGGAACCCTGTTCCACGGCGCCATCCTGCCGGTCGAGCTGACCACCATGCGGAGGGCCGTGGAGGTGGGCGGGATGGCCGGGTCGTTCGCCGTGCAGTGCGGCATGGCCGACGCGCTGTTCCTGGCGGAGAAGAACACCTTTCGAGCCAGGCGGACCGAGGTGCGCGCCTTGGACGGTTATCTGGAGCAGTTTGTCCGCGACGACATCCAGAACCCGCTGGACGACGTAGTGGGGAGCGTGCTGACCGACGACCATACGGTGGCCTACAACGCGTCCCGACCGACCGCCTATTGCCTGCTCTTCAACCTGTACCGGGCGATGGCTCAGGTTGCCCGCTCGTATGGGGAGACGGCGAAGGGCCCGGACGAGTACCTCCGATGCGCGTTCCGGACGGCGAGGGCCCTCTACCGGCACTGCCTCGACAGGTCGTTCCGCGATCGGGGCCTCGTTCTCGTGGCGGGCATCTGGGAGCTGATCCGGGAACTTCGCCTGGAGGGGATGCGGTCCGAGGCGGACGAGCTGGAGGAGCGGGCGGTCCAACGGGCCACGGAGGTGCTGCGCGAGGACTACCCGTATGCCGGCGAATCCGTATGGGACACGACAGGGTTCCAGGACCTCATGGCTTCGGCGATGGCCCTTCGCTACGCGGACCACGCCGAGCGCATCTCCCGATGCGTTTTCTCCGGGCGCCCGCTGGCACCCAGCTGGTGGTGGTGCGGATCCGACCTCCGCTTCTGGGACGACTCGGACGGCTTCACGCACCCCGTGCTCACGGACAAGGGAGAGCTGTGCCACGGCTACACGTCGGTCGGCAACTCCAGGGTGTTCTTCGACCTGATGGACGAGGACTACGGCGAGCTGCCGGACGTGTACCTGCGAAGCGCGATGGCCGGAGCGCTGGGCGCGTGGGCGCTGGTTCGCTCGGACGGCGCGGCCTCGATGGGGTTCTGCCCGGACAGCGCCTCCAAGCTCTTCGGCTACGTGCCTTTCACGGGAGACCTCGGAATCGCGCTGTACGAGTATCTCCGGATGGCGGCCGCCTACGTGCTGCCGACGCGCGGACAAGGGACCTACACCTTCGGGTGCCACTACGAGTACGCCGACGGCACGCACCGCGTGCGGCCGTGGGACGGGGTCGGTAGGCGCATCGTCCTCCGTCAGATCAACGCGGAGTTCCGCACCTCCTACGGGTCCATCCGCGACCTCTGGCTCGACGGACGAAAGCGGTGGGCCAGTTTGGATCTCTCCAACGACTCCGACAAGGACGTTCGGGCCGAGGTGGTCGCCAAGGGCATGTGGGGAACCGTGCTGGAGTGTGGGGGAAGGAAGGCCAGCGCGATCGACGGCCAGTTCGCTCTCTCCGTGTTGCTTCCGAAACACGGTAAGGTTAGGCTGGACATGAGGGTTCTGCCATGACGACGATCCCGACTTGGTGGCTGTGGCTCTCCGGGGCGTTCTTTCTGATCGCCACGGTGGCGTGGGTTCTGTTGGCGGCGCTGGTCCTGCGGCTGCTTCTGGTGGTTCAGGGGTTGCGCCCGAAGGTGGAAGCGACCTTGGAGAAAGTCGAGGGCGTCGCGAGCCAGGTGGAGCAACTGGCGAGTGCGGCCCGGAGCACGGTGGAGACGGTCGGCGGGAAGGCGAAGACGGTTGCAGGCGCCTTCGAGCTGTTGGCGCTGGCAACTGCGAGCAGGTTTCAGGCCGTTTCGCGGGTGTTGGCGGCTCTGGGCGCCGGCGCGAAGGTGATCGGCATGGTGAAGGGCCTCAAGGCCAAGAAGGCTGGGGTTGACAACAAGCCGGTGAAGCGGTCAAAATAGAACCCGCATCGCGGGGTGGAGCAGTCTGGTAGCTCGTCGGGCTCATAACCCGGAGGTCACAGGTTCAAATCCTGTCCCCGCACCCAGTTTGAGTGGGCCGGGCATCCGCTCGGCCCTTCGTTGTTCTGGACCTCGCCCCCGGCCTAGACGGTGTGCAGCTTTAGGGGCGGGCGCTTGGCCCACGCTCCTCGGGTGAAGTCGGGGATGTCCACCGACCGCCCGCGCCGCGCGACGGAGTACTCACTCAGCGGGCCGATGACGCTCCACGCGGCCGCATCGTACACGTCCTGGTCGAGCGGGAGGCCGTTCCGAAGGCAGTAGACGATCCTCCAGAGCATGACGAAGTCCATGCCTCCGTGGCCGCCGGCCTTGCGGGCCTCGTCGCCGATCTGCTTCCACAGCGGGTGTTCGTACTTGGCGAAGAACGGCTCGAGGGCCTCTCCTTCGGTCCACTCCTCGGTCGGAGTCGCTCCCTCGAGCACCATCCGGTTCGGGAAGCCGCCCCAGCACCCCTTGGTGCCTTGGATGAAGTTGTGGCGCGTGTAGGGACGCGGCAGCTGCTCGTCCCACTGCACCAGGATGGTTCTGCCGTTGACGGTCTGCACGATGGACGTGTTGATGTCGCCGCACCAGAACCTCAGGGACCGGCGCGGATGGCCCTCGGGGAACTGCTCCTTGGCGTAGATGGCGCGCACGCGGGTGTTGCTGCTCACGCTGGACATGAAGTCCAGTCGGTCGCCGCGGTTGATGTCCATGTACTGGCAGATCGGGCCCAGGCCGTGCGTCGGGTAGAGGTTGCCGTTCCGCCGGACGTAGTGGTCCGTGCGCCACGAGCCGGTGCCGTGGTCGATCTGGTGCATCTGGAAGCGCAGGTCGTGGATGTACGCCGCCTCGCCGTGGAGCAGCTCGCCGAACAACCCCATCTGGCACATGTTCAGCACCATCAGCTCCTCGCGGCCGTAGCAGACGTTCTCCATCATCATGCAGTGGCGCTTGGTCGACTCGGACGTCTCCACCAGCTCCCACAGCTCGTCCAAGGTGATCCCGGCCGGCACTTCGACGAACGCGTGTTTGCCCAGCTTCATCGCGTCGACAGCCTGCCTGGCGTGCCACTCCCACGGGGTGGAGATGATGACGGCGTCCACGTCGTCCCGTTCGCACAGCTTGCGGTAGTCTAGGTCGCTGTCCGTGTACAAGGCAGGCGCTTTGCGGCCTTTCTGGACCACGTGCCGCGCCCAGCCCTCGGCGGCCGGCTTGTAAGGGTCGGCGATCGCCGTGATCTCGACGCCGTCCAGCAGCATGAGCTGGGCGACGTGGCTTCCTCCCCGGTCGCCCACGCCAATCATGCCGAAGCGCACGCGGTCCAGCTTCGGCGCCGCGAAGTCGGCCATCGTGCCGGAGCCCTTCGGCTGGGCGCCCCGCTGCGGGGCGGAGGCGCCGACGCGCGGCAGAGCGAGCGAGGCGAAGGCCGCGCCCGTCCACTTCAGGAAGTCCCTTCGGCTCGGTGAGTTCTCCATGGCGTTGATCCTCAGAGCCTCCTAACTACCCCGTGGTTTGCGCTTGGGTTGCTTCGGCTCGGGGAGAACTCGCATGGTTTTGATGCGGTCTCCGACCTTGATCTGCATCACGACGGGCAGACCGCTCGTGACTCTGCCGCACGCGCAGTAGGAACCGTCCAGGAACTCGGAGTCCCGCTTCACGACGAACAGCTGCGAGTCGCCTCCCACCTGACGGCCGGTCGAGGCGATCCCCACGGTGCCTTTCAGGAAAGACAGCTTGCCGGCCTCGAAAGGAAGCTGCCTGCCGGATCCGCCGCCGCCCACCTCGGGATCCTTCAAATCCTTGTCGCGGCTGGCCGGGGCGCCCCACTGAACGACCCAATCCTCGACCCGGTGGAAGCGCTGGCCGTCGTAGAACTTGATCTTGACCAGCTCGACGATCCGCTTGGTGGTCTGCGGCGTGTTCTGGGCGTCCATCGTGATCACGAACGCCTTCCCGCTCTGAAGCAGCACCTCGATTCTCGGTCCCTCGATCTTCTCCTGGGGAGCAAGCAGCGCGAGAGCGATGATGGGCAACATGGTTCCTTCTCCTCGGGGCGTCCGAAAGCCCCACGCAGTTTTGCCGGTCTCGCGAATCCCTGCCGCAAGCGGGTGGGAATGCGGGGTCGGCGTGCCGACAATTCTACTGTCCGGCGGGGCCAGGGATGGGCTCGCGCCGCACCCAGGTTGAGACCATGCCGTTCTACGCCTACACTGCCATCGACGGATCCGGACGAGTGGTCAAGTCCACGATGGAGGCCGACAGCGAGCAGCTCGTTCTGTCGAAGCTGCGCGACATGTCGCTCCACGTCACGGACATCCGCCAGGTGCGCGCCGCCGCCGCGCAGAAGCAGGCGAAGGGGAAGATCAAGCCCCGGAGCCTGGTGGTCTTCTCCCGTCAGTTCGCCACGATGGTGGATGCCGGCATCCCGCTCCTGCGGTGCCTGGAGATCCTCTCGAGCCAATCGAAGGACCCTGTGCTGAAGCAGACGCTGGAGGCCATCGCGCTGGACGTCAAGAGCGGCCTGTCGCTGGCCGAGGCGATGGCCAAGCATCCCAACATCTTCAACAAGCTGTACATCAACATGATCCGCGCCGCGGAGCTGGGCGGGATCCTGGACAAGATTCTCGACCGCCTCTCCGGCTTCCTCGAGTACGAGGCCGAGGTGCGGGGGAAGATCAAGAGCGCGATGATGTACCCCACGCTGGTTCTCGTGTTCAGCGTGGTCATGCTCTTCGCGCTGTTCAGCTTCGTTCTGCCGAAGTTCAAGGAGATCTTCAACGGCATGAACGTGCAGCTACCGCCGGTCACCGCCGCGCTGTTCGGGTTCGGCGACTTCATGCAGGCGTACTGGTGGATGATCCTGATCGCGGCGGCGGGCGCGGTCTTCGGCATCAAGATGTGGTCGGGCACGCCGACGGGTCGTTACCGCCTGGACTATCTGAAGCTCCGGGCACCCATCGTCGGCGAGCTGGTGCTCAAGCTGAGCGTGGCCCGCTTCAGCCGGACCTTCGGAACGCTCATCAGCAGCGGCGTGCCGATGCTCCGAAGCTTGGAGATCGTCGGGGAGACCCTCGGCAACGTCGTGTTGGCCTCGGCCATCGACACCACCCGGACGAGCATCCGGGAGGGCCAGAAGCTGTCCCAACCGTTGCAGGCGTCGGGCCTGTTCCCGTCGATGGTCACCTGCATGATCGACGTCGGGGAGGAATCCGGACGTCTCTCGGAGATGCTCACCAAGGTGGGCGACTTCTACGATGCGGAGGTCGAGACTACCATCAAGGGTCTCACCTCCATGATCGAGCCGATGCTCATCATCTTCATGGGTGTGGTGGTGGGCTTCATCGCTGTGTCCGTCATGACGCCCGTGTTCACGATCGTGAACAGCGTCGACTGAACTGGGGGTCCCGGCCGCCCTCGATGGGCCGGAACGAAAGTCGAATAGCCTTCCGGGCCAGAACTCTAGGATGGGGGGAAGACCCGGTCCCCGGCAAGGATCGCCGGGAGAACGCGAACAGGGAAGAAAGCATGGCAGACGCAAGGGAGTTGCATCAGGAAGCCGAGGATCTGATTCTGCGGTACTTCGAGAACCCGCAGCCGGACCTCAAAGATCTGATCATGGTTCGCTATGGGGCGATGGTGGAGCGCATCGCACGGAAGTTCATGGGTTTGGAGCCGCTGGAGGACTTGATCCAGGTCGGCTACATCGGTCTGCTCAACGCGCTGTCCAAGTTCAACCCTCGCGCGGGTGTGCGCTTCAACACGTACGCGACGTATCTGGTCGCCGGCGAGATCAAGCACTACCTGCGCGACCGCTCGCAGACGATCCGTCAGCCGGCGTGGCTGCAGGAGCTGCGCCACAAGGTGAACCGCGCGGCCTCCGTTCTGCAGCAGGATCTGGGGCGCCAGCCGACCAGCCGCGAGATCGCCGACCACCTCAAACTCTCGGTGGCCACGGTCGACGACGTCCTCGCCACGCAGGACCTGCTGAAGGTGGCGTCGCTCGACTCGACCCCGATGAACGACGAGGACGCGGACAGCGACGTCGATCGGCTGGACGCCGCCGAGTTCTGCGCCGAGCAGCTGACCGTCGAGGACCGCGTCTTGCTGGAGCAGGCGCTGCAGCAGCTGCGCGACCTGGAGCGCGAGGTGCTCATCCGGTTCCACTTCGAATCCAAGAACCAGACGGAGATCGCCGCCGAACTCGGAATCTCCTGCAACTACGTGTCGCACATCCTGCGCCAGTCGCTCACGAAGCTCCGCAAGATCCTGAGCCAGGAGGAGGCCGCCGAGGGCCTCATGAGGCGACAGGCGCAAGCCCTGGACCAGGACGTCATCGATCCCTCCGTGGGGGCGTACACGCACCGCTACTTCAAGGCTCGGCTCGAGGAGGAGGTTCACAGGGCTGGCAGCCGCGGCGAGGAGCTTTCTCTGATCCTCGTCCGCTTCCACGGGCTGGAGAGGCTCCGGGCCTTCTACGGCCGGCAGTCCGTCCTGGACTTCTTGGCCGACGCGCACGACTTCCTGAAGGAGAACGTGCGGAGGCTCGACATCGTCTGCCGCTACGGCAACGACGGCTTCGCGATCGTCCTGCCGTTCACGGGCAGCCATGTGTCCGTGGTGCACCAGAGGATCGTGGCCAAGATCGCAGGCTGGATGGCCCACCGCAACGGGGCGAACGGTCCGGTTTCGGTGTCCGTTGGGTTCGCGGCGTTCCCGGGCCAAGCCCGCACGAGCGAGGGGCTGGTGAGGTCGGCGGCCGCCGCGATGGAGCCGATCGGGACCGTGTCCGAGAAGGCTGCCTGACGCGGACCGGGCGGGTGTAACATGGTCTTGTGACCAACCAACCGAGACCGGAGATCAGCGCGGTGAGCCGCTACGGGTTCGCCGAGACTTGCGCCAGGCTGCGGGAGGCCGCCCAGGAGATGGGCTTCAGCGTGCTGGGCGTGCACGCCGTCTCGGAGACGCTCGCCTCCAAGGGCTTCGAGTCGATCCCCGTGACGGTCCTCGAGGTGTGCAAGGCGTCGATGGCAGCCACGGCGATCCGCAACGACCCGCGCGTCGCCACCATGATGCCCTGCCCCGTCGCGGTTGTTGACGACGGAACCGAGGTGCGGGTGTACACCATCGATGCGCGGCAGATGGCCGCTTTATTCGAAGGCCCCGACCTGCCGGAGCTGGGCGTGCGCATGCATGAGGAGCTCCAGCGGCTGATCCAGACGGTGGCCTGAGCGATGGTGGCGGGGGGCGGCCTCTTCGACGACGAAGCTGGGCAGGGTGCAGCCGAGCGTCTGCCCTTGGCGGCGCGGATGCGCCCACGGACCTTGGACGAATACGTGGGCCAGGCCCATCTGCTGGCGCCGGGCCTGCCGACGCGCACCGCGATCTTGGAGGGATCCCTCGGTTCGGTGATCCTCTGGGCGCCGCCCGGGTGCGGCAAGACCACCCTCGCCTACCTGATCGCCCAGTACCGGGGCGCGCGCGTCGAGGCCCGCTCGGCGGTCACGACCGGGGTCGCTGACATCCGGGAGATCGCGAAGAGGGCGGATCAGCACCGGCGTCTGAGCGGCAAGCCGACGCTGCTCATTCTGGACGAGATCCACCATTTCAACCGCACGCAGCAGGATTCCTTGCTGGGCTACCTGGAGGACGGCACGTTCGAGATGGTGGGCGTGACCACCGAGAGCCCGTTCTTCGTGCTAGCCCCGGCCCTTCTGTCCAGAGCCCGCGTCTTGGTCCTGAAGCCGCTGCAGGAGGAAGAGGTCGCCGAAGTGGTCCGTCGCGCGGTGGCGGACGCGGAGCGGGGCCTCGGAAGCCGCGGGCTCGAGCTGGATGGTGCCGCCCTTCGTCATCTGGTGGCCTGCGCGAACGGCGACGCGCGGCTGGCCCTGAACGCTCTGGAGGCCGCCTCGCTGCAGGTGCCCGATGGAGGCAAGGTTACGCTGGAGCTGGTGGAGCAGGTGCTCCAGAGGCCGGCCCTGCGGTACGACCAGCAGGAGGACTACCACTACGACACCATCTCCGCGTTCATCAAGTCGGTGAGGGGCAGCGACCCGGACGCCGCCCTGCACTACCTGGCCAGGATGCTGGCGGCTGGCGAGGACCCCCGCTTCATCGCCCGTCGGCTCATCATCCTGGCCAGCGAGGACGTTGGGAACGCGGACCCGCAGGGCCTGGTGGTCGCGGTTTCCGCCGCGCAGGCGGTGGAGCGCATCGGCATGCCGGAAGGAAGGATCGTTCTGGCGCAGGCGACGACCTACCTGGCCTCTGCGGCGAAGAGCAACGCTGCTTGCCTGGCCATCGAGGCGGCGATCCGCGACGTCGAGAAGATTCCGCTGACCCCGATTCCAAACCACTTGCGGAACGCCCCGGTCAAGGGCTACCGGGACATGGGCTTCGGGGCGGAGTACCAGTACCCGCACGACTTTCCCGGGCACTACGTCGCCCAGCGCTATCTTCCGGAAGGCCCTTGGAACACACCCTACTACCGCCCGACGGCCGAGGGCTACGAGGCGAGGATCCGGGAGAGGCGGAAGTCCCGCGGGCAGGAGGGTGATCCCGACGGAGCATGAGATTCCTGCCGGAATCTTGGATGGATCCCGGGAAATCGGCCTTACAATGGAGGCGATGAACGCCTTTGTGTACATTGCGAAGGATCTGCGCGGCGTTCTGCACACGGACGTGACGCTGTCGGCCGACCACACGATGTGGCGGCACCGCTTCGGGGACGACCAGGAGTCGCTCCAGGAGCCGGTGTACGAGGCCCTCGTGTTCATCGAGAGGCATTCGAGCATCGCCGCGGCCTACCGTAGGCGCGAGGAGCTGAGGAAACTGGGCCAGGAGGAGCTGGCGGCCTTGGCGAAGAAGCGGAATCCGACGCTGAAGGATCTCAGTCGAATCTGGTTCAGCCCCCGTCTGGCCTGTGTGCGGATGGACGAGTCTCCCGCGCGGCAGTCCGCCTCCTCCTAGCGCGTTCGGCGCCGGAGCCACGGCTCCAGGCGACCTTGGATGGTCTCTTGGTCGTCTGCCGTGAAAGCCTCCTTCGGAAGGATGAGGATTCCTTTGGTGTTGAGGCGCAGCACCCACTCTTCTCGGCTCTGATCGGCGGAGACGATCTGGTCCCAGCGCACCCGTGTGGAACCGCCGCGGTCGTCCAGCACGTCGATGCCTGGTTCGTCCACCACGAAGGTCCTGGGGACGTCGAAGGCCGCCCTTGCCCGCCACAGAATGGCCAGGATCGCGGCCGACGTGAGGAACGGGAAGAACAGCGCGAGCAGCCCGAAGGCGAGCTCCGGCGTGGTCCTGGCGTTCGTCAGGATCACGATCGCGCAGACCCAGCAGAGGATGGCCAGCGGCAGGGAACCCCTCAGGCTCCTTCCGACGTAGACGCGAGCGACTCGCGGGAATCCGAGTGCGATCCTTGAGGAGACGATCTTCGGCACCAGTCCAGACTACCCGCGCCGCCCCCGCAGATAGCCGATGAGCAGAGCCAAATCGGACGGCCGGACGCCTGAGACGCGGGATGCCTCGGCGACGTTCCGGGGCCGGGCGGCGCGCAGCTTCTCCCGACCCTCGATGCTCAGGCCGGCCACCTCGTCGAATCGAAGCGTCTGGGGGATGGGCATCTCCGCCAGGCGCCGCACGGCTTCGATGCTCCGCCGCTGGAGGTCGATGTAGCCGGCGTACTTGCCGGCCAGCTCGACCTGCTCGCGAACAGCTTGGTCCTGGGGCGGGTCGAACAACACCCCGAGCCTTCTCGCCAAGGCGGCGAGGCGTTCCAGGCCGACACCGGGTCGCTGCAGCAGGGCGAAGAGACTCGTGCTCTGGGAGACCGGCGCCAGGCCCTCGGCCTCCAGCTGGGGCGCCTGGTGGGGATGGACGAACAAGGACTGGAGCGTCTCCTTGGTCCGCTGGATCGCATCCTGCTTGGTTCGGAACCTGGCCCAGCGCTCTTCGGAGCAGAGGCCGATCTCCCGCGCGATCGGCGTGAGGCGCTCGTCGGCGTTGTCGTGCCGCAGGACCAAGCGGTGCTCCGCGCGCGAGGTGAGCATCCTGTACGGGTCCTCCACCCCCTTGGTCACCAAGTCGTCGATCAGGACGCCGAGGAACGACGTCTCCCGCTCCAGCGCTATCGGCGGCGCACCCTGGGCGTACCGGGCGACGTTGATCCCAGCCACCAGTCCCTGCGCCGCTGCCTCCTCGTAGCCGGATGTTCCGTTGATCTGGCCCGCGAGGAACAGCCCTGGAACCGCGCGGGACATCAGGGAGTGGTCCAGCTGCCTTGGATCGGCCATGTCGTATTCGACGGCGTAGCCCGCCCGGAGCACCTCGCACCGCTCCAGGCCCGGGATCGTCCTTAGGGCTGCGATCTGAACCTCCTCCGGCAGCGAGGAGGAGAATCCTTGCACGTAGACCGACTCGCCGTCCCAAGTCTCCCGCTCGAGGAAGATCGGGTGCGACTCCTTGCCGGCGAAGCGCACCACCTTGTCCTCGATGCTCGGGCAGTAGCGGGGCCCGATCCCTTGAATGCGACCCCCGAAGAGCGCGGAGCGGTTGAGGTTCGCGCCGATGATGGCGTGCGTCCTCGCGTTCGTCGCGGTGCGGTGGCAGCTCAGCAGAGGCCGCTGGACCGGCACGGCGTCGTGGAGATAGCTGATCGGGCCGGCCTCGGGCTCGGAGGGCATCTCCTCGGTCGCGTCGAAATCAATCGAAGAGAGGCGCACGCGCGGCGTGGTCCCCGTCTTGAATCGTTGCAGCCGGAATCCGAGCTGGGCGAGGCGCGCCGAAAGGTTGGCCACCGCCGGCTCTCCGTGCCTTCCGGCGGCAACTTGTCGATCGCCCACGTGGCAGACCCCGTTCAGGAACGTGCCGGTCGTCAGGACGGCGGCTCGGGCAAGAATCTGTTCCGTTCCCGATTGGGTCCGAACCTCCAGCAGCAGATCTCCGGCACCGACGGAGAGGTCGGAGACCTCCCCCTCCATCAGACCGAGTCCCGTCTGCGCCTGCAGAGCGGACAGTTGCAGGGCCGGATAGAGGTCTTTGCAGACGTGGACGCGGACCGTCTGCACGGCCGGACCCTTGCCCGTGCCGACGCGCCGGATGTGTGTCGTGGCGAGGTCGGCGGCGATTCCCATCCGGCCCCCCAAAGCGTCGATCTCCCGCGCGAGGTGACCCTTTGCGGGACCGCCGATCGAGCAGTTGCAGGGAAGGTGGCCGACCCGGTCCAAGCGGAGCGTCACGCAGAGCGTCTCCGCTCCGAGCTTCGCGGCGGCGAGCGCGGCCTCGATCCCGGCGTGGCCGGCCCCTACCACGACGACGTCGTACCGAAGCATCGGCAGATTGTACGTCAGCGTCCAAGGCAAGGTCCCGGCGCGCCGGGACGCAGGAATTCCGCCGGTTCGCGCCGAATCGGACCGCATGGCCGTGGGGATCGGTTTTCTCAGCGTCGCGCACATGCATTCGCATGGCTATGCCGCCGGGTTGAGGCGGCTGCCGGAGGTGGAGATCCGCGGAGTCTGGGACGACGACGCCGATCGGGCGATTAGCTTTGCGGAGTCTCTGGGAGTCCGGGTCTTCGAGAGCCCCGGCGCCCTGGTCGCCGAGTGCGACGGCTTGATCGTGACGAGCGAGAACCTGCGGCACGTGGAGATGGTGGAGCACGCCGCGCTCGCCGGCAAGCCCGTCTTGTGCGAGAAGCCGCTGGTGGCTTCGGAGACCGACGCCCGGCGCCTGGAGCAGGTGCTCCGGAAGAGCAACATCCCCCTCATGACGGCCTTCCCCTGCCGATACGCCTCGGTGTTCGGCGCGCTGAGGAGCCGGTATCAGGCCGGCGAGCTGGGCAAGGCGTTGGCGGTGTGCGCCACCAACCACGGCACGTGCCCGTTCGGCTGGTTCGTTGACCCGTCGAAGAGCGGCGGCGGCGCGATGATCGACCATGTGGTGCACGTGGCCGACCTGCTCTGGGTGCTGCTCGGCGAGGAGCCGGCGAGCGTGTTCGCCCAGACGGGAAACCGGATGTACGGCCAGACCTGGGAGGACACGGCGATGCTGACGCTCGGCTATCCCTCGGGTCTGTTCGCGACGATCGACTCGAGCTGGTCCCGCCCGGAAACCTTCAAGACCTGGGGCGACGTGACCATGACCATCGTCTGCGAACGTGGAGTGCTCGAGATGGACATGTTTGCGCAGGAGATCGGGCACTACCGCAAGGGCGGAACGACCTACGGCGTCGCGTTCTACGGTTCGGACATGGACGCCGGCTTGGTGGAGGACTTTGTGCGCGTGGTGCGCGGGGAGACTCCCCCGCCTATTCCGGCCGAGGACGGCCTGCGTGCGGCGAAGATCGCGTTGGCCGGCTACCGGAGCGTGGCCGAGGGCCGGCCAGTGGCGCCTTGAAGGCGGCAATCGGCCGAGGAAGCGGGGTAGCAAGAAAGGAAGGCGGGGAGCGATCGCTCGCTCCCCGCGCTTGGGCAACGGGCCGGTTACTTCAGCTCGACCTTGCCGCCGACCTCTTCGATCTGCGCCTTGATCTTCTCGGCCTCGTCCTTGCCGACGCCCTCCTTGATGGGCTTCGGAGCGCTGTCGACGAGGTCCTTCGCCTCCTTGAGGCCGAGGCCGGTGATCTCGCGGACGACCTTGATGACCTGGAGCTTCTGGTCTCCGGCCGCGGTGAGGACCACGTCGAACTCCGTCTTCTCCTCGGCGGCCGGGGCCTCGGCGGCGGCGCCCGGCATCATCATCGGCATGCCCATCATGGGGGCGGCGGCGGTGACGCCGAACTTGTCCTCGAGGGCCTTCTTCAGTTCCGCCAGTTCGAGGGCGGTGGCGTTGCTGATCTGCTCAACGATCGATTCGATGTTCAAAGGCATGGCTTCTTCTTCTCGGTGCGGCGGTCAGCCGCAGGGACGTTGGCCGGGAACCCGGCCGAAGGACTTCAAGCGTTGGCGGAGGCTCCTTCCGCGACCTTGTCGGCCACGGCGCCGATCGTGCGGATTGGCTCGGCGTACAGCGCCTCGACCACTCCGACCAGCTGGCTGAGCGGAGCGGCGATCGCGCCGATGACCTGGGCGAGCAGCACTTCCCGCGGGGGAAGCTTGGAGAGCTGGACGACCTCCTCCTCGGAGAACGCACGACCGCCGACGAACGCGCCCTTCACCTTGAGGTTCTTGTTCGTCCGCGCGAACTCGACCAGCGTCTTCGCGGCCTCGGGCTCGTTGCCCTGCAGGAACGCGATCGCGGTGGGTCCGTTGTGCAGCTCGTAGGGGAGTTTGGCCGCGTCCTCGCCCGCGGCGATCCGGAAGAGCGTGTTCTTGATCACGTGGAAGCTCGCGCCCTTGGCTTTGAGCTCCCTGCGCAGCGCCTGCATCTCCTTGACGGAGAGCCCGCTGTAGTCCGCGAACACCACTCCGGTCGCCTCCTCGTACAGCCTCTTGGCCTTCTCGATGGTTTTGGCTTTGGCTTCGGTAGGCATAGGGATCCAACCTGCCTTCCGAAGGGCCTCGTTGCGGGGCGCACGAGGAGGAGCGCGCGGCGAACCGCGCGGTGCGGCGACGTCTCGCTGCTGCTCCTCGGCTGGCGGATCCGGCTGGATCCCTTCGGGCGCGCCGCGCCACCGGCTGTCTTCGGAAAGCTCTGCGATTATGGCAGAAAAGCCGCGCGCTCTGCAGGACGCTCGCGGCAGGGACGGCTCTGAGGTTCGGCGACGGGCCTTCCGAGAATATCTGGTGGAAATGCGGGGGCGAAGCCTGCGGAAGATGGAACAAAGCCATTGGAACCGAAGGGCAACCCGTAGTTCTCAGGAGGATCCACAACCAAAATGAAGCGCAACCGAGCTTTCACCCTCGTCGAGATCATGATCGTCGTGCTGATCATCGGCATCCTGCTGGCGATCGCCGTCCCGAACTTCATCAGGGCCCGCGAGAGCAGCCGCACCAAGACCTGCATCGCGAACCTCAAGCAGATCGATGCGGCCAAAGAGCAGTGGGCCATGGAGAACAAGAAGACCAGCACAGACACCCCCAGCTTCACAGACTTGGTCCCAGAGTACATGAAGGCGGAGCCCAAGTGCCCGGCCGGTGGAACGTACACCATCGGCAAGGTCGGCACCAACCCGACCTGCTCGATCGCCGGCCACGCCCTCTGACGACAAACAACGATTCGAAGCTCGGGCGGGCGGCTGCTGCCGCCCGCCCTCGTCCTGTTCGGGCGAGGGCTCTCTGAGAGCTGAGACCAGCACGACCGAGAATTTCCGTGAGGATTCATGCGACGAAATGGAGCGTTCTCCCTGATCGAGGTGCTGATGGCGTCGTTCCTCGTGGCGCTGTGCGCGGCGGTGCTCGCCGCGTCCATCCCCACGGCGACGAAGTCGCGCCTGAAGGCCACCTACACCGGCTTGGCTCTGAGCCTGGCGCAGAAGGAGCTCGAGGCGATCCTCACCCGCGGCTATCCGAACGTGAGCGGCGACCAGCTCGCGAGCTTGGGGCTGCTGGATTCGGCGACCCCCGTCTCCACGAACACCTTTTCCTTCACGAACGTCGATCAGCCTCTGTTCGACAGTCCCTCCCGCGTCCTTCCGAACGGGCAGGGGTTCGTGACGATCGAGCAGGCCGATCTGGATCTGCGACGCGTGGTCGTGACCGTGCAGTGGACCGAGAACGGACGGCAGCGCAGCCTTTCGCTGGGAACCCTGGTGGCGAACCTATGAGCGGATCGAGGATGCACAGAAGAAATTCGGGCGCCTCGCTGGTGGAGGTCCTGACGGCGGCCACGCTGACGGTCGGCGTGCTGTTCGCCGCCGTGTCCGCGCTGCTGTTCGGGTCGGGCAGCTGGATTCGGGGTCTGGGCAAGATCTCCGCCGACTCGGAAGCGAAGCGGGCGGTGCTCGCCGTGTCCCAGATCCTGCGGGAAGCGATGGCGGTGACGGTCGACGCGGACGGCCAGGGTCTCGCGTTCCGCTACCCGGTGAAGGACGCGAACGGCCGGTTCGTGGTGCCGCCCGTTTGGGACGGGGTGTCGCGCCGCATCGCCGTTCAAGGGGGAAACCTCGTGCTGACGGAGGGCGCCGCCAGCCGCGTTCTTTGCCGAGGAGTGTCTCCGATCGATCCGAAGACCGGTAGCTCGTACCGGGTGTTCACGGCGCCCGGCGGGGCCATCGTGCGCGAGATCACCGTGCAGATCGTCACCAGCCGGGACGGCCGCGTTGCGAACGAGGCGCAGGGAAGGGTGCGTGAAACCGTCTTCCTGCGCAACGTTCCGCAGATCACGAGGTGAAGCCATGCGACGAAACCGCCCGTCTCAGTGCCGCCAGCGCGGTTCGGCGTTCATCACCACCTTCGGCATTCTGGCGCTGCTGGGTGCCGCTGCGATGGCCTTCCTCGACTATTCGACTCAGGCAGTGCGCATCGCCAACCGCCAGGTTCTGGATGCGCAGACGACCCACCTGTGTGAAGCCGGCGTTCAGAGCGTCCTGCGGGCGCTGTGGCGCCCGTTCAAGGTGGAGCAGAAGTTCGTCACAATGGACTCCGCCTGCCTCGGCGCCTCGGAGGACACGCCCCGCGTGGCCCAGTCCGGGGCCATTGACGGCATCGGGCGATTCGCCGCCGGTGTGGTTGGCATCCAGTCTCCCAACGGCGATCCGTATCAGAGGCTGGTCACCGTCCGAAGCGTGGGCTGGATCGACCGCAACTCCAACGGTCAGTGGGATGCCGGCGAGGCGAGGAAGATCGTGGACGTCACCGCCGTGTTCGCTCTGGCAAGGAGCCAGGTGTTCGATTACACCTACTTCGTGAACAACTACGGCTGGTTCTACGGCTTCTCTCCCACATCGATGGTCGTGAACGGCGACGTCCGTGCCAATGGCAACATGGACATCAGCGGGGGGTTCCCCACGATCAACGGATCGATCGTGGCGGCGTTGAACGAGAAGCTGGTGCCGGCGGCCCCCGGACTGGTGAACACGCCGGCTGTGAAGGACTCGAACTCCACCTACCGGACCAAGGCGGCCAACAACCCCCGAATGAGGCCCGGCTACTCGCCAACAGACCACGGGGCTTACGGCACGGCCGAGTGGGAGCGCTGGCGCGACTTCCTCTTCGATTCCGCAGAGGACGCCGTGACGTCGCCGGGCACACCGGACAGCCTGGCGCTGACGGGCAAGCTCGCGGGCGCGGCCGTGATGGACGCGCGGGGCATCCGGCGTTGGAGCAAGCGGACCTCCTCAGCCGCCACGCAGACTCTGCAGCTCGATTCCAGCCCGACGGAGGAGGTGATCATGCCGGACCTCAGCGACCTCACGGTCTACACTGCCAAGAGCCAGAACTATGTGGACAACAAGGCGACGTTCCAAGACGGCACGGCCAACCCGTACTTCGGGCAAGGCGCTTGGGTCAAGGTGTGGGACCAGTCGCTCAACGGCGGGGCGGGAGGCTACCGAACGATCTCCAACAACGGTGTGGTGAGCGGATCGGCGATCCTGATCGGCACCTCAACCCGGCCGATCCTCGTGCACGGGCCCGTGACGTTCACCCAGGACGTGGCGATCAAGGGAACCGTCAGCGGGCAGGGAACCATCTACGCGGGGCGGAACGTGCACATCATCGGCTCGGTCGTGTACAAGGACCCGCCGGACTTCCGCAAGACCGGCGGCCGCAACACCCAGGCGCAGATCGACGCCTACAACGAGAAGAGGGACATTTTGGCGCTTGCCGCCCGAGGCTCGATCATCATGGGTTCGCCGAGGACGCTCGCCTCGAGCGGCGTTCTGAAGTACATGCGCCCGCCTTTCACCAAGCCCCGCTACGACGAGTTCGGCAACCTGGTGCCCGCCTACGACGCGCTCGCGATCGATGGCACGGGCTTCAGGCTTTACCAGAGCGTGATGGGGGACAACGCCCTCCACAACGTCGCCGAGACCATCTATCAGTTGGACGTGATCCTGTACACGAACTTCTTGGGTGGAGGGAACCTGGGCGGCGGAAGCACCAGGATCCAGTTCAACGGTTCGATCATCAGCAAGGACGAGGCCATGCTGCTGCACAGCAGCATGGAGATGAACTACGACTCGCGCATCCGCGAGCGGGGTCCGAACGAGGAGGCGTTGATCGCTCTCGATCTGCCCCGAAGCCCCGTGATGCTCCGCAGCACCTGGCAAGACCGAGGTTTCGTATGGTGAGAAGCACGTTCGCCCGTTTGGCGGCTCTGATGGTTGCGCTCGCTTGCTCGGCCCTGACGCCCGCGCCGATCAACGATCCCAACCCGCCTGCCAAGCCGCTCCTTCCGGTGCTGAGCGACCAAGAGAGAGAACGCCAGCAAGCCGAGCAAAGGACCTTCGCGGAAGTGGGAGCGGTGCCGCAGGACACCGAGAGGACGCCCGTGGACGCCCCACGGTCGGATCCCGGCGCCGCCGCCTCAGTGGTGGCGGCCTCTCAGGAGGTCCCGAGGGACGGAGGCTCTCGGAAGGGATCGCGGGGTTCCGGCCAAGGCCTCCCTTGGATCGTGCTGGGCCTTGTGGGGCTTCTGGCGCTGGCCGCCAAGGCGTGGGTCGACCGTCGCATCCCGGTGCCGGAATCCGTCTCGCGCAGGCCACCCGTCCTTTGATTGGACGAGGAATCGGCGGGGAGTCCAGTAGAATAGGGCAACGATGGCTCCCCACACCAACGGGCGGTTCGGCCCCTACGGCGGTCGCTATGTCCCCGAAACCCTCGTTCCCGCTCTGGACGAGCTGGATCGGGAGTTCCAGAGGGGTTGGTCCGACCCCGAGTTTCAGGCCGAGTATCAGCGCTTGCTCGCGGACTACGTCGGCAGGCCGACGCCCTTGACGGAGTGTCCGCGGCTTTCCCAAGCCACTGGTCTTCAGGTCTCGGTCAAACGGGAGGACCTGTGCCACACCGGCGCGCACAAGATCAACAACGCGATCGGCCAGTGCCTGCTGGCCAAGCGGATGGGCAAGAAGCGGATCATCGCGGAAACCGGTGCCGGTCAGCACGGGGTAGCGACGGCAACCGCCTGCGCCGCGTTCGACCTTCAGTGCGACGTGTACATGGGCGAGGAGGACTGTCACCGACAGGAGCTGAACGTCTTTCGGATGAAGCTCCTCGGGGCGCGGGTGATTCCGGTCGCTTCGGGCACCCGGACATTGAAGGACGCGCTCAACGAGGCTATGCGGGACTGGGTGACCAATGTGCGCACGACGCATTACGTCATCGGGACGGCCGCCGGTCCACACCCCTACCCCTACATGGTTCGTCAGTTCCAGTCGGTCATCGGCCTCGAGGCGAAGCGTCAGTATCAGGAACGCCACGGCCGACTGCCGGACGTGGTGGTGGCCTGCGTGGGCGGAGGAAGCAACGCGATCGGCGCCTTCCACGCGTTCGTCCCAGAGCCGACGGTGAGCCTCGTCGGGGTCGAAGCCGGAGGTTGCGGGGTGGAGACCGGCAAGCACGCGGCTCCGCTGTCCGCCGGCTCGCCGGGCGTGCTGCATGGATCCTTCAGCTATCTGATGCAGGACGAAAACGGCCAGGTGCTGCCGACGCACTCCGTCAGCGCAGGGTTGGACTACCCCGGGGTAGGCGCCGAGCACGCGTTCCTGAAGGACACCGGGCGCGTTCAATATGTCACGGCCACCGATGAGGAGGCGCTGAAGGCGTTTCAGGTTGTTTCCCAGCTCGAGGGGCTGATTCCGGCGTTCGAGACCGCGCACGCCTTCGCAGCGCTGTTCCAGAGCGGCCGCTTCCGCCCGGGCAGCCGCGTGCTGGTCTGCATGAGCGGACGGGGCGACAAGGACATGGTCGCAGCCTCGAAGCTCCTCAACCTGTAGCGGCGCGATCAGTCGTCAGCCTGGTGGGTGTCCAGAACCAGGCCCCTCGCCCGCAGCCCACGCCCGTGCGGACCCTCCCATTCCGAAGGGTAGCGTCGGTCTGGGTAGACCGCCGACCACGTGGCCCTATTGACCGACCTGTCCTGCACGGCGTCGGGGATTCGCCAGTTCTGCCGGGCGCTGAGCAGGGCCAGCCGCCTGCGCTCCCCCTTCAGGCTTGAGGCTGGAGGATTGAGCTCATCCAGCGGCACGCTCACGGGTAGAGCGGTGTAAGGCCGCAGGTCGGGTTTGGGTTGGAAGCAGGCGTCCATGACGGGAGCCATGGCGTCCATCATGTTCATCGGAGGCAGGCCCAGGATGCGCTCGATGGTGTGGAGCACAGAGGTCTGGTTGTAGAACTCCGAGACGGTGACCCCACGCCTGGCGTACGGGCTCACCACCAGGCAGATCGAGCGATGCCCGTCGATGTGGTCCACGCCGTTCTGCGGGTCGTCCTCGATCACGAAGATGACGCTTCGTGGCCAGTAGCGGCTCTTGGAGATGGCTTCGACAACCCGGCCGAGGGCAAGGTCGTTGTCCGCCACGTGTGCCCTCGGCGTGGGCATTCCCGGCGCCGAACCAGAGGTGTGGTCCTGAGGCAGGTAGATAGTGGTGAAGCTGGGCCACTCCTCGCCCTTTGCCTCGGCTCGTCGCAGCTCTCGGATGAACACGTCGGCGCGCACGACGTCGGGGATGCCCATGTTCCAACCGGGGTAGTCCCACACGCTGTACCTCGCAACCCTCGCGACGCCGATCTTCTGGCGGTACCGCACGCGGTTGGTTCCGGCGCGCCAGTCGGCGAGAATCTGCGTGAAGCTCTCCTTGCCAGCCGGCTCAGTGTAGGCGAACTCCCCGAAGTTGCGGAAGGAGAGACCGTGGTCGAGGACGTTGTCCCAGATGTATCCGGAGCGGCTGGTGGCCAAGGGGTCGTCGCCGAAGGGGTAGCTCCGGGTCCATCCGCCGAACGTCCGTTCGTAGTACGCGGTCGCGTTGCCCTCGGTCGACCATGCGTGGCCGTCCGCCGAATTCACGCCGTTGCAGTAGAAGTTGTCCAGGAGAACGAACTCCTCCGCCAACGCGTGGTGGTTGGGCGTGACCTCCCTGGGGAACATGCAGAGGCGGCGGTCGCCGTCGCCCTGGGTCAGGTCGCCCAGCACCTGATCGTAGGTTCGGTTCTCCTTGATGACGTAGAACACGTGGCGGATCGGAGAGGGATCGCCGACGCGGGACGGCACGGGCTTGGGCGCCGCCGCGTCGCGGGTTCGCTCGGCCGCCCGAACCGCGCTCGCGACCCTGGCGTTGGCCAACGCGGCGCGGGTGAATCCGGCGAGCGCCTTGGCGTCGGGGAGATCCACCAGGTTCAGCGTCCCTGTGAAGGAGTACACGCTCCGCCCGCCTTGTGCGTCCGGCTTGCCTCGAGACCCGAAGCCCTTGGCGGACGCGGCGAGAAGCCGGCTCCCCAGCACCCGAACGCACGACGGGTACCAGCCCGCGGGAATCCAGCCGCGAACCCTCTTGGCGCGCAGATCGTAGACCGCAATGGCGTTCATCCTGCCGCAAGCCACGTAGAGCGAGGTGCCGTCCGACGACAACGCGACTGAGGTCGGCGCCGTGCCGAACGGAAAGCCGCTCCGGGGGTGGATCTCGTGGTGCCGAACGATGCGCCAAGACGCCAGGTCGATCTCGCTGACGGTGTCGTCGTTGGCGTTGGCGACGAACGCTCGCTTGCCGTCCGGCGACAGGGCGATCTCGCTGGGTTGGCGGGGCAGGGGCAGCTTCGCGACGACGCGGAACGAGCGCAGGTCCACCCGGCAGAGAACCCCGCCGACGGCGATCCCGCGGTCATCGACCTCCACCTCCGTGCCAGAGGAGTCGGCGCGCTTCCGGCCTTCCGGAGGAACGTCCGCCCAGCAGGCGACGAGAGCCTCCTTGGACTCGGGCAGAAGCAGCACATCGAACGGGGCCACGCCCACCTGCACCGAGCGGAGGACGGCTCGCGACTCCGGGTCGATCTCCGCGAGCGCGTTGGAACGCGAAAGACAGGCGTACAGTCGCCTCGAAGCGGCGTCCCAGGCCAGCCCGGTCGGGTAGGCTGCGCCGCCGACGGGAGCGCTCGGGAGCGCGATCGGATCCTTCAGCGACAGGCCGCCACCGTCAAGAGAGGCCACGGCGATCTCGCTGCCCGCGGTTGAGGCGAAGAGCCGCTTGGCGGCGGAATCCCAAGCCAAGCCGATCTGCGAGGTGCCGGCCTTCAGCGGCGCTTCTCCCGCAACCCGCCAGGAGTCGGCGTCCAGCAGTAGGATTCCGCGGTTGTCGAGGATCGCGACGAGCGAGCCGCCCAACGGCTCCATGTCGACCGGCCGCCCCGGCACCTCCAGGACCCGTCCCGCAGGCTGGATCTTCTGTAGGGTGGGCACGATCGCCGAACCGTCGGCGCCTTCACCGACGCGCTGGGCATCGGAACAACCGACCAGGATCAACCCGGCGAGGAGCCACCACTTGACCGACCGCTTCACGCGGCCATTGTAGACCCTGGTCGTTAAGATTCGATAAGCTGGGGCGCTATGGAACAGCGCTTCGAAGCCCCCGATTGGTAGACGTACCGCATGGACATGCGTTCTCCCCACCGCCAGCTGGAGCCGCTGGAAAGAGAGCGGGAGGTCATAGCCGAGGCCTTGCGGGAGCTCGCCGGCCGGGGCATCCTGCACGCGGCGACTTACGACGAGGGCGCGTTCCTGAGATTCCGGGCGGCCGTCGCGGCGTCCTTCGAGATTCCGTGGACGGCCATCACGCCGAGGATTGCAGCGACTGATTTGGGCGATCAACGCGATCCGAAGACCGAAGCGGATGCTGGCGGCGGGGGTGTTTTGTGGGAACACTTTCATCTGCAATGCGGGAGCGGCCGTAGGGCCCGGAGCCGTGTACTCCGCCGAAGACCTTGTAGGGGTTGAGATCGTGCCGGAGGAGGCCGCTCGGGCGGAGAGGAACGTCCGGATGCTGGACCCCACCGGTACGGCGAGGATCGTCGCGGCGGATGCGGTTGCCTTCGCGGCCGAGTATGGGCACCCGATCGATCTGCTGTACCTGGACGCCGACGGCGCCGGCGGGCGAGGCAAGGGTGTGTACCTTGACATCCTCGAGGCTGCCTGGGACCGCCTGCCAAAGGGGGCGATCGTTCTGGCCCACAACAGCGTGAATCTGGCGGACACGCTCCGCTACTACTTGGAGTTCGTGCGGGATCCGCGCAACATGGCGGCGAGCCTGAACTGCGCCGTTGACGGCGAGGGGCTGGAGGTGTCCCTGAAGTGATGGATTTCGAGGCGCACAACCGCGAAGTGAAGCTGGTGTGGGAGGCCTACCGGGCCGGGCACCCCACTCGGGTGCCGATGGTGCTTGGCATCAATGTGCGCTTCACGATGTTCGAGCATCCGGCCAACCCCGAGAAGATCGACTTCGAGCGCTACTTCGCGGACCCGGAGACGATGCTGCGGCGCCAGCTGGAGCACCTCGAGTACATCCGCTTTCACATCCCGGCCGACCACGAGATGGGATGGCCCAGCGAGTGGCGCATCGAGGTGGACTTCCAGAACGTCTACGAGGCTGCCTGGTTCGGATGCCCGATCGAGTTCCTCGACGGGCAGGTGCCGGACACCGTGCCGATTCTGACCAACGACCGCAAGCGGATGCTGTTCGATCAGGGTCTGCCGGACCCCTTCGAGCAGTCCTTCCTGCGTCGGAACTGGGACTTCTACGAGTACTTTCGCCGAGCTGAGGAGCACGGAAGGACGCACAAGGGAATTCCGATCCGTGCAGGCTGGCCGACGGGCCTTGGAACGGACGGGCCAATGACCGTCTGTTGCAACCTTCGGGGAACAACGGAGTTCTGCCTCGACCTGATGGAGGACCCAGGGTACGCGGAGGAGTTGCTGGACTTCGTCACCGAGGGCATCGCCAGGCGCATCGAGGCCTATCGCCGCGAGCTGGGCCTGCCCGTCGTTCAGGAGGGCTTCGGGTGGGCCGACGACTCGGTCGCTCTGCTTTCCACGGAGCAGTACCGGGAGTTCGTTCTGCCCCGCCACCGAAGGCTCGTGGAACGATTCTCCACGGGCGGCCCCAACTCCGTCCACTTGTGTGGCGACGCGACCCGCCACTTCTGCACGCTGCGGGACGAACTGAACGTTCGCAGCTTCGACACCGGCTTTCCGGTCGACTTCGCGCGGCTGCGGGCGCAGCTGGGACCGGACGTGGAGATTCTGGGCGGGCCGACGGTCATGCTGCTCAAGGAGGGCACGCCGGAGGAGGTGGAGCGCGAGGTAGTCCGGATTCTGCGCTCGGGGATCACCGAAGGCGGCCGGTTCATCCTGCGGGAGGGCAACAACCTGTCTCCCGGAACGCCGCTGGAGAACGTTCGGGCGATGCACGAGACGGTCCGCCGAGAGGGAAGGTACGCAGCCTAGCTGAGCTCTGCCGCGATCCGCTCCAGCAAGAGCTGGGATACCCGCGACTCCGCGCCGTCGCTTCGCGCCGGCCAAAAGAGCTGCATGGAGGCTCGGGTCTCGCCGCCCGAGGTTCGAGTCTCCAGCTCGCAGCGGATTCGCGCCCGGCCGGGGTCGAACCCGTCGGTGGAGGCGGTTTCGCAGGCCATGCGGAGGAAGGTCGAGCCCCGGTGTTCGAGCCAGCGGGAGGCCTCCCGTTCGTCCAGCGTTCTTCGGCTTGCGATGAGGAGCGTCTCAGCTGGCGACCATGCTCCGTCCCGAAGGATCTCGAGGGCAACCCGCAGTTCGGCAACGAAGGTTCCTCGTCGCGCGCCGAGCAGCCCTTGGGCGTAGAAGGCCGCGCCCAAGGCGAGCAACAGTGCGGAAACGACGAAGGCGTCCATGGGATTGCCGCAAAAGAGAAGGGGGAGCCTTCTGCGGAGAAGGCCCCCCGTTCGTCCGACCTCCTGAGGGTCTAGTCCTGAAGCTTGCTCCCGACTCTGCTGTCGCCCTGCCGACCGGCCTCGGTGAGTTGCGCCTCGGCGCCCATCACCTCCATCCCCTTGCGGGTTTGGACCTTCGGGGCCTCCTCGGCGTTCTTCACCTGCGGCGCCTCCATCTGGACGGAGCAACCGGCCACCGTCATCGCAATCACACAGCCGAGCCAGAAAGCCTTCATGAATCCTTGCTCACCCGATCAGAGATGGTCCCAAACGTAGTCCTCGACCACCGTCAGCCGAACGTCGCCGCTCGGGATGTTCGGCCGCCAGTTGGTTCCCTTGGCGAGAGCACCAGGACCGGTGACGCTGGCGTGACCGTCCGCCCAGACCACGGTCGCCCGACCTCCATTGAGGGTGCGATCCGAGGCTCCGCGCATGGAGACGCCTCCCGTGATCGCCCCTGCCGCTACGTTGCCGCGAAGGTACGTGGCGTCATAGAACCCGCCACTGCCCCAGTCGTCCGTGCACCAGAAGTCCGGCGCTTCATAGCAATAAGGAGGATCGATCGCCGCGGCGGACGTCCACATTGGCTGACCCCACCAGTACAGGCCCAGCGGACCGAGGTTGTCCTCGGAGTTGCTGAACTTGGCCGTGTGGAGAACGGTGTTCGCGACATTGGCAAGAGCCGTCTGGCCTCGAGGCGTGGGGTTGCTCGGGAACGAGGGGGCCGGGTACGGCGCGATTCCGGTGTAGTTGAAGCCGAACACGGGGACCAGAGACTTGTACGTCGTCGCGGGCCAGCCGGCCGGGGTCGCCTCGATGCTCGGAGCCAGCGGATCCTGGAACAGGTCGGCCGTCTTAATGTACGGCAAAACCAACCAACTCCACGGCTGGTACGGCCTGCCGGCGACGTTGGCGGGCTGGCCCGGAGCGGCCCAGCTGATCAGCGGGTGGAACACGTCGTCGTTGTCCGCCGAGTACATCAGCGAGGACAGCCCAAGCTGCTTGACGTTGCTCAGGGCGGCCGAGCGCTTCGCGGCGGCCTTCGCCTGGGCGAAAACGGGGAACAGAATGGCGGCAAGGATCGCGATGATCGCGATCACCACCAAGAGCTCGATCAAAGTGAACGCTCGATTCTTCACTGGATAACCTCCAATCGATCGGCAGAGACAACCAACCGCAGACCGGCAGGTACGCACAACTGCCACCTCCACTTTACAACAGCTTAACCGGACTCGTAGGACCCTTTTCGGCCGGAACCCGACGATTTCAGGCGGTTTTGCGGAGCCGGAGCCGATCCAGGGCCACAGCGGCCACAATGATCGCTCCCGTCACGATCTCCTGCACCCAGTTCGGCAGGCCGTACTGGGCGCATCCGGAGCGGATCGTGTACATGATCAGCACGCCGATGATGGAGCCGACCACCGAGCCCTCCCCGCCGGACAGGCTCGCGCCACCGATCACCACGCCCGCGATCACCTCGAGCTCCATGCCGACGACCGCCGTAGGGTCACCAAGACGGAGCCGAGAGAAGAGCATCAGCCCGCTGAGGCCCGCGAACAGGCCGCTCAGCGTGTAGATCCAGACCTTCGTGGCCTCGACGTTCACGCCGCAGAGCCGGGCCGCCTGCTCATTGGAGCCGATCGCGACGACGTGCCGGCCGAACCGCGTGTGCCGGAGCGTCAAAGCAGCCAACGCCGCAAGGGCGATGAGCAGCCAGATGCCGTTCGGAAAGATCCGCCAGCGATCCTCCGGCCCGAGCGATCCCAGCAGGTCGTTCAGCCAGACCTGCCGCTGGGGATCGACGGTCTGCTCTTGACCCAAGCCCTTGGCGACGCCTCGGACGATCAGGTAAGTGCCCAAGGTAACGATGAACGGCCCGACCTTCAGCCTCGCGATGAGCACACCGTTCAGAAGGCCGATCGCGGCTCCGCACGCCAGCCCGACCGCGACCGCGGTCCAAGGCCCGTAGCCGTCCTTCAGCAGGACGGCGATGACCACGCTCACGCAAGCGGCGATCGAGCCCACGGACAGGTCGATGCCCGCGGAAACGATCACGTAGGTCATGGCCAGAGCGGACATGGCCACGATCGTGCTTTGGCGGAGGATCGTCTCCAGATTGCGGACCGATGGGAAGCTCTCTGGCTTCAGAACCGAGAAGACGAGGAAGATCACCAGCCACGCGGCCAGGAGACTCGCGGTGTTCAGGACCCCGCGCCAGGTTTCCGAGCGTCTCATGCCCCCGTCGCCTCCGCCATGATCCCTTCCTGAGTCCACTCGGAGGCGGGGAGCGTGCGAGCCAGCCGTCCTCGGCGCATCACGGCGATCCGGTCGCACACGCCGAGGAGCTCCGGCAGATAGCTGCTGACGAACAGAACCGCCTTCCCCTGCAGGGCAGCGCGGTCGATGAGTTGGTAGATCTGGCTCTTGCTGACCACATCGATTCCTCTCGTGGGCTCGTCCAGGAGCAGGACGTCCACGTCATGGAGCAGAAGCCGGCCGATGGCGACCTTCTGCTGGTTGCCGCCGGACAGGTCGGAGACCTTCTGCCCGACGCCGCGGCAGCGGATTCCCAGGCTCTCGGCCCAAGATCGGGCGGTTGCCTCCTCCGCGCGGTGGTCGACCCAGCCCCAGCGGCCGAAGCGGTGCAGACAGGGCAGGGTCATGTTGTCCGCGATGGTCAACCCGAGCGCGAGACCCTCCTGCTTGCGGTCCTCGCTGAGCATGCCCATGCCCATGCGCCAGGATTCGAACGGCGCCCCGCTCCTCAGGATGCCGGCCACGCGGACCTCGCCACGGACCACGGGGTCCAGGCCGAAGATCGCCCTCAGCAGCTCCGTTCGGCCCGAGCCGTTCAGCCCCGCGACGCCCAGAACCTCTCCGCGCCGAAGGCTGAGGTCGACCGCGGAAGGCCGCTGGCGCCCGGTTAGGCCTCGAACCTCGAGAACGACCTCGCCCGGCCGGCGCTCGTTCCTGGGATACAGCTCGTCCACGGACCGGCCAACCATCCGGCGAACGATCTCCTCGTTGGACAGCGATCCTACAGGATCGGCCGAGAAACCGTCCCGGCCCGCGCCGTCGCCCGGCACCACCTCGCCGTCGCGCAGGACGGTCACGGTGTCGCAGACCTCACGAACCTCGTCCAGGAAGTGCGAGATGTAGACCACGGCGTGCCCGGAGTTCCGCAACGATCGGACGACCTCGAACAGGCGCTCGGTGTCCTCCTCAGTCAGGCTGCTCGTCGGCTCGTCGAACACCACGACGCGGCACCCGATGGCGACCGCCCGCGCGATCTCCACGATCTGCCGGGTAGCGATCGGCAGCTTGCCGACCTGCAGGTCGACGGACAGGTCGGGGTAGCCCAAGCGGGAGAGCGCGTCTCGGGTGCGCCGCTCCAGCTCGTTCCGCTCCAGCACCCCCAGCCTGCTGGGCTCCACCCCCAGGAAGACGTTCTCGGCGACCGACAGGTGGTTGCACAGCGAGAGCTCCTGGTGCACCATCGCCACGCCATGCCTGCGCGCGTCGCTTGGGTTGTGCGGGGCGTACTCGCGGCCGTCCAGACGCATCCTGCCTTGGTCCGGATGGATCACGCCCGCGAGGATGCGCATGAGCGTGCTCTTGCCGGAGCCGTTTTCACCGACGAGAGCGCGGACCTCCCCGGTGTCGACGGCGAGGTCCACGCTGACCAAAGCTTTGGTCGCGCCGAAGCTCTTGCTCAGACCGACCATTTCGAGGAAGGGCATGGCCGGGTGAGGCTACTCGCGCGGGGGCTCTAGGAGCTGGCGGATCTCCGGGTTGTTGCGGTTCTCGGGCGTGGCCAGCGTCGCTCCAGTGTCGATGCGCTTCTCGACGGACTCCTTCTTCAGGTGGGAGACCATCGTCTTGACGCCGAGGTAGCCCATGTTGAACGGGTTCTGCAGAACGAGCCCGTGGATCTGCCCTTTCTCCAGGGCCGCGATCAGGGTCGGGGAGCTGTCGAACCCGACGAACTTCACCTTGCCGGCGAGGCCGGCGTCCTGCAGCACCCGCAGCATCCCGACCGTGGTGGACTCGTTCGGGCAGAAGATGCCGTCGATGCTCAGGGTGCCGTCCGGCTTCTTCAGGGGCGCGAGGAGGTTCTCGGCGGCCCGCTGAGCGGTCTCGGTGGTCGCGCCCCCATACTGGTTGTCGCTGACGACCGTGATGCCGGGATTCTCCTTCATGGCGTCCAAGAAGCCCTTCTCCCGCTCCTGGGTGCTGGCGCTGCCGACCTGATAGCGCAACAGGACCACGCGGCCCTTGCCGCCGAGGAGCTTGGCGAGATGCTCTCCGCCCAGCTTGCCGCCCTTGTAGTTATCGGTCGCGACGAAGCTCACGTACTTGTCCGAGTTCAGTCCGGAGTCGATGATCACGACCGGGATTCCCTTGCCGATGGCTTCCTCGATGGGGGCCACCAGGGCGGAGCTGTCGAGAGGGGCCACGACGATGCCGTCCACCCCGCGGGTGATGAAGTCCTCGATCACCGCGATCTGGCTCTCGCGGTCGTCCTCCTTCACGGGACCCTTCCAGATCACCTCGACGCCTAGTTCGCCGGCGGCCTTCTTCGCGCCGGCGTGGATCGCCTTCCAGAACTCGTGGGTCGTGCCCTTCGGGATGACGGCGATCTTGAACGACTGAGTCCCCGCCGCCTTCGGGGTCTCCTCGGACGCTTTGGACTCTGTGGAACTCCCGCAACCCGCGAGCACGGCGGCTGCGCAGACGGCCGCGACCAAGCTGGAAAGCCTTTGAACCTTCATGGCGCAGGTTTACCCCCAGATCGGCTTGAATGTGGCGTTGGAGGAGATGGGACGCTGTGCCGATGCGGCCCTTCCTGGGTCGGTAAGCTCTGGTTGTGGAGAGAATTCTGCTCGCCGCTCCCCGCGGCTTCTGCGCCGGGGTGTCCTACGCGATCGAAGTGGTGGATCTGGCTCTCAAGGCCTTCGGCACGCCGCTGTACGTGCGCCACGCGATCGTGCACAACGAGTGGGTCGTCAGGAGCTTCGAGCGCCGGGGAGTGGTGTTCGTCGAGACCGTGGAGGAGGTCCCCGAGGGCATGCCGGTGGTGTTCAGCGCGCACGGCGTGTCGCCCCAGGTTCGCGAGAAGGCGGCAGAAAGGAGCCTGAAGGTGGTGGATGCCACCTGCCCGCTGGTCACCAAGGTGCACAACGAGGCGCGGCGATTCGCGGAGAAGGGCTACCAAATCCTGTATGTGGGACACCGTGGCCACGCGGAAGCTGAAGGCATCCTCGGCGAGGCTCCGGGGTCCATCACGCTGGTTGAGACCGCCGAGGAGGCCGAGAGCGTCCAGCCCCCCTCGGCTGAGAAGCTGGCCCTGCTCACACAGACCACCCTCAGCTTGATCGAGGTGAACCGGATCGCCGACGTCCTTCGGCGGCGCTTCCCAAACTTGGAGACCCCGAGCCGGGACGACATCTGCTACGCGACCACCAACAGGCAGGTGGCCGTCCAGGAGCTCGCGCGGCAGTGCGACCTCGTGCTGGTGATCGGAAGCCGCACTTCGTCGAACAGCAACCGGCTGCGGGAGGTCGCCGAGGCCGCGGGAGTGGAGTCGTTCCTGCTTTCCGACGGTTCCGAAGTGCGCCCAGAGTGGGTCCAGCGTCGTTGCGTCGGCGTCACGAGCGGCGCCTCGACGCCGGAGCACTTGGTGGAGGAGGTCGTCGGGGCGCTGCTGCGCCTAAGTCCCGGCGCGAAGGTCGACAGCCTCGAGGTCCTGCGCGAGAACGTCCGTTTCCAACCCGCCCGGGAGCTGGTCCGGCTCGCGATGCGTTAGGGGCTTCGCCACGCGGCGCGCACGGCGAGCGTCTCCGGATCCAGCAGGAGGCCCTGCGTCGGCTCCTCGGTCGGCCACCAAGCGAGCAGGCCGAACACCGTGGAAGCGATCGTCGGCGTGGCCGGCAGAGCGAAAAGGGCGCCGCTGGCCAGGTTGCGCAACGTTCGTCCGCCCTCCAGCCACAGGGTGGCCTCGAAGCCGGGGACCGGCGCCAAGCCGGCTCTGGCCTCGAGCAGGTCTCTGCGCCTTGCCAGCAGCAGGTCGGCCCTTCCGAGAAGCCTCGTGCCGTAGGAGGTCCGCTCCACGAAGAGGTGGATGCGATCGGAGACGGGGACGACCAGATCCAGTCCCTCGCCGAGCTGCTGAAAGGCCACTTGGCCCAGTCCCGGTTCCCAGAAGGCCACCCCCCAGGCGCCGTCCGCACGCCGGGCGATCCACGTGGGCCTTTCACCGACGGTGGCGAGCCGATCGTCGACGGCCTCTTGGGCCGTCGAGGTTCCCTCGAAACCCCCAAGGAGCCTGGGGCGGGGAAGCCCCTCGGACAGGTTCACCTCGTACAGGCGCTCGGTCGCCACTCCCGGCCGGGTCTGCCATCGGACCAGCAGGTAGACGTTGTCACCGATCCGCCTCGCTCCGGCGAGGGAGGGGCTGGCGGACGGCTCGCCGAGGCTGGAGCGTCCGTCGGTGGCATCCAGAGGCCAGTGCCGGACGCGATGGCCCGCTCGGGTGTGGAGGCCGTCCCGGCGCCACGCGCAGAACCGGTCCCCTTGGCGAAAAACGACCTCGTCGCGAGAAGCCTGATGCGGCCGCTCCATGGACACCAGCACGCAGTAGGCCGGACCCTCGACCCGGAACGGTCGGGCCCCCAGGTCGATGCGGTAGCCTGCAGCCTGGGCAAGGCTGGGGAGCAGGAGAAGGCCAAGGACGGGAACCATCATGCGGACCGGTTCAGTGTACTGCCAGGAGTGCCCTCGCAGTGACCCCGCGTTGGGTCGCTGCAGGGACGGGAAGGTGAATCCGCACAGCAGGGTTCAGGCGGTGGAGGTTGCCAACGTCCTGGGCGTGCGCGCGCTGTGCCCGTTCAACGCGCACCGGGATCGGCTTGTGCGCTCGCGATGCCGGAGTCAGCGGGCGTGCGCGGCACCGACCGGTTCCGAGAGCAACACGGCGTAGCCGTCCGGGTCAGCGACGAGGAGCGTGCGCTCGCCCCAGAGCGCCATCTCGAGCTGGCGCAGCACGGTGACTCCCGAGGAGCGAACCCTCTCTGCGACGCTGGGAAGATTCTCCACGCGGAAGTTGATCACCAGGCCGCCCCTCCGATCAAGCAAGGGGTTCTGATCCTCAGAAGGCTGCTGGACGAGGAGAAGCTGGCATGGGCCGGTGGCCAGGTAGGCGAGGCGATGCCCGTCGAAGTCCTCCTCGCGGTCGATCGCTAAGCCCAGCAGGTCGTGATAGAACGCCAGCGATCGGGAGAGGTCGCGGACGTCGAGGATCAGGTGGCATAGGGAGCTTCCCATGATTCCCGGCACGTGTTTCGCCGAGAGGGGCAAGGTCTCCTGCCCGCAGTTGGGACTCGGCGCGACCATAATGGGGCATGTCTGTCGCGGAACTCCGAGCGTTGTGGCGCCTCCACCTGGTCGATGCTCGGATGTTGGAGATCTCGAAGCGCCTCACGAGCTACAGCCCCAACGAGCGTCTCCGCAGGGAGCTGGAGAAGGCTCGCGCCGAGTTGCACGAGCTGGAAGCGAGGCACCGAGAGCTCAAGCAGGCGGCGAAGGACCTCGAGCTCCAGGACAAGGCTGTCGAGGAGCGCCTGAAGCGGCTCCAAAGGGACCTCTACGGAGGGAAGGTCGTCAACCCCCGCGAGGTCGAGGCGATCGAGCACGAGATCGAGTCGCTCAAGAGACAGCGCGGGGAGATGGACCTCCAACTCTTGGAGCTCTGGGAGCGACAGCCGGAAGCGGAACAGGCGCTGGAGAATCCGCGCAAACGACTGGAGGAGCTGGAGGCCAAATTCGCGGAGGCCGAGGAGAAGCTCGGCGCGGAGAGGGCGGTGCTGGAGGAGGAGTACAGCAAGCTGGCGGCGGCGCGCCCGAAGTTCCTCGAGGGTGTCTCCCAGGGCCTTCTCGCTCGGTACGAAGCGATCCGCCAAAGGCAGGGGGGCATCGGCATGGCGGAGGCGACCAAGGAGGGGCTGTGCGGCGCCTGCGGAACCACGCTCCCGAGAACCGCCATCGAGAACGCCAAGCTCGGGCAGGTCGCCACCTGCCAAGAGTGCCATCGGATCATCTACGCGACGGAAGGCGCGATATGAGGACGTGGTTTCTTGCCGCCTTTGTGGCGCTCGGCCTGGGTTGCGCCAAGGTGCCTGGGGGCGGGACCGGGGTTCGCACGCGCCGGATCGTCGTGACCCTGACGTACGCGGGCCCCGTCCGCCCGGAGTACGTGTACATCGTGGGCATCCGGCCGTCCGCAGAGGCCGCCCCGACGACCACTGGGCCGATTCCAGTCGTGGCGCCGCCGTGGGGCAACGGCTTCGTGACGGGCAACTGCACTCACTTCGTGCGATGGGACCCGACGCACTCGCCCACCTACACGCTGTACCGGTTTCGGGATTCCGCCCTGACGACTTGGTTCGACGTCGGGGCGCCGGTCAACTCGATCGACCCGGGCTCGGAGGGGCGCACGCTCCGCTTCGAGCTGGACGTATCGCAAGTGGCGGCGACCCCCGCGGAGGCGGAGGGCTTCGCCTCGGTCCAGCTCAATTTCTTCTCCCAGGATCGCGTTCCCCAAGGCTCCTCCGGAAGCAAGGCTTGGGACGCGCTGGGCAACAGCCGTCTGCCGTCGGAGATCAACCAGTACCTGACCATCGATCTGCGGCGGAACGGCCTCTACACCAACGACCGTGCCGGCGGTCTTGAGCCCGCGAACGACGTCGCCGACCCTAGCCTCGATCTGGTGGACTGGTCGGTGGAGGTCCGGGTGCAGTAGCCGATGCCGAAGGTCTCGATCCTCCTCACCTGCTACAACCACCTTCGGTTCCTGGGTCCGTGTCTGGACTCCGTGTTCTCCCAGACCTTCCGTGACTTCGAGGTCATCGCCGTGGACGACGGGTCCACCGATGGCACTCGCGAGGCGCTGGCGGGCGAAACCCGGCTCGACCGTCTGATCCTGACGGAGTCGAACGTCGGCACGTACCAGGCGCTCAACCTAGCCCTTGCCGACGCTGAGGGGGAGTTTATCGCGGTGCTGAACGACGACGATGTCTGGGCGCCACGGAAGCTCGAGCGGCAGCTGGAGCTGTTCAACGCGCATCCCGAGATCGGCCTCGCCCACACGGACGGTTGGTTCATCGATGGCGACGGCCAGCGGCTGGAGGGGACTCCGCTCGGGTTCGAGTTTCCGCGGACGGAGACGGGCGACGTGCTGCCGGCGCTGATCTATGCGAACAAGATCATCGCCAGCGCGGCTCTGGTGAGGCGAAGGTGCTTCGAGGAGGTTGGAGTCTTCGACCCGGGCTACTTCGGCAGCGGCGACTGGCACATGTGGCTCCGGGTCGCGGAACGTTGGCCGGTTGGCTTCGTGCCGGAGCCGTTGACGTTCTACCGCGTCCACGGCTCGAACGCCAGCCACAAGTTGGAGCGCATCTGGCGGGACGACGAGCGCCTCCGGATCTGGATCCGGTCGAAGTACGCCGACTACCTCGCCTCGGGCCGAGACCGCCGGTTGCTCGCGCGGGCGTTCGCCCACAACGAGGCCTGTCTGGGCACCGTGCTGATGCTGAACGGCAAGCCTCGCGAGGCTCGCCGAGCCTATCTCCGGTCGCTGCGCCTGCGGCCGACGCGCGCCAAGAGCGTTCTGCGGCTGCTGGGCACCTTCCTGCCGAGGGACCTGTTTCGGCGCTGGCTCTAGACCTTCTTCGTCTTCCAACGGCCCTGGCGGAAGACGATGGCGCACAGGACGCCGTTCAGAAGCTGCGACACGCCCATCGCGATCCAGGCCCCGACCGGCCCCATTCCAAGGACCAGGGACAAGCCGAAGGCCATGGGGATGCGGACGAACCAGAGGGAGACGACCGTCAGCCAGAGCGGCCGGGTCGTGTCTCCAGCCCCCTGCATGGCGCCGGTGAGAACCACTCCGTAGGCGAACCCGACCTCCGTCACGCAGAGCCACCGGATGAGCGAAACGGCCTCGGCGGCGATCAGGCGGTTGTCGGGCACGAGCAGCGCGGTGATCGGCTCCGCCAGGAGGAAGATCGGCGCCGAGAGCACGAGGGTCACCAATCCGGCGTGGTGGGCGGCGGTCCATGCCAGGCGCTCGGCCCGCGCCGCGTTCCTCATGCCGAGAGACTGCCCGACGAGCGCGGCGGATGCTCCCGACAGCCCGAAAGCCGGCATGAACATGATCGATTCGAGGGCGAATCCGACGCCCATGGCGGCGATGGCCGCGGAGGCCGGGGTCACGAGGGTGCCCACGGCTCCGACCCAGGAGTCCAGCGCGCCGGCAGGGATCGCGACCACCCCAGCGAGAGCCGTCTGACGGGCGACGTCCAGAAGGGAGGACTGGAGCGGTGTGGTCGTGGCTTTGAGGACGATCGTGAACACCGCCAGCTGGGCCACCCGGAGCACGGACATCACGGCGGCGGGAATGGCGATGCGAAGGATCCGATGGACCCAGGAGGGCCTCGGCAGGACGAGGCGCCAGGCTGGGCCCAAGACGGTTTTCCTGCTGAACAGGAGGTAGACGCCCGCTGCGATCCACGCGCTGATCGAGAGCGCCGCGGCCGCGCCGTAGAGGCCGAGGCCTGCCCCGGGAACCACAATGAGCCCGACCTTGCGGGTTGGGAAGATCAAGAGGAAGTTGAGCAGAACGTGGAGCAGTATCTGGAGCCCACTGATCCGCATGGGGCTCTTGGTGTCGCCGATGCCGCGGAGCGATCCCGCGAACACCTGGATGAAGTTCAGCGCGGGAAGGGCCGTCGCGTACAGCGCGAGGAACCCGACCATGAGCTCCACGGCGCGGCGGTCCTGGGACGGCAACAGCGCCCTGGCCGCGAACGGCGCGATGAGCCAGGTGCCAACCATCAGTGCCAGACCCAGGAAGGCCGCGAGGCTCAGGCACTGCCGGTTGGCCTCGTGCAGGGTGCGCTCGTCCCGCGCGCCGAAGGCGCGGCTCACGAGGGCGGTGGCGGCCGTCGCCAGCGACATGGCGAGGCTGAACATGAGGAACATCACGTTCATCGAGGCCGATTGGGCCGCCAGCGCGGACGGCTCGAGGCGCCCGATGAAGCCCCGGTCCAGGATGTTGTTGAAGACCTGGAGGGAGTTGAGCGCGACCGCGGGCCACGCCAAGGCCCAAACGACCTTGGCGGCATTCTCGGAGGCTGAGCGGGAGGGGAGATCTCCGGCCGGAGTGGACGCCACTAACGGCGGATGTTACCGCGTCGCCGAGTCTGGGTCAGGGCGCTGCGCGGCTAGAGCTCGTGAGGGTAGACGGCGTCGACGTAGGAGCAGGTCGGATCGGTGCCTACGCTGCCGACCGTGTAGGAACCGCCCGCCGGGCAGGTAGGCTGCGTGGCGCCCCGCAGGTATTCAGGGTAGATGTCCCTCATCGCAACGGGCTCGCCGTCCGGCTTCTTCTGCTCTTGGGCGAAGACCTCTTTGGCGTCCGCGATCTTCCGAAGGTTCACGATGCACGTTCTCTGGAGCGACCTGCCGCGGGCATGCATGAACTGCGGGACGGCGATGGCAGTGAGCACCCCGATGATCAGGATGACGATCATCACCTCCATGACAGTGAACGCGGAGAGACGCCTTCGCCCACTCACAAGGGTTTTGTTCCATGTTCGCGGGCAAAGGCCCGTCCGCACCGACGTCCGGTGGGATCAGTAAGTCAGACAGTTCTTCGCATCCAGGAGCAGCTCGATGACCTTGGCGGCGCCCGCGATGAAGGCTCCGGGAAGAAGGTCGGCCTCGGTGATGCCGCGCTCCTTGGCGCAAGGCGAGCAGACGAGCATCGGGCAGCCGGCCTGCAGAACGTTGTCGAGGAGCTTCTTGAGCGGGTCCAGGCCGTGCGCCTGGATCGAGTCCGCGTAGCCCTTGGTCGCGAGCCTCACGGCCTCGGACTGCAGGATGAAGACCGGCTTGACGTCCATCGCGAGGCAGCCGTTCCCAAGCACGAAGGGCAAGGTGGCGCGCTCGGCGTCCTCCTTCCCGTGGGTGACGACGAAGACGAGGCTGGGTTCGCTCTCCATACATCCTCGGAGATGCAATTAGGCCCAAAGAGGATTCCACCCTTGACATCGGGCAGGGACTGTGGTATAGTCTCGCTACTGTTCGAGTCCGACGTCACGATGCCGTTGCCAGGCGCTCCGCCCGGGATACGATCGCACGAAGAGACCAGAACGGGCTAAGGAGGCCATATGGCAATCAAGACACTCTACATCGGCAACCTCTCCTACTCGACCACGGAGTCCGGACTTCTCGAGGCTTTCTCCGCTTTCGGCGCGCAGTCCGCTCGCATCGTCGAGGGCCGCGGCTTCGGTTTCGTCGACGTCGACGCCGCCCAGATGGACGACGCGATCGCCCAGAAGGACCAGACGCAGCTGGACGGTCGGACGATCAACGTCAGCGAGGCCCGCCCGAAGGCGGCCGGTGGCGGTGGCGGTGGCGGCAGCCGCGGCGGCTACGGCGGTGGCGGCTATAGCTCCGATCGGCGCGGCGGTGGTGGCGGTCGCAGCGGCGGCGGCCGGCGCGGCTGGTAACACCCGCGAAGATCGCAACAAGGAGGCCGTCCTTCCTTTTCGGAGGAGGGGCGGCCTTCCCGCTTTGTGCGCCCGGGTGCGCCGAAGGGGGCAGCGTTCTCTGTCCTTGGGTGGATGTGCGCAGCGCGGCTAGAGGTAGCCCTGGCTGGATGCAGCGGCAGCGTCCAGGAACTCCCCCGCGAAGCGCAGGGTGTCCGCCTCCGAGGGTTGCGGGTGGAGAGGGATGAAGCGGTAGAAGATCCCGTCGGTTGCCCGGCGCCGCAGGAGCTGCGCCTTGAACAGCTCCCATTTGATGAGCAGGGTGGACGGGACGAAGCCATCCTCGGACTTGTACAGGTACAGGGCGAGACGCTCCGGCTCATCCGAACCCTTCCTGCTTCTCACGGCGAGCGTAGCCGGGACGTTGCCCCGCGTCCGTGTGGGGATGCGCACGGTCGACATTCGGTCGAAGTCCCAGCCTTGGCCGCTGAAGCACACGCTGGGGTCGTGGAACGTCTCCCGGCTACTGCTGGCGATGACGACCACGTCGTAGGCCTCCCCGCCCGAGCGGTACACCCGGCACACGATGCCGTACGGCTTGAGGAGTTCATAGGTCGACTCCTCCATGCGGTAGGTCTGCTCGGGGTTGTCGGGACCGGGGACGAACGAGAACACGCCCACTTGCCGGGGAAGGTGCTGTTCCATCCAGGCTTCGGATTTCGGCTCCGGGCGCTTGGGCTTGGAACCGGTTGCCACGAGGCCCGCCAGCAGAACCAGCGCCGACGCGACGTACACGCGCGCTTTCAGTCCTTCCATCCCAGCACCCTCGCGAGCTTGAACAGCAGGAAGAAGCAGAGGATCAGCGTGACGTAGCCGCTGTAGTTGTGGAAGGCGTGCCCGGCCTCGGAGCCGAGGCGGTCCCCGACGATCCCGATCAGGGCGATCCGGAGACCGTTGATGAAGAGGCACAGCGGCGCGACGACGGCGAACATCAGGAGATTCGCCCACCAGCGCAGATTGGCGATCAATACGAAGAGGACAGTGAAGGCCGTGACCGCCAGAATCAGCTTGAATCCGCTGCACGGCACGCCCACGAAGAGGTTGAAGTCGCCCACCAGCACGTTGGTGCGGTCGACCATGAACACCTCGAAGCCCATGAAGTGCAGCACCTGGAAGGCGATCCAGCTGGAGATGCGCTGCAACGGAGCGGTGTACGTGTCGATCGCGAAGGTCCAGATCGGCAGGGCGAAGTAAAGGTACGCGATCGGCAAGAACAGGCCCAGCATCCAACGCCATCCGGCGACGAACCACACGGTGCAGAGCAGCGTGGCGATCAGACCGTGGGACAGGATCAGCCTAAGGTCGGCCGCGCGGCCCGCATAGACCAGGAAGAGGACCGTCGCCAAGGGCAGCAGGGCAAAGGCGCTGGGGCGGACGGGGATCGTGCTCAGCTGCGGCCAGCGGCGGTAGACGATGTAGGCCGCGATCAGCGGGACGAGCCAACCGTGCGAGTAGTAGCCATCCTCGCTCTGCCAGAGCTCCGGCAGAACCGCCAGCAGAGGCCAGAAAAGAACGCCCAGGGCTGCCGCGAAGACCAGACCCGGCAGAAACGCGTCGGAACGCACCACCCGTTGCCAGTCGAAGGCCCTAGGAGATTGCGCGGCTGCGGGCGAGGGATCCACGATGCTCATCGGCGAACCCGGCGGTCGTCGGCCGGATGGGTACTCCGGTGGTTCCTATCCATTGTACACGCCCGATGGCACGGATTCTGCAGGCCGGGCCGGTAACATGAGCGAGAGTCGAACCATGGGTGATAGGCATACTAGGACGGCCCTGCCGGGCGTTGTGATCCGCTCCCTGCAGAGATTCGAGGACCATCGCGGTTGGCTGACGGAGCTGTACCGGCAGGATGAGTTGCCCGAGGGCTTCGAGCCGGTCATGGGCTACCTCAGCGTCACTCGGCCGGGCGTGGCCCGCGGCCCCCACGAGCACGTGGAGCAGTCGGACGGCTTCGTCTTCCTCTCAGGGAGGTTCGAGCTCCACCTATGGGAGAACCGCGAGGGGAATCCCGACCGGTACGAGGTTCACGCGGTCGGCGAGGACGCGCCCGTGTTCGTCGTCGTGCCGCCGGGCGTGGTGCACGCCTACCGCAATGTGGGCGACTCGGACGCCTTCGTGCTGAACTTCCCGGACCGGCTCTACCGGGGGCCCGGCAAGTCCGAGCCCGTGGACGAGATCCGGCACGAGAACGACCCGCAATCGAGGTTCCGGCTGTGAGGGTGATGGTGACCGGAGGGGCCGGGTTCATCGGCTCCCACTTCTGCAGGGTCTTCCGGCGGCGCTACCCCGAGGCCAGGCTCGTCGTTCTGGATGCCCTGACCTACGCGGGCAACTTGGCGAACCTCGAGGACTTCCGGGACGACCGCAACTTCGCATTCCACCCGGGCAGAATCCAAGACCGAACCGTGGTTGAGGGCATCCTTCGCGCCGAGGGGATCACGCACATCGTTGACTTCGCCGCGGAGAGCCACAACGATCGGTCGATCCAGAGCAGCGCTGAGTTCATTGAGACGAACGTGCTCGGCGTCTACACGCTGTTGGAGGCGACCCGCCGGTTTGGCGTGCAGAAGTACGTGCATGTCAGCACCGACGAGGTGTACGGCAGCATCGAGTCCGGGGACTTCACCGAGGAGAGCCCGCTCGAGCCCAACACGCCGTACTCCGCCAGCAAGGCCGGCGGCGACCTTCTGGTGCGCGCCTACTGCAAGGCGTTCGGCGTGCCTGCGGTGATCACCCGCGGCGGCAACACCTACGGCCCCTACCAGTACCCGGAGAAGCTGATCCCGTTCTTCGCGACGCGCCTGTTGGAAGGCAAGAAGGTGCCGATCTACGGCGACGGAACGCAGGTTCGCGAATGGATCCACGCCGAGGACCACGCCTCGGGAGTGCTGAAGGTGCTGGAGGACGGCCAACCGGGCGAGGTCTACAACATCGGCGACGAGAACGAGCGGCAGAACCGCGAGGTGGTCTCCATCCTGCTGGACGAGACCGGCAGAGACTGGGACCTGGTCAAATCCATCCCAGACCCGCGGAAGAACGCCCACGACCGCCGCTACTCGATGTCCTCCGCGAAGCTGAGGAAACTGGGCTGGAAACCCGAGAAGAGCTTTGAGGAGGAGATTCGGAACACGGTGCGCTGGTACGCGGCCCGCCGGGACTGGTGGGAGCCGATCGTCCGCTCGGCGGACTATCAGGAGTTCGTCCGCGCCTATTACGGACCTTCCTTGGGAGAGGATTTGTGAAGGCTCTGATCCTTGCCGGCGGGAAGGGCACCCGCCTCCGGCCGATCACGTTCTCGATGGCCAAGCAGCTGGTGCCGGTGGCCAACAAGCCGGTGATCGAATACGGCATCGAGTCGATCGTGAACGCCGGCATCCGCGACTTCGGGATCATCGTGGGGGACACGGCGAAGGAGGTGGAGGCCGCTCTCGGGGACGGCTCCCGATGGGGCGCGCGCTTCACCTTCATCCCGCAGCCGGAGCCTCTGGGTCTGGCGCACGCCGTCGCGACGGCCAAGGACTACCTCGGCGACGAGGAGTTCATCATGTACCTGGGCGACAACCTCATCAAGACCGACGTCGGAGAGTTCGTCCGGGAGTTCGAGCGCCATCGCCCGGCGGCGACCATCCTGCTCACGCCGGTGCCAAACCCTAGCGAGTTCGGCGTCGCGGAGATGGACGGCGAACGCGTGGTGCGCCTGGAGGAGAAGCCCAAGGAGCCGAAGTCGAACCTCGCCCTCGTCGGCGTCTACCTGTTCGACAAGAGGATCCACGAGTCCATCAGCCGTCTGAAGCCCAGCTGGCGGGGGGAGTACGAGATCACGGACGCCATCCAAGGGCTCATCGAAGCCGGATGCGAGGTTCGGTCGCACGTCGTTCGTGGGTGGTGGAAGGACACCGGGACCGTCGAGGCGATGCTGGAGGCCAACCGACTGATCCTGGAGGATCTGGAGCCCCGGATCGAGGCGGACGTGGACGCCGAGAGCAGGATTGAGGGCCGAGTGACGCTGGGCGAGGGCACCGTCGTGGAGGGCAGCACCATCCGGGGGCCCGTCGCGATCGGCAAGGGCTGCCGCATCGTTGGCAGCTACGTTGGGCCGTTCACGTCGATCGCCGACAACGTGCAGCTCGTGGGCACGGAGATTGAGAACAGCATCGTTCTCCAGGATTCGCGCTTGTCGAGAGTGCCGTCTCGGATCGAGGGCTCACTGATCGGGCGGGGCGTCACGGTCGTTTGCCAAGGCAGGGTGCCACGGAGCATCCAGATCGTGATGGGCGACTCCGGGTCGCTGTCTCTCCCCTAGGTTTCGCGGAAACGAGAAGGAACAGAACTTGAAATGAAGGTAGCCGTAGTCGGAACCGGATACGTGGGGCTGGTCACGGGCGTCGTGCTCGCCGAACTGGGCAACGACGTGATCTGCGTCGACAACGACCCCGCGAAGGTCGAGAAGCTGCGCCAAGGCATCCCGCCGATCTACGAGCCCGGCGTCGAGGAGATGCTGCGCCGCGGTCTGGCCGATGGTCACCTGCGCATCAGCGACTCCGTAGCCGAGGCCACGCGGGCCAGCGAAGTGGTCTTCATCGCGGTGGGGACGCCGCCTGGACCGGACGGTACGCCGGACCTCACCGCCGTCCGGGCCGTCGCGCACGAGATCGGCAAGGCCATCGACCACTACGTGGTCGTCGTCAACAAGTCCACGGTGCCGGTCGGCAGCGGGGACATGGTCGAGGAGATCATCCGCTCGCACGGCGTCCCGCCCGAGCTGTTCGACGTGGTCAGCAACCCCGAGTTCCTCCGCGAGGGAAGCGCCATCCACGACACGCTCGAGCCTGACCGCATCGTGATCGGCGCCAAGAAGCGAGAGGCTGCCGTCAAGCTGGTCGAGCTGTACGCCCCCCTCGAGCGGCCGATGCTGATCACCGACCTGAACAGCGCCGAACTGATCAAGTACGCCAGCAACAGCTTCCTGGCGATGAAGATCAGCTTCATCAACGCGATCAGCCGCATCTGCGAGCTCTGCGGGGCGAACGTGCAGGATGTCGCCAAAGGCATGGGCACGGACTCCAGGATCGGCCCGCAGTTCCTGCAGGCGGGTCTCGGGTGGGGAGGAAGCTGCTTCCCGAAGGACGTGGAAGGCCTCGTCAAGGTCGCCGAGCAGCTGGGCTACGACTTCGAACTGCTGAAGGCGACGCAGAGGATCAACGAGGAGCAGACTCTCCACTTCATCCAGCGGATCGAGGAGCGCCTCGGCGGTTTCGAAGGGAAGAACGTGGGCATTCTCGGCCTCGCCTTCAAGCCGAACACGGACGACATCCGAGACGCCAAGTCCCTGATCATCTTGGACCATCTCCTCCGCAAGGGCGCCAAGGTGCGAGCCTACGATCCGGTGGCCTGGCAGAACGTCAAGCGCCTGTTCCCGCAGGTGGACTACGTGCTCAGCGCGTACGACGTCGGTGTGGACGCGGACGCGGTGGTCCTGGTCACCGAGTGGAACGAGTTCCGGCAGATGGACCTCGAGCGACTTGGGAGCGCGATGCGCCAGCGCATCCTGTTCGACGGCCGGCTGGTGATCCGGAAGGAGGCCGCCTGCAAGGCCGGGTTCGAGCTCCATCGGGTCGGTTCCAGGTCCTAGGAGCTCGCCGTTGAGGGTCCTCCTCGTTCACGCGTCCTATCGGTACCGTGGCGGGGAGGACGTGGCCTTCGAGAGCGAGGCGGCGCTCTTGGAGGCGTCGGGGCACAGCGTTCGGACTCTGCGCTTCGACAACGCCGATCTGCCGAGCAACCCCCTGGCAGCCGCCGTCCGGACGGTGAGGAATCCGGAGGCAGCCGCCCGCGTGGGGCAAGTCGCCGTGGAGTTCGAAGCGGAGGTGGTTCACTTTCACAACACGTTTCCGCTCGTGTCCCCGGCGGCCTACGGGGCCGCGAAGCGGACCGGGGCGGCCGTGGTCCAGACGCTGCACAACTACCGCCTGGCATGCGTCAACGCGCTGTTGTTCCGATCGGGGAGAGTCTGCACGGACTGCGTCGGCCGAAGCCCTTGGCCGGGCGCTTGGCGGCGTTGCTATCGCGGAAGCCTCGGGGCGTCCTCGGCGGTGGCGCTGATGCTGGCCTACCACCGACGCACGGGAACGTGGCGGCGCGATGTGGATCTGTACCTGGCCGTCTCCGGTTTCGTGCGGTCCGTCGTGGTGGCCGCAGGCCTTCCGGAGGACCGGGTGAGAGTCAAGCCCAACTTCCTCTCTCCCGATCCCGGACTCGGCGCGCCCCAGCGGCAGGGCGTGGCCTTCGTCGGGAGGCTGTCCGAGGAAAAGGGGATTCTGACCGTGCTCGAGGCATGGGCTCGGCATACGGAGTTGCCCCCTCTCTTCGTGGCGGGGGACGGGCCGTGCCGAGACGCCGTCGAGAAGGCGGCCGCCGCGGGCCGGGTGGGCTTTCTCGGAGCGGTGTCCAGGGAAGCCGCCTTGCGGCTGGTGGGCGAGTGCGAGGTCTCCCTCCAGCCCAGTCTTTGCCCGGATGCGATGCCCATGACCCTCGTAGAGGCCTACGCCAAGGGAACGCCGGTCGTCGCCTCGAACGTGGAGAGCCTCGCGTCGCTGGTTCGCAGCGGGCTCACCGGCGAGGTGTTCTCTGCGGGCGATCCAGACCAACTCGCGCAAGCCGTGGTTCGAGTGACGCGCAGAGGCGACTGGCTGGCGCTCTCGCGGGCCGCACGTGCGGAGTACGAGCGCCTCTACAGCGCGGAGAGCGCCAAGCGGAACCTGGAGGAGGCCTACCAGTGGGCTATCCTCCACCGACAACCGTGAGGATCTCCCCGGAGATCGCTTCCGCCACTCGGGAGATTGGCCAAACCCGGCTTGGGTCGGCCGGGGGGAGGGTTCCGCGCACTGCGCGCTCCAGCGCGTCCTCGATGGAGCGGTCGTCGGTGGGGTCGAACACCGCCTCGGGGGCGACCAGCTCCGGCGCGCAACCCGCGAACTTCGAGCAAGCTGAAGGCAGGCCGCAGAGGATCGCCTCATTGACCGCCAAGCCCCACACGTCCTCCAAGGTGGGGAAGAGGAAGGCGTCGCAAGAGCGATACAGTCCCGGCATGGACTCCGGAGGCACGGAGCCCACGAAGTGCACCAGGGCCTCCAGGCCGCGCTGGATGCTCTGAACCAGCCGCTCGCGCTCAGGGCCGGAACCGGCCAGGACGAGAGAAAACCGGTGCCCCCGATCCCACAGGCGGTGCGCGGCGCCGAGCAGCTGGCTTAGCCCTTTGCGGGGAATGAGCTGACCCACGGTCAGGATGGCGGGCCTTGGCTCGAACGAATGCGAAGGCTCGGTTGGCTCCAGAAAGGCGCCTTCGTCCACCGTGTTCTGGATCGTCAGAATGTGCTCGGCTGCAACGCCGAGGGAGCGCAGGTACTCCGTGGAGGTCTGGCCATAGCTGATCCAACGTGGGTTGAACCGAACGACCGCGCGGCGGATCGCTCGCCGCAGGGGACCGATCTCTCTCTCGGTGTGCAGGGTTCCACCCCACCAAACCCACACGGGCTTTCTGGCCAGACGACCGTAGAGGAGGGCACTGAGGGAGCGGAAGCCCATCTCTGCCGTCACCACCGCGTCCGGGCGGAGCTTGACCAGGCTGAGAACCAGCGCTGGATTCAGGTGGATCCGTTGCCGGTCGATCGTTGCCCCGGCGCGCTTGCGGGGCGCCGACAGCTGCAGCCCCCGCACCGGATGGACTTGGAAGAAGCGGCCGTGTTCGCTGAGGCGCCGCCAATCAGGTCGGTTGGACTCGAATCCGGTTAGGAGGACGTGCAGGTCGAGGCGCTCCCCGAGGCGCTCGAAGAGGGGCCGTCGATAAGGGGCGACCATGTTGGTGAGGATCGCCACCTTCGCTCGGTCAGTAGGCACCGTACTCCTCCGCCGCGTCGAGGAACGCCAGGTAGTTCTCTTCGGTCCGCCTCGGCAACGGAATCCCGATCGGTGCCGCCGTCGGCATGAGGACGTAGCCGTAGCCAGCCTTCGCTTGCTCCATGCACCGGCGCACCGCTGCCCGCACCTCGGCCGGCTCCGACATCTCCAGAAGCCGGAGCTCCAGGTTGCCGAAGAGGCACATCCGGTGCCCCACGCGCCGCTTGACCTCTTCCAGCGCGACGTCTCCGTCCGGCGGTGGCTCGCAGGGATCGAGGGCGTCGGCGCCCGTGTCGGCGATGGCTTCCAGCACCCTGCCGATGCGTCCGTGGCAGTGGAGCCTGGCCTTCGACCCTGCGGCGTGGATCGTGTTGACCAGTTCGCTGTCCGGCCTCGTGACCAACTCTCGGAATCGCGAGGGGGGCAGGTACGGGGGCGTTGCGTACTCCGGGCCGCAGATCCGGTACAGGTCCACCACCTCGTCCTGAAGCATGCGGCGAACGTTCCCCAGGTTCCGCTCGTGCAGGATCCGCAGGGTCCGCTCGAAGTGCTCCGGCTCGGTCGTAGCCCAGACCGTGAAGTCGCGGAACTCCATCAGCTCGGCGGCGAGCAGCAGGCCGTCGGCCAGGGAGGTCATCACGATGCCGCGCTCGCCGACCTCGGCTCTCACCCGGCGAACTTCGGAGAAGTCGTACCGCAGCGGGACGTACGGGACGCTGAGAGCGCGGTCGACGTCCTCGGGCGTCTTGCACCAGTGCTCGGTCGTCCAGCTTGTCACCACGCCCTTGATGGTCTCAACCGTGCTGGTGAGTTCGCCGAGAGGCGTGTGGAGGGTGCGCCGCACGATCCGACGCCGATCCTCGGTCCGCTCCTCAACCTCCATCTCGACCGGGTAGGCGCTGCAGAGGAACGTCTCGTTGCTCGATGGTTCCACCATCGCCACGCAGTCCGACTTCGCGCGGACCGCGTCCATCAGGCGCCGATACGAGGGTTCGCGATTTTCGAAGGCCTTTGAGTTGAACCCGACCAGCTCGTAGGTGGACACGGGCACACGGTCCGTCGGCTCCCGCAGGAGCGCTCTTTGGAGTCTCTCGCGACTGGTCATCGGCGTGCCTCATTATCCTCCCCAGTGGCATAATCCGCGCGGAGGACCGCATGGCGATCGGAACGGTTTTCAACATCCAGCGGTTCTCGGTGGCGGACGGTCCGGGCATCCGCACCACTGTCTTCCTGAAGGGTTGCAACCTTCGTTGCTTCTGGTGCCACAACCCCGAGTCTTGGGACGCGGGACGATCCATCGAAGTGTTCCCAGAAAGGTGCATCGGGTGCGGGCAGTGCGCGGGAGCCTGCGAGCACGGTGCCCGGTTCTTGGAAGGAGGCTCCTTGCGCTTCGATCGCGGCCTTTGCCAGCGTTGCGGGGCCTGCGCGGAGGTTTGCGTGGCGGACGCCATCCGCTCGATCGGTGCGGAGAGGACGGCCCAGGAGGTGCTGGCCGAGATCGAACGCGACGCGCCGTTCTTCCTCCAGTCGGGCGGCGGGGTGACGATCTCGGGCGGCGAGCCGCTGCTGCAGCCGGACTTCGTGCTGGAGCTGCTGCGGGGCTGCTCCGATCGCGGCATCGCGTCGGCCATCGACACCGCCGGGCACGTCGCCTGGCCGACCCTCTCCGAGGCCGTGCGCGCCGCCGACCTCGTTCTGTTCGACGTGAAGGCGCTGGATCCCGAGCTTCACCGGCGGGGCACCGGCGTCTCGAACTCCCTGATCCTAACCAATTTGGAGCGTTTGGGATCAGGCCGCACCCCGATCTGGATTCGGGTGCCGCTCGTGCCGGGCTTCAACGACGCGGAAAGCGAGCTTTCGGCGATCGCCGACTTCTGCTCCAAGCTGCCGGCCGTCGAGCGAATCGAGATCCTCGGATACCACAGGCTGGGGGAGGGGAAGCGGGGCAGGCTCGGATTGGAGCGAGGACCGGATGTGGAGCCGCCGAGCGAGGATGCGTTGGCTCGACTGGCCGTGGTCGCCGAGGCGTTCGGCAAGCCCGTGGTGGTTCGCTAGCCGGAGGCGCCGCCGTTGACGGCCGGCGGACGGGCGTGCCAAGATGAGAGCGGCGAAGGCTCCGCTGTCGTGGCGGGGCTGAAAAACGGGGGAAGTCCGGTGGAATTCCGGCACTGTGCCGCAACGGTGATAGTCCGAATGCCTGCTTCGCCGATCGTCGTCCTGTCATCGCTCACGAGCATGGGCCGATAGGAAGGGCGCCCGCCCTGCCTTCCGTCTTTGCTCCACACCGATGGCCACGTCCGGCGCCCCTCGCGTGGCGCAGAACCTGTTGGAGGTGTGGATGGAAACCGCAACGCACGCGAACGCGGCGACGACCCAGACGCTGGTGCTGGATTGCCGCATCATCCGGTACACCGGACCGGACCTCGACGAGTACCCCCCTGAGTTCCTGGAGCTGCTTCGGCGCCAGAGGGAGGAGGGATACTCGCTGGCCTCGATCCGCTGGGAGGGCGACCGCCCGGAGATCGTCTTCCAGCGCACGGAGCCGCTGTAGAGCTGCTCCGGCCGAAGGAGAGGGGGCCGCGCCTGGAAGACAGGATCGCCGGCCCCCCTCGGATCCTTTAGGACTTGAGCTCGTCCACGAGCCTGCCAACCGCCTCGCCGACCGGGAGAGCCCCTAGATCGCCCTGCTCGCGGTGCCGGACCCCGACCGTGCCGTTCTCCAGATCCCGGTCGCCGAGGATCAGCATCATCGGCACCTTCTGGAGCTGGTTCTCACGGATCTTCTTGTTCAGGCTTTCCCTGCGGTCGTCCACGTGAACCCTCAGGGGCGTCGGCAGCGGCCAGGAGACTCCGGCAAACTCGCCCCGGCCTTGGAGCATCTCGGCGAGCTTGGCAGTCGGCTCGTTGTGGCGATCCGCGATCGGAAGCACCACCGCCTGCACCGGCGCCATCCACATCGGGAAAGCCCCCGCGTAGTGCTCCGTCAGGAGGCCGATCATGCGCTCCAGAGAGCCGAAGGGGGCTCGGTGGATCATGATCGGCCGGTGCGGCTTCGAGTCCTCGCCGATGTACTCCAGCTCGAAGCGCTCCGGAAGGTTGTAGTCCACCTGCACGGTTCCCATCTGCCAGTCGCGGCCGAGGGCGTCCTTGACGATCAGGTCGAGCTTGGGCCCATAGAAGGCGGCGTCGCCGGGAGAGACCTCGTAGTCGAGGCCGAGGTCCTTGCAGGCCTGTTCGATGGCGCTCTGAGCGTCCGCCCAATTCTGGGGGTGCCCGATGTACTTGTCAGACACCTCGTCCCGGGTGCCCAGCCTGACGCGGTAGTCGTGGAGGCCGAGTTTGCGCAGCACGACCATCATCAGGTCCACCACGCCCTTGAACTCGTCCAAGAGCTGGTCCGGCCGCACGAACAGGTGCGAGTCGTCCTGCGTGAAGCCGCGCACCCGGAGCATGCCCGCCAGCTCGCCGGACTGCTCGTACCGGTAAACGGTCCCGAACTCCGCCAAACGGATCGGCAGGTCCCGGTAGCTCCGCATCTGGGAGGAGTAGACCTCGATGTGGAAGGGGCAGTTCATGGGCTTGAGGATGAACGTCTCCTTCTCCTCGTCCTCCATGAACGGGAACATCTTCTCCTTGAACGTGATGATGTGGCCCGACTTCTCGTAGAGCCGCTTCGACGCGATGTGCGGCGTCACGACGGGCAGGTAGCCCCGCCGCAGCTGCTCTTCTTTCAGGAAGTCGCTGAGGACCTCGCGCAGGACGGCGCCCTTCGGCAGCCAGAGCGGCAAGCCGGGCCCGACGCGCGGGGAAAACAGGAACAGTCCCAGCTCGCGGCCTAGAACGCGGTGGTCGCGCTTCTTGGCCTCCTCGAGGCGATGGAGGTAGGCCTCCAGCTCCTCCTTCGTCTCAAACGCCGTGCCGTAGAGCCGGGTAAGCATCTTGTTGCGCGAGTCCCCACGCCAGTAGGCGCCCGCAACGGACATGAGCTTGAAGTGCTTCAGCTCGGCCGTGGACTCCACATGGGGGCCCCTGCACAGGTCGATGAAGTACCGCCTGCGTCCCTGCTTGTCGACGGCCTCCTGCTCGTAGAAGCTGATCGGCTCGTTCTCCGGGACGGCCTCCAGAAGCTCCAGCTTGTACGCTGCCGTCTCTTCGCCCTGCCCCAAGGTGCAGTCGCTCAGCACGATCTTCTTCGCTTCTTCACGGTTCGCCGCCACGCGCCGCACGATCGGCTGCTTCAGGTTGGCGAGTTCGCGCATCCGCTCCTCGATCTTCGGCAGGTCCTCCTCGCGGATCGGGACCGTGGACTCCACGTCGTAGTAGAAGCCGTTCTCGATGGGCGGGCCGATCGCGAGCTTGATGCCGGGATAGAGCTCGGTGAGGGCTTGGGCCATCAAATGGGCCGCGGAGTGACGGAGCCGGTAGAGCCGGCTTTCTTCATAGGCCTGTTGCTGCATAGAAACCTCCCATACCAAGGGATCTGCGATGTCGGACGCGGCCCGGATGGGCCGCAAGGGAGATTATGGTTGCTTCGAACCTCGGAGCACAGGACGCCGTCCAACGAAACGGAATGCGACGTCTCTCTCCGATCTGCGTTGCGGCGCTCGCGCTCGTTCCGACCGCATCCTGGGCCCAGGCTGGAGCCAAGGCTTGGCTGGAGTCTGCGCTGACCGGTCTCAGTTCCTCGGGCCGGGTGGCCATCCGCCAAGCGGGCACCTGGGAGTTCGACGGGCGGCAACAGAGCTTCTTCAACGAGCTTTGGTTCGAGGCGTCCCCTGCGGGCGGCACCGGTCCCCGGCTGGAGCTGCGAGAGACGTGGGATGGCTCGCTCCTGCGACGCACCGTCGGCGACGGCAGAAACCTCTGGGTCTTCGAACCGGCCGCGAAGCGCTACTCGGTCTGGAACTACGGAGGGTTCGGAGAGAGTCCGTCGGCGGAAGCGCTGCGGCGGCTCTTGGTCGCCTTTCGGGCCAGGGCGAACGGCGCGGCAGGTTGGATGGCCAGGCTGCTGGACGAGGCCTGGGGTTCGCACGGGGCCAGGTGGACGCCATGGATCCCCTTCGCGACCGAGACCGTCGCCGGCGAGCTCATCACGCTCCGCAGCCCGGACGACAACCGGGGGTTCCTGTTCGAGGTCGCCGGAAGCCTCGAGGCCGCGCAACTGGGCTCGATCCGCTACGCCCAGCGGGGGACGATCGGCGGCAAGGCGTGGCAGGTGGTCTGGGACGCGAACGTAGGTTGGGCCGAGCCTCCGGAGGGATCGTTCCGGTTCCTGCCGGAGAAGGGGGCCGTGCCCGTGGTGTGGCCCGGCCCGCAGCCGGGCTAAGGCGGCTCAGGCGATGGGCTGCCGGTCGATCTTCAGTACCTTGAAGCGTTTCTTGCCGTCGGGCGTCTCGAACTCAGCCATCTCGCCCGCCACCTTGCCCAGGATCGCCTCGCCGAGCGGGGACTCCATGCTGATCAGGTCTTGGTTGGGATCGGCTTCGGCGGAACTGACCAGCCGCACGCTGAAGACGTCGCCGAACTCCTCGTCCTCAAGCTGGACGAAGGAGCCGGTTCCCACGCGGTCCGTCGGGATGCTCTCCGGATCAAGGATCTGGGCGTTGGCCAGGGTGGCCTTGAGCGTCCCGATCCTGGTTTCGACCATCGCCTGCTCGCGCTTCACCTCGTCGAGCTCGCTGTTGTCCTCGCTGAACTCGCCGTGGGACAGGCTCTCGCGAATGCGCTCCGCGATTTCCGGGCGCTTGATGGTCAGCAACTCATCCAGCTCCTTCTGCATCGCCGCGTAGCCCTCCGGCGTGATCAGAAGCGGTCCGTGATCGGTTTCCTTCATGGCCATCTTTGGAGATCCTAGGTTCGAAGTCCACGCATTATAACCGCAAAGTCTCGTGGAATGTTCGGTTTTTCGGCCCGGCGCCTGCAGGGCTAGAGCAAGATACGCGGGGCGGGTTCGAAGGGTTCGCACGGGCGAGCCGCTCGCGCCCGCGCGACGGGTAAATTGGACGCCATGCTGCGAAGAACGGCCGTCGCGTGCTTGCTGGCGTTCGCGTCGGCCTCGCTCGCCCAGCAAGCCGCCGAAGAGCGGCCGAAGTCCCTGTTCGAGACGACGAGCCCGGAGGTGTTCGTGACGGTCACGGAGCACGCCACCGGCGCCGAGATCGTGGAGATCACGCCGAAGGCGATGGTCTATCCCCGGGAGGCTCTGCAGGCCCAGGCCGAGAGACTCGCCGCCGAACTGAGCCAGCGGCCGAGGGGACTGCAGCTCCAATCGGTGGACATCGACGGCTCGGGCAAGCCGGAGATGAGGTTCCTGCGGGCCACCTTCGCCGTGGACGGCCTCATTGAGAGGAACCCGTTGCGTCTCCGCCTGACCCCCATCGTCAGGGCGTTCGCCCAGGGGGATCCTGCCGCCTTCCCGCGGGTGCTCAGCGTGCTGTTTCAGGGCGAGGTCCCCGACCAGCGAACGATCCGGCGCTTCCGATCGTCTTCCGTTCGGGTTGAGGCGCTTTTCCACGAAGACCCGAGGGCCATCGAGTACCGCATCAGGATCGAGCGGCCGGAGCCGCAGGCGATCTCCATCCCCGACAGGGCCGTGGACCCGCCCGCGAGCGCTCCGACGGCGACCGGACCTCGGCGGTCGGGCTTGTGGCTGGTCGTGTCGTTCGTCATCGCCGCGGGAGCGGCGGCAGGCGCGTTGGTATACTCCCTCGTGCTTCGAAGACCCACGAAGCGCGGCTGAAGCCCCCACCCCTTGGAACTCTACGGAACCTCAGAACCATGCGCGAAGCCACCTCCATCCACCTTCAGGAACTGGTTGAGATCGGATTCCACGAGCGCGCCTCCGACGTGTTCGTCAAGGCCAACAGCGTGCCGATGATGAGGCAGCACAGCGTGGTCAAGCCGCTTCCGGGCGACTGGCCGGTGCTCACCGCGGCGGATACCGAGCGGATCATCAAGGAGGTCATGACGCCGAAGCAGATCGAGAAGTTCGAGCACACGTTGGAGAGCGACCTCGCCTTCTCGGTCGGCGAGAAGTGCCGCGTGCGGGCGAACATCCACATGCAACGGGGCACTTGGGGCATCGTCTGCCGCATCATCCCGCTGACGATCCTCTCGCTGGAGGAGCTCGGCCTCCCTCCGGTGCTTGCAGAGCTCACGAAGCATCGGCAGGGTCTGATCCTGGTCACCGGGCCGACCGGCTGCGGCAAGACGACGACGCTCGCGGCGCTGATCGACATCATCAACCAGAACCGCGCCTGCCACATCGTCACCATCGAAGACCCGCTGGAGTTCGTCCACAAGGACAAGAAGGCGTATGTGACGCAGCGCGAGGTGGGCATCGACACGCTCGACTTCGAGCCGGCCCTGAGGGCGGTGGTCCGCGAGGCCCCGGACGTGATCCTGATCGGCGAGATGCGCGACGTCACCACGATGAACGTCGCCATGCAGGCCGGTGAGACGGGGCACCTGGTCTTCTCGACGGTCCACACCTCGAGCGCCTACGAGACGATGGACCGCATCGTGAACATGTTCCCGCCCCACGAGAAGCAACACCTCTGCCTGAGGCTCTCGAACGCGCTGCGGGCGATCGTCGCGCAGAAGCTCGTGCCCAGGGCGGACGGCCAGGGTCGAGTCGCCGCGAACGAGATTCTGATCTGCACGCCAACGGTGAGCAAGATGATCGAGGACGGCCACTTCAGCGACCTCTACCATGCCATGAACGAGGGGCAGTACTGGGGGATGCAGACGATGAACCAGAGCCTCGTCCGGTATGTGAAGGCGGGCATCATCACGGAGGAGACCGCCATGCAGTACGCCGGAATCGCATCCGAACTCAAACAGTTGCTCCGCCGGTAGTCAAGGTGAACCCATGAGCGCCTATCTGGACAATCTGCTTCGGGAGCTGGTCGCGAAGGACGCCAGCGACCTGCACGTGAAGGCCGGCCAGCCGCCGGTCATGCGGATCCGGGGCGACCTCGTCCGGGCGGGCCACAAGGCCATGTCCGAGAGCGAGACGACCGAGATGCTGCTGTCGATCCTGAACGACGAGCGCCGGCACAGGCTGTTCACCTTCAAGGAGCTGGACCTGAGCTACTTCGTGCCGGGCGCCGCGCGGTTCCGCGTGAACATGTTCTGGCAGCGCGGCAAGGTGGGGGCCCTCTTCCGCGTGATCCCCTTTCGGATCCGGACGATCGACGAGCTGTTCATGCCCCAGGTCACCAAGAAGCTCGCGATGCTCCCGCGCGGCCTCATCCTCGTGACTGGGCCGACGGGCTCGGGCAAGTCCACCTCGCTGGCGGCGATGATCCACCACATCAACGTGAACAAGCGCTGCCACATCCTCACCATCGAGGACCCGATCGAGTACGTCCACACGGACCAGCAGAGCATCATCAACCAGCGGGAGCTGGGCACGGACACCCACACCTTCGCGGCCGCGCTCAAGCACGTCATGCGCCAGAACCCGGACGTCATCCTCGTCGGCGAGATGCGCGACCTGGAGACGATCCAGCTCGCCATCACCGCCGCGGAGACCGGCCACCTGGTGCTCTCCACCCTGCACACGGTCGATGCGGCCCAGACGATCGACCGCATCATCGACGTCTTCCCGCCGGAGCAACAGGCGCAGATCCGCACGCAGCTGAGCGTCACGCTGCAGGCGGTCGTCTCACAGACGCTCCTCCCGAGGTGTGACCAGGAGGGACGGATCGCGGCGTTCGAGGTGCTCGTCGCCACGCCCTCGGTGCGGACCCTCATCCGAGAAGGGAAGACGCACCAGGTCTATCTCGATATCCAAACTGGCGGCGACCTCGGCATGCAGACGCTGGACGGCTGCCTCCTCCAGCTGCTGAAGGACGGCCGAATCGACTACGAGCATGCCAAGGCGAAGTGCTCCAACCCCTCCGACTTCGAGCGGCGGGCGATCAACCAGGGCTTGATCCAGGTGGAACATGCAAAGCATTGACACCCTGCTTCGGCGTTGCGTGGAGATGCGCGGGTCGGACCTTCACTTCAAGGCCGACACGGGCCGGGTCTACGTTCGGGTGGATGGGGACCTCGTTCATCTCGAGGACGTCCCGACTTTCGATCCCGAGGAATTCCGGGCGGCGTTCTTCGACCTCCTGCGGCGCGACCAGATCGCTCGCTTCGAGGAGGAGCTGGAGCTCGACTTCGCCTACGAGATTCCGGGAGTCTCGCGCTTCCGCGGGAACGCGTACCAGCAGCGCAGCGTCGTGCAAGCCGCGTTCCGCGTCATCCCGTACGAGATTCAGACGATGGAGGAGTTGCAGCTGCCCGAGGCCTGCTACGACTTCGTGACGAGGCCCCGCGGGCTGGTGCTCGTGACCGGCCCGGCCGGGTCGGGCAAGTCCACCACTCAAGCGGCGATGATCGACCGCATCAACCGGACGCAGGCCCTGCACATCGTCACGGTGGAAGACCCGATCGAGTTCGTCCACGAGGATCGAATGTCGCTGGTCAACCAGCGAGAGCTGGACGTCGACACGAACAGCTTCGCCAACGCGCTGAAGTACGTGCTGCGCCAGGACCCGGACGTGATCCTGGTCGGCGAGATGCGCGACCTCGAGACCATCCACCTCGCGATCACGGCCGCGGAGACGGGCCACCTGGTGTTCGGCACGCTGCACACGGTCGACGCCGTGCAGACGGTGGACCGCGTCGTGGACGTGTTCCCGATGCACCAGCAGCAGCAGGTGCGGATGCAGCTGTCGGTGAACCTGGTCGGCGTTCTCAGCCAGACGCTCGTGAAGCGCAAGGACGGTCGGGGCCGCGTGGCGGCGTTCGAGACGCTCGTGGCGACCAGCGCGGTCCGCAACCTGATCCGCGAGAACAAGACGTACCAGATCGCCTCCATGATCCAAACCGGTGCGAGGCAGAAGATGCAGACCCTGGATCAGTCGCTGGCAAGCCTGGTCGAGCGAGGCCTCGTGTCCGTCGAGGATGCCAGGTCCAAGGCGAAGGACCCGATGGAGTTCGACCGGTTGCTCGATCTCGGAGTGAAGGCCGCGGTGCCCACGCCGGGCGCAGGGCAGCAGCCCGGGGACGGAGTGCCCAAGCCGCCCTCGGCGGTCCGGGGTCAGCCGAATCGGCCGGGCTATCGGCGAGAGTAGAATCCTGCCCGTGTCCGACCCGTCGATTCCGAAGGAGCTCTTCGAGGAGAACGAGCGGACGGCGCCGACCCAGGAGGGCCGGCGCTTCGTTCGCATCGGACCGTTCTGCACCGAGAGCGGCGGGTATCTGCCCGACGTCACGATCGCCTACGAGACTTGGGGCAGGCTCGAGGGCGAGGGCGAAAACGCTGTCCTGATCTGCCACGCCCTGTCCGGAGACTCGCACGCTGTCGGCTGGTGGAGCGCCCTGGTCGGGCCGGGGAAGGCGATCGATACGGAGCGGTACTTCGTCGTCTGCATGAACGCTCTGGGCGGTTGCCAGGGATCCACGGGACCATCCAGCCCGGCCGAGGACGGCAGGCCCTGGGGATCGCGGTTCCCGATCCTGACCCTCGGCGACGTGGTGGAGGCGCACAAGCGGGCTCTGGAGAAGATCGGAATCCGGCGGCTTCTCGCCGTGGCCGGCGGAAGCATGGGCGGCATGCAGGCTCTGGAATGGACGGTGCGGTTCCCTGGGCTGGTGGACCGCGCGTTCGTGGCGGCCAGCTGCGCGGCGCACACGCCCATGCAGATTGCGTTCAACGAGGTGGCGCGGCAGGCCATCCAGCGCGATCCCAAGTGGCGGGGCGGGGATTATCCGCCCGACGACCAGCCGAGCGACGGCCTGGCCGTGGCCAGGATGTTGGGACACCTGACCTACCTGAGCCCCGAGAGCTTCGAGCGCAAGTTCTCCCGCCGCCTCCAGAACAAGGAGCGCTTCGATTACACCCTGGGCGTGGAGTTCGAGGTGGAGAGCTACCTGAAGCACCAGGGGGAGAAGTTCACCAGGCGGTTCGACGCGAACTCCCTGCTCATCCTAACCCGGGCCATCGACTACTTCCAGCTGCGAGACCTGTCGGCCAGCACGAGCCGGTACCTGTTCGTCAGCTTCACCAGCGACTGGATCTATCCGAGCTGGCAGAGCCAGGCTTTGGCGGAGATGGCGTGGGCCGCCGGCTTGGAGGCCCAGCACAGGGTGATCGACCTGCCGTACGGGCACGACAGCTTCCTGCTCGACGGCGAGCGCCAGGGGCTACTGGTGGATCGGTTCTTGCGCGAGAATCGGCGGTAGCGCAACGTCGCCCGGCTTGGCCATGGCGCATAATGGTGGCATCGGTTGCACGGAGAGGCGGATGGATTCCAAGGTGGTTCTCCTCGTTGAGGACAACGCGGACGACGGGCGTCTGACGTTGCGGGCCCTGCGCAAGAACAACATCATGAACGAGGTGGTGGTGGCTTGCGACGGTGAGGAGGCGCTGGACTACCTGTTCGGCCGCGGCAGGCACGCCGACCGCGAGCGGGCGAGCATGCCGGCCGTCGTTCTCTTGGACCTGAAGCTGCCCGGGATGACCGGCATCGAGGTTCTGAGGGAGATCCGGGCGAACCCTGAGACGAGGCTTCTTCCGGTCGTCGTGCTCACCAGTTCGGACGACCCTGAGCTGGCCGCCCTCTGCTTCGAGCACGGAGCCAACAGCTTCGTGCGCAAACCGGTGGACGCCCAGGAGTTCTCGGAGACGATCCTGCAGATCGGCCTCTACTGGCTCCTGCTGAACCAAACCGCGACGAATGGCGCGGGAGTGGTCGTCTAGGGTTGCATTCGCCGGAGGAGCGTGCCATAATCCTCTCTCGCGAGCGGGTGTAGCTCAGTGGTTTAGAGCGCCGGCCTGTCACGCCGGAGGCCGCGGGTTCAAATCCCGTCATCCGCGCCAAAAATGCCGCGGTAGCTCAGCTGGTAGAGCAAAGGACTGAAAATCCTTGGGTCGCCGGTTCGATTCCGGCCTGCGGCACCACCTTTTCCCTCCGTCGTCCGAGGGTCCATCGTCGGGCATCCGGCGCCAGATGGGTGCCAAAATCCTCGGAGATGTCGAGGCAAGCCCCCTGGGATCGGTCCAAGGGAAGACCGGAGCCGATCCGCGCCCTCAACCGCATTCCCGAAGCCGAGTGCCACGAACCCCTCGTGGATTTGCGCGGACTGTCCCCGCGCCTCAAGGTTCTGCGGCCTCAGGTCATCCCCTATCTCAGGAAGACGGTCGCCGAGATGGCCGCCGAGGCTGCCGATAGCCTCCCCGACGGCTATTCCTTGGCCGTGATCGAGGCTTGGAGACCGATCGAGCGCCAGCAGAGGATCTATGACTGGCTTCTCCGCTGCACCCGGGAGGCGTTCCCACACCGGGACCACGCCGCGCTCCGCCGAACGGTGTGCCGCTACGTCGCGCCCACCGACGAGAAGGCTCCCCCCGGGCACTCGACGGGCGCGGCGATCGACGTGAACCTCCTGGGTCCCGACGGAGAACCGGTCGACGTCTGCTCCCCGTATCCCCACTTCCGCGCGGCGTCGACCTACACGCTGGGCCTGTCCCCCGAGGCGCAGCGCAACCGCGACCTGCTGGTGAGCACCATGCTGGGGGTCGGCTTCTCGAACTGCAGAGACGAGTGGTGGCACTACAGCTACGGCGACGCCGGATGGGCGGTTCGGATGAATCGGCCCGTGTGCTTCTACGGCTTGATCCGCCTGCAGCCAGAGCTCTACGAGGAACAGGAGCGGCTCTGGCTGGAGGCGGCCAAAGACCGGGGCAACCCCTTCCTATCGTGACGGCGTCGGCGTGAGGGGCATCCACGGGCCGTTCGGCCGCACGCCCACGGGTGCCAGCAGAACGGCGTCGATCGCCAGATCCAGCCCATCCGCCGGCTCGACCTCGACGCGCAGGTCGACCATGCCCGTCTTCAGCTTGGTCAGACCAGCCCGGTACCACGCGAACCCATCGCCATAGGGCGAGACCGGCGTGGGCTGAAGCTGCATCCGCTGACCTTGCAGAACGAGCGTCACGAAGCGAGACTGATCCCCCGGAAGACGCGCGGCGATCCAGAGCTCTTGGTCCACCTCGGTGCGGACGGGCAGCGTGAGGGTGGCCACGATGGGTTCCTTGGTGAGCGCCGAGGGAACCACCAGCCGCACCACGGCGCCTCCGCTGGCGCCCGGCGACTGGGCGACCTCACCGACAGCGAGCGACTTGGCGCCCTCCGCCTCTACCCAAGAGAAGGCGGCCAAGAGGAGGTTGAGGCGCCAGAAACGCAACCGCATCTCCTCGTACGCGGCAGAGGGACTGCGATCCAAGGATGCCAAGGCCTGACGGAAGGCGAAGGTTTCGCTCGGCGCCACGCGCTTCATCTGCTCGCCGAGCTTCGCCAGCTGGTCGAAGCGGGCCACGGTCGCCTCGATCGCTGGCTCGGGGATAGGCGGTTCGGGACTCCCGCGAACGATGAGCGGCATCTCACCGAGGACCACTTCGACGCCTCCCTTGAAGAACTTTGGCCGGGGGTCGGAGCCGTCGAGGGTCTCAAAGGCCAGTTTCTTGGCGGCCGTGTGGCGCAGACGCACGCGCTCCGAGCCAACGGCCTTCCACAGGACCGTCATCGGCGTGCCGTCGTCGTAGACGTAGCCGCGGTAGTCCTCGCCCAAGTCCAGCCTTCGGCCGGTGCCCGGCCCCGGCAGCCAGACCCAGCCTCCGGGAAGGCCCTGCACCTGGGCTGGGTCGAACGCGGCGATGGGGAAGGGAAGCACCTTGGCTGAGAAGGACGCGGAAGCGCTGTTGAACTCGGCCGGACGGGCGGCCAGCGCCTTGGCCTGGGGTCCCCAAGGAACGAACGCCCCGCGGACGCCCATGGCTTCCAGCTCTTGGACGAGAGACGGAACGTCCAGCCCATCGTCGGCCAGCAGCAGGAGTCGACCGACCACGAGCCAGGCCTTCGTCTTCCACCGCAGCCCGGCCGAAACTCCGGCCGCTACCGAGCGCGCAAACTGGCCGACGCTGGCGCCCGACGCCTGAAGACACAGGCCGTCCAATCCAGGAAGATCTCCGGTGAACAGGTCGCTTCCGTCGACTTGCTCCTGCAGCACCGGCACGTCGCAAAGCGCCTTGATGGCCGCGATGAGGGATGCCGCGCGCCGAACGGCCGCTTGGCGCATCACGGCTCTGATGTCGGCCCACGCCCTCGACTGGCCCGTGGAGCACGGCCAGAACTTGCCCCGCTCGGGATCCCAGAGGACCTGGACGCCGCGCTTGCCGGACCAGAGCGGCACGAGGCGCGCGAGGTCGCCGAAGTCCTCGAGCTCCGAGGCGCCGAGCCCCCAGGCGCGCTGCGCCGTGGTGAAGTTCCGATACGCGTCCCTCAGGTGCCGCTCCAGCTCCATGCGGAAGAGAGGGCTGAAGGGCACGAAGCTCGTCTGTTCGGAGGGGTAGGACGGGTTCCTTCCGAGCGGGTTGACCAGCCCGCGGCAACGGGCGCCGAGGGGCGATCGACGCAGTGTGGCGAGGACGGCGTCGCGGTGGGCATCGAAGCCCTCCCAGAAGTCCGGAGTCGCTCTGGTCTCGCCGATTGGATAGAGGAGCAGCACCGAATCCACAGACCCGCGGGTATCGGTGGCTACGTTGACGAGCCCGTCTGGGTCGACCTCGAGCATCCGGTGCCACAGAATGGCCCCGTCGCGTTTGTCGGCGAGAACGGCGAGCACCCGCTTCGTGCCAGGCAGGCGGCAATCCAAGGCGACGGCGCCCTTCGGAGCGTCGATGCGGAAGCTCTGGGGTTCGACGGTGCAACCGAAGGCCGCCGGACCGGCGGAGGAGAGCTCCACCAGGTAGGTGCCTTGGCGGCGCTCCAGAGGCGCCAGCCACTCCCACCCCTTCGGCTCCGGCGCGGCCGACACCAAAAGGTCGGCTGAGGGCGGCAGTTCCGCAATCTGGCTTGGGGAGCACTGGAATCCGAACGGCTGGTAAGGCTTGCCGTCCCAGATCAGCGCCCCGAAGGCGTTGAGGCTCCAGTCGCGAGCGGCGGACGCGCCCGAGGCGAGGACCAAGGTTGCCAGACCGACCTGCATCAGCTTGCGCATTGCTACGGGAGACTACCCCCGGCGGGAGCCTGGAGCGCGGGCAGTCAGGTAGCATCGCCTCGTGGCGAAAGACAAGTCGGACCTTGATTCCCTTTGCGTGAACGCCATTCGTGGCCTGGCCATGGACGCCGTGCAGAAGGCCAACTCCGGCCATCCCGGCATGCCGATGGGCGCCGCGGCCTTCGCGTACGCGCTCTGGACGCGGCACCTGAAGCACGACCCGGCAGACCCGAAGTGGTTCGACCGAGACCGTTTCGTCCTCTCGGCGGGCCATGGGTCGATGCTGCTCTACGGTCTCCTGCATTTGAGCGGATACGACCTCCCGCTGGAAGAGCTCCAAAACTTCCGTCAGTGGGGCAGCAAGACGCCGGGGCATCCTGAGAACCACCTGACGCCGGGCGTCGAGATGGCGACCGGCCCGCTAGGTCAGGGCATCTCCACGGCGGTCGGAATGGCCCTCACAGAGCGATACCTGGCGGCGCGCTACAACAAGCCGGGACTCGAGGTGGTCAACCACTACACGTACGCGGTCTGCTCGGACGGCGACCTGATGGAGGGCGTGTCCAACGAGGCCGCATCGTTCGCCGGCCACCAGAAGCTTGGGAAGCTCATCTGCCTGTATGACGACAACGGGATCACCATCGACGGCCCGACCTCGAGAACGTTCACCGAGGATGTGACGGGCAGATTCGAAAGCTTGGGCTGGCAGGTGCTGACCGCGGACGGCCTGGATGTGGACGCCGTGGACGCAGCCATCGAGGAGGCCAAGCGCGAGACGGGGAAGCCGACGCTGATCCGTTGCAAGACCGTCATCGGCTATGGCAGCCCGAACAAGGCGGGGAAGAACAAGGCCCACGGCGCGCCGCTCGGTCCCGAGGAGGTCGCTCTCGCCAAGCAGCAGCTTGGCCTTCCCCCGGAGCCGTTCGCGGTGCCGGAGGAGGTGTATCGCCGCTTCGCCGAGTTCAGCAAACGCGGGACGGAGGCGAACAAGGCCTGGCAAGGGGTGTGGGACCGCTACGCGCGGGAGCATCCCGACGAGGCCGCCGAGCTGGAAGCGTGCCTCGGTGGGCAGCCACCCTGCGACTGGGTTCGTGCCCTGCCGACCTTCTCGGACAAGATCGCGACCCGCGTTGCGAGCGGAAAGGTCCTGAATGCCGTCGCGCCGCACTACCCGAACCTGATCGGTGGCACGGCCGACCTCGGGGAGAGCGTGATGACGGACCTGGCCGGCTTCGATCTGATCCAAGCGGAGACGCCGACCGGACGGAACATCGCCTTCGGGGTTCGGGAACACGCCATGGCCGCGGTTCTGAACGGGATGAACCTGCACGGAGGGGTTCGAGCCTTCGGGGGCACCTTCCTTGTGTTCAGCGACTACTGCCGACCCTCGATCCGCTTGGCCGCCATCATGAAGTGCCCGACGACGTTCGTGTTCACGCACGACTCCGTCGGCGTCGGTGAGGACGGTCCGACGCACCAGCCGATCGAGCATCTGGCGAGCTTGAGGGCGATCCCGAACCTGAACGTCCTGCGACCCGCCGATGGGAACGAGACGTCCGCGTGCTGGAAGATCGCTCTGGAGTCCAAGGAGACGCCCTGCGTGCTGGCCTTGACCCGGCAGGCTGTGCCGCCGACCACGCCGGAAACGGTCGCCAACCATCCGGCGGAGCGTGGAGGATACATCCTGGCCGAGCCGTCCAGCGGCGCCGCGCGGCTGGCTCTGATCGCCACGGGAAGCGAAGTGGCGGTTGCCCTGGAGGCGAAGAAGATCCTCGAGTCCTGGGGAATCGCGACCCGCGTGGTCAGCATGCCCAGCACGTTCCTCTTCGACCGCCAGCCGCAGGCCTACCGCGAGCACGTTCTGCCGAGCAACGTTCCCGCGGTCGCGGTCGAGGCGGGGGCGACGCTGGGTTGGTACAAGTACGCGGCCGCCGTGGTCGGGATCGACCGGTTCGGGGCCTCGGCGCCTGGCCCCAAGGTTCTCGCGGAACTGGGCATCACCCCGGAGAACGTGGCGTCGGTCGCCAAGGGAGTGTTCGACGCGCGCGACTGATCGCGGGGCGTGAGCAAGACGAGCGGGCCGGGGTCCGTGTGGACTCCGGCCCGCACCGTCTGTTCGTCAGCCGAGAGCTACGGTTGCTTGGCCTTGGCGCTGCGCTTGCGCGCCGTTCCCGTTTTGCCGACCTCGACTCCGCTCACGCCGCCGCCGAAGACCGTCCTGACCTTCACGCGCCTGGTCAGCTCGCCGCCGCCGAGGGTGCTCCAGTTGACACGGTCCAGAGCCCACTGCCAGCCGACGTCGTGCGTCTGGATGTTGAACTCGAGGCCCTCCTGGAAGGCGTCGCTGAGCAACGCCTGCAGGTCTTCGCGCCCCTCCAGCTGGCGCTCCGCCGCCTCGATGTTCGGGACGAGGTCCACCTGGATCACGATCGGTTCCTCGTCGAGCGTCTTCGATTTCTTAGAGGAGGAACCCTCGGTGGACTTCACGACGTCCTGCAGTTCCGGGAGCATCGCCTCGGTCAGGCTCTCGACGTCTTCGGGCCAGGAGTAGGTCTGGTCGTGGTAAACGGCTTTGGCGTGGCGCCCGGCGAGCACGATCGCCGTGGTCAGGTGGGCGGCGTCCGTCGGGCGCAGCTTGGGGAAGGACTTGCGCACCTGCTCCAGGGCGCTCTCCATCTTGTTCAGGTTGATCGTGATCATCGATTCCGTCCGACAGCCCGACGACCGCGGAATTGCGGTTGGGGCATAATGTGTCAGTTTACCCTTCGGGAGAGAACCCCTGTGAGAAGGAAGTCCTCGTATCGGGTCGCCGGGTGGGTCGCTGCGGTCCTGCTCCTCGTCGGGACGATCGGTTGCGGTTCGCAAACGGAGCAGCCGTCGGAAGCCGGCCAGGCTTCCGGCGCGAAGAAGCTGAAAGTCGGCATCGTGTTCGACTCGGGCGGCCGCGGAGACAAGTCGTTCAACGACAGCGCCTGGGCGGGCATCGAGCGGGCCGCGAGGGAGTTCGGGATCGTCGAGCAGGCGGTGGAGAGCAAGAGCGAGAAGGACTACGAGGGCAACCTGACCGCCGTCGCCGACCGCGGGTGCGACTTGGTCTTTGCGATCGGCATCAACATGAAGACGGCCTTGGAGAAGGTGGCGCCGAACTACCCCGACACGAAGTTCGCCATCGTGGACGCCGAGGTGAACGCCCCGAACGTCCGCTCGCTCCTTTTCAAGGAGGAAGAGGGGAGCTTCCTCGCCGGTTACTTGGCGGGTCTGGTGACCAAGACGAAGAAGATCGGCTTCGTTGGCGGGATGGAGCTGGACCTGATCAAGAAGTTCTACGCGGGCTACGCCGCCGGAGCGAAGACCGCCGACAAGAGCGTCGAGGTGCTCGCGCCGAAGTACATCGGCAGCTGGGACAACGTGGACCTGGCCAAGACGGCCGCGGCAACGCTGTTCGGCCAGGGCGCGGACATCGTCTACCACGCCGCCGGACGAGCGGGGCAGGGTGTCATCGACGCCGCCAAGCAGCGCGGCCTCTACGCGATCGGCGTGGACTCCGACCAAGACGCGCTGGCCAAGGGGTTCGTCCTGACCTCGATGATCAAGCGCGTGGACGAGGCGGTCTATCAGACGATCTCCGACACGCTCCGCGACGCCTTCACCCCGGGAGCGAAGGTGTACGACCTGAAGGCCAAGGGCGTGGGGCTCTCGCCGATGACCTACACGAAGAACAAGGTCGGTGCGGCCATTGTGACGAAGGTTGGAGAGATGGAGAAGAAGATCGCGGCCGGCGAGGTGAAGGTGCCGGCCACGATCGATGAGCTCAAGGCGTACGAAGCTTCGCTCTAGCCGTTCGAGCAGGGCTCACGATTCGGTCCGGTGCTGACAGCTCTCGCAGGCCGGACCGCTTCCGTCTTTGGCCGGGCAGGATTCGGACGCCTCGGGCTTGCTCTTGGTCGGCGCGTAGTCGTTGATGTGGAACCCCGACCCTTTGAAGACCACGGCCGTCGGCTGGATCAGCCGCTTCACCGTCCCTTGGGCGCCACACTGGCAACTGGTCAGGGCCTCCTCCGTGATGCGCTGCTCGACTTCGAACACTCTGTTGCAAGAAATGCACTCGTAGACATACGTCGGCATAGGCAACCTCTCGAATGGCAGATGCCCTCCGGTACTTCGGAGGAATCCGGGCTGATTGTGGCACAATACGGCGGGCTTCCGGAGCGTGTTCGGGCGCTTGGCCCCCCAATCCCCGATGTTCGGTCAGACCTTCGATCCAAGCGACCTGCTCAGCGTTGGCTTTCTGGTGTTGCTCGAGGGTCTGCTTTCCGCGGACAACGCCCTGGTGCTTGCGATCCTCGTCAAGCACCTTCCCAAGGGCGAGCAGAGGAAGGCGCTTCTGTACGGTCTGGGAGGGGCTTTTCTTTTCCGCCTGGTGGCCATCCTGTTCGCGGCGGTCGTCCTCCGCCAGTGGTGGCTCCAGGCCGTCGGAGCGCTGTACCTGCTGTATCTGCCCGCGAAGCACTTCCACCGGGCCACCCAGCCCCATGCCCTGCGCCCTACCGGGGGAGGCTTCTGGCAGACGGTCGTCGCAGTGGAGCTGACGGACATCGCCTTCGCGCTCGACAGCGTCTTGGCGGGCATCGGCTTCATCAGCCGGCCCGGCAAGGGGGTGGACGACTCGAAGATCTGGGTGGTGTATCTGGGCGCCGTGATCGGAATCGTCCTGCTTCGCTTCGCCGCAAGCCTGTTCGTGCAGCTGCTCGACCGCTTCCCGAAGCTGGATCACGTCGCCTACGCCCTCGTCGGCTGGATTGGCCTCAAGCTTGTTGTCCACGCCTGGGAGAAGGGGGCCCACACGCTGGCGCCCGGCGCCTGGGCGCCCCACCTGCCCGAGGCCGCGTTCTGGGGAGGACTCTTCGCGATCGCGATCCTGGGCTCGCTGATGGCCGTTCGTGCCGGACGGGAGCTGAGAAGCGACGAGACGAACTCGTGAGCCGTTCGGTAATCTAGCTCGCGAGCGACGGAGGGTTCGCTCGGTGACGCTATGAAGAAACTGAAGATCGGCTTGATCGGATCGGGCGGCATTGCGCAAGGGCTCCACATGCCCGCCTACGCCCATTTCTCGGACCTCTGCGAGATGGTCGCTGTCTGCGACGTGCGCCTTGACGTGGCGAAGTCCTGCGCCGAGAAGTACGGCATCAAGATGGTGACCGACGACTATCGGGAGCTCCTCGCGAACAAGGAGATCGACGCCGTCAGCGTGACGACGCCGAACAAGTGGCACATGCAACCGACGATCGACGCCCTGCGGGCCGGCAAGCACGTTCTGTGCGAGAAGCCCCTCGCGATGAACGGCGACGAAGCGAGGGCCATGTGCCGCGCTGCGAAGGAGACCGGCAAGATCCTGATGGTCGCTCTGCCCAACCGGTTCAACGGCCCGGCGAGGTTCCTGAAGGACTACATCGACGCCGGAAAGATGGGCGACATCTACTACGCGCGGGCTTGGGCTCTCCGCCGGCGCGGCGTGCCCGGCTGGGGAGTGTTCATCGACAAGGAGCAGCAGGGGGGCGGCCCGCTGATCGACATCGGTGTGCACATCCTCGATTACACCCTGTTCTTCATGGGCTATCCCAAGCCGGTGAGCGCCTCCGGCAAGACGTGGGACTACCTCGGCAAGAACCCGAACCTCACGAACAACATGGGGCACTACGACCGGAGCAAGTTCACGGTGGAGGACTTCGCGGTCGGCCTCATTCGGTTCGAGAACGGTGCGGTGGTCACGCTCGAGAGCTCCTTCATGGCCAACATCGAGGGCGATCCGTTCCAGACGCAGCTGATGGGCACGAAGTCCGGAGCGTTGGTGTCGCCTTGGGGCAACCACGTGCGGATCTTCACCGAGGACAACAAGCAGCTGTTCGACCTCGAGCCGAAGAACGTGCCGCAGCTCAACGGAGGCCAGGGGGAGGTCGAGGCTTTCCTGCGCGCCATCCTCGAGAAGAAGCCGTCGCCGGTTCCGGGCGAGCACGGCCTGATCTTGAACGCGATCTTCGACGCCATCTACAAGAGCAGCGAGACGGGCAGGGAAGAGCCGGTGGACGTGACCGTCTAGCTCCAGGCTGTTCAGCGGCCCGGCGCGGCCCCGGCTCCCGAACGCCGGGGCCGCGCTCTGTTAAGGAACTGTGATCGGACCGGGGGCCACCAGGCCCAACGGAGAGTGGCCCGCTCTGCCCGTGCGGTTCAATGATCCCCATGGGTAAGTTCAGCCGCAGGGAAGTGTTCGGGATCGGCGCGGCCGGTCTCGCCGCCGCCTATCTGTCCAGCATCGCGCTGGGATCGTCGCAAGGAAGCAAGAAGAGCCCGCGCAACGTGATTTTCTGCGTCTCGGACGGCATGAGCGCGGGGGTTCCTTCCATGCTCGATCAGCTTCTGGAAACCGTGCATGGTCGACCCTCGTTCTGGAAGCGGCTCGCAGGCAACGCGGAGGTGGTCGTCGGGGTCCAGAGCACCTGCTCGCTCAGCTCGCTCGTGACGGATTCCTCGGCCGCGAGCAGCGCCTGGGGGAGCGGCCGGAAGATCGTGAACGGCCAGGTGAACGTCTTCCCAGACGGCACGCGGCTGACGCCGCTCTACGAGGTTCTGCGGGATCGGGCGAAGCTGAAAACCGGCTTGGTGACGACCGCCACGATCACCCACGCGACGCCGGCCGGATTCGCCGTCTCGCATCCGTCCCGCGACGAGGAGGCGCAGATCGCGGAGAAGTACCTCTCGCTCGGCGTGGATGTGCTGTTCGGGGGCGGAGACCGATTCTTCAGCCCGGCCCAAAGGAAGGACGGCAGGGACCTCTACGCCGACTTCGCCCGGGCCGGTTACGCCGTCGCAAAGGATCGCTCGTCGATGAACGCGATCCGCGGCGGCTCAAAGGCGCTCGGCGTCTTCTCCAGCTCGCACGTGCCGTATGAGGTGGACCGCCTCAACCAGCCCGGGCTCCTGCGCTCGGTGCCTTCGCTCAAGGAGATGGCGCAGAAGGCCGTCGAGCTGCTTCAGGACGCTCCGAACGGCTTCATCCTGCAGGTGGAGGGCGCCCGCGTGGACCATGCGGCGCACGCAAACGACCCGGCCGGGATCCTCTACGACCAATGGGCGTTCGACGATGCCGTTGGGGCGATGGTCGATTGGGCCCAGAAGCGCGGAGACACTCTGGTGATCGTGACCACGGACCATGGCAACGCCAACCCGGGGCTGATGGGCGCGGGCGACGAATACTTCGATAGCACCGCTGGTCTCGAGAAGCTGGCCGAGGCGAAGGCGTCCTTCTCAACGCTCCTTCAGCTAGCTGGCGCGAAACCCTCCGCGTCCCAGCTCCAAGACGTGGTGCGAGACAGGCTAGGAATCGGCTTGGGCAGCGAGGAGGCCGCCTTCGTCGCTCGGTCGCTCGCGGGCGACGGCGAACTGCGGAACATCGACTTCTACAAGGGAGCCTCGGCGGCCTTGGCGATGGTCCTGGGGAACCACTACCACATCGGCTGGTCCGGGCCTTCCCACTCGAGCGACTGGACGCCGTTCCTCGCGATCGGCCCGGGTTCGGCCGCGTTCGCAGGCGGCTGGTTCGAGAACCACACGGTCTTCGACCGTCTGCTGAAGGTCTACGGCGTTCGGTTCCAGAACCCGCCCCAGATGACGCGCGAGGAGATGCTGCGGCATCTGGGCAAGCAGCGCCAGGCGCTGGGCAGGGCGGTGGCCGACCACTGGCTCGCCTGACCGGAAAACGACATAATAATGATTATCGGAAAGTAGCGCGGGCCGGGCGCTCACAGCCAGCGTCCGGTCTCTTTCCGAAATCTCTCGTATCCTTCTCGCAGGACTCTCTCCCGGTGGCGCTCCCAGCGGAGCCGGGCGGACCGGAGGAGGTCTCGCAGACCCAAGCCGACGCCCCACCCCGCCGCGAAGACGTACACCAGGAAGAGGATGGTCCTCGCGGGCGACCGCAGGTCGTGGTCGAGAATCCAGCCGAACAGAATCGCCAGGCTCCAGATGAGCACGGTCGGCAGGCACCCCAGCGCGAGAACCGCAGCGAGCGCGAACGGGATCAAGATCGGCAACCCGGAGAGAACCTCGGAGGCGAAGAATCGTCGTCTCGGGTCCTTGATCAGCAGGTTCAGGAGGGCTGCGGGGGTCAGGATCGAGCGCCTCATCGGGTTCTGAGCAGGCAGAGGTCCGGGTGCCTGTGCGACGGCCAGCTTACCTGCCCGAACGGCCGGGCGCGAGCGCCGGTACACTTCCGCAGGGATGTTCGACAGTCTGACGCGACGGCTCTCTGGGATCATGGCGGGTCTGCGCCGCAAAGGCAGGCTCTCGGAGAGCGACGTGGCCGAAATGCTTCGCGAGGTCCGTGTGGCTCTGCTCGAGGCCGACGTGAACTTTGACGTCGCAAAGAGGTTCATTGCCCGCGTGCGCGAGAAGGCCGTCGGCGAGGACGTCTTCGGCAGTCTCACGGCCGACCAGACCGTCATCAAGATCGTTCGCGACGAGCTGACGGAGCTTCTCGGTGGCTCTTCCCCATCGCGTTTCCGGTGGGCTTCTTCCCCGCCGACGGTTGTAATCCTCTGCGGCCTTCAAGGATCGGGGAAGACTACGACCGCTGCGAAGCTGGCCAAATGGATGCAGGCTCAGGGCAAGAAGCCGATGCTGGCCGCCTGCGACATCCAGAGGGCTGCGGCGGTGCGCCAGCTGGAGGTTCTCGGCGAGTCCGTCGGCGTGCCGGTCCACACTGGCGCCGCCGGCCAAGACCCCGTGGCGATCGCCCGATCCGCTCTCGAGCGGTGCCGCCACCTTCTGCTGGACGTGCTGATCATCGACACCGCCGGCCGCCTTCAGGTCGACGAGGCGCTAATGAAGGAGCTGGAGGCCATCGTCAAGGCGACCCAGCCGACGGAGGTCCTGCTCGTGGTCGACGCGACGACCGGTCAAGAGGCCGTGAACGTAGCGCGGACCTTCCACGAGCGCGTTGAGCTCACAGGCGCCATTTTCACGAAGCTGGACGGCGACGCGAGGGGCGGCGCGGTGCTCAGCGTCCGGGAGGCGACCGGAGTTCCCGTGCGGTTCATCGGCGTGGGCGAGCAGACCTCCGCGTTGGAACCGTTCCACGCCGATCGCATGGCCCAGCGCATCCTGGGCATGGGCGACATCCTCGGCATCATCGAACGGGCCGAGCAGGCCATGGAGGCCGAGGACGTGGAGTCCTTGGAGTCCAAGCTGAAGGGCGGTTCCTTCGACTTCAACGACATGCTGCAACAGTTCCGGATGGTGCGCAAGATGGGGCCGCTGCAGAACGTGCTGAAGATGATCCCCGGGCTGGGCGCCCAAATCCCGGAGGCCGAGCTGAACAAGGTCGACGACCGCCAGCTCAGCCGGATCGAGGCGATCATCTTGAGCATGACCCCCGCCGAGCGCGCGAATCCGGATATAATAAACGGCTCCCGCAGGAAGCGGGTGGCATCCGGATCGGGCACGAGCGTCGAAGAGGTCAACAACCTCGTGCGCCAGCTCTACGAAATGCGTCGGCAGATGAAGCAGCTCGCCAAGCTGCAGAAGAGGCTGGGCAAGCGAGGTAGGAGACGCTGACAGTTCACCCTAGGGAGACACAGAAAGAAGTGGTAAAGATCAGATTGAGGAGAATCGGAACCAAGGGTCGGCCTTTCTACCGCATCGTGGCCGCGGAGAGCTCGACGGGCCGCAACGGTCGCTTCATCGAGGTTCTCGGCTTCTACGATCCCGTCAGCCAGCCCAAGCGCGTCGAGGTGGATGCCGAGCGCGCGCTCCACTGGCTTCGGCACGGCGCGGAACCGACGGAGACCGTCGGCTACATTCTGAACAAGCAGGGCGTGCTGGAGAGGTTCTTCGAGGAGCGCCCGGAGGCCCGGAAGCGCTACCGGTATCTGGACAAGAGGACGCCCCTCACCGTTCCCTCCGTTTCCGCGCCCGAAAGCGGATCATGAGCTACCGGCCTTTCGTCGAGCTGTTGGTGCGGCAGATCGTGGATGACCCGGAGTCCCTCCAGATTCAGGAGGAGGTCTCCGGCAACACCCGCACGTTCCACATCAAGGTGGCTGAGGACGACGTCGGGCGGCTCATCGGCAAGAACGGGCGCGTCGTATCGGCGGTCCGGGCCTTGGTCAGCGCCGTGGCCGCCAAGAACCGCGAGCGCGCCTTCGTCAAGGTCGAAGCCGCCTGAGCGCATCCCGCATGCTTCGACAGTCCCGGCCATCCGGAGGAGACCGTTCGCACGAAGCGGAAGCCGTAGGCTATCGGCCGATCGGGACCGTGGCCGGCGCCTTCGGGGTCCGCGGCCAGGCCAAGGTCGTTCCGCTCACCGAGTTCGCCGAAAGGTACTCGGTGGGCACGAGAGTCCGGATCGGCGACCTGCAGACCGCCATCGAGGAGGTCCAAGTCCACTCTGGCAAGCTCATCCTCAAGTTCGAAGGCTTGGACACTCCCGAGGCGGTCCGCGAGCTGGGCGGCGTGACCGTGTACGGGCTGGTCCCGGAGCGGCCGGAACTGGAGGAGGGCGAGTACCTCGTTTCGGATCTCATCGGCCTGGAGGCGTTGACGCCCGACGGCCGCTCGCTCGGGACGGTGGAGGAGGTGCTTCCCTTCCCTGCCCACGACGTGCTGAGGATCGGCGAGCTGCTCGTGCCGGCGGTGAAGGAGTTCGTTCTCTCGGTCGACTTGGGCGGCGGGCGCATCACGATCCGTCTTCTGGAAGGCATGGAGACCGAGGGTCCCTGAATGTTCATCGACGAGGCCGAGGTCGAGTTCCGCAGCGGCAGGGGCGGCTCGGGCGCGGTGAGCTTCCACCGGGAGAAGCACGTTCCCCGGGGCGGGCCCAATGGGGCGGACGGGGGCCGAGGCGGCGACGTCATCCTGGTGGCCGACAGGGGCAAGCGCACCCTGTATGACTTTCGCCTCCAGTCCAAGTACGCCGCGGAGGACGGAGGACACGCGTCCGGCAACAAGAAGGGCCGCAACGGGCGCCACGTGATCGTCAAGGTTCCCGTGGGGACCGTGATCACGGACCTCGACACGGGCCAGCCGATCGGCTACCTGAAGGCGCACGGCCAGCGGTTCGTCGTTTGCAAGGGCGGGCGAGGGGGCTTCGGCAACCTGCACTACGTCAGCAGCGTCCGCCAGGTGCCCAATTTCGCCGAGAAAGGCGAGCCGGGAAGGCGGGTTCGGGCTAGGCTCGAGCTCAAGCTGCTGGCGGACGTCGGTCTCATCGGTCTTCCGAACGCCGGCAAGAGCACGCTGATCTCGGCGATCAGCGCGGCTCGGCCGAAGATCGCGGACTATCCATTCACCACGATCATCCCCAATCTCGGGGTGGTGCGTCTGGAGGACCGTAGCTTCGTCGTGGCCGACCTGCCGGGCCTCATCCCCGGCGCGTCCGAGGGCAAGGGTCTCGGGCACCGGTTTCTCAAGCACGCGGAGCGGTGCAAGGTTCTGGTCCACGTGGTGGACTGCCTGCCGGTCGACGGGTCTTCGCCTCTGCAGAACTTCGAGGAGATCGAGCGCGAGCTGGAGCGGTACGACGCGCAGCTGTACTCGCGCCCGAGGCTCGTGGCCGTCAACAAGTCGGACCTCCTGCCGCCGGACCAGTTCCAGAGCGTTCTCCGACCGTTCGAGGAGCGCGGTTTGCGCGTGTTCGGCATCTCCGCGGCCGCCGGCCACGGACTCGAATCCCTTCTCTACGCCATGGCGGAGCACGTGTTCGCCAAAACTGAAGAAGACGAGGCGCCGCCCACGGTCGTGCTTGCGGGAACCGAGCGCGATCGCGAGGCCACCTGGGAGGTTGTTCAGGCGGAGGACGGTCTGTTCGTTGTGAGCGGCGAGACCGTGGAGCGGATGGTCGCCATGACGGACCTGGAGAATAGGGACGCCCTCCGACACCTCCACCGCAGGTTGGAGAAGCTCGGTGTGATCGAGCGCCTTCGGGAGCTGGGATGCTCCGAGGGCGATTCCGTGCAGATTGGCGACTGGGAGTTCGCCTTTACGGACGAAGCATGAAGACTGGAGTTCTCGGCGGAACGTTCGATCCGCCCCACATCGGCCATTTGGCTGTCGCGGAGGCTGCCATCCAGCATCTCGGGCTGGACGAGGTGCTGTTCGTGCCGGCCAACCGGAGTCCGTTCAAGCGCACCCGGCCACAGACCCCGGCGCGGCAGAGGGTCGAGATGCTGGAGCTGCTGCTGCAGGGCCGCCCGCAGATGGCGGTCTGCGACATCGAAGTGGAACGGGGCGGCGTGAGCTACACCGTCGAGACCCTCGCCGATCTGACCTTCGCCCGGCCCGGCGAGTACTGGCTGCTCCTCGGCTCGGACGTTCTTCTGGGGTTCCGCCAGTGGAAGAACCCTGAGAAGATCGTTCGGTACGCGCGCATCGGCGTGGTGCCGCGCGACTTCCGAGCCAGAGAGGAGCTTCTGGCGCTCCTGCCGCCGGACATCGCCGAACGCGTGGACTTCATCCCCATGGAGCCGGTTCCGATCTCGTCGTCGGAGTTGCGAGAGCGAGCCGCGAACGGCTTGTCGCTTCAGCCCTGGGTGCCGGCGGAACTTCAACGTTACATCCGCGAGCACCGTCTGTATCAGTAGACACTCAGCATGACTTCAACGGAAAAAGCAGAGGCCATCGTCAGGGTCGCGGAGGACGCCAAGGCGGAGCGGATCGAGACCTTGGACGTGCGGGAGAAGACCTCCATCGCCGACTTCTTCGTCGTTTGCTCCGCGAACAACGACCGGCACGTCTCGGCGATCGCCGAGAGGGTCGAGGAGAAGCTGCGGCAACTCGCCGCCCGGCCACTGAGGACGGAGGGCGAGGGATCCGGCTGGGTGCTGATGGACTTCGGCGACGTCGTCTTTCACATCATGCGCGAGGAGCAGCGCCAGTTCTACGACCTGGAGACCCTATGGAAGACCCTCCAGCGAGACCCGAACCTGATCTGAGAGCCTCCGAGGAGGCGGAACGCCTCGTTCGGCAAGCCAGGCTCGCGCAGACGCGCGGGCAGAGCCAGACTGCGGCCGACCTCTACCGACAGGCCGCGGCGGCGGCGCCGGACGACGCCCCCCTGCTCGCCACGGTGGGAGAGGGCCTGCTGGAGCTCAGGCGGGTGCAGGAGGCGAAACAGCTGCTCGAGAAGGCCAAGGCTCTCGCGCCGAACGACGCCAACGTGGAACGGGCGTTCGCAAAGGCCGTCCTTGCGGCTGCTTCGGGCGAATGGGGCGGCTTCCCAGGCGGGGCGCCGGGCATCGACTACGCTTCGGCGAAGTCGGCGACGCTGCTCACGTTGCTCGTCCCCGGACTCGGACAGCTCGTCGTCGGGCAGACCTCCAAGGGCCTCATGCTCGGTGGCGGCTGGCTGCTGTGCCTCGTGGCGGCGGTTCTCGTGCCCAACGGCGTCTCGGGGTTGCTTCGAATGGTGGTGGGCCAGCTCTCCGCGGACATCAACCTCGCCGTGCTGCTGCCCCTCGCCGGCATGTTCGTCTTCTGGCTTGCCGCCGTCTACGACATGAACGCCCAAGCCAAGAAGGCCAAACCCGATCGGCGCGAGAGGCCCAAGCCGCCGGTCGACCTGCCGTTCGAGTGAGCCCTCACTCCGCTTCGGACAGCCGGCGGCGTGTTTCCCGCAGCTCTCGGATGAGCTCCTGCTGGGAGGCCGTCGCCGTCAGGTCCGACCTCGTCCGCTCCACGACGGCCCGCAGGGCGTCGCACGTGCGGCGCAGGCCGCCGGTCATCGAGTCTGGAAAGTCGAACGTGATCAGCTCGTCGTAGACTGCCTCCATGGCTCCGAGCAGCCCCTCGGCGACGTCCAGATGCCCCCTGCGCATCTCGTCCAGGGCGAAGCGGCGGCACTCGCTGGCCGCTTCTCCCACGCCGTTGAGGTAGCTCATGGCCATGGCTCCCAGCTCTCCGGGATCGGGAAGCGGGAGGCCCCGGACCATGGCCAGAACGCACGTCGCCTCGACCATCTCCTTCTCGGCATCGTGGAGGAAGCCCGCATGCATCACGCTCGGAAACGGAGCCAGGGCGGCACGGGCTTCCGTGGCGATCTGCTTGGCCTCCTCGAGCAGCCTCTCAGCCTCGTCGAACTGGTGCCGGTGCACGTGGCGGATGCACTTCGCCGAGGTCTGGATCAGCGTTCGGCACTTCGCCAGCCCAACCTCTCGCGCTTCGTGCATCCGCTCGGCCGAAGCCCTCAGATCGCGGGCGATCGACTCCCAAGACGACAACCACTGCACCTCAGCCATGGATCACTCCCTCCCGTTGCAGACTGCAGAACTCCCGTTCCGGAACCACCCCGTCTCCCAGGATCACGTGGTCCAGCAAGGGGATGTCCAGCAGCTCGCCCACCTGAACCAGCTGCCGCGTGACCGCGATGTCCTCCCTGCTGGGCGTCGGATCGCCGCTCGGATGGTTGTGGACGGCGATGATGCTGGCGGCTCCGTCGCGGATGGCCTCGCGGAACACCTCCCGAGGACTCACGATGGACGCCGTCAGCGAGCCGATGTGCACCACCGTCGTGCGCAACACCGAGTTCTTCGCATCCAGGAGCACCACGCCGAAGTGCTCCTTCTTCTCGTTCCTGAGGTGCTGGAACAGGTGCGCGACGTCCTCGGGACCCTCGATGGAGTTCGCCATGCCCTTGTTCGCGGTGGCCAAGCGGCGGCCGATCTCCATCCACGCCAGGCAGCGCCAAGCCTCGAAGGCGGACATCCCTTGGCCTTGGAGCTCGGCCGCCGAGATGTCCCGCACGCGAATCCAGGAGGCCCCGGAGCCGACGATCCTCCTGGCCTCGGCCTCAGCCAGCTCGAGGTCGGCCTCCCTCTTGGCGAGCCCGACAGCGAGCAGGTCGTGGATAGAGGCGGAAGAGGCTCCGGCGAGGGTCAGGCGGGCGAAGGCGTTGGCGGTAGGGTCCACTCTCAGACCTCTCCCGGCTCTCTCCACACGCCGTCCGCCTTCAGCAGGGCAATGAGCTCTTCCACCCCGCGCTCCTGCGGGATGTTGTTCTTCACCACCTCTTTCTTGCGGTACAGCGTGATCATCCCGCCGGACCGCCCGACGTAGCCGTAGTCCGCGTCGGCCATCTCGCCAGGACCGTTGACGATGCAACCCATGACCGCTATGTCGAGGCCCACCAGGTGCTTGGTGGCCTCGCGCACCTCGTGGAGCACGGTCGGCAGGTCGAACTTGGTCCTGCCGCACGACGGACAGGCGATGTACTCCACCTTGGTCTTCCGCAGACCCAACGCCTGCAGGATGTCGTAGCAGACGGGAATCTCGCGGATCGGATCCTCGGAGAGCGAAACGCGGATCGTGTCGCCGATCCCCTCCAGCAGCAGCGTGGCGATGCCGGCGGTCGACTTGATCCGCGCGTACTCCCCGTCTCCGGCCTCGGTGACGCCGAGGTGGATGGGATAGTCCATGCCCTCCTCGTCCATCCGCTGGACCAGCAGGCGGTTGGCGGCCACCATGATGGGCACGCGGGACGCCTTCGCGGAGATGTTGATGTTGCGGAAGCCGAGCCTCTCGCAGATCCGCACGTATTCCAGGGCGCTCTCCACCATGCCGTTCGGCGTGTCCCCATAGGTCGCGAGGATGCGGGGGGACAGGGAGCCGTGGTTGACCCCAATGCGCAGCGCCCGGTCGTGCCGCAAAAGCGCTTCGATGACCGGCGCCAGCGACTCCTCGATCGCCTCGAGCTCCTCTCGCTGGTCCTCGGGGGTGTACTCCTCCTTCGCCTCCTTCCGGAACACGAACAGGCCCGGGTTCAGGCGCACCTCGTCCACGTGCTTCGCGGCCTCGATCGCGATGGCGCTGCCCTGGTGGTGGACGTCGGCCGTCAGCGGAACGTCCTGATGCCTCTCCCGAACCTTCGCCCGGATCTCCTCCAGGCACTGCGCCTCACCGAGGTTCGGCGTTGTAACGCGGACCAGCTCGCAACCGGCCCGATGCAGGGCGATGATCTGCTCCACGCAAGCCTCGACGTTCCGAGTCTCCTCGGTGACCATGGACTGGACCAGCACCGGAAGCGATCCGCCCATCGCCACGCTGCCAACGCGAACGACTCTCGTCTTGCGCCGGGGAACGAACGGGGTGGGGACACTCATCGCGGGAAGGATCTCCTTGGGACCGCCCTCATTTTGCCACGGCGCGGCGTCGTCCGCGCGGACCTCGCGGGCATCAGTAGAACAGGAACACCCACCAGTTCTTCATCGGCCGGCCTTCATCGTCCTTCGCCTTGTTCCGGTATCCGGGCACGTTCTGGCGCCAGTAGACCAGCCACCGGCCCATGCAGTCCGGCGCCAGCTCGGCATAGCGGCGCAGCACTTCGCTGGTCCAAGGCTTGGCCAAGTCCTTTCCGCCCGGTCCGGAACCGCAGCGCCAATCCTCGATGGTCGACATCACGGGCTCCTCGTTCGCTTGGTCGTAGTGGCGTCTTCCGTTCGGCGGAAAGTGCACGTTGCCGCCCGCCGCAACGTAGTTCTCCAGGCGCCAAGTGCGCTCGCCGTCCGTCACGACGGCCGTGTATGGGTCGGGATAGGAGATCCCCTTCCCATCGCCCCACAGGGGGTAAAAGCTGTTGAACGGCAGCCCGTACCGCTTGTCCAGATCGAACATCGCGTACTCGTAGAAGTACTTCGTGAAGTACGGGATCGCCCGGCTGTGCGCGAGTCCTTCGAAGGAGTGCGCCAGGTTCTCCATGCCGCAACCGATGCCTCTGGTTTCATTGAGGCAGTTGATTCGAACCGGTCTTCCGGTCCACTTCTGATCGGGGTCGCCGCCGTTGCCCGCCTGCACGACCTTTCCGGGGATCTTGCGGAACTTCTCGTCGTACGCGTTCTTCATCTCGACGCACTCGAGGCAACGGAAGTCGTTCGTCGGGGCAGCTGTGAACCAGACCTCGTGCACGAAGCCCCGATCGATCAGCTCGTCGAGCTTGAGGAAGCGGTTCGGGTTCTTCGGGTCCCGGACCCCGATCGCTCGGGCGAACCGGTCGCTGAAGAAGCCACCGTAGTCGCAGTTGATCCCCTGTTCCACTCCGGCCTTGACCGGCGCCCACCGGGAGTTTCCGGTCTTGCGGTCCGGATCGCGCAGGTCCACGTACCGCCACACTTGGTAGTCGAGGAATGCCGGCGCCGAGGGATCCTTGTACCCGTGGTAGCGGCTGCTCTCCTTGAGGGCCGCCATCAGCTCCGTGAACAGGCGCATCGGCTTGGCCTGCTCGACCTGATTCGAGAAGTTGATCAGGAGCAGCCTCGGGCGCATGAGGCGAATTCGGTCGTGGTTCCTCGGAATCCAGTCGTCCGCGTTCGCGCGGCTGACTCGGTTGGGCCACACGGTTGTGTCGGCCGGATCGTGGAGCGGCCGCGGCGTCCCATCCGGGTTGAAGTTCGTCTCCCAAGACGGGCTTGCGGCCACGGCCATGGCAAGGCAGAGTGTCGCGATCATCGCCTGCAGTCTAAGCCGTTCGAGTTGGATCGTCCAGGCGAAGCGGACGCGGGCCCGCGTGCCGTACGGAGCGGGCCCGCGAACGGCCACGGCCTTCGGTTCAGCGATGCGAGGGTGGCGCGCCGGCCGGAGCGCCGCCGTACGACGGCGACCAAGGCCTCGGCTTTACCTTGGGAGCCTGCGCCGGCTTGAACACCAGCTGGTAGATCACGACTGCCCCAACGATGACCGCGACGGCGATGGTGACGATGGCAACCCTCGGGCTGATCTCCTTCTGCATCCGCCTCACTCCGTTGCGGACCACCACGTTCCCCAGTAGTGCAGGACGCGCGGGGTCAGGTAGTGTTGGGACCAGGGGTTGTTGGGCGTGTAGTCGCCGCGGCTGGACTTCTCAGCCCACCACTGGTAGGTCTGGGCGTCGCAGTCGTTGTTCGGAGCAACGTAGATCATGCCCTTCGCGATGCCCGCGTGGCCATCCATGTAGCCGCTCGGCAAGCCGCCGTTGTGCCACTCGAACGCCGCCTTGCCGGGCGCCTGGGGATCGTCCCAGCGGGCGCCGCTCTTCTGATAGCAGGAGGGCTGCGTCTCGGTGAAGAAAGGCATCCCCATCGGGTCCGGCCCCTTCGCTGAGGCCAGCATCATCAGCTCGGAGACGTACTCTTAGGCACTGATGACACGAGGCGGACGCGGCCAGACGGCGCAGTACATCATCCCCCCGTTCGACCAGCCGAGCGTCCCGGCGGCCGTCCAGTCTCCCCAGTATCGGTCGCCCGGCATCGGCCGGCCGCCCACGAAGTTGGGAATCGGCTCCGACAGATCCCAGGCGAGGTCGATGCTCTTCGTGTAGGGGTACAGCTTCTGGATGGCGTAGGCGCCGTGAATGCCGTCCCCGTACACCCAAGCTCCGTCCTGCCAAGTGGGAATGACGCCGTCGTCGTTGTCGTTGGCGTACATGATCACGCCGAGCACGTTCTGCTTGAGGTTCGAAAGGGTCCCGGTCCGCTTGGCGGCCTGTTTGGCCTGCGCGAACACCGGGAACAAGATGGCGGCGAGGATCGCGATGATGGCGATCACGACCAAGAGCTCAATGAGTGTGAAGCCTCGGCGAGCGGTGCGACGTCGCATGGTTCCTCCTCGAAGGCGCCGGGATCGCTTACCCGACACCATCAATATAACACAACCTGCATAAATATGCAACCACATTTGCGGCTCTTGCTGAAACCACACGGAGTTCCTCTCGGGTAAACAAACCTGCGGGGTGCACCGCCATGTCTCAAGGTCCTCTCGCCAACATCGCCCGCATCGTCGACGCCAAATCCCGCCGTATCTCCTCCTTCGACCGGACAGGTGGCAACGCCGACGCCGTATCCATTCCCAGGGGTGAATGCAGAACGATCGCGGAGATCGCCGGCGCGGGAGTCATCCGCCACATCTGGATCACGATCGCCTGCGACGACCCGCTCCATCGGCGGAACCTCGTTCTCCGGTGCTACTGGGACGGGTGCGAGCATCCCAGCGTCGAGTCGCCCATCGGCGATTTCTTCGGACAGGGGTGGGGGATGAAGTACAACTTCGTCTCGCTTCCCTTGGCGGCCGCTCCCCGAGACGGGAACGCCCTCGTGAGCTACTTCCCGATGCCTTTCGGCCAAGGCGCCCGCATCACGGTCGAGAACCAAGGAACGCACGACGTGTCCGCGTTCTACTGCTACGTGGATTACGAGGAGCACCCCAGCATCCCCGAGGACATGGGCCGATTCCACGCTTGGTACCACCAGGAGCTCACGAGTCCGGAAAGCGCCACCGGCGATGTGGAGAACGAGTGGGCGGTGTTCGGCCCCTTCGCGAACAACCCATCGGACGAGCGGAACTACCTCTTCTGCGAGTGCGAGGGCAAGGGGCACTTCGTGGGCGTGAACTACTACATCAACTGCCCGAGCCCGATCTGGTACGGGGAGGGCGACGACATGTTCCTCGTCGACGGCGAGCCTTGGCCGGGCAGCGCCCACGGGACCGGCACCGAGGACTACTTCAACCAAAGCTGGAGCCCGGACGAGCACTACCTGCACCCGTACTTCGGCACCGCCAGGGCGCCCGGCAGAGGCAACGATTCGGCGCGCTTCGGGTGGCTCGGTCGCACGCACGTGTACCCGTTCCACTTGGAGGATCCTATCTGGTTGCAGCGGTCGCTCCGCGCCAGCATCGAGCACGGGCACGCGAACAACCTCACTCTGGAGCTGGCCAGCGTAGCCTACTGGTATCAGACCATGCCCGGACGGCCCTTCCCTCCCCTGCCTTCCCCCGAGGAGCGCAGGCCGCTGCCGGAGATCGGCGTGGTCGAGGTTCATCGACGGCGCGACGCCTGGAGGAAGGCGATGGGCGGCGGACGCTTGTTCGGCCACGAGCGCTGACCCGCAGGGCGATTGCAGGAAGCGCCGAACCCCGTGCAGAATCGTCCTGCTGTGGGTTTGCTCGTTGACGGCCTGATCATCGTTCTCTACTTCATCGCGATCGTCTCCATCGGCCTGTACATGGGCCGCCGGGAGCGTAGCCTGAGCGACTTCGCGCTGGGAGGACGCCAGGTGGCTTGGTGGGCGGTCATGGCCTCGATCATCGCTACCGAAACAAGCGCGGCTACCTTCCTGGGTGCACCCGCCGAGGGATACGAGAAGCGCAGTCTGGCCTACGTTCAGCTCGTCCTGGGTGTGATCATCGGCCGGTGGCTCGTGGCCGGGATCTTCCTGAAGCCGTACTACCAGTTCCGCGTTTACACGGTGTACGACTATCTCGCCGTCCGGTTCGGGCCTCTCTCGCGCAAGTACGTGTCAGCCCTCTTCCTAGTGATGCGCACGCTGGCCTCCGGAACGCGGCTCTTCGTGCCATCGCTCGTCATGGTGCTGGCTTGGCAGCTTTTCGTGCAGCGTCAGGACGTCCACTTCAGCCAAGGCGCGGTGTCGTCGGTCACACCTTATCTGATCGCCATCGTCGCGCTCACGGTGGCGACGTGCATCTACACGGCGATCGGTGGCATCAAGGCCGTCATCTGGACCGACGTCATCCAAGCGACCCTGATGTTCTCCAGCGCGCTGGTCGCGATCGGCACTCTGCTCTGGCACATTGGTGGATTGCAGGCGTTCCTCGAAGCCGTGCCCCAGATGCGCACCTTGCAGGGCTACTTCGTCAGCGGTTTCGAGCCGGATCGGGTCCAAGAGTACATGCGGGTGCACGGCGTCACGGCGATGGACGCCTGGCACTACGTGAAGCTGATTCTCTGGAGCGACTACACGCTGTTCTCCGCTCTCATCGGCGCCACCGTGGGCAACATGGCCGCCTTCGGTACGGACCAGGACATGGTGCAGCGGTTGCTCACCTCAGACACGCACCGCAAGGCGAGGAAGAGCCTGATGACCGCGGCGTTCATGGACATTCCCATCGCCGCGGCCTTCACGTTCATCGGCATCCTGCTGTTCGCCTACTACCAGAAAGACCCGACCTACAAGCCCGCCGCCACGGCAGACGTCTTCGGGTCCTACATCCTCAACGTGATGCCCGTCGGGGTCCGGGGCTTCGTGCTCGCCGGCGTCTTCGCGACCGCCATGGGGTCGCTCTCCTCGGCGCTCAACGCCCTTGCCACCAGCGCGACCAACGACTGGTACGTTGGACGCTTCAAGGGGAAATCCGAGGCGCACTACGTGAATGCGGCCCGTGTGTTCACGGTCGTCTTCGCGATCCTGATGATCGCGGTCGCCGGCGTGTTCGCCTATGCCAAGGTGACGCACCCGGACGTTCGCATCATCCCGGTCGTGCTTGGCATCGCGGGGTTCATCCTTGGTCCAATGCTGGGGGTGTTCTTGCTTGGAATGCTCACCAAGAGCCGAGGCTCGGACAGAGGCAACCTGATCGCCGTGACCTGCGGCCTGTTCGCGACGGTCGTCTTGGGCGAGATGCACATCATGGTCGCCAACACGGTCGCCCCGTGGTTCGGCTACACGGGCGAGTTCGTGCGGCCGGATTGGCTTCCAAAGGTCTCCTTCACGTGGTTCGCCTTGGTCGGGGCGGTGGTGGTGTTCCTCGTGGGGTTGCTGTTCCGCACGCCGGAGCCCGTGCTCCAGGAGGCGGAGAGGCGGCTGAAACAGGCGGAAGCCGGGGACGATCGCCCGCTCGACCTTCGGGACTGAGTCACGTGGAAGGCGGGAGGGCGGTGCTTCGGTGCGCCACCCTCCCACCGCTTTCATGGCTGGGCTGTGGCCCGCGCCGCCCGACGCTCGTCGCGCGACCGCATCATGAAGTACAGGACCGGAACCGCGACGCGGGAGAGCAGCGTTGATGCGATCTCTCCGGCCATCAGCGAGATCGCCAGGCCCTGGAAGATCGGGTCGAAGAGGATCACAAAGGATCCGACGATCACCGCGGCGGCCGTCAGGAGCATCGGCCGGAAGCGCGTCGCGCCGGCGTCGATCACCGCCTCGTCGAGGGGCAGACCCTGTCGCCGCCTCAGCTCGATGAAGTCGACCAGAATGATCGAGTTGCGGACGATGATTCCCGCACCCGCGATGAACCCGATCATGGACGTCGCGGTGAAGAACGCGCCCATCAGCGCGTGCCCCGGCAGGATGCCGACCAACGTCAGCGGGATCGGGGCCATGATCACCAGCGGGGTGCGGAAGTCCTGGAACCATGCCACCACGAGGATGTAGATGAGGATCAGCACCACCGCGAAGGCGATCCCGAGGTCTCGGAATACCTCGTAGGTAATGTGCCACTCCCCGTCCCACTTCATCTGCGGCGTCTCGGTGGTGAACGGCTGGTGCGTGCTCAGAATATTCAGCTTGACGCCTTCTCCGAAGCGCAGCTGGTCCAGCTTCTTGTTCATCGCGAGGATCGCATACACGGGGCTCTCCTGCCTGCCGACCACGTCGCCGGTGACGTACACCACCGGCTGCAGGTTCTTGTGATAGATCGCTGTTTCACCGGGGACCTCCACCGGTCGCGCCAGCTCCCTGAGCGGAACCGCCCGCCCGCTGCGCGAGGCGATGGTGACCTGGTCTAGCTCGTTGAGGGCCGACCGGGACTCCCGCGGCAGACGGATCACCACCGGCACGTCCTCGTAGCTTCCCTCATCGTGCAGCAGCCCGAGCTGCAGGCCGCCCAGCGCCGCGCGGATGGCGCGGTTGATGGACGACACGTCCACGCCGGCCAGCGCCGCCTTCTCCCGATCGACCACGAACCGGTAGGTAGGTTGCGGATCGTCGACGTACCAGTCCACGTCCGTGACGCCCTCGGTGGTGGAGAAGATCTCCTTCACCTTCCGCGCCGTCTCCAGACGCTGCTCGAGCGTCGGCCCGTAGACCTCGGCCACGAGGGTCTGGAGCACGGGCGGGCCGGGCGGCACTTCGGCCACCTTCGCGCGGATTCCCCACTCCTTGGCGATTCGTGCGATCTCGGGCCGGATGCGCTTCACGATGTCGTGGCTCTGCGCCTTGCGCTCCCCCTTGCCGACCAAGTTCACCTGGATGTCGGCTTGGTAGCTCTGCGACCGCATGAAGTAGTGCCGGACCAATCCGTTGAAGTTGAACGGGCTGGCCGTCCCCACGTAGAGCTGGTAGTCCTCGACCTCTGGAATGGTGGCAACGTAGTCCGCCAGAGCCTTGGTGGCGGCGGCCGTTCGCTCCAGCGTGGTGCCGTTCGGCATGTCCACGATGATCTGGAACTCGTTCTTGTTGTCGAACGGCAGCATCTTCACCGTCACGACCTTCAGCAGAACCAGCGACATGGACGCCAGGAGGAGCACAACCACGCCGATCAGGAAGCTCCACCGCACCTTGGCGTTGTGCAGAAGCGGGTTCATGGCTGCCTTGTAGACCCGGGTCATCCAATCGTCCTGGCCCTCGTGGTGGTGGCCCGAGTCCGACTTCAGGATCCGCACGGCCGCCCATGGCGTCACGATGAACGCGATCAGAAGCGAGAAGATCATCGCCGCCGAGGCGCCCACGGGGATCGGCCTCATGTAGGGCCCCATCAGGCCGCCGACGAACGCCATCGGCAGAATCGCCGCGATGACCGTGAACGTCGCCAGGATCGTCGGGTTGCCAACCTCGTCGACGGCCAGCACCGCGGTCCGGATGGTCGACTCCCTCTGAGCCGTGGGCATCCTGTAGTGGCGCACGATGTTCTCCACCACGACGATCGCGTCGTCCACGAGGATGCCGATCGAGAAGATCAGCGCGAACAGGGTGATCCGGTTCAGCGTGTAGCCGTACAGGTAGAAGACCAGCAGCGTGAGGGCCAGAGTCACCGGGATCGCGACCAGAACGACGAGCGACTCCCTCCGGCCCAGCGCGATGGCGATCAGCAGGGTGACCGACACCACCGCGATCATCATGTGGTACAGCAGCTCTCCGGCCTTCTCGCTCGCCGTCTCGCCGTAGTTCCGCGTGACGGAAACCTGAACGTCCGAGGGGATGATGGTTCCCTTCAGGCTGTCGACCTTGGCCAGCACGGCGTGCGCGACGTCGATCGCGTTCTTACCCTTCCGCTTGGCCACGGAGATCGTCACCGCAGGCTCCGGCTGCCCGATCTCCTTTCCGCTCGCCGGGCCGTGGCCGAAGAACACGTAGTTCGTCGGTTCCTCCGGGCCGTCCACGACCGTCGCGATGTCCCGCAGGTACACCGGCCTTCCTTGGTTGACGCCCACGATCGTCGAGAGCACGTCGTCCTTGGTCTGGAAGAACCCGCCGGTCTTGACCAGGATCTCCCGGTCCAGGTCGTTGAACTTCCCCGCGTCGGAGCTTTCGTTGGCGGCCTGCAGCTCCATCGCCACCCGATCGAAGGACAGGCCGAATCCGGCGAGCTTGTTCCGATCGATCAGCACGCGCAGCTGCCGCCGACGCCCTCCGATGATGTTCGTCTCCGAGACGTCGTTGACCTGCTTCAGATAGTCCTCGACGCGGGCCGCGATCTGGCGCAGCTGCGACGACCTGGCCGTCTTGCTGTGCAGCGTCAGCGCCAGGATCGGCACGTCGTCGATCGACCTCGGCTTCATGATCGGGAGCGAAGCGCCCGGCGGGATGATGTCGTAGTGCGACTGGAGCTTCTCCCGGAGCCGCACGAACGCATCCTCGTCGTTCTGGCCGACGAAGAAGCGCACGACCATCATGGACGCTCCGGGGCTGGAGGTGGTGTACACGTACTCCACCCCCGGAATCTCCCAGACGAGCTTCTCCATCGGCGCGCTGACCCGCCGCTCCACCTCCTTGGCCGAGGCGCCGGGCATGTTCACCAGCACGTCGGCCATCGGCACGATGATCTGAGGCTCCTCCTCCCGAGGCGTCTTGATCGTGGCGAAGGCGCCGAGCAGGATCGAGAAGACGATCAGCAGCGGGGTCAGCTTCGAGTTGACGAACGCTGCGGCGAGCTTTCCGGCCATCCCAATCTTCATGGCTTCACCTCGCCGCGATCTTCTGGCCTTCGCGCTCCACTTCGCCGTGCCGCACGACGATCTGGTCGCCGGGCTCCAGCCCGCTCATGACCCGGACCGACGGCCCGTACTTCTCACCCAGCATGACGATGCGCATCACCGCCCTGCCGTCGACCACGGCGTAGACGCAGTGCATGCCGTCCTTGGTCCAAACGGCCGTCTCCGGCACAAGAATCTGCTTCTTCACGCCGATCTCGAAGCGGGCCCGTCCGTACATTCCGGACTGCGCCCGCGTCCCTTCGGGGAGCTGCACCCGCACGTGGAAGGTGTGCGTGCTGGCATCGCCGTAGGGACGGATCTCCACCACTCGTCCGTCGATCGACTCCTGCAGCGCGTCCAGATCGACCGAGACCGGCATCCCAAGGCGAATGCGGGCGATGTTCGCCTCCGGCACGACCGCCTCCAGGCGCATCGGGCCTCCGACCACGGTCAGCAGAGGCGAACCCATCGTGGCCATGGAGCCGGGATCGACGTAGCGGGCGGTCACCACGCCGTCGAAGGGAGCGACGATCGCCGTGTAACCGCGGTTCGTCCGCGCCAGACGGACGCTGGCCGCCGACTGGCCCACTTGGGCGCGGGCGGCCTTCACCTCTTCCTCGCGCACCTTCGCCTGCAACAGGGAGGCTTTTGCCTGTGCGACCGCAGCCCTGGCTGCGGCCACCGCGGCCTCGGCTTGCCGGTAGCCCTCTTGCGCCGCCCGTAGATCCTCTTCCCGGGTTCCCTCTTGGGCGATGCTGAGAGCCTCCCGGGCGCTGCCCAGCTGCGCGCGTGCGACGTCCAGGTTCGTCTTCGCCGCGTCGTACTGCCGCTGAGCCACCGCTCCCTCCTTGTAGAGGGCCTCGATGCGGCGGAACTCGCTCTGCGCGAGCTCGAACTGCGTCTCAGCCTGCCGAACGGCCAACTCGGCCTGCGCCCTTTCTTGGCGGCGAGGACCCGCCTTCGCGAGGTCCAGCCTCGACTTGGCGACCATCAGCGCCGCCTCGGCCTGCTTGAGCCCGGACTGCGCTTGGGCGAGACGCGCCTCGCTCATCGAGCGCTCCATCTGCGCCACCGTCTGGCTGTTGCCATAGTTCACCTTGGCGGCCTCCAGGCCGGCCCGCGCCAGATCCTCGGCGGCGGCGAGGTCGTTGCCCTCCAGCTCGACCAGCACCTGCCCCTTGCGGACTTGATCGCCCTCGCGCACCGACACCGTGGCGACTCGCGCCATGATCTTGGCCGCGAGCGTGGCTTCGAACTTCGAGCGGAAGCTTCCCGTGGCCTCGAGCCATTCCGGCACGGTCTGCTCGGCGACGACCATGGTCTGAACTTCCTTCGCCGGCCCGGTGTCGGAGCCCGCGGTCCTGACCTCGGCGGCCCTGGAGCCGCACCCGACTAGCGAGGCCGTCACGAGGGCGATCAGCCCTCCTGCGATCCATCCGTTGTGTCTCATCGCGTTGATGTCTCCCTCGTGGTTCCTTGTTTTGGAACGTTCCAAACTTACCCGTCCGGGAAGTCGGTCTAACCTTCAAGAGCGAAGCAGATTCGTCAACGATTCAAGGTCCCTCGAACCTACGTGCAATCGGGAAGCCTCTGAAGGTACACAGACGACGGTGAATCGGGTTCTCAGAAGGGTTGAGCTTGCGGACCGTATCGTCCAGCTGGACGTGGAGGCTCCGCTCATCGCGAAAAAGCGCCGTCCCGGACAGTTCGTGATCGTGCGCGTCGTTGAGGGGGGCGAGCGCATCCCCCTGACGATCGCCGATGCGGACCCTGAGGAGGGCTCGGTCACGCTCGTGGTCCAGGTGGTCGGGAAGACCACCACGCTCCTGTCGCATCTGGCCCCGGGCGACTCGATCCTGGACCTCGCGGGTCCGTTGGGGAGGCCCACCCACATCGAGCGTTGCGGCACGGTGGCGGTCGTCGCCGGCGGCATCGGCGTGGCCCCCCTGTACCCCATCGCGAAGGCCTTGGCCGAGGTCGGCAACAGTCTGGTCGGCGTTCTCGGTGCCAGAACGAGGGCCCTCGTGGTGTGGGAGGACCGTCTCGTGTCGGTGTGCGACGAGCTCGTTGTGACGACGGACGACGGAACCTACGGACGGGCAGGAAGGGTGACGGACGCCCTTGCGGAGATCGCCTCGCGACGCAGGCTGGACCTCGTCGTGGCGATCGGTCCGCCCGTGATGATGAAGGCCGTGTCGGAGCTCACCATGCCGATGCAGATTCCGACGGTCGTGTCGCTCAACCCGATCATGGTGGACGGCACGGGCATGTGCGGCGGTTGCCGCGTACTGGTCGGCGGCCAGAACCGGTTCGTCTGCGTCGAAGGACCAGAGTTCGACGGACACCAGGTCGACTTCGACAACCTGATCGCCCGATTGAACGCCTACAAGGAGTACGAGCAGGAGAGCCTGCGGTCTCTCGCCGAGGGCCACCGGTTCGCCGAGGGTTCCTGCCGCCTGAGCGAGGAGGTGCGCCGTGCCGGATCCTGAGCGGCCCGACGACCTGCTCCGCAAGGCGGACGACCTGACGCCCAAGGAGCGGCTGTCCCTGCCCAAGCAGCCGATGCCCGAGCGCGCTCCCGAAGAACGAAGGCGCAGTCAGGAGGAGGTGCCATTGGGCTTCGACGAGGTTCACGCCATGCTCGAAGCCTGCCGGTGCCTCGAGTGCAAGGCCAAGCCCTGCGTGGCCGGATGTCCCGTCGGCGTCGACATTCCCGGCTTCATCCGGCTGGTACGCAAGGGGGACTTCGCCGGCGCCATCGCCAAGATTCGGGAGTGCAACTGCCTGCCCGCTGTCACTGGCCGGGTGTGCCCGCAGGAAACCCAGTGCCAGCTGCACTGCACCATCGCCAAGGCGCGCAAGGATCCTGAGGAAGCCGTCTCGATCGGTCGGTTGGAGCGCTTCGTCGCCGACTGGGAAAGGGAGCACCACGCCCGGCGGGTCGAGCCTTCGGCCCCGCCGACGGGCAAAAGGGTGGCCATCGTGGGATCCGGGCCGGCGGGGCTGTCCGCCGCGGGCGACCTCGTTCGGCTGGGTCACGAGGTGACGGTCTTCGAGGCCTTCCACAAGATGGGGGGCGTCCTCGTGTACGGCATCCCCGAGTTCCGCCTGCCCAAAGAGATCGTGCAGGAGGAGGTCGACGGCCTCGCGGCCCAGGGCGTGAGCTTCGAACCCAACGTCGTGATCGGCCAGACCGTCACCGTGGACGAGCTTCTGGAGGAGGAAGGGTACGACGCCGTGTTCCTCGGCACGGGCGCGGGCCTGCCGATGTTCCTGGAGATTCCCGGAGAGCATCTCATCGGCGTGTACTCCGCGAACGAGTACCTCACTCGCGCCAACCTGATGCAGGCCTACGCTTTCCCGAAGGTGGACACGCCCGTCGTGAAGGCAGATCGCGTCGCGGTCGTAGGCGGAGGCAATGTGGCGATGGACGCGGCCCGCACCGCGCTCCGGCTTGGCGCCGGAGAGGTCACGCTGATCTACCGCCGCTCTCGCGCCGAAATGCCCGCCCGCGCCGAGGAGATTCATCACGCGGAGGAGGAGGGAGTCCGCTTCCTGTTGCTCACCAACCCGGTGGAGATCCTGGGCGACGAGCGAGGGCGCGTCCGCGGCGTCCGTTGCCTGCGCATGGAGCTCGGCGAACCCGACGCGAGCGGCCGACGGCGCCCCGTGCCGGTTCCCGGATCGGAGTTCGACGTGCCCGCCGAGCTCGTCATCGAGGCCATCGGCAACGGGCCCAACCCGCTGGCAACCTCAACTACGCCTGGCCTGGAGACGGATCGGAAAGGTCGCATCGTCGTGGACCCCGCTTCGGGCAAGACGAGCAAGAGGGGCGTCTTCGCCGGCGGCGACGTCGTTCTCGGCGCCGCCACGGTGATCCTCGCCATGGGCGAGGGCCGAAAGGCCGCGCGGGCGATCCACGATTATCTGACCACAGGCCAGTGGTAGGATCGCCCGCCCAGCGCGCCGCTATTCGATGACCACTCGCCGGCCGTCGTAGGTCGGCAGGATTCGTCCCTTGCCTCGGACGTAATCGATCAGCACCTGAAGTCGGCTCCGGCCTGTGTCCTGGTACCCGTAGTCCTTGAGCGCGTAGTTGGCGAAGTAGGAGTTCGCCGCGCCGACGTACGTCTGGTCGTCCTGGATCGTCTCGCCAGCAATCGAGGCCTCCACCAGCTTCCCTCCTTCGATTCGGTAGCGGATACCCGACACCGCCGGCTTGTGCTTCAGGAGAACCGCCTTCAGCTGCGCCCCCGTGAGCTTGGTCGTGACGACCGTGTTGTTGAACGGATCCATCGTGACCAGGTCGCCCATCGTGATCGGACCCTTGACCAGCGGAGCGCGCACGCCGCTGATGTTCTCCAGGTCGAACTGCACGCCGAGCGTCTCCCGCACGGCATCGGCGACGAGGTTGTACTCGGCGAGGTCGTCGTACCGCGGAGCAACGTCGGCGACCGCCTCGCCCACGACCTCGCCGTACTTCGCCGCAATCGGTCGCCAGAAGCGCTGGACGACCGCCGCAACCGCCGGATCCTCCGGGATGCTGGAGGTGATCGGGATCAGCCGCGCTCGGTGTCGCGAGACCGACCAGCCCTTGCGGCCTTTTGTCAGAAGAAGATCCAAGCGGCCCAGCTCCCCTCCCCACTGGAACGCCTGCACGATGATCGTCCCGTTGATCCTGTCCTGGAAGAGCTCGTCGCCGGCCCATTCGACAAAGCCATAGGGCAGCCGCGTGTGGGAGTGCCCGCCGACGATCACGGCGATTCCGCGAACTTGCCGGGCGATCCTTTGATCGACGTCGTAGCCCGCGTGCGAGAGAACGACAACCACGTCCGCCTTGCCCTTCAGCTCGTTCACGACGCGACGGAGCGCCTTGACCTCGTCCTCGAACTCCACGCCCTCCCGTGCCGCCGGGTAGGTGCCCGAACTCGTGGTGATCACGCCCGTGATGGCCACCCGCGCACCGCCCACCCGTTCGATCCGGTAGGGCTCCAGCAGCAGGCTGCCGTCCTCTCGGAGGCGGGCGTTCGCGGCCACGAGCTTCCGCTTCGAGTCCGCAATGAGCTTCCTCACCTGCGCCAGCGAGTTGTTGAACTCATGGTTCCCGAAAGTGCCGAAGTCGTAGCCGACGGCGTTCATCGCCGCGTTGTCGGCGTCGCCCTTGTATTCCGTGGAGAACGGAGTGCCGTCGCAGAAGTCGCCGACGTCCACCATCCATGTGGTTCCTCCCGAGCGCTTCACCGACTCTCGGATCTGCTTGACCGCAGTCGAGATGCGGGCGATCCCGCCGATGTCCCGGCGCGCGGCGAGCTGGGCCACGTTCGAGCCCGGGTCGGCCATGGATGGATAGCTGAACGGCAGCAGATGCCCGTGCAGGTCGTTCGTGTGCAGGATCGTGAGCCGGACGCTCTGAGCGAAACCCGCCCCGACGGTCGCGCCGATAGCCAGCGCAGAGAGCAGCACCCTCGCAAGAAGTTTGTTGCCAATTCTCATTTCATTCGCCTTCCTCGGGACCCTCACGGCCCGCCGTGAGCTGGAGGACCGAGCCCCCAACGATGAGCAGTGCACCAACGCCCAGCGAGATGACGATCGCCTCGTCGGGCACCTGGGCTAGAAGCGCCTTCGTCAGCCAGACGACGTCGGCCGCTGCGATGACGGCCACGCCCAGAAAGAGAACCCTGCTCGGCACGCCCCTGCTCCATCCACCATGATGCACCACTTCCACGGTCGCGGTCTGGGCAGGATCCGCGGCAAGGGGGTTGCAGATTTCCGGCGTTCCGCATCATAATCACCAATGGGAGCAGATTGCGCAATGATTGACGCCATTGACGCCAGGATTCTGAAGATCATTCGGACCGAAGGCCGAATCTCCAACGCCGAGGTGGCGCGTCAGATCGGCATGGCTCCCTCGGCCGTTCTCGAGCGGCTCCGCAAGCTCGAAGCCAGGGGCGTCATCACCGGCTACGAGGCGAAGATGAACCCGGAGCGCCTCGGCCTCGGGCTTCTGGCGTTCATCCGCGTGCGCGCAGACGAACCTGTCCACTCCATGGGCGTCGGCGAGGCGCTCGCGGCCTTCCCCGAGGTGCTGGAGGTCCACTACGTGGCCGGCGAGGACGGATACCTGGTGAAGGTTCGGACGAAGGACGCCAACGAGCTCGGAGCGTTCTTGCGGGACAAGGTCGGCTCGATCCCGGGCATCACGTCCACGATGTCCACCATCGTACTGACCACGGTCAAGGAGACCTCGGTGCTGCCCGTGCCGGAGGAGGAGCCCAAGCAGTGAAGAGGCGGTTGGTTGCGGCCGCGGCGTTCTTCTCGGTCTACTTCTTCTGGGGGTCGACCTACCTCGCGACCGAGCGCGCGGTGCGCGAGATTCCCCCGATGCTGATGCTGGCGTTCCGCTTCCTGCTCGCGGGGATCGTGCTCTACGTCGGCTGCAGGGCCGCCCGCATCCCCTCTCCAACTCCTCGCCAATGGTTCTCGGGAGCGGTCCAAGGCTTTCTTCTGGTGTTCGGCGGCAACGCGGGCGTCACTTGGGCCGTTCAGCACCTTCCCACGGGCACGGCCGCGCTGCTGATCGCCACCGAGCCGGTCTGGCTCGTGCTGATGTTGTGGCTGCTGGGGCACAGCCGTCGGCCCAGCCTGCGCACGGCCGCCGGGCTGCTCGTCGGGGTGGGCGGCATCGTGGCCCTCAGTGGCGACGTGGTTCGTGGGCCGCAGGGAGCCCTGCAGCTCGTGGCCGCCACGATGGTCCTGTTGACGGCGATCAGCTGGTCTTTGGGATCTGCGCTGGGCGTTCGTCTGGAGACGCCCCGATCTCCGTTCATGGCGTCGGCCGTGGCGATGCTGTCCGGCGGCTTGGTGTGTGGGGTCGCCGGCCTGGCGCTCGGAGAGCCGGCCCGACTGGAGCTTGGCAGGATCGGGTGGCAGTCGATTGGTGCCGTCGCCTACCTCGCGGTCACCGCGTCGATCCTGGGCCTGAGCGCGTACCTCTGGTTGCTGTTGCGCTACCCGGCGCCGATCGTGGCGACCTACGCCTTCGTCAACCCGCTCGTTGCCCTCGGCTTGGGCGCGGCCCTCAACTCCGAGCCCATCACGCCCGTGACGGTCGTCGCCTCGGCGCTGATCATCGTGAGCGTGATCCTGTTGAACGAGCCGAGGGTCCAGCCCGCCGCAGAAGCCCAGCCCGATGCTTCCGGCGAGAGCAGACAGACGGTTTTTGCCCGCGCCTCCTAAGAAAGGCCTGCGAACGGGCGCCTCAACGGCGAGGCGCCCTGCGGCCCGGACCTGGCAGAGCCTCCGGTAAACTGCGGGGCGATGGCTGGGTTCTTCGCACCGAGAGACTGGGGACGTCTGCTGACCGCGATGGTGACGCCGTTCGCCGCCGATGGGAAGGTCAACCTGGACGAGGTCAAGCGGATCGCCCGCTTCCTCGTGGAGGTGCAGAAGAACGACGGCCTGGTCGTGAGCGGAACGACCGGCGAATCGCCTACGTTGACTCGCGAGGAGAAGCTCGCCCTGCTGGACGCGGTGCTGGAGGAGGTCGGCGACCAGGCCGCCGTGGTTTTCGGCGCGGGGTCGTACAACACCGCCGAATCCATCGAGATGGCGCAAGAGGCCGAGAGGCGCGGCGCCCACGGGGTCATGCTGGTGAACCCCTACTACAACAAACCTGGCCAGCGCGGGTTGGAGGCGCACTTCAGGGCCGTGGCCGCGAGCACCAACCTGCCGGTCATGCTCTACAACATCCAAGGCCGCACCTCGATCAACCTGGAGACACCGACCCTTCTTCGGCTCGCCAAGGTGGCCAACATCGTCGCGGTCAAGGAGGCCAGCGGCAACGTGCCGCAGATCTCGGACGTCTGCGGATCCGTGCCCGAAGGCTTCCGGGTGTACTCCGGCGACGACGGCCTTACTCTGCCGATCCTCAGCCTCGGCGGGTTCGGCGTCGTGAGCGTCGCCGGGCACGTCGTCGGCGCGGCGATCCAAGAGATGATGGCCGCCTTCAAGCGCAACGTCGCGGAAGCCGCCGCGCTCCACCATCGGCTGTCGCCGCTCGTGAAGGCCCTGTTCCATGCTCCTAACCCAGTGCCGGTGAAGTACGCGCTCTCCAAGTTCGGCTTCGACTGCCAGACGGTGCGCCTGCCCTTGGTGGAGCTGACCGAGGAGGAGAAGGCCGTCGTGGACGCCGCGATGCGCCCTTGGCTCCCATAACGGGCAAGGTTCGCAGCCCCGGGGTCGGCCCGAGGGGCCGCGGGGTATACCGCGCCCGATGACTCCCCGCGAACGCTTTATCGCAGCCTTGGAGCGCCGGCCCTTGCCTGGCCGGGTCCCCCACTTCGAGCTCGTGTTCTTCTTGACCATGGAGGCCTTCGGCAAGGTGCATCCCAGCCACCGGGACTACTACCAGTGGGATCAGATGAGCGACAAGGAGAAACGTCTGCACCGACGCGACCAAGCCGAGCTCTACGTCGCCACGGCAGAGCGGTTCGAGCACGACGCGATCTTCGTCCACCCCAACCCCGGAACGCCGGACGAGCAGATGCGTCTGCTGGACGAGATCCGCGAGCTCAGCGGGGATAGGTACTTCCTGATGATGCACGGTGACCCGACCTTCGCCATTCCCGACGGCGCCGGCATGGAGGAGATGAGCCTGCGCATGGCGGAGGAGCCGGAGAAGGTGGAGGACCAAGCGGCCCGCAGCCTGGAGAGCGCAGTCCGCCACGCGGAACGGCTCCGCCGGCACGGCGCCCTGGACGGATTCGCGCTCTGCTCCGACTACTGCTTCAACACGGGCTCTTTTCTCCCCCTGCCCTGGTTCGACCGGTTCGTCCTTCCCTACCTGAAGCAGGCCATCGCCGCCTACCGCGAGATGGGGTTCTACACGATCAAGCACACGGATGGAAACATCATGCCGATCCTGGATAGGCTGGAGGACGCGAGCCCCCATGCGCTCCACTCCCTCGATCCGCAGGGAGGAGTGGACATCGCGGAGGTCGTTCGCCGCGTCGGAGACCGGGTCTGTCTGATCGGCAACGTCGACTGCGGCAAGCTGCAGACCGGCACCGACGAGAAGTGCATCGAGTCCGCCCGCTACGCCTGCGTCGAGGGCAAGAAGGCTCCGGGATACGTGTTCAGCACCAGCAACTGCGTCTACACGGGGATGGCTCTCGAACGCTATGAGCTGATCCTCGACGTGTGGCGCCAAGAGGGCATCCGCGACTGAGGTGCCTGCGCGTGCGCCATACTCCCGACGGAATGGGCAGAGTTCTCACAGGGTTGGATCGATGGGTGGCGGACGGGTTCGTCGCGCTGCGGGGGCTCAGGGTTGGCCTCGTATGCAACCAAGCCTCGGTGTCCTCCCGATTCATCCACGTTTTGGACGAGATGCTGGCGGCGGGAGTGGACGTTCGCGCCGCGTTCGGGCCGCAGCACGGCATCTGGGGCCACACCCAGGACAACATGATCGAATGGGAGGGGTACCGGGACCCGAGGACGGGCATCCCCTTCCACAGCCTCTATGGCGAGCACCGCGAGCCGACGCCTGAGATGCTGGCCGGCCTCGACGTGTTGGTCATCGACCTCCAAGACGTCGGTTCGCGCTACTACACCTTCATGTGGACCCTCGCCCTCTGCATGAAGGCCTGCGAGCCCTTGGGTCTGCGGGTCGCGGTCTTGGATCGGCCCAACCCGATCGGTGGAAAGGTGGAGGGAGGCGTCCTGGACCCCGGCTACGCGAGCTTCGTGGGTCTGCACCCTCTGCCGGCGCGGCACGGACTGACGATGGGCGAGTTGGCGCTCCTGTTCCGTCGGCGGCACTACCCCAGGAGCCTTCTGGAAGTCGTACCGATGCACGGCTGGGTCCGCGAGATGAGGTTCGAGGAGACGGGCGTGCCCTGGGCGTTGCCGTCGCCGAACATGCCAACCCCGGACACGGCGCTGGTCTACCCCGGGCTCTGCCTCCTTGAAGGCACCAACCTGAGCGAGGGCCGAGGCACCACCCGCCCGTTCGAGATGTTCGGCGCGCCCTGGTTGGACGCTTGGCGCTTCTGCGAGGAGCTGAACTCGCTGAACGTTCCCGGAGCGTGGTTCCGACCGGTGGTCTTCGAGCCGACGTTCAACAAGCACGCGGAGAGGCTGTGCGGCGGAAGCTTTCTCCACGTGACGGACCGCTCGTCGTTCCACGCGATGCATGCGGGCCTCGCGGTGCTGCGCGTGGCGCTGAGGCAGGCCCCCAACGACTTCCGGTGGAACCCGCCGCCCTACGAGTACGAGTACGAGAAGCTTCCCATCGAGATTCTGTTGGGCAACGGGTGGGTGCGTTCCGCACTTGAATCCGACGAACCGTTGGCCTCGATCGTCCAGAGGCTCGATGAAGAGGCCTCCGAGTTCGAGCCGGAGCTCGCCGACGCGAGACTATACGGGACCTAGCCTCGGACAGGGCCCAAAGACCCCGTTTGGCCCCAAACCGGATCTCGGAGGGACGAAGGCGGATACAGTGGGTGTGTTCTTCGCTTGCTTGTTTGAGCGAAAAGGAGCACACAAATGAAGACTTTGCTTCTGCGGGCGTTGCCCGCCTTGACCTTGGGATTCCTCGGTGCCCGGGCTCTGGCTGTGATCGATTTCGAGTCGCAGGCCGAGGGCTACACTCCCCTCGTCAGCGCCACCGATCAGGGTGTCACGGCCACCTTCTTCAACGGCGGCACCGACGTCCTCAATGTGCGGAACCTCTCGTTCTTCGGCGCGCCAGCCTCTTGGGGATCGAGATCCATCTGGAGCGGCGGAACGTCGAGCGCGAGCGGCCCGACGACTGGAAACTTCAGCCACGGGCTCTCTTGGATCTCCATCGACTTCGGCGACTTCGGCGCGGACGACGACAACATCTACCTGCAGGCCTTCTCTGGCCTCGACGGCACAGGGTCGTTCCTGGGCATGGTCAGCCACTTCTACGACAGCAGCCGCTCGCTCGGAAGCGGAGACTTCGTGACCCTCGGTTTGAGCTCGCCGACGCCCATCCGCTCGGTGTTGTTCGGAAGCGTCGGCTACCAGGGCCTGAACAACATCTACTTCGACAACGTCCGGTTCGAGAAGTCAGGCGTCCCCGCGGTGCCCGGCCCCCTGGCCGCAGTGCCGTTCGCCCTCGGCCTCTTGGCCCGTCGGCGCCGAAGCCGTTCCTGAAACCGTCCCATCGGGGACATCCTCTCCTGCGGGGGCCATCGGGCCCCCGTTTCCTGTTCCCTTCCGCTCCGCGGCGCGTCCCGCGAGAAGGCTCGGGCGGGGGTAGCCTAGAGAGCGATGCCGCATCCCACGGAGAACCTGCCTTCGCCGGAGCAGATCCTCGCGGACCTGAAGGAGTTCATCGAGCAGGCCGTCGAGGAGAACCACGGCTCCACGAAACCCGTGAGGCCGAAGCACCGGGTGCCCTTCTCCTGGCCCCCCAAGGCGATCAGCCACCAATACCACATCCCCGCCAAGTCGTGGACCGACCGGGCCGAGTATGAGGCGCATGGTGAGAAGTTCCCCGTCCGGGTCGCGCACACCCCCCACGGCGTCTTCGGACGATGCGAGAAGTGCTGGCACGAGGCCAGGGGCGACACCGTCGAGGAGATGCTGCGTAGGCTGCAGAAGGCCGGGGAGCCGCTGTTCCGCCGGCAGCTGGCCATCGGCAAGACCCTCGGCTTCCCCGGCCGCTTCGTGGGCAGAATCTCCGACCTCGCTCCGCAGGACCTCGTGCGGCTTCTCTACTGCCCGGACCGCGACGTAGCCTACGAGGCCAAGCTCGAGATCGAGAAGCACGCCAGCCTGGGCGTGTTCGGCCCCGCGCTCATCCACATCCTGCGCGACGACCGCCATCCTCACCGCCGGTCGGCGCAGTGGTGCGTGCTGGACATGATGGAGGACATCTCGCTGATCCTCCCCGACGAGAACGACCAAAGGGAAGCGATCGCCGCGATGCGGGATCTTCTGTGGAACGCGACCGACGACTACGCCCGGGCCATTTACAAGGCCGGCGTGGTGATCGGCGGGCACCTGCCGGGGCAGATCGGCAAGGAGGTGCTGTTGGAGTGCTTCCACGCGCCGAGCAAGTACGGGCGCCGCGCGGCGATGCACGGCGTCTTCCACGTGGTCGAGTGGCATCCACCCGCCTTGCGGGAGATCGTCGAAAGGCTCCGGGAAGCCAGCATCAACGACCCGGAGCCGATCCTGCGGCGCTATGCGGCCGCCATGGCCGACGACCTGGAGGCCGGGCGCGACCATGGCCCGGACCCCGTTTTCCCAGAGGAGGAGGTCTGAACCGATGCTGGCCGGACTGACCTTGCTGCTGCTCGGCTCGGCGCGCTTCGAGCCGCTCCAGGAGCTCCTGCAGGACCCTGCGCTCAAAGGGGCCATCGTCTCCGTGGCGGTCGCCAACGACCGGGGCGAGCTCCTGCTCGCGAATGCTGAGTCAACCCGCGTGATGCCCGCAAGCAACCTGAAGCTGTTCACGGTGGCTTATGCCCTGCACCGATTGGGGCCGGACTTCCGCTATCGCACCCGGTTCTTTAAGGTCGGCGGCGAGATCTGGGTGGACGCGCCCGGAGACCCCACGCTGGACAGCAAGAAGCTGGCCGCGGTCGGCAAGAGGCTGGGAGTGGGACGCCGGACCCGCATCCGAGTCGCGCAGGCCTACGCGCCCGGCGTCCCCCAGGGATGGAACCATGGCTACCTGACCGCCCGCTATGCGGCGCAGATCGAGGCTTGGAGCGTGGATCGGGGCGGCTTCGAAGTCTGGGCGGATTCCAAGGGCGTGTCCCTGCGGAGCCCCTCTTGCGGCGTTCGTCTGATCTACCTGCCGGACGAAAAGCCGCTTCGAGTGAGCTACGACCTGCAAGGACGAACCATCACGGTCCGCGGAGCCCTGCCGAAGGAGTCCCAGCGAGTGATCTCGCTGGCGTCTCCGGATCCGTCGGAGGCCGCCTGCCGGGCGCTCGGCGGCGTCGAGGGGCCGCCGCCGGACGCCCTACCTGATCGGGATCCGGACTGCATCCTCGAAAGCCCTCTCCTCAGGGAGATCGCCGCGATGTGCCTCCAACCGAGCGACAACAACATCGCCGAGCATCTTCTCCTGACGGCGGCGCTGGCCGAGGGTCCCCTGAGCGCTGAGGACCCTTACCCCCAGGCCACGGACCGGCTGGTGCTGTTCGCGGCCAAGGCCGCCGGGATCGACGCGGACGACCTCAGACCTTGGGACGGAAGCGGGCTGAGCCGCCACGATCTCGTCACCGCCCGGTCCATCGCCCGCCTGCTGGCATGGTGCCTAGAACAGCCGTGGAGGGACGTGTGGCTGGACGCGCAGGCCCGCGCGGGCGGTCCCGGCACGCTGGCGAACAGGCTCAAAGGCTTGGACTTCGCTGGCAAGACGGGGTACATCGATGCCGTCGCATCGCTTTCGGGCTACCTGAAAAGGTCCGACGGGGTCCTGTTGCTGGTGAGCGTGGTCTGCAACCACTTCAAGCACCCGGTCTCTGAGGCCAGGCAGGCGATCGACCGTTTCGTGGAAAAACTCGCAGAGGCGAAGGAGTTTGGCACAGCCGTTGAAGTCCGTCCGATTGATGCTCCGCAGTCTGTTCCCCTCGCGCGGGCTGGTGCTGCTCTTGGCGATCGGTCTGCTCGATCTTCTGTCCACGGCCTGGCTGCACCAGCGCGGGCTCATCGTTGAGCTGAACCCGTTGATGCGGCCGCTGATCGAACGCAGCGAGGCCCTTTTCGCGCTGGTGAAGGGGGCGACGCTGCTGGCCGCTTGGCTGGCGATGCGGCGCCTCTACTCCACCCACGGCCGCTTCATCGACGCCGCCTGCCTCGGCGGGTCGGTCGTGTACGTCGTGGTCTGGCTCGCTTGGATGGCGGGAGCGGCGCTCTCAAGCTGACGCCGGAACGGTGCGGTCCTCGGGCGGCAGAATGCCCGACTCAGCATTCATCACGTTCTTCAAAGCCGCGACGGCGACCTCCACCATCCCCTCGTCCGGTTCGGCGGTGGTGAGCCGTTGCGTCCAGAGGCCCGGTCGGAACAGGGCGTCCACCAACGCGTTGAACCGGAACTTCCCCGCGATGCGGATCGCCTCGTAGCTGATGCCCGCAACCAGGGGCAGGATCAGAATCTCCAGCGCGAAGCGGATCGTCACGTTGACGAACATAGGGTGATGATCCCCCAGCGGGTACCTCGGGACGAAGGTGAACAGAAGCAGGCTGACGAGCAGCACCACGATCGCGAAGCTGGTGCCGCAACGCGGGTGGAAGCGGCTGTTCCGCTTGCACACCTCCACGGTCAGCTCCTGACCGTGCTCAAGCGCGTTGATGGCCTTGTGCTCGGCACCATGGTACTGGAAGATGCGACGGATCTCCTTCATCCGGCCGATCAGGGGGACGTAGGCCAGAAAGAACACGATCTTCAGGATCTCGGTGCTCAGATTCGTCTGGGTCGGTGTGAACTGGAACCGCCGGAGCTGCTCGGCGAGCAGGTTGGGCAGGAACACGAACAGCAGCACTCCGATGGCCAGGCCCGCGACCAAGGCTCCGCCCACCTGCAGATTGCGCACGGACTCCGGCGTCTGCTTGCCCGTCGGGGCGACCGATCCGGCCGGCTGGTACTCGTCGGCGAGCTGAACGTTCGCGGCGAAGCGCATCGCCTTCGCCCCAAGAGTCATCGCGTCCAGCAGGGCGAGAGTTCCCCGCACGAACGGCCATCGCAGCCACTTCTGGCGAGCCACCCACGTGGTTTCGACAGGCTCCGTCCGGGCGACGATCTGGCCATTCGGCGCGCGGACGGCGACGCTGTAGTAGCGCGGCGACCGCATCATCACACCCTCGACGATGGCCTGCCCGCCGTATTGGAGATACTCCCCCTGCGGCATCCGAGCAGAATACCCGTATACCAGTTTTCGGCCTTCGCCCTGTCCCAGCCGCGGAAAAACGCCGAAGAACTGGATCGGGTGCAGAACATCGGGGTGTGGAACAACGTCTATAATGAGGAGTCGCTTCTCCAGGAGGGATCTATGACGGCGGGCAAAAACCCAGCCGGGCTAGAGCTCACCGAAGAGGAGGCGTTCCAGCTCTTGGAGTTGTGTCTCACGAGTCCACAGAAGCTGAATTCCACCTCGGAGCGCGCACTCAGGAAGCTTGCGGACTACTGTCTGCAGGTGGGCCATCTAAAGAAGCAATCATCTTTGTTCCTTGGCCCCGCCGGAGTCGCGCGCGAGCTTGAACAGGCGGGGGGTTGATCCCCCGCCTGCCCGGCGGTCGGCCCCGGGCTCCCTCCGATCGTTCACAATGGTCGCGTGGTGACCGTCGCATCCGTTTTGGAGTGGATCGACCGGATCGCGCCTTGGCGATCCTCCTACGAGGGTGATCCCGTCGGGTTGCAGGTCGGTTCCGCCAATGCTCCGGTGCGGAGGGCGCTTGTCTCCTTGGACCGGTCTCAGCTCGCCGCCTCCCGTGCCGCCGAGATCGGCGCGCAGCTTTGGGTCACCCACCATCCGCTGTTCTTCCGCCCTCTCGCGAGGCTGACGCCCGAGACCGAGGAGGGGCGCTTGGCCCTGTTTCTGGCCCAACGCGGGATCGCCTTGGTGTCCGCCCATACGAACTGGGACGCCGCGCCCGGGGGCGTCAACGACACTTTGGCAGAGCTGCTCGGCCTCCGCGATGTGCGCCCGTTCGGACCTTCCGGTCCGGCGAAGGAGTGCAAGCTGGTCGTTTTCGCCCCCGAGGAGAGCGCCGAGGAGCTGATCGATGCTCTCGCAGGCGCCGGCTGCGGCGAGATCGGCCTGTACAGGCGCTGCGCGTTCTATGCCCCCGGCACCGGCACGTTCCAAGCTCTGGAGGGCGCCAACCCGGCAGTAGGAACCGTCGGTCGAACGGAGGACGTTGCCGAGGTCCGACTGGAGATGCTCGTGCCGACCGCCCGGGTCGAGCAGGCCGTTCGGGCGCTTCGCGAGGCCCACCCCTACGAGGAGCCGGCCTACGACATCGTGCCCCTCGGCGACCGGAAGCCCTGGCCCATCGGCCGCATCGGGAACCTCGAGCACCCCATGCGCCTCGAGGACCTGGCCAGCTGGACGAGCCGCGTCCTCGGCACGCGGACGTCGGTTTGGGGCTCCAAGAGCCGGGAGGTGAGGAGCTTGGCGGTTGTGGGCGGCTCCGGCGACGACCTGTGGAAGGACGCCCAGGAAGCGGGCGCCGACGCGCTGCTCACCGGCGAGGTCCGGCAGCACCATGGCCTGTCGGCGTGCGAGAGCGGGTTCGCCGTGCTTTCGGCTGGGCACTTCGCCACCGAGAACCCCGGTACCAGGAGACTCTGCGAGGTGCTCACGGATCGGTTCCCCGAGGTGGAGTGGGAGTTCTACGAGCCGGAACCCAGCGAGGGCGGAAGACCGATCGAATGGTAGCCCGGACGGGACTTGAACCCGCGACCTCCGCCTTGAAAGGGCGGCATCCTAACCACTAGACGACCGGGCCACGCTAGGCTCCATCATGGCACATCGCGGCCCGTTGGCTCAAGACGGCCCGCGAGCCACCCGGCGGACGCCCTCACTTGGGCTTCTTCGCGATCCGCCTTGCCCCGGCGAAGCGCTGTTGGTAATAACCCTCGTCGAGCGAGTTCACCTGCACGCGGCCGCCGCCGCTGCTGGCATGGATGAACTTCCCGTCGCCGATGTAGATCCCGACGTGGTTGATGCGCGTTCCCCGGTTCGTCTTGAAGAACACCAGATCGCCCTTCTGCAGCTCGGATCGCGGGACGCTCACCCCCAGGTTCGCCTGGGCGCGGCTGCTGTGAGGCAGAGAGACGCCGTGCCTCTCATAGACCAGCCTCGTGAACCCGGAGCAGTCCACCGCCGACCGCGAACTCGCCCCGTACCGATAGCGGGTGCCGCGCATGGCGAAGGCAGTTCCAAGAACGGAGCCGTCCCCTGCGGGCAGAGGACGAACCACAGACTCCTTGCTTCTTTCTCTCCGGACGCCGGTGGACGCAACGACGCGGCGGCCGTGGCGCTCGCGCTCCCCCGATGCGACGTGCACCTTCGGCCTGGTGGCGGGCTTCAACAAGTCGCCCCGCACCCAGCCGACGGTGCCGAGCGGGAACCTCAGCTTGTACCAGCCGCTGGAGCGGTCGAGCACTTTGACCAGAGTGCCTCCGGGAACGACAACCACCTTGCGGTGCTCGGACCCAGGACCAGACCGAACGACGACCGAATCCTTCGCCACCTTCGCGTAGGGCGAGCTCAGCGTCCTAACGCTGGACGCCTTGGCCATCGATGCACCGGAGGGAAGTGCGAGCTTCGCACCGATCTGGAGCCGGTTCCAAGCCACGCCCGGGTTGGCGAGCCTGAGCTGGCGCGGAGTGACGCCGACGCGCGCGGCGATGATCCAGTCGTTGTCCCCCGGCTTCACGGTATACGTCTTTCCGGTCGCCGACGAGACTGGCTTCGCCGCCAGCGGCTTGTGGGAAGGCTCGGCGGTCGCCCTGGAGACACGCGTCGCAGGCGACTTGGCGGATTCACGGATCCTCTGAAGAAGCGTGGGGAGCTGCCGCGAGGTCTTGGTCGCAGGCACCTTGAGAACCATCCCCGGCTTGAGCGAGTGCGGGTTGGCCAGCCGGTTCGCCTCGCTCAGCTGGCGTACGCTGACTCCCAGCCTGCTTGCGATCGCAGACAGGGTGTCTCCTTCCCGAATGGTGTACGTCTTGTCCTGTCCGAAGGCCAGGCCCGGTACGGAAGCCAGCAGGCCCAGCGCGAACCTCAGTTTCAGCAAGACCCTCTCCCTCCTCGTTGGGTCGGTTGGCCGCTCCTGGCGGGGGTAGCAGTCACGATTCTTGGCACTATACCCCCTTCTGAGTGCGTTGGCAACGGTGCGGGATTTCCGCGGGCTTGGAACGGCCGGCCCGATCTCGGCGTAACCAAGGTTGTGCGCAGGGCAGGCTTCACTCTCATCGAGCTCCTCGTGGTGGTCGCCGTCATCGCGATCCTCGCTGGGCTTTTGTTCCCAGTGTTCTCGCGGGCGAAGGCGAGCGCCAAACAGAGCGCCTGCCTCTCGAATCTCAAGCAGATCGGCTCCGCCCTTGCACTGTACGCCGCCGACTACGACGACAAGTTCCCACACGCCGTGGACGCCTCCGACCGCTATCGTCCCGAGATCTGGTCCGAGCACCCCGACTTCCAGGCGCGGATCCCCTACATGCCACTCCTCCACGAGGCGCTCCAGCCTTACGTGAAGAACCGCGAGATCTTCCGATGCCCTGCGGACATAGGCACCGCCGTCCTCGACAACAGCTTCCCGCTCGAGTTCGAGACGGCACCCAGCCTGTTCGCGACGTACGGTTCCAGCTACTTCTTCCGAACCGAAATCGCCTTCCGCTTCTTCTCGCAGACCGATTTCCAGCTTCCCGCGAACGTGAACGTCCTGTTCGACGGGGCGGGCCACTGGCATGGATCCTCCGGCCGGCTCGAGATCGACGACTCCTTCGAGGACTACGTGGGCAAGGTCCGAGGCTTCCGCTACAACACCCTCTTCGGAGACCTCCACGCGAAATCCCTCACCTTCGACGAGATTATACAGGCGTGGCAGACGGAACTGTGATCCGGCCGAACGGCCTCGTCGTGGGGGGCAGGCTTGAGCTAGGCTTAGAGCTGGTGTTGGCCGATGGCGTGGTGACCGAGATCCGGCCGCACACGGGCGTCCCAGAACCCTTCGTCGTTTCGCCGGCGTTCGTGAACGCGCACTCCCATCTTGAATACCGCTCCCTCGAAGGCCACTTGTCGGAGCGCGACTTCTTCTGCTGGCTGGAGGCGCTACTCCCCCTGAAGCGGGCGCTCGATAGCCAGACTGCCGCAGCCGGGGCCTCTCGCGCCGCCGAGGAGAACCTCGCCTGCGGCGTCGCGTTTGTCGCCGAGCATGCCGATCTTCCGGTTTCGGTCCTCGCGCTGCTCGGCGTCGGACTCCGGGGCGTCGTCTTCCAAGAGACCATCACCTTCCGGGAGTGGGAGGCTCCCGGCCAGCGCTTGCGCGAGGTCCGGGAAAGGGCGAGGAGCCACCAAGGGCTTCAGCAGAGGATTCCGGTTCGTCCCAGTCCGCACTCGCCCTACACCGTGGACCCGGCCACGCTGCGCGCTTATGGGGCGTCCGGCGAGCGGGTGAGCATCCACGTCGCCGAGTCGGTCTATGAACGACGCTGGCTCGCCGACGGGGTGGGGCCCATCCACGAGATGCACGCGCGCGCAGGCCATCCGCCGCTCCGGGCCCGATCCCCGGTCGAGTACCTGCGGGAGCTCGGTCTCTGTCGGCCCGGCGTCCAGTGGGTGCACTGTTGCGACGTCGATGACGAGGACCTGGAGTCTATGGTCCGTGGCGGGGTGGCCGTGGCGCACTGTCCCAGGTCGAACGCGGCTCTCGGATGCCCCGTGGCCCCCGTTCGACGGATGGTCCGTGGCGGTCTGTTGGTCGGGCTGGGCACTGATTCCGCGGCCAGCGCCGGTCCACCCGACCTGTTTGCCGAGATGCGCGCGGCGCTTTCCGCGTCCCTCGCGCTGGGGGAGCCGCTCCAAGCGGAGGAGGTCTGGCGGATGGCGACTGTTTCGGGTGCGGAGTCGCTGGGGATCGAGGGCTGGGATCTGGCCCCCGGAGCCACGGTACCCTTGATCGCTCTGCATCTTCCGGACGCCCGCTCCACGGAGGATCTCATCGAACAAGGCAGTCCCGATGTGGTGGAATGGCTGGTGAGGCCCTGAGAGATCGCCTGTCCGAGCTGTGGTCCGTTGTCTCCTCCGTCCCGCCTGGGCGCGTGGCGAGTTGCGGCGACGTGGGGCGGGAGCTCGCGCCTCCAGCCAGCGGATTCCTGGTCGGCAAGTGGATGGCGATGGCGCCTCCGACGGTCCCCTGGTGGCGCATCATGGCGCGCGATGGGACCCTCGCCCTGGCCAAGCGAAGCCCGTCCCTCGCCAGCGAGCAGCGACGGCTCCTCGAGGCGGAGGGCGTGCCGTTCGTCGGCGACCGCGTGGATATGGCTGCGACCCGACACCGCTTCGAAGCCCCTTAGGGCCCTCGGGTACATTCAAGACGATGCCCGACCGATACGATCCGAGTTCCTTCGAGGCCAAGTGGCGCGAGCGGTGGAAGGCCGCCGACCTGTTCGCAACCCGCCAGGACCCCGATCGGCCCAAGTTCTACGGACTGGACTTCTTCCCTTACCCTTCCGGAGCCGGCCTCAGCGTGGGGCATTGCCGCAACTACATCCCGACCGACGTGATCTGCAGGATGAAGTACATGCAGGGCTACAACGTCCTGCATCCCATGGGCTTCGACGCGTTCGGCCTCCCCGCCGAGAACGAGGCCATCAAGAACAAGGTCCATCCGGCTCCGATGGTGAAGCGGTACGCGGAGAACTACCGCCGCCAGATGGAGCTGATCGGCATCAGCTACGACTGGTCGAGGAGCTTCGCGAGCAGCGATCCGGAGTACTACAAGTGGACCCAGTGGATCTTCAAGCGGCTTTTCGAGAAGGGTCTGGCCTATCGCAAGGAAGCCGCTGTCAACTGGTGCCCGCAGTGCAAGACGGTTCTGGCCGACGAGGAGGTGGCAGGCGGGCTCTGTTGGCGCTGCGAGTCGGTCGTGGAGAAGCGGTTCATCCCGCAGTGGTTCTTCAAGATCACCGCATACGCCCAGCGCCTGCTGGACGACCTCGAGGAGCTGGACTGGCCAGAGGGCATCAAGCAGATGCAGCGGAACTGGATCGGCCGGAGCGAGGGCGTCGAGTTCGAAATGAAGGTCGCCGTGCCCCCGTCCGACGTTCTCGAAGGGGGCTTGGAGGTCCTGTCGGACCAGAAGCCGCTTGCCTTTCGCGTCTTCACCACCCGCATCGACACGGTCTTCGGCATGACCTTCACCGTCCTCGCACCGGAGCACCCGCTCGTCGACCGGTTGCTCCAATACGTCCCGGAGGATCGTCGCGCATCGATCGAGGAGTACCGTGCCGCGACGAAGCGACTGAGCGAGCAGGACCGCCTGGCTACGACGCACGAGAAGACCGGTGTGTTCACCGGCCTCCATGCGATCAACCCGATGAACGGGCAGGAGGTGCCGATCTGGATCGCCGACTACGTGCTGTACGGCTACGGCACCGGGGCGATCATGGCGGTGCCCGCGCACGACGAGCGGGACTACGAGTTCGCCACGAAGTTTGGCATCCCGATCGTGCAGGTCATCGCCCCCAAAGACGGCTCCGCCGTCCAGCTGCCGTGGGTGGACAAGGACGGGGTGATGGTCGCCTCCGGCGAGTACACCGGAATGACCGTCGCCGAGGGCCAGAAGGCTCTGGGGGAATGGGTGGAGGCTCTCGGCATCGGCGAGCGCAAGGTCCAGTACCGTCTGCGGGACTGGCTGATCAGCCGCCAGCGGTACTGGGGTTGCCCGATCCCGATCATCCACCATGCCGACGGCAACATGGAGGCCGTGCCCGACGACCAGCTGCCGGTGCTCCTCCCGGACGTCGAGCACTACGAGCCCACGGGAGACGGCACCAGCCCGCTGGCCCACATCGAGGAGTTCGTGAACTGCACGGATTCCGAGGGACGCTTGGCGAGGCGCGAGACCGACACCATGGGCGGTTTCGCCTGCTCCTCTTGGTATTTCCTGCGCTTCTGCGACCCCCACAACGGGCGGCAACCCTGGTCTCCGGAGTCCGTCCGCTACTGGATGCCCGTGGACTGCTATGTCGGCGGCGCCGAGCACGCGGTGATGCACCTGCTCTACGCCCGCTTCTGGACGAAGTTCCTGTACGACGAAGGACTAGTCCCCGTCAAGGAGCCGTTCCAGCGGCTGGAGAACCAAGGCATGGTCCTCGCTCTGACGCCGTTCCGTCATCCCCGCGAAAACGAGCGCTTGGAGGTCGGCCAGCCCGGCATTCAGATCACCTTCGAGGAGGCGCAGCGGCTGCCCGAGGACCAGGTCTTCTACCGCTGGGAGAAGATGAGCAAGTCCAAGGGCAACGTCGTGACCCCCGACGAGGCCGTCGAGAAGTTCGGCGCGGACGCGCTGCGGGTGTACGAGCTGTTCGTCGCGCCGTTCGACCAGGCAATCCAGTGGACCGACGAGGGCCTCCAGGGGGCGGCGCGCTTCCTTACCCGCGTGTTCCGCATCGCGAGCGAGGTTGCACCGTGGTGGCGGTTCGACTGGGAGGACGGCCTGCAGGGCGAGCTGAGCGCTCCGGCCCGCGAGCTGCGCCGCAAGACCCACCAGACGATCCGCAAGGCCACCGAGGACATCGAGCGCTTCGCGTTCAACACCTACATCGCGGCGCTGATGACGTTCGTGAACGCCTTCAACGACTTCCTGAAGGCGGTGGGACCGGAACCGACCGAGCCGGAGAAGGCCGTCGCCTGCGAGGCTCTGCAGACGCTGATCCTGCTTCTGTCGCCGGCGGCGCCGCATTCCGCGGACGAAATCTGGGAGAGCCTGGGTGGCGGCGGGTTCACCTACCAGATGGATTGGCCGCAGCACGACGAGCAGCTCTGCCGGGAAGACACGCTCACCATCGCGGTGCAGGTGAACGGCAAGCTGCGCGACACCGTGGACGTGCCGGCCGACGCCCCTCGCGAGCAGGTCGAATCGGCCGCCTTGGCCAGCGCCAAGGTCCAGGCGCACGTCGGCGGCAAGGCGATCAAGAAGGTGGTCTACGTTCCGGGCAAGCTCGTGAACATCGTGGCTCCATGAAACCGACGCGACGACTCTTCATCCTGGCGGCCGCGGCGTTCCTCACGCCCATCGTCATCGGCTGGATCGCGCTCGCCTACCTCATCGCGAACCGGGAGAAGCCCGTGCGCTGGGAGCTTCCGTCGAGGCACCCTGTCGGTCCCCAGGAGCGGAACCTTGCCAAGCGTCTCGAGGCCAAGCCCGCCCCGGATTTCTCCTTGCAAGGCACCGACGGCCGGACGCACACGCTTCGCTCGCTCAAGCAGCCGGTTCTGCTCTACTTCATCAACAAGGATTGCCCGTGCAGCATCGAGGCCGAGCCGATGTTCGGCCGGATTGACCTCGCCTACCGCGGGAAGGCGAGCGTCGTGGGCGTCCTGCACGGCACCCTTCAGGACGCGAAGGACTGGGCGAACGCCAACGACACGGAGCACCTGATCCTCGCCGATCCTTCCGGGGAGACGGTCCGTGCGTATGGGGTTCCGCGCTCCGTCTACACCGCCGTTCTGATGGACGGCAAGATCCTCAAGATGTACCCGGGCTATTCCGGGGACATGCTGCTCGAGGTCACGCGCCTGCTGGCGGAACTCGCCAAAACGCCGTGGAAGCGCGTTGATCCCGACTACGCTCCCAAGCGGATGACCTCCGGATGCGAGTTCGACTTCGCGCCGGCCAAGGGCGAGGACAAAGCGCCGAAACGCCCTTCGGCACAGTGACCCGCCCGCGGGCCTTCGCCCCGAGCTGGTCCTCGACCGAGTAAGCGAACGACCCGCTGGAGCTCGCCGAACCATCCCATCGGATCGCTCCGGTCTGGTCGTCGATGCTCAGCCCAGAGGGCCAAGCTCCCTCCGAACGGAACCTGTAGGGAGGCACCCCGCCCCAGGCGCGCGCCGTCTGGACGCGATCGGCCGGGCGGAACCGCACTTCCCCGCAGCCGAGCGCCCAGAAAGCGTCCCGATTCTGAAGACCGTAGCCCAAGTCCGCCATCGCCAACAGGTCCAGCTTGGTCACGTACCAGCGCTTGCGCGGAAACAGGCCCCCATATTCGTTGCCGAAGACGCCCGAACCGCTGCTCGGATCAACCGTTCCCACAAAGTGCTCCGTCGGATCGGCCGCCGGCGCGTAGCCGACGTACTTCCTCACCCGGGGACCGCGGAACCTCCCCTCCCTCGCCAGCCGGGCGTAGGCCGGGTGCACTCGGTGGAATCCCAGCGCGTGCCCCACCTCGTGCCTGCAGATCGAGTAGAGATCGTGGGAGGTCGCAGACTGATTGGAGGCGCGCCAAGCGTCCACGTCCCAGTCCAGCACCTGCCACCCTAGCTCGTTGTAGTTTCCGGCGGTCTCCAGGATCACCGTTCCCGAGCGCCGAAGCCCTAGGCGCCGGCCCTTGACCGTCTGCACAGCAGGATGGCTCGACGCAGCTCCGCCGCTGCGCCGCAACGGGCTATGGATTCCCTGCATGAACAGGTGGAACCCCCGGTAAGCTTCTGCGATCGGTTGCCACCAGCCTCGGTCGAACGAGTCGGGCTCAAAGACCCAGGAGCTCTGCGAGCCGGCCGGAACCTCGTCGAACCCGGGGTCTGCCAAGTAATGCGTCCAGGACCACAGCGCCTGTCGGACCACGTCGCGGACCCGCGGATCCGCCAGGAAGCCCGTCGCGTCCTGGTCGAAAGAAGCCACCACGTTCAGCGCAGGCGGAGCGGGCATAGGCTCGGGCGGAGGTGGAACCGCCACGCTCCTCCACGGCACCTTCACGGTGTAGCGGTGTTCGTTCGCGTCGTCCACGGTCAGCTCGAGCGACCCGCTCGCTTGCGAGGCGTAGGGCACGAGCCGGAGCCGAAAGGACACGGCCGAGCGACCATCCCGAAGGAACACGACCTTTTCGCTTCCTTCGGGGCCGAACGTGGAGTACAGCTCGAATTCCACGAGCGGCTTCTCGCAACGGATCGTCACCCGCGCGGGAGCCTGGAGTCGCTCCGTCGCCCTCACAGTCACCGTCGGGGCCGGATTGGCGATCGGACCGTCCCAGTCGACGAGCTCCACCCCTCGGTCCAGGAGCGAGCGTCCCCAGCGGTCCTGCAGGTCGATCGGCGGGCCCGCGACGGCGAGCAACCCCAGGCAAGCACCCAGCGCGACCATGGATCACTCCAGAGCGTTCAGCCGACGAATCACCGCGACGAGCTTGCCGAGAGCCATTCCCCGGTGGCTCGTGGCGTGCTTCTCGTCGGGCGTGAGCTGAGCCATCGTCCTTCCGAGATCGGGCAGGAAGAAGATCGGGTCGTAGCCGAAGCCCCCTTCCCCGGCGGGTTCCCAAGCGATTCGGCCCTCGCGAACCCCCTCCACGGTCTCCAACGTGCCGTCCGGACCGGCCAGCGCCACCCAGGCCCGAAACCGAGCGGTCCGCCGCTCCTCCGGAACGTCGCGCAGCCCCTCCAGGATGCGGCGCATCTTCTCTGGGAAGGGGGTGTCCTCGCCGGCGAACCTCTTCGAATAGAGACCGGGCGCGCCGTCGAGCGCGTCCACCTCGAGTCCCGCGTCGTCGGCGACCGACCACTCGCCCGTGAAATCGCAAGCGGAGCGGGCCTTCAGGATGGCGTTCTCCCGATAGTTGGACCCGGTCTCCTCCGGCTCCGGGCATCCGGGAAAGTTCTCCAGCGTGAGGACCTCCAGGTCTGGAAGACTCCGTTGCAGGATCGTCCGCATCTCCCCTCCCTTCTTCCGGTTGTGCGTGGCGACGACGAGCCTCTCAATCCGCATAGGCCGCGATGTCCCTCCTGAAATGCTTGCCCTCGAAGTCGACCGCCTCCGCCAGCTGATAGGCGCGGGTCCTCGCCGTCTGCAGGTCGGCTCCCAACCCCGTGGCTCCAAAGACCCGGCCTCCGGCGGTCTCCAGGCCCTGCGGCCCCATCCTCGTGCCGGCATGGAACAGCAAGGAGCCCTCGGGCATCGCCTTGGGCAGTCGGATTGGCACGCCTTTGCGGTAGGCGCCCGGATAGCCGCCACTCGCCAGCACCACCGTCACGGCCGTCACCTTCAGCACGCTCAAGGGAGCCGGCGTTCCACCATCCGCAACTTGCCGGAGAAGGTCATAGAAACCCGAACCGAGGCGCGGCAGCACGCTCTGCGTCTCGGGGTCTCCAAAGCGCACGTTGTATTCCAGACAGTAGACCTCGCCATCCTGGACCATGAGGCCGCTGAAGAGAACCCCGCGATAGTCGAGCCCTCGGTTCGCCATGGTGCGGAGGATCGGGGCGACGATCCGCTCTTCCGCCTGAGCCACTAGATCCACCGTCACCCAGGGGGTCGGGCTTACGCTGCCCATGCCGCCCGTGTTGGGGCCGCGGTCTCCGTCCAGCGCCCTCTTGTAGTCCTGGGCGACGGGAAGGCTCCAGTACCCCCCGGCTCCGCAGATGGTAAGGAGGCTGAACTCTCGTCCACTCAGTCGCTCCTCGACCACGACGATCTTGCCGGCTTCCCCGAACTCCAAGTCCACCATCGCCCGCCGGATGGCCTCCTCGGCCTGGGTCTGGTCGTCGCAAACGATCACACCCTTGCCGAGGGCCGCTCCGCTCGCCTTGATGACCGGAAGCTTGCCGAGTTCGGCGAGCTCGCGCACCGCTTCCATGGCCTCCTGCGGCGTGGAACAGGCACGGCCGAAGGCAGTCGGCACACCAGCCTCGGTCATGAGCTCCTTCGCGAAGGCTTTGCTTCCCTCCAAGTTCGCCTCGCGCGCACCCGGCCCGAAACAGGGCACCCCGGCTTGCCGGAGACGGTCCGCGAGGCCCGCGATCAACGGGTTCTCCGGGCCGACCACCACCAAGTCGGGCTGGAGGCGGCGCACCGTCTCCAGCACGGCGTCGAGGTCTTCGGCTGACCCCTCGTGGCACTCGGCCACCTCGGCGACGCCCGGGTTGCCGGGAATCGCGTGAACCTCGCACTCTTGGGCGAGCTTCCATGCCAGGGCGTGCTCCCGCCCGCCCGAACCTACGATCAGCGCTCTGCTCATACCTTCAAGTTGACGAACCTCGCGAACGCGGGCTGGAAACCGACCTTGACGGTGCCGGTCGGGCCGTTCCGGTGCTTTGCGATGATGATCTCGGCCTCCTGCGCCACATTCTCGTTCACCAGTTCCTGCGCGCGCTCTTCCTTGGGCTTGTAGTAGTCCTCGCGGAAGATGAACATGACCAGGTCCGCCTCGGCTTCGATGGAGCCGCTCTCCCTCAAGTCGCTCAGCTGCGGCTTCCTGCCTTCCCTCGTTTCGACGCTCCGGCTGAGCTGGCTGAGGGCCACGACCGGCACGGAGAGGTCCTTCGCAACGGCCTTGAGCGAACGGGCGATCTCGCCCACCTCCTGCACGCGGTTTTCGACCTTCCGCGTGGCCCGCATCAGCTGGAGGTAGTCCACGACGATCAGCGCGAGCTCGCCGTGCTGCTGCTGGAGCCTGCGGCACTTCCCCTTGATCTCCAATCCGTTGATCTCGGAGGAGTCGTCGATGTAGATCGGGAGGGTGGACAGCTCCTCACAGGCGTCCACGATCTTCGTGTACTGCTCGTCGGTGATGTGCGTGCTCTTCAGCACGTCGCCGCGGACCCCGCTGATCATGGACACGAGACGCCGCACGAGCTGCGCCCCACTCATCTCCAGGCTGAAGATCGCCACGGGCCCCTTGCGCGTGCGAGCCACATTCAGCGCGAAGTTCAGGACGAGCGCCGTCTTGCCCATCGACGGCCGCGCAGCGACGATCACCAGGTCGCCAGGGTAGAACCCGGTCGTCATCTCGTCCAGGCTGTAGAAGCCCGAGTGGACGCCGGTCATCGGCTCCCCGGTCTCCATGATCTGGTCGATGTCGCGGAAGAACTCCGTCGCGAGCGTCCCCACGGCTTGAAAGTCCTTCCCGAGCCGCTTCGATCCGACCTCGTAGATGAGGCGCTCCGCCTCGTCCACCTTGCCGTCGACGTCGGGTATCTCGGGGGAGCGCGCCAAGCCGGCGATGGCGCGTCCGGCCGTCTCGAGCCTTCGCAGCGTGGACTTCTCGAGGACGATCCTAGCGTAGGGGATGGCGTTCGCAGCGCTCGGCACGGACTCCATCACCTGCACCAGGTAGTCCACGCCGCCCACCTGCTGCAGCGTCCCGCGAGCCTCCAGCTCCGATCGCAGGGTGAGGATGTCCACGGCCTTGCCGGACCGGATCAGCTGGAGCATGGCGCGGTAGACCTCCTGGTGCGCCGGCTGGTAGAAGTCCTCCTCCGAGAGGAGCCCTGCGACCTCCTCCGCGGCCCTGGCCGACAGCAGCATGGATCCGAGCACGCCCATCTCGGCTTCCAGGCTGCGCAAGGGGATGAGATCCTCGACCGTTCGTTCCATGTGGCTCCGGAACACCCATTATGGATGATCCGGTGCGGCGGCACGACCGCTCAGGCGGACAGGTCGATCCGCTTGCGGAACCAGCGGCCCAGACGGGACCACAGGCTCGGCTTGGCCGCCTTCGCGCTGGCCCGGGGGCGGGCCATGGCGCTGGCGAGTTCCGGGCACCGGTCGACCAGCTCGCTCAGGCTGTGCTCGATCCGCTCCGCGTCGTGGTCGAAGGCGCCGTGCCATCGGCACACGAAGCACTCCTCGTTGCGGACGGCGTTGAGCGCGCCGCAGAGCGGGCAGCGCTTCAGGTGTTCCGCCGCCAGGGATCGGAGGGGAGCGCGCTGCGTGTCTTGGCGGATGCTGAACCAGTTGCCCATCGGCCTACGCTTCTTAGCATCGGCTCCGACCGGACCGAACTTGAACGGCAAATCGGGGTTTTTGAAGCAATCTAGGAGCCCTCGCGCTCCCGCCTCTGGTGCTCCATCTCCGCCGCGTGAGGTTCGTAATGGATCTCCACCTTGGCACCGCCGAGCGCCTCGCTCACTTCGGCTTCGATCTTCTCGGCGATCTCGTGGGCCTGGACGAAGCTCAGGTCGTCGTCCAGAGTCACATGGAGCTCCACGTGCCGGTTCTGGCCGACGTCCCGCGTCCGCAGCCGGTGGTACCCGCGGACGTCGGGATGCCCCTCCAGCACGGCCCGCACTCGGCTCACGTCTTCCGCGGGCAGCGCGCCGTCCATCAGGGGATGGACCATGGCCCTCAGTTGGCGGAACGAGGCTGCCAGCGCGACCAACGCGAACAGGATCGCCAGCAGCGGATCCAGCGGACTCCAGCCCGTGGCTCCCACTGCGATCATCCCGACCAAGACCCCAGCCGAAGCGAGGCTGTCGCCTCTCAGGTGGACCGCCTCGCTGACCAGGATCGACGATCCCAGCCGCTTTCCCTCCCGCAGCAGGAGACGGGACATCGCCGTGTTCGAGACCAGCGTGTAGGCCATCGCCGCCGCGCCGAGGTCCCAACGGATCGGTTCGGGCCTCACCAAGCGCGCGGCTGCCTGTCCTAGGATGAAGAGACACGAGGCGGCGACCACCAGCATCTGGAACGCCCCGGCCAGCATCTCCGCCTTGCCATGCCCGAACGGGTGATCTTCGTCGGCCGGCATGCTGGCAACCCGCAGGGTGAACACCGCCAGCATCGAGACGCCCACGTCCACGATCGACTGGAGCGCCTCCGAGAGCACGCTGACGCTCCGGCTTGCCCAAGCCGCGGCGAGCTTGACGGCGACCACCGCGACGGTTGCGGCAAGAGAGGCCCAAGCGAGGGTCCTTGGGGACCGCATCGACGTTGATTATGGAATCTCCTCTATGGAGAGCATCCGAACCTGCAAAGGGAGCAAGCCATGTTCAGCATGATCGTGTATTCGCTGGGGGCCTTGGCGACGGCCATCGTCATCACCCTGTTGGTTGCGGGACTCACCCCGTTGCGGCGCAAGGATGAGGCGCGGCCGGGGATGACGTTTGCCATCGCCCTGTTTCTGTTCGGCGCCGGGCCGTTCTTTCTTACCGAGGTTCAGACGGCCGTTTGGGGCCGGTCCCTCTCCGAGGTCGCCGAAGAGGGCTACTACGAAGCCGGGCTGGGAGGCGAGCTCGCCTACCACAAGGTGGTTCTCTTTCAGGGAGACCGCGCGCGCCTGCTGGTCGTGGGCAGGGAGCCGAGCGAGTGGGGAGGCGAGGACCGCCCCTCCGCATGGGTCTACGCACGGAAGGCGCCGACGGGCTGGGTGGTGGACCACGCGACGCCCATCAACAGCGACAAGGAGCGCCGAGACGGCATCCGATTCCCGCCGTACTGGTAACCTGCGGCTGTGGATCGCAAGGCGAACGAGCTCACGTTCTACGGGGCGGCCCAGACCGTCACCGGGGCGCGACACCTGCTTCGCACCGGGGGCCGAACCATCCTCATCGACTGCGGAATGTTCCAGGGTCCCCGCGAGCTGCGGGACCTCAACTGGGAGCGATTCCCGGTTGATCCGGCCTCTCTCGACGCCGTCATCCTCACGCACGCCCACCTCGACCACTGCGGCTGGCTGCCCCGCTTGGTCGCCGAGGGCTACACCGGGCCGGTGTACTGCACCAGAGGAACCGCCGCCGTGGCACGGATCAGCCTCCCCGACTCGGGGCGCCTGCAAGAGGAAGAGGCGCGGTACTACAACAGAAAGGGGCTCAGCCGCCACGGGACGGCGCTCCCGCTCTACACGGAGCGCCAAGCCTTCGAGTCGCTCAAGCACCTGAAGAGCTTCCGCTACTACGAGTTCGCCGATCTTCCCGGAGGAGCCACGTTCCGCTTCCTGCCCGCCGGCCACATCCTCGGTTCCGCGTTCGTGGAGCTCTACTTCGAATCGGGCGAGCGGATCCTCTTCAGCGGGGACCTCGGTCGCCGGAACCGCCCGATCCTGATCGACCCCGCCACCGTCGACTGGGCCGAGTATCTCGTCCTCGAGAGCACCTACGGCGACCGCAACCACCCGAGCGAGGACCCTGAGGCGGTCTTGGAGCGAATCCTCGGCGACGCCTTGGCCAAAGGGCGCTGCGTGCTCATCCCAAGCTTCGCGATCGGGCGCACGCAGGAAGTGCTCTACCACATCCGCAAGCTGCAGGCCGACGGCCGCATCGGTCGAATCCCGGTCTTCGTCGACAGCCCCATGGCCACCAGCGCGACGCTCCTCTACCTGGAGAGCCCCGACGACCAGGACGACGAGATGCGCCTGCAACTCTCCGAGCATGAGAACCCGCTCCGGCCCGACCACCTCGAGTTCGTCCGGGACGTGAACCAAAGCAAGGCGATCAACGCGATGCAGGGCCCGATGGTGGTCATTTCGGGATCGGGGATGTGCAACGGGGGACGGGTCACGCACCACCTCCTCAACCGCCTCCCCGATCCGTCCACGATCGTGCTGTTCACCGGATACCAGGCGGAGGGCACCCTGGGACGGGAGATCCTGGACGGTGCGCCCGAGGTGGTCATCCACAAGAGGCCGGTGCCCGTGCGGGCCCAGATCGAGCAGCTGAGTTCGCTCTCGGCGCACGCGGACCAGTCGGAGATCCTCGAGTGGCTCTCGAGCTTCAAGGAGCCCCCGCGCACAACCTTCTTGGTTCACGGGGAACCGCAGCCGCAGGAGGTCCTGCAGTCGCGCATCGAGGCGGAGCTCGGCTGGAAGGTCCACATACCCAAGCACGGCGAGACCGTGCCGCTCGGCTGAATTCCAGGGCGGGCACTGGGGTAAACCGTAGCGCATGAAGGCGGTTGTGTTGCGCGGTCCCGGCGATCTGGCCCTGCTCGACGTGCCGGAGCCCTCCTGCCCACCCGGCCACGCCATCGTCAGGATGACGCACTGCGGCATCTGCGGGAGCGACGTGCGCTATCTGCACGGCGACAACCCTTGGGCGAAGCAGACGCTCGGCGAGAAGAGGCCGAACCCCTCTAACATCATCCTCGGCCACGAAGCGACCGGGGTCGTCGAACGCGTGGCTCCGGACGCGGACCCTGCCTGGATCGGCAAGCGCGTGGCGCTCATCGCCTTCGGCACCTGCGGCGAGTGCGAACACTGCCGCAGCGGCCGGGAACAGCTCTGCCCGAACACGCAGCATCTGGGGCATGGCGCAGGCTGGGCCGACAGCCCCTACTGCTACGGCGGAATGGCCGAACGCGTGCCAATCTTGACCAATTGGCTGCGGGAGCTGCCGGACTCCGTGGGCAACCTGGAGGCCTCGGTGCTGGATCCGCTGGGGGTGGCGGTGCACGGCGTCGGGCGCACCGGCGTGCGGGCCGGCCAGTCCCTGCTCGTCGTAGGGGCCGGACCCGTGGGGGTGCTCGCAGTGCCCGTCGCCCGCCATCGCGGGGCCGCGCGGGTGGTGGTGACCGACCTGAACGATTCGGCCTTGGGCGTCGCCCAAAGGATGGGTGCCGACTCGGTGCTGCTCGCGACTGGCGGTGATCTCCAAGCCCGGGCGCGCGACGCCAACGGTGGGCGGCTGTACGACGCGATCTTGGACACCGTCGGCGCGCCGCTGGGGCTGTATCTGCCCCTGCTCGAGCGCGGCGGAACGATGGTCACGATGACCGTGCGGGAGACGGAGGAACCCTTCCCCACCAAGCTGCTGGCCGGAGAGAGAACGCTCACCAGCTCGTGCAACTTCCGGTTCGACGAGTACGAGGAGGCAGTTCGGCTGCTGGAGAGCGGCGCGGTGGACCCCCTGCCCATGATCACGCATCGGTATCCCCTGACCGAAGCTCTGGAAGCTTTCCGCGTCGCTGAGAACAAGGACGCCTCCGGCGCCGTGAAGGTGGTGCTGACCGGCTCCTAGGCCCGGCAGGGTTGGGTTCTCCGACGTCGCGGGGGTATAGTGGAGCATATCCCCCGCGAACTGCGAACACGAAGGCTTTTATGTCGCAAACGCCCCAAACCAAGGTCTCCAACGTGCCTCTCCCGAAAATGCGGAGAGGGGTCAAAGGCTTCTTCCACGACGTTTCTCGGGAGATGCGCAAGGTGAACTGGCCCAGCCGGGCCGAGACGAACCGCCTCACCGGCGTGGTTCTGGCCGTGTGCGGCATCGTCGTGCTCGTGCTGACCGTCCTCAACTACGTCTGGAGCTTCATCATCGAGGCTCTCACGAAGGGTTTCTGACATGGCCAGAGCTTGGTACGCCGTCCACACGATCGCTGGGCACGAGAACAAGGTCAAGGACGTCCTCACCCGCCGCGCGCAGGTCGAGGGCTACTGGGACACCGAGGATGGGATCCATGAGATTCTCATCCCCGTCGAGCAGGAGCTCACCACCCGTGCCGGCAAGAGGGTCGTGGTGCCCCGCAAGGTGTTCCCCGGCTACATCCTCATCAACATGGACCTGACCGACGAGACCTACAAGCTCGTCAAGTCGACCAGCGGGGTTACCGGGTTCGTGCAGAGCGGCAACAAGCCCGTTCCGCTGGAGGAGTACGAGGTCCGCCGCATCCTGAAGAACCTCGAGGAGAGCAAGGAGGCCCCGAAGGTGGCCTTCGCCAAAGGGGACACCATTCGCGTCGTCGAGGGTCCGTTCGGCGACCTCACCGGCAAGATCGAGGAGGTCAACGCCGACCGCGAGAAGCTGAAGGTGCTCATCTCGCTGTTCGGCCGCGAAACTCCGGTGGAAGTGGACTTCAGCCAGGTCGAGAAGGTCTAGTCTTCTCATGCCCCCTTCGGCGGAACGCTGGATCGTCCCCCCGAGGCGGCCCGATCTGGAGCAGGTTCTCCAGCGAGAGCTGGGAATCCCGTCTCTTCTCGCCGCCGTCCTGGTTGCTCGCGGATTCGCCGATCCAGACTCCGCGCAACGATTCCTGCACCCGTCGCTCGACGACTTGGGCGACCCTTCCCTCCTGCCGGACTTCGAGGCCGGCCAGCGGGCGATCCTGGGGGCCCGCGAGCGCGGCGAAAAGATCTTCGTTCACGGGGACTACGACGTGGACGGGGTGACGAGCACCGCCCTGCTCGGCGACTTCCTTCGCCGCATCGGCTGCGACGTGCACGTCCATGTCCCCCACAGACTCCGCGAGGGCTACGGCATCCACCTAGACGCGGTGGCCGCCGCGAGGGAGATGGGCGCGGGCCTGTTCCTCACGTGCGACTGCGGAACGTCGGCCTTCGAGCAGGTGCGCGCGGCCCGTGCGGCGGGGATGAGGGTCGTGGTGACCGACCACCACCACGTCCCGATGGAGATTCCCGAGGCCGAGGCCGTCATCAACCCGCACCGCGCGGAGTCCGCCTACCCTGATCCCAACCTCTGCGGGGTGGGCGTCGCCTTCCGGTTCTGCGAGGGGATCACGAAGGCGATCGGATGGCCGGTGCACCAGTTCCGGCGCCACTTCCTCGATCTCGCCGCGCTCGGCACGGTCGCCGACGTGGTTCCGCTGCTGGGGGAGAACCGAATCCTCGCGCGCTTCGGCCTCGAGCAGCTCCGGGCGACCAAGAGAGTCGGGATTCTGGCCCTCCTGCAGTCCTCCAAGCTCGGCGCGGATCGGCCGATCCGCTCCTGGCACGTCGCCTGGGTGCTGGGGCCGCGCCTCAACGCCGCCGGGCGCATCGACGACGCCGCGATGGCCCTCCGGCTGCTGCTCACCAAGGACGCCGAAGAGGCACGCTCCCTGGCGGAGCAGCTCGAAGCGATCAACGAGCGCCGTAAGAGCGAGCAGGAGCGGGTGTTCCAAGAGGCGATCCAGCGCATCGAGGCCGAGCAGCTCGCGGAGGGGCCGATCCTGCTGCTGGCCGACTCCAGCTGGCACAGCGGCATCATCGGCATCGTCGCGGGCAAGCTCGCGCAGCGGTTCTACCGGCCCGCCTTCGTCGGGACGACCGACGAGGACGGAAGACGACTGAAGTTCTCGGCGAGGTCGATACCGGGCTTTCATCTCGCGAAGGCCATCCTCGCCCATCCGCACCTGCTTCAGGGCGGCGGCCACGAGAGAGCGGCGGGGTTCTCTCTGGACTCCGAGCGGTTGGAAGAGGCGAAAGAAGCCCTGGCTTCCTACGCCCGGTCGATGCTCTCGCCCGAGGACCTGGTGCCGACCTTCGAGGCCGACCTGGAGGTTCAGGGCTCGGAGGCCGACCTCGCGGGCGCAGAGTCGCTGGAGCTGCTGCAGCCCACCGGAGAGTGCAACCGGGAGCCCTGCTTTCTAGCGAGGGGCGTGCGCATCGACTCCGCCACCCCGACGCGCAACCCCCGAACCGCCATGCTGCGGCTCACCGCTGCCGACGGCTTCTCTGTCCAAGGGGTGACCTTCCAGCACGCGGAGCGGCTCCAGCAGGAGGACCTCAGCCAGAGCTTCGACATGCTCTTCAGCCCGCTCGTAGACGAGTTCCGGGGTGAGAAGAGGGTCAAATGGCAGGTGAGGGACTTCCGCCCGGCTGAGGGCTAGCCTCGCTCGGGCGCGGCCCAGATCTCCAAGACCAAGGAGCCACGCCGGACCTTGAGCTTCACGCGCTCGCCGATCCGCTGAGCCTGCATCGCCTTGGCGAACTCGATCTGGTTCCGCACGGGCAGGTCGCCGATCTGCAGGATCACGTCGCCGGGAGCGAGCCCGGCCTTCTCCGCCGCCGATCCTTCCGCCACGCGCTCGATGACCGCTCCGCCGGACGGATCATCTCGGCAGAACACGCCGAGAGCCGGCCGATCCACCCTGCCCAACGGCGACGACAGCCCCTCCACGGCCCTCCGGAGTGGCTCCCTGCCCAGTGCGAAGCCCACCGTGAGTTTGGAGGGACCGAGCCGCACCGGCGGCGTCGGCAGCCGCGCACCCAACCCCTTCGCTACGTCGCCCGCCCTCAACGCCTCACCCTGGGACGCGGACGAGAGGGTCGCTCCCAGAATCCCATACAGTTGGCCGCTCGCGGTGAACAGCAACGCTCCCGCGACCGGGTCCGAAGGTGCCTCGAACCAGACCTCGGAGAGGTCGACCACCTGCCTGCTGGAACCCACCACCCCCAGACGATCCGCAGAGGCCAGTTGCGCCCGGAAGGCTCCCGAGGGCACCAAGCCGATCAGGAGGGACCCCGGCCTCAGCGTCTGCCGGGCGATCCCCACCGGCCGCATGCCCGGCACCGCGCCCCGCTGGGAGACCCACGCCGCCAAGCCCGTCACCGCGTCATCGGCCTTGAAGCGAAGCCGGATTCTCCTGCCATCGGCGAGTCCGGCGTCGATCTCGAGCGAACCACCCAGCCGGGCGTGCCCGATGAAGGTGCCTTGGTCGTCCACCAGCGCGAGCACTCCGACGCGGCGATCCCGATCGAGAACGTAAGCCACCGAAGGCTGGAGCTCCCGAGCGGCCGCCTCGATCGACGGGTCGTCCAGGATCGGCGCGAAGGCCGCCAGGAGAACGAGGATCTTATCCGCCCACCAGAACATTCGCGGAACTCTCCAACTCAACGGCCGACGCCGCGCCCGTCTCGGTGTCCTCCGTGCTGTGGATCAGCACGATCTGTTCCTCCGAGTCTTGGGATTGCGGCGGAGGTTCGGGCGGCGCGGCCAGGGTCTGGAGTTGCTCGGCCGGAGCGGCGTCCTGCTGCGGACGCAGACCGCTCGCCAGCATCGCGGAGGATCGGGAGACCACGACGGGATCGCCACCCTCCCGGCCGCCCAGCAACGCTACGGCGCCCGACGGAGCGTCCACATTCCGCGGCGGCGCCTCCGCCGCTGGGCTCCCGGCTTCGGGCGGGCTGGCTGCCCGCACAGCCGGTTGGGAGGCGGCACGCAACGAACCGTGGCGCTCCACCGGAGCGACGCTCGCCGTCCGCTTGGGAAGAGCCTCGGCGACTGGCGCGGCAGGCCGAACCGCGAGTCCGAGCCAAAAGGCGACGGCGAGAGAGGCTGCGACGGGGGTTGCCCAGACCCAAGCGGGACGTCTGGGAGCGACGAGCGTCTCCTGGAGGATTCGGCCTTTCAGGGCCTCGATGCTGACCGAGGGCTCGAGCGGCTCGCATCGCAGCGCATCCAGACCCATCTGGACCTTCCGGCTCACCGAGTCGGCGCCCCACTCCTCGCACGTTTCCACGGAGCGGTCTCGACCGAATTTCATGGCGTCTTCTCCAGCATCTGATTCACTTTGTCCCGAAGGGCCCTTCGCGCGCGCAGCACGCGGAGCTTCACCCCACCCACCGTTGTGCCGACGATGCCCGCGATCTCCTGATAGTCCTTTTCCTCAAGATCGCGGAGCACGATCATCAGGCGGTGGTGCGGAGGCAGCTCGGCGAGGGCGGCCTGCACCAGGCGCGCCATCTGCTCCCTCTCCAGGTTCTCGGAGGGGTCCTCGCGGGTCGTTCCGACCGTCATCCAGTCCAGCGCGCCTCCTGCCTCCTGCTGCTCCAGCGAGTGCCTGCGGTTCGCCATCCTGGCTCGGTCCGTCGCGAGGTTCGTCACGATCCGCACGAGCCAGGTGGTGAAGCGAGCCTCGTCGCGGTATCGGTGGAGGTTCTGGTAGGCCTTGAGGAAGGCGTCCTGCGTGATGTCCTCCGCGTCGTCGCGCCTTCCGGTCATCCGGTACGCGATCCGGAACACCATCACGCGATGCCGCTCGAAGAGCCTCTCGAACGCTCCGAAGTCGCCTTGGCGCGCCGAGCGGACCAAGGCCTCGTCCGAATCCATCGAGGCGCCCTGGAGGGCGTCTCCCACGACTCCCGCGGCGTTCACCTGTTCCTCCTCGGGCCGGGCTTCATCCATCGGTTTGACGTCGCTCGCTGGTCGCCGTTTCAAGACTGTTCCCTTTCTGGGCTCGGGGGACAGGTGGAACGTCCACGATCACCGTCACAGGGCCGTCGCAGACGGCCTCGACCTCCATGTGCGCGCCGAACTCGCCGGTCTCCACAGGGCAACCCAGCCGTCGCAGCTCCTCCACCAGCTGGTCGAACAGCTCCCTGCCCTTCTCGAACGGAGCCGACTCGGTGAAGCTCGGCCTGCGGTTCTTCGCTGTGTCGCCGTAGACGGTGAAGTTCGAGACCGCGAGCACCTTCGGAGCGCCGGTATCGGGGAGGTCCTTCAGCGCGACGTTGATCCTCCCGTCCGCGTCGCTGAAGATCCTTAGGCCCCACAGGCGGTCGGCCATCTTCCGCGCTTGTTCCGACTCATCCCAGCGGTGGGCGGCCACCAAGACCAGCAACCCCAGTCCGCACCGGCCGACCGTCCGGCCGTCCACCCGCACCTCGGCGCGCGCCACGCGCTGGACGACCGCCCTCACTTGACGTTCGTCCTCCCCATCGCCCGAAGCACGCTGATTACGTCGGAACACTGGCTGACGCGGTTGATCATCGCCGAAAGGTGCTCGGTGCCGGTCACGTCGATCGTGATCTCCAGCTCGGCGGTGTTGTTCGAGTTGGTGCGCACGCGGGCTCCCGAGACGTTCGTCTTCGATTCCCCAAAGATCGTGCTGACGTCCATCAGCAGACCGGGACGGTTGACCGCCACGATCCGGAGCATGACGCCGAAGACGTCGCCCGTCGGCGGCCAATCCAGCGGCATCAGCCGGTCCGGCTCCGCCTCTTGGAAGTGCTGCACGTTCGGACAGCTCGCCCGATGGATCACGATGCCCCGCCCCCGGCTGATGTAGCCCACCACGTCGTCGCCGGGGATCGGATCGCAGCAGCGGCCGCGCCGGAGCATCACGTGGTCCACTCCGCCCGTCGCCAGAACAACCTTGCCCTCCTTGGTCTTGGTGGTCTGGATCTGGTCGACGCGCTGCGGCTCGACGACCGTCCCGCGCAGCCTGTTCACGGCGCTGTGAACGGAGAGAAGCCCAGCGCCGATCTTCGCGAGCAGGTCGGTGGCGTTCTCGCAGCCGTCGTATTCGCGGGCCAGATCCTCCAGCCGGTCCTCCCCCAGGTAGTCGCGCGGCTCCAGCCCGAGGCTCTTGAGCTCCCTCTCCAGCAACTCCCGGCCGCGGCTCGCGTCTTGCGTCCGATTGAGCTTTCGGAAGTACGACCGGAGCTTGCTGCGGGCGTGGGCGGACCGCACGAACTCGATCCAGTCCAGGCTGGGCTGCGCATTCGAGCGGGTGATGATCTCCACCACGTCGCCGTTCTGCAGCTTGGTGTTCAGCGGCACGAGGATGCCGTTCACGCGAGCCCCGACCGTGGTCAGCCCGATCTCCGTGTGGACCCGGAAGGCCACGTCCACGGGCGTGGAGTCCTTCGGCAGGTCGATGACGTCGCCGTTCGGCGTGAAGACGAACACCTGCTCCGAGAACAGGTCCGTCGACAGCGACCGCATGAACTCGCTGCCTCCCCTGTTCTCCATGGACCAATCCACCAGCTGCTCGCGCAGCTTGCCGAGGCGGGCGGTCTCCTCGGGCGAGAAGTGGCCCTCCTTGTAGGCCCAGTGCGCCGCCACCCCGTACTCCGCGATCTCGTGCATCTCCCGGGTGCGGATCTGCACCTCCAGCGGGTCTCCGTGCGGGCCCACGATCTTGGTGTGCAGGCTCTGGTAACCGTTCGGCTTGGGCTTTGCGATGTAGTCGTAGAACAGGCCCGGCACGGGCATCCACAGGTCGTGCACGACGCCCAGAGCCACGTAGCACTCGTCCCGCGTCTGCACGATCACGCGGATCGCGAGAAGGTCGTAAATCTCCTCGAACCGCACGCCCTGGCGCACCATCTTGTTGAAGATGCTGTACAGGTGCTTGGGGCGGCCCGTCACCTCCACGTCCCGCAAGCCTCTGGCGAGGAGGCGGTCCTTGAGGAGCACGATCGCCTCGTTGACCTCCTGCTCCCTCTGCCCTCGGCTCTTCGCGACCAGCTCGCTGATCTGCCGGAATTCCTCCGGATGGAGGTGCTTGAAGGCGAGGTCCTCGAGCTGCCACTTGATCTGCCAGATGCCGAGGCGCGCCGCCAGCGGGGCGTAGACCTCCAGCGTCTCCGAGGCGATCCGGGTCCGCTTCTCCGCCTTCTTCAGGCCGTCGAGGGTCTGCATGTTGTGCAGCCGGTCGGCGAGCTTGATGACCATCACCCGGAAGTCCTTGGCCATCGCGAGCAGCATCTTCCGAAGGCTCTCGCCCGACCGGGTCACCTCGGTCTGCGCGCGCTTCCTGGGAGACAGGCCCGCCAGGTAGTCCTTTCCCAGTTTGGTGACGCCCTCCACGAGCATCCGCACGGTGGGTCCGAACTCCCGCTCGATGTCCGCGGGCGTCACCTTGTTGACGTTGATCGCGCTGTCCTCGACGGTGTCGTGCAACAGGGCTGCGACGATCGTGTCGTCGTCCATGTGCAGGTCGGCGAGGATGCGCGCCACGGCCAGCGGGTGCTCGATGTACTTGTCGCCGGATTCCCTCAGCTGGCCCTGGTGCGCCCACTCGGCGAATCGGTAGGCCCGCCGGATGCGCGACACGTCCGCCTCGGGCCGGACGGCCAGGAACGCCTCCAACAGGCTGGAGAGCCCGTCGGGTTCCTCCCAGTGGGAGTCGGCGAGATAGGCCGGGTCGCTGGCGCTCATGGACCGTTCGTCACCTCCAACAAACGACGAACGGTCTCGGCCTGTTCCGGCGTGTCGATCGCCGTCTCGGAGGGTTCGACCTCCACCATCCGAACCGAACGCCCGTGCTCCAGGAACCGGAGCTGTTCCAGGCCCTCGGTGAGTTCGAGCGGGCTAGGACCCCATTCCGGAAACGCCAGCAAGCTCTCCCTGGTGTACGCGTACAGGCCGATGTGCTTCCAAAGGGGCATCCGTCGCTCACTTCGAGCGAACGGGATCGGATGCCGGCTGAAGTAGAGCGCCAGCCCTTGGAGCGAGATGGCGACCTTCACGACCGCAGGGTTCGCCTCCTCCTCGGCGGGACAGGCGCAGAATCCGCTGCAAACGTCCGCACCGGCCTCCAGACCCGCCGCGACGGCGGCGATCGCCGTGGGCCGGATCAACGGTTCGTCCCCTTGGACGTTCAAGTAGCCCTCGTAGACGAGGCTCTGCGCCACCTCCGCGAGCCGATCGGTCCCCGATGGGTGATCCGAGCGCGTGAGGACCGCCTCTCCGCCGAACGCGCGAACCGCGTCCAAGATCTCTCCGTCGGGCGTGGCCACGATCGCGCGCTCGCCGACGCCCGAGCGGACGACAGCCTCGTAAACCCACTGGACCATCGGCTTGCCCAGAAGATCCACCAACGGCTTCCCTGGAAGCCGGGTGGAGGCCATGCGTGCGGGAATGACGGCGAGAAGCCTCACAGTTCCTAGGATAACCGATCTACGGCGCGGAAGCCGACGTGGGCTGCTGTGAGAGCAGGTTTCGGGCGATCGCCAAGTCGGCCGCGGCAACCGCGGGCCCCAGACCGATCGCCTCCATCGCCGGAATCACGCCCACGCCACTGACCAGCGCCACGTTGCCTTCGGCGTCCTGGGTGCGGCAGACGGCGAGCCGATAGGGCGCGCGATCCCAGAACCAGTAGGAGGTTTTGCCCTCCTCCACCGTCGACGTCGGCAGACCGTGCTCGGCCGAGTACTGGTCCACCAGCTCCGTCGGCCGCTCGGCGGCAACGTCGTACTCCACCCGCAGAGCCAACACCACCTGTCCTCGGGTCGCGATCACGCCGAAGCCCTCTCGGCCGCTGTCCCACCCCTTCGCGCGGAAATCCTTGCCGAACACCGAGGGTGGATCGTAGAACACCGCGGCGTTGCGGGGGCGGGGAAAAACGTCCATCGCGTCCTCCACGGTGTCGCCGGGGCGCACCTTGCGCCCATCCCGCCACAGGCCCAGCCGAGTGGGAGGCAAGGGGTTGGGCATCTCCTCTGCGGAGAGGGTAGGTTGCTGCGCGACGATCGGAACCTCCTTCGGCTGTGGCCCGCAACCGACCGCCACTCCTACGGCCAGAAGCAACCACGCCAGCGCGCGCAACGGATCAGCTGGAGGATGGACCATCGCCGGTCTCCGGGTCGACCACCTCAAGGACCTTGTAGCGGCAGATGCCTGCCGGCGCGTCCACTTCGATCTCCAAGCCAGGCTCGGCCCCCACGAGCGCGCTGCCCAAGGGCGAGGTGATGGACACCAAGTCCTTCTTCGGGTCGGCCTCGAACGATCCGACCAGCGTCACCTCGATCTCCTCGTCGAACTCCTCGATCAGCAGTCGAACCCTACTGCCCAGGTGGGCAACGTTCTGTCCCGTCTCGGGCCTCTCCACGATCTTCGCCGTCTCCAGCACCCGCTGCAGGTCCGCGATGCGCCCCTCGAGCCTGGACTGCTTGAGCTTGGCCTCATGGTAAGCGGCGTTCTCCCTCAGGTCGCCGTGCGACTTCGCCTCGCGGATCGCCTCCGCGATCGCAGGGCGCTCCACCGTCTTCAGATGCTCCAGTTCCCTCTTGAGCTTCTCGAAGCCTGTTCGAGTCAACAGGACGTCTCTTGCCATGAGGTCCAGATTGTACATGAACTCCGCACCCGGCTCCGCGGACGTTACCGTGGTGTTCGTGAGCTACAACACCCGCGACCTCCTCAGGGAGGCGTTGCGAAGCGTGCCGGGGGACTGTGAGGTTGTGGTGGTGGACAACGCTTCCTTGGACGGCTCGGCGGAGATGGTCCGCAGCGAGTTCCCCGCGGTGCGGCTCATCGAGAACCGGGAGAACGTCGGCTTCGGCGCCGCCAACAACCAGGGCATGGAGGCCGCCACCCGTCCTCTCGTTCTGCTCTTGAACTCCGACGCTCAGTCGACGCCCGGCGCGGTCGAGGAGCTGGCCGGAGTCTTCCGCGACCCCGGGGTGGTGGCCGCGGGCGGACGGCTGGTGAACCCGGACGGTTCGCTACAGGAATCCGCCGCAGGTGAGCTCACGCTTTGGGCGGTCTTCTGCGAGCAGACGCTGCTCGAGAAGGCCTTTCCCCGGTCGCGCATCCTCAGTCCGTACTGGCTGTCCTCCAGGCTTCTGCCGCGGGGGGACGGTCCCTTCGACGTTCCCCAAGTGATGGGCGCCTGCCTCATGTTGAGGCCGGTAGAGCGGTTCGACGAGCGCTTCTTCCTCTACTGCGAGGACACGGAGCTCTGCCATCGGCTCAGGCGCCACGGCAGGATCCTCTATGTCCCAAAGACGCGCTTCGTGCACCACCTCGGGTCCAGTTCCCGGCTACGCTGGGAGGCTGTGGCGCGCTACAACCGTGGCAAGGAGCTGTACTTCCTGCTCCATCGCGGGCGCCTCGCTTGGCTCGCCTGCCTTCTGCTCGATCGCCTCGGGGCCCTGTTCCGCCTGTTGCTGTGGACTCTATTGACCGTCGTTACCCTTGGCGCGCGGGCTCGGTGCCCCAAGTCCGCGGGGCTGTTCCTCCGGGTGCTCTTCGCGCCGATCAGCGGCCCATCCGATCCTCGTAGAGCGCGGTGACCTCCGCCGGGTCCCCATCCGCCTCGATGCGCCCATCCTTGAGCCAGATGCACCGGTCGGCGACCTTGCGGACGGTGTCCAGATGGTGCGAGACGAAGAAGATCGTTCCACCCGACTCTCGGAACTCCTCGATGCGGCGGATGCACTTGCGCTCGAACTGGAGGTCGCCGACGGAGAGCACCTCGTCGACCAAGAGGATCTCGGCGTCCATGTGCACCGCCACCGCAAAGCCCAGCCGCGCGAGCATCCCGCTGGAGTAGGTCCGCACCGGCGCATCGATGCTCGATCCGATCTCGGAGAACTCCACGATGCGGTCGATGCGCCGGGAGATCTCCTTGCGGCTCAGCCCCAGGATCACCCCGTTGAAGAACACGTTCTCCAGCCCGGTGAGGTCGGGGTGGAAGCCGGCTCCCAGCTCCAGCAGCGGGGCGATCCTTCCCTCGGCCCGAATCACGCCCGACGTCGGCCGGTACACCTTGGCGAGGAGAGCCAGCAGGGTGCTCTTCCCCGCCCCGTTCTTCCCGATCACCGCGACGCACGTGCCGCGCGCGATGTCGAACGACACGCCGTCTAGGACCCGAAGCGTCTCCACCCGCGCGCGACGGAACCAGAGGATGGTCGTCTTGAGGCTGTTCGCGCCGCTGTGCGAGACGACGAACTCCTTCACGAGATCGCGCGCGACGATCGCCGGAGACCCGCTCATGGCCTCTCCACGAACCTCCATTTGAGGCGGTTGAACAGCGCGTACCCTCCCACGAGCACCGCGAAGCAGATCAGCGAAACCACGGCGAAGTTGCCCCAGTCCATCGGCAGAGGCGGCACCTTCCGGCCCTCGACGTACACCGCCTGCGGCGCCAGGAGCACCTTCCGATACGCCGTGGCGAGCGCCGCGATCGGGTTAAGGTGGTAGAGGCGGTAGACAAGATCCCCCATCGGTCCCTGGAGCGCGCTGGAGTAGCGCACGTTCTCACTGAAGTACATGATCGGGCTGAGGAAAAACATCAGATACAGGATCACGCCCACGATGTACTTCACGTCCTCGTAGAACGTGTTCAAGGCCGCGACGGCCAGACCAACCCCCGCCGCAAGCGCCAGATTGACCACCAGCAACACGGGCAACCAGAGCGTCGTGATCTGGAACGGCCAAACCCCCGGGTGGATCAGATAGACCGCCAGCAGATAGGCGAAGAAGACCGCCAGGGCGAGCACGAAGTGGATGAAGTTGCTCAGGATGATTGCCAGAGGCAGAATCTCACGCGGGAAGTAGATCTTGCGCAGCAGCGGAAGGGAGACGAGGATGGATTGCGCCGCGTCCATCACCGCGAACTGGAAGAACATGTACGGCAGGTAGGCCGCGAGGATGTAGGCCGCGAAGTTCTCCGTCTGGTTCCCGACCAGGTACTTGAAGACCACCGTCATGACGAGGACGGTGACGAGCGGGTTGATGAGGGACCACAGAAAGCCGCCGACGCTGTTCTTGTAGCGGATGCGGATCTCGCGCTCGACCATGGTCCACAGCAACTCCCGGAAGCGCCAAAGCTCCTTGAGTTCCGCGACCATGCGGGGAGTTTACCGGAAGCCGCGAGCGGCACCGGCGAAACGGTTGCGTTCTCCGGCATTCCGGGGCTAGCATCCTCGCATGCTCGCGACGGCGCTCGCGTTGTGGATTGCGTCCGCGGCGTGGGACCAGTCCGCGCCGGATGCTGCGATCGAGCTTGACCTGACGCGCGACCTCGGTCCGGTCAACAGGCTGGCGCTCGGGCACAACATCGAGGCCTCCGACCCGAAGGGGACCTTCGTCAAGGAGTCGGATCCGTTCGTCACCCGGACGGGAACGGGCGTTTGGGACCCCGGCCATCGGCGCCCGGCTGCCGATCTCTTCGAGGCCGCACGCGCGATCGGCATGCCGGTCGTTCGCTATCCCGGGGGCTGCCTCGTCCACGGCTTCCGTTGGAAGGAGACCGTCGGCCCTCTTTCCCAACGACCCAACTTCGCCTTCGGCCTGGACGAGTTCTTGGCCTACTGCCGCGAGCTCGGCGCGATTACGCTGATCACCGTCAGCGACTACTCCTGCACTCCGCAGGAGGCCGGCGAGCTGGTGGAGTACCTGAACGCGCCGGCGTCTCCCAAGCACCCATGGGCTCGGGAGCGCGCGAAGAACGGTCACCCAGAGCCCTACGGCGTGGTCTGGTTCGAACTCGGCAACGAGCCCGACCACGGAAACCATGATCTGCAACCCAAGACCACCTGGACAGCGGACCAGTACGCCGACTGGTGCCTCGCCTGCGTGCGAGCGATGAAGGCGGTGGATCCTAGGATTCACTGTGGCACGGTCACCTCCACGACCTTCCCCGTTTGGAACGAAGGCTGGAATGGGACCGTCTTGCGTCGAACGGCGCCGTTGGCCGACTTCGCGGTGGTCCACTGCTACTCCGTCGTGCTCACCAGCGAGTCACAGACGATGGCGCTGCCCTACGAGTTCGTTCAACGGGCGCCCCTCGCGTCGATCGACGCCTTTCGCGACCACCTGCAGTCTTGGCGCGCCAAGGTTCGCCAGGCTGCCGGCAAGGACCTCCCGCTTGCGGTGACGGAGTTCAACGCGATGTACGTGCAGGAGAAGCCGGCACCCCTTCGCTTCTCCCTCGCATCCGCGCTCTTCTGCGCCGGGTTCGTTCTGGATCTGGCCGATCCTCGGTCAGGAGTTCCGGTCGCCAACTACTGGCAGTTCGCCAACGGCTACTGGGGCATGGTTCGCAACCAAGGCTTCCCCTCCTTGCGCCGCTTGCCCGCCTACCGGGTGTACGAGCTTCTGCATCGCGGCCTTCGGGGCACTCTGATTGCCTCGGGTCGGGCCGGACCTTCCGTCTCCTTCCTGCCGCCCCAGCAGATCGGCATCACCGAGCGGTGCGAGGGAGACCGTGCCGAGCCGGAGGCCGTGGAGCCACGCAACCTTTTCCGCCCAGCCGAGTTCCAGCCGCATTCCGAACCGAAGGCCGTATCCTCCGCCGACTCGGGAGTCTTCCGGCTGCGGCTTCGCGGCGCGACAACCGACCTGTACCCGCTGCTGGCTCCCGTGGATGGCCCCGACGGCGCCTTGCTGGACGTCTCCTTCGAGGGCCGCTTCGTCGGGAGCGCGGACGGAGCGCGGCTCGGCCTCAGCGTCCTCGACGGGCGCGGGTGGGAGCCGTACCACTCGGGAGTGGCCATCGAGGGCGTCGAGCAGGCTCCCCAGTGGCGGACGTTCTCCGGGCGACTCCCGACGCTCACGGGCAGCAAGGGATGCCTGCTGGCCTGGCGGGTGATCGCCGGCGCTCGGACGGTCGAGGGCCTCTTGGAGATTCGAGGCCTGGCCGCCCGCGTCGTCAAGCCCGGGCATCGCCCTGCGTATCCGGCTCTCCAGTACGTGGCCTGCCGGGAGCCGGGACGCGAGGAGGCTTCCGTTCTCGTGCTGAACCGCGACGCCAGTCGCCCGCACCTCGTTCGATGGAACGTCCTGGGCGGCTCCGAGCGGAGCGCCGAGGCGCTCTGCGTCGCCGGCGACCGGCTGGACGACACGAACCTCGAACGGGAGACGGTAACGATCCGACCGCTCCCTGTGAGGCTCCAACAAGGCGGCCGCCGCGTCGAGGTCAACGTTCCACCAGCTTCGCTCGTCCAGATTCAACTCCGATGGAGCAATCCGTGAAGACACACACCGAATACCTGTGGTTCCAGACGTCCGAGCGCGAGGAGTTCGTCTGCATCACCGACCGCGTGCAGGAGGCCGTGCGGCGCTCGGGAATCCGCGAGGGGATGATCCTCGTTAGCGCCATGCACATCACAGCGGCGGTCTACGTCAACGACCTCGAGTACGGGCTGATCGACGACATCCGCGAGTGGCTGGACCGGCTGGCGCCCAAGCGCTACTACCGCCACCACCAGACCGGGGAGGACAACGGGGAGGCGCATCTGAAGAACCTCCTCCTCCACCACCAGGTCATCCTTCCGATCACCGAGGGCCGGCTCGACCTGGGCCCGTGGCAACAGGTGTTCTACGCCGAGTTCGACGGCCAGCGCAAAAAGAGGGTCGTTCTCAAAGCCATCGGAATTTAGGCATTTCTGGACCATTCCTGGCCCTCGTCGGCCATTCTTGGGATAAGATGATTCCAAGAATGGAACCGAAGCGCACGCCCTTGGTCAGTATGGTCCTGAAGGAGATCGAGAGGAGGATCGCGAGCGGGGCGTATCGAGCAGGTTTCCGGTTGCCCTCCGAGCGGGCCTTGGCAGAGGACCTCGCCGTAAGCCGGATCACCGTTCGAGCTGCGATCGGCGAGCTGGAGAAGATGGGGGTGCTGCTCTGCCACCCGCGCAGCAGACCGATCGTTCAGGCTCCCTACCTGGTTCCGAACCACCGTGCCACCATCCAGGGCCGCCACACGTTCGCCCTCTGGCTCCGGTACGGCTGGGCCGCGCCCGAGGGCCCGGCGCTGATGCTGGGCATCCAGCGGGCGCTCGACCACGACAACCACCGTCTGGTCTTCGGCGCGCCTCCCGACGACCCGGACATGGTGCAGGCCGAGCGCCAGTTCTTGCTGAACGCGCTCGACGATCAGGACGTGGCCGGAATCGTGCTCTGGTACCTCGGTGGAGAGGAGAACCTTCCCACGCTACTGAAGGTGAGGGACGCGGGCATCCCGATGGTGTTCGTCGACCGGCTGCCGCCCAAAGGCATCGACGCGGACTTCGTCGGCATCGACAACGTCCATGTCGCCGAGCGCCTCGTATCCCATCTGGTGCGCAAGGGCCACCGACGCATCGCGCACGTCACTAACCAGGACGCCGCCTCGCCGGTGCGCGACAGGGCGATCGGCTACCGCAAGGCTCTGCTCCGCGCCGGCATCCCGGTGGATGATAGCCTCGTCTTCTCCCAGGTCCAGGGCCTCGACGACCACGAGGTCTGGGGTGAGATGGCCGCACGCATGATGGAACTGCCGGATCGGCCCACCGCCGTGTTCGCCGTGAACGACCGCGTGGCTCTGTGCCTGATCGGAGCCCTGCAGAGTCTGGGCTTCAACGTTCCCGGCGACGTCGCCGTGGTCGGCATCGACGGCATTCAGACCTACCAGGGCGAGCCGTTCCTCACCACGGCGGTCCAGCCGTTCGAGCGCATCGGCGAGATGGCGATCGAGCTGCTCACCCGCCGGCTGACGGCCGAGCCTGCCGCCCCAGTGGTCCATTGCCTGCTGGACGCCCCGATCTTCCTCGGCCCCTCGACCGGGGACGATTTCCGCATAATGGGAATCCATGGCTAGACCGTTGGTGACCGTCCTGCCCGGGGACGGAATCGGACCCGAAGTGGTCGCTCAAGCAGAGCGGATTCTGCGCTGCGTGGCCCCTGACGTCGAGCTTGTCCGCCACCCGATCGGCGGGGCCGCCTTGGACGCGTTCGGTCACCCGCTGCCGGAAAGCACCCTGGACGCCTGCCGCAAGAGCGACGCGGTGCTGCTGGGGGCCGTCGGCGGTCCCAAGTGGGACAACGTCCAGCCCGTGCGGCTCAGGCCGGAGATGGGCGGTCTCCTTGCACTGCGCAAGGGTCTGGGGTTGAGCGCCAACATCCGACCGGCCAAAACCTTCCCTGCCCTCCTCGCGGCCAGCCCGCTCAAGGGAGAAGCCGGCCTGGTGGACCTCGTCGTCGTCCGCGAGCTGACAGGCGGAATCTACTTCGGGCAGCCTCGCGAACGGCGGGAGCAGGGACGCGTCGCGGTCGACACGTGCATCTACTCGGTGGAGGAGATCGAGTCGGTCGCCCGAGTGGCCTTCCGCATGGCGCGGCAACGCCGACGCCTGGTCACGAGCGTCGACAAGGCCAACGTGCTGGAGACGAGCCGGCTGTGGCGAGAGACCGTCGAGCGGATGGCCGAGGACTATCCCGACGTCCGGCTGGAGCACATGCTGGTGGACAACTGCGCCATGCAGCTGGTCCGCAACCCTCGGCGATTCGACGTGATCGTCACGGAGAATCTCTTCGGAGACGTGCTCAGCGACGAGGCGGCGATGCTGACGGGCTCGCTCGGCATGTTGCCGTCGGCCAGCCTGCGGCCCGACGGAGAGACCAGCACGTTCGGTCTGTACGAGCCGGCCCACGGCTCGGCTCCCGACATCGCCGGCCAGAACCTGGCCAATCCGATCGCGACGATCCTCAGCGCCGCCATGCTGCTCCGCCTGTCCCTCGGGCGTAGCGACGCCGCGGAGGCGGTCGAGAGGGCGGTCGAGCGCGTTCTGGACCGCGGCCTCAGGACCAGGGACCTCGCGGCGGAGGGAGAGCCGTCCATCGGTACGGGCGAGATGGGCGACGCCATCCTCCAGGAGATCCGATCCAACCGATGAAGCCGTCCGCGACGGTCATCGGCGCCGGGCTCGCGGGCTCGGAGGCAGCCTGGCAGATCGCTCGAGCCGGGTACCTCGTGCGGCTGGTCGAGATGAGGCCGACCCGTTCGACGCCGGCGCACAAAACCGACCGGTTTGCCGAGCTGGTCTGCTCGAACAGCTTCAAGAGCGACTTGGAGTCCACGCCCGCCGGGCTTCTCAAGCGGGAGATGCGCGACCTGGGCAGCCTCACGCTGGCCGTCGCCGACCGTTGCCGCGTGCCGGGCGGCGAGGCCCTGGCCGTGGATCGCGAAGCTTTCTCGCAGGGCGTCACCGAGGCGCTCGGCGCGCTGCCGAACGTTCTTCTCGAGCGGAATGAGGCCACGGGCGAGGATGTCGAGCGATGGCTTCAGGACGGCCCTGTCGTGGTCGCCACCGGCCCGCTCACGTCGGACGGCTTGGCGGAGTGGCTCGCGGCCAAGACCGGGAGCGATCGGCTCTACTTCTTCGACGCGGTCAGCCCCACCGTGACCGCCGAATCCATCGACCGCTCTGTCGCCTTCGCCGGAAGCCGCTATGGAAAGGGCGGCGACGACTATCTGAACTGCCCTTTCACCAGGGAGGAGTACGACGCCTTCGTCGCTGCCCTGCTCGCCGCGGAGCGTGCGCCTCTGCACGACTTCGAGCAGGGGGTTCGGTACTTCGAGGGGTGCCTGCCGATCGAGGAGATCGCGAGCCGAGGCGCCCGGTCCCTCGCGTTCGGCAACTTCAAGCCGGTCGGTCTGACCGACCCCCGCACCGGCAGGCGCCCTTACGCCGTGCTGCAGCTCAGGCCGGAGAACGCCGACCGCACGCTCTACTCCCTGGTCGCCAGCCAGACGCGGCTGAAGTGGGGCGAGCAGGCAAGGGTCTTCCGAATGGTCCCCGGCCTGCAGAACGCCGAGTTCGTGCGGTTCGGCGTGATCCACCGCAACACGTACCTCCACGCGCCGACGGTCTTCGACCGGACGCTGCGCCTGAGGAACCTGTCGGCCGTGCGCTGCGCGGGGCAGATCACAGGCGTCGAAGGATACATGGAGTCCGCCGCCACCGGCCTTCTCGCCGGTCTTTGGACGGTGCTCGACCTGTCCGGTTCGGAGCCAGTCGAACCGCCTGCCGAGTGCGTCCTCGGCTCGCTGCTGGCCTACCTCGCGGACCAAACGGAGCGGGACTTCGCGCCGATGAATGCGAACTGGGGCCTCTTCCCGCCGCTCGAACCGCCCTTGCGGGACAAGCAGGCCCGCCGGGCCGCCCTGGCCCAGCGAGCCCGCGAGGCCTTCGGCCGTTGGCTTCAGGACGTCCGGGCCGCCCTAGGCTCCGCTGGCCCGCAGCCGTAGCTCTGCGTCGCTGCGCCGGAGCTCCGGCTTCGGCTCGATCGGGGGCCATCTGCGCTCGCCGGTGCCGGGCCTCCACGCGTGAACGAACCGGCGGAAGTCGTGGACGAAACGGTAGATGCAGTCCCTTGGATCCTCAGGTGTTAACCGAGACCAAGGCTGGAAGCACACCTCCACTCGCGCGTCCGGATGTCGGAGGGCGATCCTGGGGGAGCGCTCCAATCCGACGGGAAAGTCCGTGGACGAGCCGCACGATGAGACGAGCCGGATGTCCTGGCTGCCCACCGCGAAGTCGCAACAGACGCCCACGAAAGAGAGCACCCCGTGCTCGAAGCGAACGAGCCCCTCGTCCTCCCCGATCTCCCGACCGTCGGCGAAGAGGCGGACCTTCGCCGGAAGCGCCTTGAGCAACCCCCTCTCGCGGGCCAGAGCGGCCACGTGCGGCGGAGCGAGCGTTCCGTTTCCTAGCTGGGCGAGCAGCCTGAGCATCACCAGGACCGTGAGCGCGGCGATGCCGAGGTACCAGAGGCCCAGACTGTCGTCGGGCGTCCCGTCGGAGGACTGCGCCATTGCGCCCAGGATTAGGCCGAACAGTCCTCCCGCAAGCACGATCCAAGACAGGATCCAAGAAACCCGGAAGCGAACGTGCGGCTGAGGAACGACCTCCACCGCGGGCGGGTGCCAAGAACCCGGCCTCGGTGCCTCGCCGGCTGGACCCTCGGGGTGCGGATGAGCTTCGACGGGGGCGAACGAACTCAGATCGTCGTAGTCATCCCGTTCGGGATACCGTTTCGAGACTGCCTCCATAGCAACCTCCTCCTACACCCATTGTAAGGGAAGGTCGCTCGGTTGCGTCTCGGAACTTTAGGCCGCCTCGTCCTCCTCCACGCGCAGGCTCTTGGCCGGCTCCGCGCTGGCGAAGTCCCAGTTGTCGCAATCGAGCCTGCGGCAGTAGATCATCCGCTGAAGGTTGCCCGTCTGATCCTCCACATCCGCCATCTGCGCGAACCGGCAGTCCAGGCAGAGCTCCGGCTCGATCAGTCGCACGATCTTGAGTTGCTTCCGTGCCATCGACAAACTCCCCTGTCGCGATCGGGGGCGATCCGTGCCCCTTCCCCGCCTCCAAGGGAATGATCGGGCTGGCCGTCGTGCTCCGTTCCGGGCAGAAATGCTAGGTTCTGAGATCGGCGGGCGGGGGCGACCAAGGCGTTCGGACACCGGAGTGGAGCCAGTCGTAGGACATCACGCTGAACGCGTAGTTCGAGCAGCCGACGGCTCCGAGCAGGGCAAGGTCGTCCTGCATCTCCTCGGCGTCCACCACCTCGAACCCGAGCTCGAAGCACCGCTCCAAAAGCCTTACGAGCGCGATCTTGCCCATGTACGACTCCCGGCGGAACATCGACTCGGCGAAGAACACCTTGCCGATCCCCAGCCCGTACACGCCGCCAACCAGCTGGCTTTCCTTCCAGACCTCGCAGGAGTGCGCCCAGCCTTCGCGGAAGGCCTCCTCGTACGCGTACTCGATCTGGCGGGTGATCCAGGTGTCCGCCGTGCGCTTGCAGGCCTTCACCACCTCCATGAACGCAGCGTCGAACGTCACCTCATAGTCGCGACGCTTCAGCCGGCGGGCCAGCGAGCGAGGCACGTGCACCTTCCCCGGAAAGAAGAGCGCGCGGCGTTCGGGGTACTCGATCGCGATCTCCTTGCTCTCCTTGCCGTCGATGCAGTCGCCGTACACAAACCTGCAGCCCATCATGATGGACCAGAGTTCCAACGAGCTCAGCTCATCGCGTTCCAGCCAACTCACAAGAGATCCTTCTCGCGTGGTATGCTTTTTCGTCCAACTCACACGGACCGCAAGCCCCTCAGGGTCCCGCTTCGGGCGGGTCGCGGGGCGCCGATCTCGGCTCGGTCCGGACGACCGAAAACCCTGGAGGAACTATGCCACAGCTCAGCATGAAGGAGCTGCTGGAGTCCGGTGTGCACTTCGGCCACCAGACCCGGCGGTGGAACCCCAAGATGCGCCGCTACATCTACGGCGTACGCAATGGCATCTACATTCTCGACCTGTACCAGACCATCGAGCTGTTCAAGGAGGCGCTCGACTTCATCAAGCAGAAGGTGGAGGAAGGCGGCTCGGTGCTGTTCGTCGGCACGAAGAAGCAGGCGCAGGCCGCCATCAAGGAGGCCGCGACCCGGTCCCGTCAGTACTACGTCTGCGAGCGTTGGCTCGGCGGAACGCTCACCAACTGGTCCACGATCCAAGGCCGCATCCAGCGCCTCAAGGACCTGGACCGCATGGAGGCCGACGGCTACTTCGACCGCCTGCCGAAGAAGGAGATGCTCAAGCGCCGCGAGGAGCGCGACAAGCTCAACCGGTATCTGAGCGGCATCCGCGACATGGAGACCATGCCGGCCGTGATGTTCGTGGTCGACGTCAACAAGGAGATCATCGCGGTCCGCGAGGCGCGCAAGATGGGCATCCCGATCGTCGCGATCGTGGACACCAACTGCGACCCTGACTTGGTGGACAAGGTCATCCCGGGCAACGACGACGCGATCCGCGCGATCCGTCTGGTGACGACCAAGGTGTGCGAGGCCATTCTGGAGGCCCGCCCCGTCGAAGAGGCCATCAGCGAGGGCACGTTCGAGGAAGAGCAGCTCGAGGAGGAGCCGATCTACACCGGCGGAGACATCGAGCAGGAGATGCTCCGGCGCTTCGAGCAGGAGGCCGGTCTCGCGGCGAACGCCGAGGCCTCCGAGAACGCTCCGAGCGAGGATGAGGAGCCGGAATCGGTCGCCGAGCGGCTCGCAGAGAAGATCGAAGAGGTTTGATCAAAGCCATGGCAATCAGCGCAGCAGACGTCAAGAAACTGAGAGACGAAACGGACGCTCCCATGATGGAGTGCAAGAAGGCCCTCGAGGAGGCCGACGGCGACTTCGACAAGGCCAAAGCCATTCTCCGGGAGAAGGGCAAGGCGGCGGCGGCCAAGCGAGCCGATCGCGAGACCAAGGCCGGCGTGGCCTTGGTGTCCCTGTCACCCTGTGGCAAGAAGCTCGGAGGCGTGGTCCTGACCTGCGAGACCGACTTCGTGGCCCGCAACGAGGACTTCCTCGCGGTGGCCCAGAAGCTCGCGCAGGCGTTCGCGACCAACGATCCCAGCGATGCCCCGTTGGCCGTGGAAACGGGCGAGGGCACGGTCGGCAGCCTCATCGAGGGAGCCGTCGCGAAGATCCGCGAGAACATCCAGCTCGCCAGGGCGGTGCACAAGCAGACCGAGGGCACCTGGGCGACCTACCTGCACCACAACAAGCTGAAGGCGGCCGCCGTCGCGATCGTCGGAGAGGCCGCCAACGCGGAGGCCGTGGGGCACAAGATCGCCGTCCAGTGCGTCGCGTTTCCTCCCGAGTACCTCTCGCGCGAGGAGGTTCCGCAGGAGATGATCGACCGCGAGCTGGAAATTGAAACCCAGCGCGCTCTGAACGAGGGCAAGAAGCCCGAGATCGCCGCGAACATCGCCAAGGGCCGCGTGAACAAGGAGTTCTACAGCCGGGTGGTGCTGCTCGAGCAACCGTACTACGAGGACCCGAGCAAGACGGTCGCTCAGTTCCTCCAGGAGAACGGAGGGCTGAAGATCGAGCAGTTCGTGCACCTGGCGGTGGGTGGCTAGAACGATGGCGGACTCCGGCGGGCGCCGGCCCTATGGCCGAGTGCTGGTCAAGATGAGCGGCGAGGCGCTCGCCGGACCCGCCGGCTTCGGCATCGACGCCGGGGTCTTGGCCTACGTGGCCCAAGAGGTCTCGTCCCTCCACGGCGCGGGCGTGCAGTGCGCGCTGGTCGTCGGGGGCGGAAACCTGATCCGAGGGGCGGGCATGTCCGCTGAGGCCGGCATCGAGCGCTCCGTCGCGGACCAGCTCGGGATGCTCGGCACTCTGATGAACGCCCTGGCCCTTCAGGCAGCCATCGAGAAGGCGGGCGTGCCGGTGCGGGTGCAGAGCGCCATCAGCGTCGCCCAAGTGGCGGAGAACTTCATCCGCCGGCGGGCGATCCGCCACATGGAGAAAGGAAGGGTCGTGGTCTTCGCGGCCGGAACCGGCAACCCCTACTTCACCACCGATTCCGCGGCGGCGCTGCGGGCGCTGGAGATCGGGGCCGAGTGCCTGATCAAGGCGACCAAGGTCGACGGGGTCTACGACAAGGACCCCAGAACCCACCCGGATGCCGTTCGCTACGACACCGTCTCGTTCTCGGAGGCGCTCGACAAGCGCCTCGCGGTCATGGATCAGACCGCGTTCACGCTGTGCCGTGAGAACAATCTGCCTGTGATCGTGTTAGACTTTGGCGTAGCCGGCAACCTTTTGCGCGCCGCGCGCGGAGAGGAGGTCGGCACCCTGGTGCGAGGTGATTCATGACGGTCGAACAGATTCTCCCCGACGCAGAAAGCAGGATGCGGCATGCGATCGACGCCATGCTCCACGACTTCCGCACGTATCGAACCGGCCGGGCCAATCCCGCCGTTCTCGAGCGCGTGCACGTGGAGTACTACGGCGTGGAGACGCCCGTGAACCAGGTGGCCAACATCAGCGTGCCCGAGCCCCGGCAGCTGATGATCACCCCGTTCGACAAGAAGATGCTGCCCGTGATCGAGAAGGCGATCCAGAAGAGCGATCTGGGCATCAACCCCTCAAACGACGGACAGAACATCCGCCTGGTGTTCCCGCCCATGACGGAGGAGCGGCGTCGCGACATGGTCAAGCAGGTTTCCCAGCGCGCGGAACAGGCTTGCGTCGCGATCCGGAACGTCCGCCGGGACGCCATCGAGCACTACAAGGCGGCTGAGAAGCGCAAGGAGATCAGCGAGGACGACCTGAAGCAGTACGAGGCGAAGGTCCAGAAGGTGACCGACAAGTACATCGCCGAAGTGCACGAGCTCCAGAAGAACAAGGAAGCGGAGCTTCTCGAGGTCTGAGCGCGGAGTGGGCACGAAGGGCGTCGCGATTCGCGAGGAGGCGGAGCGTCTCGGCATCGACCTGACGCGCCTGCCTCGCCACATCGCGATCATCATGGACGGCAACGGTCGCTGGGCTCAGCGGCGCGGGCTGGGGCGGTTGCTGGGCCATCGCGAGGGATACAGGGCGCTCCGGTCCGTCCTCCTGAACGTCGCCGAGCTGGGTGTTCCCTACCTCACCGTCTACGCCTTCTCGGCGGAGAACTGGCGGAGGCCTCAGGAGGAGGTTACGGGCCTGATGAGGCTCATCGAGCGGGCTGCGCGGGACGAGCTGGCGGTCATGCACCGCAACAACGTTCGCGTTCGCTTCATCGGTCGGCTGGAGGGCCTTCCCACCGGCTTGCGGGAGGCGATCCTGCAGGGCCTCGAAACCACCAAGGACAACACCGGCGTCACGTTTACCCTCGCCATCAACTACGGCGGCAGGGCGGAGATCGTGGACGCCGTGCGCCGCATCGTGGCCGAGGGGATCCCGGCGGACCAGATCGACGAGGCGACCGTCGCCGAGCGCCTTTACCAACCCGACATCCCCGACCCCGACTTGATGATCCGCACGGCAGGCGAGATGCGCTGGAGCAACTTCCTCATCTGGCAGTCCGCCTACAGCGAGCTCTACGTCACGGACGTCGCATGGCCGGACTTCAGCAAGGACGAGCTGCTGGAGGCGGTCCACACCTACCAGCATCGCGTCCGCAAGTTCGGCGGAATTCCCGAGGCCTAGTCCCAACGCGACCGCGGCGAATCCAAGGTCCAAGCGTTGCGCCCGAATCCTAGAGGATTCCCTTGGGCGGCATCAGCACGATCTCGTCGAACGCTCGGTCCGGGGGCGCCAAGGCGACGGTGACGATCGCTTCCGCCACGGCGTCCGCGCTCAGCATGTCCTTGCGGTCCGGTCCCTTCCCCTCCTCCCAGATGGGCGTGTCCACGGCACCCGGGAGGATCGAGGTGGTCAGCACGCCGGACCTCCGCAGCTCCTCGCGCAACACCCGATCGAAGGCGAGCAAGCCGGCCTTCGTTGCGGAGTAGACCGAGCTGTTCGGCAAGGTTCTTGCTGCGGCGATCGAGAGCACGTGCACGATCCGTCCCTGCGTCCCCCGCATCCAGTTGGCCGATAGGCTCGCGATCCGCATCGCTCCGAGGAGGTTGGTCTCCACCGTCGCCCGAGCGGCGTCCTCGTCCCACCTGCCCGCAGGACCGAAGAAGCCGATGCCCGCGGCCTGCACCAACACCGGTCGAGCCCCTTCGAAGCGACGCCGAAACTCCTCGACGAAGGCCTCGCAGGCTCCCGGATCCGACACGTCGAGCCATCGGAAGGCCACCTTGCCTCCGTGAGATCGGGCCTCCTCCGCCACGGCCTCCAGCTCGCGCTCTCTCCTGGCGCCCAACAGGAGACCGCAGCCTTCCTTCGCCAGCCTCAGCGCGGTTGCTCGGCCGATGCCGCTCGAAGCCCCTGTGATCGCCGCGAAAACGTTGCTCATGACCAGTCCTCCAGCTCGAAGGCGTTGCGCGCCGTCTCGAACAGCCTGACTCTCCGCAGCCTTCCGGGCACCTGCGGGGCCAGGAGGTCCCAGATGGCGAGGGCGACGTTCTCCGAGGTCGTCACCTTACCCTGCAGCTCCGGCACGTCCACGTCTAGGTTCCGGTGGTCGTAGCGTTCGAGCACCAGGCGCTCCACCACCCGGTCCAGCTCGTCCAGGTCCAGGCTCATGCCGGTCACCGGGTCCAGCGCACCCTCCACCGCCACCTCCAGCACATAGTTGTGGCCGTGCCCCGCCGGGAGGTTGCACTTTCCGTAGAGTCCCACGTTCTCCGCCTCCGAGAGGAGGTGGCAGTGCAGCCGGTGCGAGGCGGCGAACTCGTACCGCCGCCCAACGACCATCCTCCGACCCTCTCCGTCCTTCGAATTCGCCATCAGTTCCACCCACAGGTCTTCCTTCTCGTACAGATGGAGGCCGTCCAAGACGGTGCCCTCCGGCAAACACGGCCCGACCTCGCTCAGGATCCAGAGCGCCAGGTTCTCCAACGTGGTCGACCGGTTCCGAAACGCCGGAACCTCGTCGTTCAGGCTCTTGCCGTCCACCAGTGCGACGATTCTCTCTCGGACGATCGCGTCGACCGTCTTGATGTTCACCACCATGCCGTTGACCGGGTCAGGCCTGCCCGTTACCGCCAGCTCCAGCACGTAGTTGTGGCCGTGGTTGAAGCGCGAGGCCCACCGGCCGAACGTCCTGCGGTTCTCCGCCTCGGAGAGCGAATCCAGCCAATACCGATGCCCGCTGGAAAACACCACCCGCCGCCACATGCGCACCCTGCGATCGCTCATTTCGTCCTCCGATAGGGCGCGGCCAGCGCCGCAGGACTCCGGACTCCCCTGCCGACGAAGGCCAGAGCCAGCAACGAAACGGCGTAGGGGAGAGCCAGAAGCAGCTCCTGCGGCACGCCCTTGCCGGCCGCCTGCAGGCTGAACTGCAGCGACTCGAGGTATCCGATCAGCAGACACGCCGCGCAGGCACCGATGGGACTCCACCGCCCGAACGTGACCATCGCCAGAGCCACGAACCCCCGGCCGCTCGTCATGTTCTCCGCGAACGTGCCGGACACGACCAGAGAAAGGTGCGCGCCGCCCAGTCCCGCGAGGCCCCCGGACACCATCAGGCCGAGCCACCGGTACCGGGGAACGGAGCGCCCGGCCGCCTCCACGGCGACCGGGTTCTCGCCCGCGGCCCTCAAGGTGAGGCCCCAATAGGTCCTCTGCAAGAGCCAAAGGACCGCCAAGGCTAGCAGGGGGGTCGCCACGGAGACCGGATCCCAGAAGCCCACCTTGGGAAGCGTCGGAACGGTGAACAGCTTGCCGCTCTGACCGAAAAGGCTTCGGAACCAGGCTCCAGTGAGCCCCAGAGCCAGCAGGTTCAGGCCGGTCCCGACCACCACCTGGTCCGCATCGCGGGCCACGCAGAGGAGCCCGACCAAGGCCGCCAGCACGAGGCCCGCCAAGCCGCCGGATAGGAGCCCCAGCCAAGGGTTTCCTGACCACAGCGCGACCATCGCCGCGGCGAAGGCCGAGAGGAGCATCGTTCCCTCAAGACCGATGTTCAGCACGCCGGACCGCTGGCCCACGGTCTCTCCGATCGCCGCCAGCGCCGTAGGCGTGGCGAACATCGCGACGGCCGCCAGACTCTCGATCACGTGGCAGAGCCCTCCCTGCGCCGCAGCTCGGCGCGCGTCGCGACGAACGCCAGCAGGGCCACGGCTTGGAACGCGGTGACCAAGGCCGAACCGGCGGGGGTGAAGCGCATCAGGTTGTCCGACCCCGCGTACAGTCCTCCGAACACCAGAGCCGACACAACCACACCGAGCGGGTCCAGCCCCCCGAGCAGCGCCACCGGAATGGCCAAGAACCCCCAGTTCTGGGACAAGCCCGACCCGATCTGCCCCAGCGATCCCGCATACTCCACCCCGCCGGCCGTGCCGCATAGGAAGCCCGAAAGCGCCATGGAACCGAGCTGGATCCATCGCACCGGCCGGCGGTTCGCGCGGGCCGCCTCGGGATTCGCGCCGGCGAAGCGCACGTCCAGTCCCCAGAAGGTGCGGTAGAGCACGAGCCACAGCGCTGGCGCCGCAAGGAACCCGATCAGCACCCCTGCATGCAAATCCGACTGCCGATCCAGCCTCGGCAGCATGGCCACGTCGGGAAGGCGCCGTGAGAGCGGCACCCCGAGAGACGGATCCTGCAACGGACCGTTCACCAGCCACAGCAACAGCTGCAGAATCACGAAGTTCAGCAGGATGGTGGAGATCACGGCCGGAACCCCGCGGTACGCCTGCAGCCACCCCGCGATTGACGCCCACAGCGCGCCGCCCAGGCCACCGATCAGCACGAACAGCCAAGGCGTGGCGGCTCCAGCGAACGCACCACCCGCCTGGAACACGATCGCTCCCAGCACCGCGCCAGCGAGCAGCTGCCCCTCCCCGCCGATGTTGTAGACCCCAGCTCGCCAAGCCACCACCATGCCGAGGCCGCACAGCAACAGCGGCGTCGTCTTGAGCAGCGTCCTGGCCACGGCGAAACGGTCTCCCGCCGCGCCCTCCGCCACGACCGCGGACGCCTGTACCGGCGAGACGCGGAACACGAGGAAGAGCAGGCCGCTTGCGAGGAGAGCCACCGCATAGGGAGCGACCGCACGTAGCCTCAGCACAGCACCAGATCCTCCCGCGCAGGAGTCTCCCATGGCTCCAGCCGACCCAGGCTGATTCGGCTCGCGCGGTGTGCCAACGCGGCGACCTCCTCCCGGCTCCCGGAGATCAGGAGAACCGCGGCGCCCCCCCTTGCCGCGCTGAGCAGCGCGTTGTGGACCGCCATCGTCGCCCGAACGTCCAAGCCTCTCGTCGGGTCCACCGCCACCAGCACCCGCGGGAACGGTTCCAGCGCCCTGGCCAGAACGACCTTCTGCTGGTTCCCGCCGCTCAGGTCCCGCACGATCTGGTTCGGCCCCCTGCAGGCGATCCCGAAGCGCTCCACCAAGCCCTGCACGTGGCTGTGAAACCGACCGACAAGCAGAATCGGCCCTCGGAAGAACCGTCGTCTGCCCCTCAAGCCCACCAGCACGTTCTCCGAGATCGTCATGGAAAGCGCGAGACCATGCCGATGCCGGTCCTGCGGAACGTAGCCGATCTCCTCGGTGTGCCGCCCAACGGATATCCCATCGATCAGCACTTCCCCGGCTTCTGGACGCCGGATGCCGACAACGGCCTCGGCCAGCTCCAGCTGACCGTTGCCGTCGACCCCCGTGATCCCGACGATCTCCCCCGGCCGCACCTCCAAGGAGACTCCCTGGACCCTCAGCCGGCCGTCGTCGTCCTTCACCCGCAGGTCGCGGATCACGATTCTGGGTTCCGCCCGCGGCGGAATCTGGGCGACCTCCATGGGCGGAACCTCGCCGACCATCCAGCGGGAGAGGGCTTGCTCGTCCGCCTCGGACCGAGCAACGGTGCGCACCAGACGGCCAGAGCGCAGCACCGTGATTCGGTCGGCCACGGCCAGCACCTCGCGAAGCTTGTGGGCGATCAGGATGACCGTCATGCCGCGGGCGGCCAAGTCCCGGAGCAAGCGGAAGAGCTCGTCAACCTCGCCGTCCGACAGCGTGGCGGTCGGCTCGTCCAAGATGAGAACCTTCCCGTCCCGCCAAAGGGCCTTCAGGATCTCCAGCTTCTGCTTCTGCCCCACGGAGAGGGAATCCACGCGAGCGTGCACGTCGAGTTCCCAGCCGTACCTCCGCAGGAGTTCCCCGATCTTGGCTTCGAACACCCTGCGGTCGACGGTGCCCCCAAGTCCCGAGGCCAGAGCCACGTTCTCCAGAACGGTGAGCGCGTCCACCAGCGTGAAGTGCTGGTGAACCATCGAGATTCCCAATCGCCTGCAGGCGAGCGGGTCGCCCGACGGCAAAGGCGAGCCGTCCCAAAGTATCTCACCCTCGTCCGGCAACAAGAAGCCTGCCAGATGGCTCACGAGCGTGGACTTCCCCGCTCCGTTCTCGCCGACCACGGCGTGAACCTCGCCGGGCGCAAAGTCCACGGAGACTCCGTCCAAAGCCAAGAGCTGGCCGAAGCGCTTGCGAAGGCTCCTGACGGACAACCCTGCGGGCATCTTAGAACTCGTCCTTCGGAACTGCGAGCTCGCCCGAGAGGATCTTCGCCTTCAGGTCTTCGAGCCTCTTGCGGGTTGCCTCCGGCACGCGGGACTCCAGCTTGGGATTGAGCACGAAGTCGATCGCCCCCTTGTCCATGCCCACCAAACGGATGGATCCCTTGTAGCGCCCCTCTTTCACGTCCCTCGCGAGCTCCACGAACGCCGGCTTGGCCACGATCACCGCAGAGGCGACCACCACTCCCGACTCGTTGTCGTTCTGGTTCGCATTGCTCCCGATCGCCAGAACACCCTTCTCCCGGCAGGCCTCGAAAACCCCCTGGGCGGCTGCGTTCGCTTGGTGGATCACCACGTCCGCGCCTTGCGAGATGGCCTCCAGGGTGGCCCTCTTCGCGGCCGCAACATCCGAGTCCTGGCCCGTGAAGAGCGTGAGGACGCGGATTCCGGGCCGCTCGGCCTTGGCGCCCGCCTCGAACGCCTTGAACGTGGACTGGATGGAGGGAACCTTCGGTCCTCCGATCATCGCCACCACGCCGCTCTTCGAGAGGTCCGCTGCGAGCACCCCGGCCAGGTAGAAGCCCTGCTCCAGGTAGAAGCGGAAGGCGCCTGCGTTCTCCTCCGTCTTGCCGCCGGAGCTGCTCACGAAGACGGTGTTCGGGAAGTCCTTGGCGATCTCGGCGCCTGGCTCGTTGTACTCGAATCCGTGCCCGAACACCAGGCGGTAGCCCTTCTGCGCGTACGAACGCATGGCATCCCGGATCTGAGTTCCTCGGGCCTCCTGGTTGCTGATCTCCGCGCCTAGCTCGTCTCGAATCGCCAAGAGGCCCTCGTAGGCCAGCGCGCTCCATCCGGAGTCGTTCACTGGGCCGGGGGTGAGAAGCGCGACCTTGAACGTTCCCTCGGGTTTGGCTCCCACGGCGACCGGCTGCGAATCCTTGCGGGCACAACCGATCGCGGCTACCAAGGCGAGTGCGAGCAAAAACCTCGTCATACGACCCAGTTTACGGGTTCGCCCGCACAAAATCGGCACGCTGCGGGACCCTAGGCTCTAGCTCTGCCGCTGATAGACGCTCACGTACGGCTCGTCCGCTTGCCCCGGATACTCCTCCAGGAGCATCTCCTTCGTGTACACGAAGCTCTCGCGGCGATAGTCGGCGAGCTCGAAGTTCTTGCGCAGGACGATCGCCCCGGTCGGGCAAGCCTCTTGGCAGTAGCCGCAGAAGATGCAACGGATCATGTTGATCTCGTAGCGCTTGGCGTACCGCTCTCCGGGCGAATGCCGCTCTTCGTCGGTGTTCTCCGCCGCCTCCACGTAGATGCACCGCGCCGGGCACGCGCCCGCGCACAGGGAGCAACCGATGCAGCGTTCCAGACCGCTCTCGTAGCGCGTCAGGAAGTGGCGCCACCGCGTTCTGGGATACTGCTCCCGAGTCTGCTCGGGATACATGACCGTCACCTTCGGGTGCTTCAGCCTCTTGCCAGTGATGCCGAAGCCTGCAAGGATCGGCTTGGCGACGTCACGGATCACATCGATGGCCATCGTCAGGCCTCCACCCGCTTCGGGTTCAGCTCGATGAGACGCAGGTCGGTCAGGCTTTTCGCCTTCTGCCGCTTGATCTTCTCTTGCAGCTTGAGCACGCCGAACATCAGCGCGTCCGGCGACGGCGGGCAACCGGGAACGTACACGTCCACCGGCACCACCTGGTCGGCCCCCTGAACGATCGCGTAGTTGTTGTAGACGCCGCCGGACGAGGCGCACGCGCCCATGCTGATCACCCACTTGGGCTCCGGCATCTGGTCATAGATCTGCCGCAGCACGGGCGCCATCTTCTTGCTCACACGCCCGGCGATGATCATGACGTCGGCCTGCCGGGGGGTCGCTCGGAACGCCTCGGAGCCGAACCGGCTGAGGTCGAACCGCGAGGCAACCGTGCTCATCATCTCGATCGCGCAGCAGGCCAGGCCGAACGTGAGCGGCCAGAGCGAGTTGGCGCGCGCCTGGTTGATCAGCGTCTCCACCGTGGTGAGTACGACGCTCCCTCCCTTCTCGATGTTGCCGATGACCGGGGTGGTGCTGTCGTGCAGAACGAGCGTCTCGATTCGCTTCGGCATGATCCTCCTCGCATTCTACCGAACGATTGCTTCTACGGCTCGGTCCGCACCGTCTTCGGCGAGTAAACTGGGCATTCTGATGCGTTTCAGCGACTGGGTCGCTTCGCTGGCGAGGGTGCCCTCGCTCGAGCCTCTTCTCCGCTCCCGCCTGCCCCGCGCCGAGTGGGCCGACCTGGGCCCCTCGGGTCGCGCTCCGTTGCTGGCGGCGCGGTGGCTCGCTGAGCCGGTGAAGACCCTGGTCGTCACGGGCAGCTACGACAGGGCGCTGGCGTGGGAGGCCAAACTGACCGTCGCCGGGATTCCGAAGGACCGGGTGAGGCAGCTCCCGAGCGGCCTCTCCGCCCTGTTCGAGGACGCCACCCCCGAGTACGCGGCGCTCTCCGACCGCATCGGCTCACTGCAAGCCCTGGCCTCCGACGAGCCGTGCGTCGTGATCGCCACCCCCGGGTCGGCTCTGGAACGGACTCTTCCTAAGGAAGTAATCTTGGAGAGCCTGCGGCGCATCGTGCCGGGCCTTCCCCTCTCGCCCGATCAGCTGGTGGAGACGCTGGTCCGGCTGGGCTACGACTTTCAGGAGCCGGTTCGTCTGCCGGGGCAATTCAGCAGGCGCGGCGGCATCGTGGACGTGTACGCCGCGGGCCAGGACCTGCCGCTGCGCGTGGAGTTCTTCGGTGACGAGGTGGAGAGCATCCGGCGCTTCGACCCCGGCACGCAACGGTCGGTCGGAGCCGCCGAGGGCCTGGACCTGATGCCCGCTCGGGAGACCGTGATTCCTCCCGAATCCTCGGGCCTCGGCGACATCCTGCGCTCCGCGCTCGCGCGCGAGGCGGCCACGTTGCCCGGCGAGGCGGCGGCCAGGCTCGAGGAGCTGGTGGCCTCGGACGCGGACGCCCTGGATGCCCGGGTCTACTTCGACCGCCTCGACCTCTACCGTCCTCTGTTGCTTCCCGACTCGGGTTGCGCGGTGGATCTGGTCGGGGACAGTGGGCTCCTCGTGCTGGACGAGCCTGTGGAGCTCCAGACCGTGGCGGAGAGGGTCGTCGCAGAGCTGGGAGACGCGCTCCAAGCACGCGCTCGCCGCGGCGAGATTCTTTCCGCCACGCCGCACGACTTCCTCCTCCCGTTCGAAAAGCTCGGCACGCACGAGCCAGTGCTCTCCCTGAACCTCCTCTCCGGAGCGCCGAAGTGGCTCGGTCGTCCTGAGGCCATCCCCGCCGCAGCGGCTTCTCTCGACTCCTACGCGGGCAGGGGCGAGGCGCTCGCCTCCACTCTGAAGACCTGGCTGGACAACGGCTTCTCCGTGGTCATGGCCACCGACCAGCCGAACCGCGCCCAGACCGTCCTCCAGCGGGCGGAGCTGCCCGCCTCGCCCTTGTCCGAGGAGATGCTGGCCGAAGGAGGCCCCCCGCCCGGACTCTGGCTCGTCTCCGGCAATCCCGCGGGCGGCTTCGTCCTGCCCGAGGCGAGGCTGGCGCTCCTGACGGACGCGGAGCTGTTCGGTGTCGCCCGCCTGCGACTTCCTCAGAAGAGGTTCTCCGAAGGCGCGCCGATCGCCACCGTGCTCGACCTCAAGCCGGGCGACTACGTGGTCCACATCCACTTCGGCATCGGGGTGTTCCGCGGGCTGGTCAAGCGGACCATCGACGGCCTGGAAAAGGAATTCCTCTTCCTGGAGTACGCGCCGCCGGACAAGCTCTTCGTGCCTACCGACCAGCTGGACCGGGTCCAGAAGTACCTCAACCCCGGCGACGCGCACCCCAAGCTGAACCGGCTCACGGGCGGCGACTGGCGCAAAACGATCACGAAGGCGAAGGAGGACGCCCGTGCCTTCGCCAAGGAGCTCGTGCAGCTGTACGCCGCCCGAGCCGCCGTTCAGCGCCCGCCGATCCGGGGGGACACTCCCTGGCAACAGGAAATGGAGTCGACCTTCCCCTGGGTGGAGACTCCCAGCCAGCTCCGAGCGATTCAAGAGGTCAAGGCCGATCTGGCTCAACCCTGCCCCATGGATCGCCTCGTCTGCGGCGACGTGGGCTTCGGAAAAACCGAGGTGGCGATCCGTGCGGCGTTCCGAGTCGTTCAGGAGGGTCGGCAGGTGGCGGTTCTGTGCCCCACGACCATTCTTTCCGAGCAGCACTTCCGGAACTTCCAGGAGCGGCTCGAGTCGTTCGGCGTCCGCCTCGAGCTGATCAACCGGTTCCGGTCCCCCAAGGAGCGCAGGGAGGTCCTCCAAGGCTTACGCGACGGCTCCGTGGACGTCGTGATCGGCACGCACTCCCTGCTCACCAAGGAGATCGCCTTCCGCAACCTCGGCCTGGTGGTCATCGACGAGGAGCAGAAGTTCGGTGTGCGCCAGAAGGAGGCGCTGAAGAAGCTCAGGACGCACGTCGATGTGCTGTCCCTTTCGGCCACGCCGATCCCGCGCACGCTCAGCATGGCCCTGATGGACATCCGCCAGCTGAGCATCATCAACGACCCGCCTCCCGGCCGCCTGCCGATCCGCACGTTCGTCCGGCCCTACTCGAACGAGGTCGTGCGCGAGGCGATCCTGCGCGAGCTCGCACGCGGAGGGCAGGTGTTCTACGTGTACAACCGCGTGGAGTCCATCGGGCACGTCGCGGAGCGGCTCCGCAGGCTGGTGCCGAACGCCCGCATTGGTGTTGGCCACGGCCAGTTAACGGAAGACGAGCTGGAGCCGGTGATGATCGGCTTCATCCGGGGCGAGATCGACATTCTGCTCTCCACGACGATCATCGAGAACGGCATCGACATCCCCAACGCCAACACCCTGATCGTGGAGGACGCGGACCGACTGGGGATGGCGCAGCTCTACCAGCTCCGGGGCCGGGTCGGACGCTCCGACAGGCAGGCCTACGCCTACCTGCTCTACCACCCCTCGAAGGCGCTGACGGAGGGCTCCCTCGCGCGGCTGGAGGCGCTACAGGAGTTCAGCTCCCTAGGGTCGGGCTACTCGCTGGCCTTTCGAGACCTTCAGATCCGTGGCGCAGGGGACCTGTTGGGCGCCAAGCAGCACGGCTCGATGGCGGCCGTCGGCTACGAGCTGTACACGCAGCTCATCAACGAGGCGGTGCACGCCCTGAAGAGCGCGGCAGACGGCCAGCCGGCATCCGCCAACGACCCGACCGACCCCTTGGCTTCTTTGGCGCCCCTGCCCGCGCTCGACGTCGCGGTTCCGGCCCTCATCCCCGAAAGCTACATCGAGGACCAGGCCCAGCGCCTGTACTACTACCAGCAGATGATGTCCTGCCGGTCGGTAGAGCAGCTCGCCTCTGTGGCGGCCGAGATCGAGGACCGCTACGGCCACCCGCCGGCGGAGGTCCGAAACGCCTTCACGATCATGAATTGCCGGTTCGTGGCGGAGGAGTTGGGCATGGAGAAGATCGAGGCCAAGGGTGGTCGAGTGGCCGTGTCCTTCCGCAACCGGAGTTCCATCCCGCCGATGGTGTTCAGCATCCTGACCCGAAGGCACCGTGCGGCCTACACGACGAGGGAGGCGTTCATCTGGCCCTACGAGGGCGATCCTCTCAAGGCCGTGCAACAGATGCTGGCGGCGATCCAGCGGGCGCTGCAGGACTATCAGGAGGCCAGGGCCAGCATCGAACGCTGAGTCAGCGCTCCTTATCCAGCTCGACCGTCACGCGGGCCTTCGCGTCCTTGTCAGGCAGCCCGGGGATTCCCGTCAGTTCGGCCTCCAGCTTCACCAGCCTGCCGTCGCCGACGGCCAGCCAGTAGACGCCCTTCGCCCCGAGCGGCTCCCCGGATGTGGGAACCTCGCGGAACTCGAAGCGGACCCGCGCCGAAGGCACGCCGCCGACCTCCTCGGTGCCGTCCAGGGTGCACACCGTCCTCGCGAGCGGTGCGGCCGGCTGGCTCACGGGCTTCTGCTCGAACGTCCAAGTGCCGCCGCTCGCCGGAACCCCGGATACGGCCAGCGCGCGAGCAAGCCGCAGAGCGTCCGCATCCCCTCCCTCGACGGCCAACACCGAACCGTCCGACCCGTAGACCGTGCGGTCGTCCGGCCGAGATCCGCTTGCGGCTGAACCTACCTTGACGGAGAGGTACTTCGTCCGAACAGTGACCCTCCCGTCGTCGACCTTCTCCACGGTCTCAAGAACCCTGCTCTCCACTGCGCTCACGGCCTCGCCGCGCTCCAGTTCGACCCGCACGACGTAGCGGACCGCCTCGCCGGGGACGAACCTGCGCGCGACCTCCTGTCCGCTCGGCGCGGAGGCCTGCAGACCGAGGGCAACGGCTCCCAACCAGAGAGCGAGCGTCTTCACGGATCATAATTGTAGCCGACCCCCGCGGTCGCCCAGCCCCTCGCCATGCCTATCCGCGCCGTCTCCTTCGACTGCTTCCAGACACTGGTCCATACCGACTGGGACCCGGTGGTATTCGGGGTGCGCACGCTGCTCGGTCGCGGAGCGCAGATCGACCCGCCGGAGGCCAAGTCTAGGCTGCAGTCCTTGCTGGTGCGAACACGCCCCGACTACATCCGCCTGCACGCCGAGGCCGACCGCGACGCGTGCGACCGGTACTGGATCGACGTCTTCCGCCAATGGGCTTCCGAGTACGGCCAAGAGTGGTCGGTGGAGGAGCTTCGCGGCCGGCTCCTCGACGATCTCTACGGCCCGGCCTCCGTCTGTTTCCAAGTGTACGAAGACGTCCTGCCTTGCCTCGAGGCGCTGCGCGCCCAGGGTCTCCGCCTCGCCGTGGTCAGCAACTGGGACTACTCCTTGGAACGGACGCTGGAGCGAAGAGGGCTCCGCGCCCTGTTCGACTGCGTGCTGGCATCGCTGGAGGTCGGCATCGAGAAGCCCGACGCCGGGATCTTCCGGGCCGCGGAGAGCCGCCTCGGTCTTGCCCCCGAAGAGCTGCTGCACGTGGGCGACCATCCGGTGGACGACTACGAAGGGGCCCTCCGGGCGGGCTGGCACGCGCTCCTTCTGGATCGCAACACCCAGAGGCCCACCGAGCACAGCGTCGTTTCCTCGCTCTTGGACGTCCCCGATAGGGTTCTGGAGCTGTGAGCTTTCTAGACTACGAACTGCCGGAGGAGCTGATCGCCCAGACGCCCTTGGAAGACCGGGCGGCCTCGCGCCTGCTCATCGTGGACTCCAAGGGCCGGATGCAGGACGCCGTGTTTCGCGAGCTTCCCGGGCTTCTCGAGCCTGGCGACCTTCTCGTCTGGAACGACACCCGCGTGACGGCCCGGCGGCTTTTCGGAAGAAAGGAGTCCGGGGGACGCGTGGAGGTTCTCGTCCTCCGCCGGACTCAGCCGTCGGAGTGGGACTGCCTCGTTCGCCCGGCGCGGCGCCTCCGTACGGGCACCCGGATTCTGCTGGACTGTGGAGCGTGGCTGACCGTCGAGAGGGAGCACGAGGGCGGTCGAAGGCTCATCCGGCTGGATGGGTCCGGCATTGCCGAAGAGGCCGTGCTGGAGGCCGGCGATGTTCCGTTGCCACCTTACATCCAAAGCGGCTTGAGCGACCCGGAGCGCTACCAGACGGTGTTCGCCTCGAGGGAGGGGAGCGCCGCCGCACCGACGGCAGGCCTCCACTTCACCCAGGACGTGCTGGATGCTCTGGACGCCCGCGGTGTGAAGGGAGCGAGAGTCACGCTCGACGTCAGCCTGGACACGTTCCGGCCGATGGCGAGCGGCGAGGCTTGGGAGCACCCGATGCACGGCGAGCGCTGCGAGGTCCCCGCGGAGACGGCTGAGGCGGTCGGCCGCACCACAGGCCGGATCGTCGCCGTGGGTACCACCTCGGTGCGGACTCTGGAGTCAATGGCCACAGGGCCGCGCGAGGTGCGCCCCGGCGTGTCCGACACCCGGCTGTTCATCCGGCCGGGGTATAAATTCTTGGTCGTCGACGGGATCGTCACCAACTTCCACATGCCGAGGACGACGATGCTGTTGATGATCTCGGCCTTTGTCGGAGCAGACCCGCTTCGGATGGCCTACGAACACGCTGTCGCCCAGAAGTACCGGTTTCTGAGCTTCGGCGACGCGATGCTCGCACTGCGAGCCTAGCCAAGTGAGGGGGAAGCGGAGGAGTGCCGGAGTGAAGAAGACGTTCGATCCGTTCGCTTACATCGAGAGCGCCTTTCTGGACGTGGAGGCGCCCTCGGCAGAACAGCACGACGACGGGTCGGCGTCTCAGGCCAACGGCAAGAAGACCCGGAAGCCGCGGCGCCGGCGGACGGAGCTGAGCGCACCTCGGCCTCGGATGGCCGATCAGCCGGTGGACGACCTGGCCGTGGATCCTTCGCTGCAGGAGATCTGGACCAAGGTGCCCAAGAGCATCGAGTTCCTGTGCAAGTTCTTCTCCGACGACGTCACGGCGAACTACTACCGAGGCAACTTCAAGGAGACGCGCCAAGATCTCATCCGCCGGTTGCTCGATCCGGAGCTCACCCTGGAGGAGACGGCCCGCTTGCTCGGCGTGTGCCCGGCGACCGTGAGAAGGTACACCAACAAGGGCTGGCTGTTGCACCATCGCACCAAGGGGGGCCAGCGGAGGTTCCGGCTGTCCTCCATCGTGCGCTTCGTGGAGGAGCACGGTCGGTTCCCGGTCGAGTGAGCCCGGAGGCGTTCGCTTGCGGGTAGCCGTCTTCTCCGACAGCGCTCTACCGATCCTCAACGGCGTGAGCGTCAGCGTGGACACGCTGGTCCAGGGCCTGCGGGAGCGGGGTTGCTCGGTGCATCTGTTCGCCACCGGCTATCCGGGCTACCGCGACCCCGACCCCAACACCCACCGGAGCCTCGCCATCCATACGCCCTGGTCCAAGGGCTACCCGTTGGCCGTGCCGCCGTTTTTGCACCTGCTTCGGCGGTTTCGGGCGCACGGCTTCGATCTGATCCACACCCACACCCCGTTCACCATGGGCATGGTCGGGCTGCGTTGGGCGCAGTCCCACGAGCTGCCGATCGTCACGACCTACCACACGCTCTACGATCGCTACGCCCACTACGTGCCGTTCCTGCCTCGGCGCTATGTGCGCTTCAAGATCGCGAAGCACACGAATTTCTACTACAACCGTGTCGACCGGGTGATCGTGCCGAGCGAGGCGGCGGCCAAGTGGCTGCGCAGGCACGCAGTCCATACCCCCTGCCGCGTCATTCCCACGGCCATCCGCCCGCCGGCCAAGATCGACCGCTCCGAGGCCCGAACCACCCTGAGGGTGCCTCCCGGCGCGAAGCTGCTGCTGTACGTTGGCCGGATCGCACGGGAGAAGAACCTCGAGATGCTGCTCCGCGCCAGCCGACAGGTTTTCGAGCGCGAACCATCCGCGTTGCTCTGGCTCGTCGGCGACGGTCCGTACCGCGACGCGTGCATCCGACTCGCGCGCGAGCTGAACATCGGCGATCGCGTGCGCTTCATCGGGTTCGTGCCCCGCGAAGAGGTCGACCGCTATTACGCCGCCGCGGACCTCTTCGTCTTCCCCTCCGTGACCGAGACCCAAGGCCTCGTCGTCGAGGAGGCGATGTCGCACGGCCTCCCCTCCGTGGTTGCGACCGGGGGCGGAGCGAGCGCGACGGTGATGCCGGGTGTCAACGGGTTCATCTGCCGCAACGACCACCGGGAATTCTCCCAGGCTGTCCTCCAGCTGCTGACGGACGAGCGCCTGTTGCGGCGGCTCGGGCGCAACGCGGCCGAGATGAGCCGCCACACGCGGGAGAAGGGGATGATCGAGTCCGTTCTGGCCGTGTACCAGGAGGCCATGTCCGTGGCAAGATACCGATCATGACGGACGCTCCGCCGCCCCATGCTCCGCGCGAGAAGAGCCTACGAGGCTTCCTGCTGCTCGCCGGAGCCTTGGCGCTGTTCCAGTTTCTTGCCGACCGGGTGCGGGTCCCCGCTCCGTGGAGCCCGGCGCTCAGCCTCGCGGCCGGGGTGGTGGTTCTCGCGCTGTCGCTGTGGGCGCTGTTCGTGGGCGCGTCGTCTGGTCTGGGCGGTCGGTCCTCCCTCGCGGCTCTGTTCGCCGGCGCGGCGGGCATGGCGCTCTTGGTGTGGCTGTCCAAGGGGCTCGGCTCCTCTATGGCGTCTTCGCTGGCCTTGGCGCTGGGCCAGGCCTGCCTGCTGACGGCATGCTTGGGCCTCGGAGCTCTCGTCGCCGGCGCGATCAAGGAACCGAACCTGTTGGCACCGATGTGCGTGTTCCTTCCCTTCTTCGACGCCTTCCTGGTTCTGACGCAGAAGGGGTTCACGAAGCGCGTCATGGAGGCCGCCCCGCAGGTCCTGCAGAACGTGGCGATGCGGGTGCCGGAGGTTTCGAGCGGCCCCAAGGAAGCGCCCCTGGCCGCGGTCGCCTTCATCGGCCCCGCGGACCTCGTGTTCGTGGCGCTCTTCGCCGCCATCCTGCACCGCTTCCGGCTGAACAGCCAAGGCACGCTGCTTTGGTTGGCGCCGTCCTTGGCCGCCTACCTTCTGCTCGTGATGGTGGCGGGAGACGCCAGGATCGGCCCCGTGAGCCTGAACGCTCTGCCTGCGCTGGTGCCGATCGGCCTGGTGGTGCTCCTCACCAACGTCCGGCACCTGCGCCTCACCCGCCAAGAGTGGGCTCTGACGGCTCTGGCCGGACTCCTCGGCCTCGGACTGTTCGCGTTCGGGTCCTCGTTCGGTTCCTGAACCGGAAGGGGTCTACTCCCGCTCGACGTGCAGCCGCAGGAAGTGCGTGGCGCACGAGATGCACGGGTCATAGTTCCTCACCGCCTGCTCGCAGACCCACTGAAGCTCCGCGTCCGAGCGATCGAGGTGCTTCGGCACCAGCACGGCGAGATCCTCTTCGGCGCAACGCAGGTTCTGGGCCGTCGGGGGCATGATGTGCGCCTTGCGGATCAGACCGTCGGAACCGAGCTCGTAGCTGTGGAAGCAGATTCCCCTGGGGGCCTCGGAGCACCCGAACCCTTTGGCCTCTTTGGGCTCGAACGGCACCCACGGCCGGTCCGGCATCTCATACGCGTCCAGGATCCGCAGAGCCTCCTCGCAGGCGAACACCGTCTCCACCGCCCGCACCACGATGCTCCGGAACGGGTTTCGCTCCGGAGGCTCCAAGCCGGCTTTGCCAGCAGCCTCCTTGGCCCGCGGGGTCAGAAGGTCGTAGTTCAGGTTGAACCTGGCGACCGGACCCACCTGATAGCTCCCCCTCCCCTTGCGAACGGAGTGCAGCGCGTTGCTGTGCGGGACGTGCTCCTCGGGGAACTGTTCCTCGAACTCCGACAGGGCTAGATCCAGTCCGAAGTTCGACACGATGCGGCCGTCGAAGAGCGGGTACTCGGGCGGATTCCGCAGAGCGACGAACTCGTAGTCCCGCTCCATTTCGGGAAACTCGAAGCCGGAGACCAGCTCCACCGTCCTCTCCGCCGCCTCGAGCGCCCACTCGAGGTCGGCGCGCAATGCTTCCAGCTCGCGCTTGCGCGGGACCTTGTAGAATCCGCCGACGCGGACGTTCACCGGATGAATCTCGCGACCGCCGAGCAGAACCATCACGTCGTTGCCGATCTTCTTGAGCCTCAGCCCTTGCTGAACGATGTCCGGGTGGTCCTTGGCGAGCTGGATTGCATCCTGGTAGCCGAGAAAGTCCGGCGCGTGCAGCATGTACATGTGCAGCACGTGGCTCTCGAGCCACTCGCCGCAGTAGATCATTCGCCGGAGTTCGCGGACCATCGGATCGATCTCGATGCCGAACGCCTCCTCGATCGCCCGCGACGCGCTCATCTGGTATGCGATCGGGCAGATGCCGCAGATGCGCGCGGTGATGTCCGGCGCCTCGGTGCAGTGGCGACCCTCCAGAAAGGCCTCGAAGAAGCGCGGCGGCTCGAAGATGCTGAGCTTCACCTCCCGGACCTGGTCGCCCTTGACGCGGATCGAGAGGCCGCCCTCGCCCTCCACGCGGGCCAGAACGTCAACTTTGAGGCTTCGGGTTCTCATGGGCTGTGCTTAAAGAATGGAACGCTTCCGAGGCCCCGTTGAAGCCTCGGAACAGGCGGACGATCGAGGCGTCGTCGTGCCCCAGGCGGCGGAACCACTCCGCGAGGGAGGGACCGTTCGGAGACTCGGCCGGTCCGAAGCACCCGTAGCAGCCTCTGGCGTAGCTCGGGCAGATCGCGCCGCAACCCGCCTGAGTCACCGGTCCCAGGCACGCCTGGCCGCCGGCGACGAGGACGCAGACGTTGCCCCTTCTCTTGCACTCGACGCAGACGGAGTAGGTCGGGATGTTGGGCTTTCGCCCGTTCAGGAGCGCGTTCAGAACCTCGACGAGCTGCTCCTTGTTGATCGGACAGCCCCGCAGCTCGAAGTCCACGAACACGTGGTTGCGGATCGGTGTGGACTTCTCCAAGGTGTCGATGTACTCGGGGTGGGGGTAGACGGTCTGGATGAACCCGCGCACGCTCGCGTAGTTTCGGAGCGCCTGAATCCCGCCGGCGGTGGCGCACGCTCCGATGCTGACCAACAGGCCGCTGTTGCGCCGGATCTCCTGGATGCGCTTGGCGTCGTGGCGGGTGGTGATCGACCCCTCGACGAGGGAGATGTCGTACGGCCCCTTCACGACCGCCCTGGTGGCCTCCGGAAAGTAGGCCAGCTCCACAGCGCCGAGCACCTCGAGCAGCTGGTCCTCGCAATCCAGGATGCTGAGTTGGCATCCGTCGCACGAGGCGAACTTCCACACCGCCAGCTTCGGCTTCTTGGTACGGTTCATGGATTCAAAGCTCCCTCTCGAGGAACAGCGGTTCGATCACGTCGAAGCGATACACTGGCCCGTCCTTGCAGACGAACTCCCCGCGCAGCTGGCAGTGCCCGCAAAGGCCGATGCCGCACTTCATGTTCCTCTCCATCGAGACGTAGATGTCGCTCGTGGACACACCCCGGCGAGCCAGCTCCTCCACAGCGAACCGCATCATGATCTCCGGCCCGCAGACCATGGCCACCGTGTCCGAGGGATCGAACGGCGCTCGCCCGATCAGCTTGGTGACGACGCCCACGTTCCCGCGCCACTCGGTGGTCGCGCGATCGACCGTGATGTACACCTCGAGGTCGAACTGCGACCGCCACTTCGCGAGCTCCTTGCTGTACAGAATGTCCTCCGGCGACCGGGTTCCGTACAGCAACACCACCTTGCCGTAATCGTCCCGGTTGCGCAGAATCCAGTACAGCGCGGGCCGAAGCGGGGCTAGCCCGATTCCACCGGCCACCAGGATCACGTCGTGGCCTTTCGCCTCGTCCATGGGCCAGCTG